>Ga0335070_10000245_pt1 | contig 62542 bp, 55 predicted proteins | sample Lox_Sample_13_FD_206722 | JGI IMG/M metagenome (GOLD analysis project Ga0335070, IMG submission 206722) | Soil microbial communities from Loxahatchee National Wildlife Refuge, Florida, United States - Lox_Sample_1.3 | ecosystem: Environmental > Terrestrial > Soil > Wetlands | place: USA...
CTACAAGAGTCTTCACCGCATTCTCCCCACGCCAATAACCCCTCGCTCTGCCTTCACGAATAATGCAGGCTAATGCTCGATTCGGTCGATATTCGCCCGGCAGGGCGGAGGTGGCCCCGTGGAACGTTACATGGTGAGGACGGCCGGAGTTTTGCAACTGTCGCTCCGCGGTGCGTTAGTCCAACGGCAGCAAATATCCGGGGTTGCCAAACAATCGTCCGCCGAGGGCTTGGGCGTCCAGCACAGCCATGTCCCATGAGATCCACGAATCGGGCGTGATGCGGATCGTGACATCATCAAACGACGCAAACACGGGACCAACGTGAGGGTCCGAAAGGGCTGCCTCGCTCAAGTATCGGCGATGAACCCGATGATTGATCGCTTGCGAGTCCGTTCCTGACAACAACGCCACGGAACCGATTGCAGTAACGCCGCGTTCCTTGCCAGGCATTCGGGCGTCCACCATCAAGGAGGCGTTCGGCCGCGCCATGACGTTGCGAGCCTTTCGGCTCCTGGAGGACGTTGCCACATACAAGTTGCCGCCCTCATAGAGGTACCAAACGGCCGTAAGGTGGATGGTTCCGTCGGCATTCCCCGTCCCGAGCGTTGCAATATGGCGTTGTAGCAAGAGTTCCTGGAAAGGCGCTTCCAACGATTTCGTCGCCATCTTTTCCCCTTCGCAAAACGATCTCAAATTTCGGCGGATTCAATTCTCGCACTTCTCCACGGTTGATGAATCAATTCGGGGTTTTGGGCTGACGACGATTGCATCGATACCGCTCTGCTATCCTTCTCGCTGCGCATGAACCCCATCGTCATCAGCATCCTGCTTGGCCTCACGGCGGCGCTGGCCAATGTTTTTGGCGGCGCGGTCATTGTTCAAAGGACGTGGGACCGCAGCTACCTACGCTATTTCGTCGCGCTGGGAGCCGGATTCATGCTGGCCACGGCACTCGTGGAGATGGTCCCTGAGAGCCTGGAACTGTCCGGGCGGTTGGGGGCGCTGCTGGTGCTGGGCGGCTACCTGATCGTGCACCTGTTCGAGCACACCATCACTCCGCATTTTCATTATGGCGAAGAAACCCACGCCGACGAGTTCGTGCATTCGCACAAGCGGGTGTCGGTGCTACTAGGACTGATGATCCATACGTTTTTTGACGGCATCGCGATCACCTCGGGCTTTCTGATTTCGTCGTGGCTGGGCTGGGTAATCTTTCTGGCAGTGTTTCTGCACAAGATCCCCGAAGGTTTCACCGTGACGTCGGTCATGCTGGCCAGCGGATTGAGCCGGGGTAAGTCATGGTTTGCATCGGTGATGCTGGGTTTGGCAACGCTCGCGGGGGTGCTCACCATGGCGGTGGGGCGGCATGCTGTTAGCTATGGGTTGCCTGTGGCGGCAGGGGTGACAATCTACGTTGCGGCGTCTGACCTGATGCCCGAGGTTAACCGCGAGCCCGGCGTTGGCATGGCGCTGGTGGTGTTCGTAGGAGTGGGCATGCTTTTTTTGCTCGACCATCTGCTTCATCTGCACTGAAGCAATTTCGCTGACTTGGGGCCGAAATTGCAGTAAGATGTGCACCCTATGAACGCGAAACGATTTACGCTCTCCCTGGTGATCGTTGTCTGTTTCGTCCTTTCGGGCAGCGGCTCCGCGAAGCACAAGAAGAGCCAATCGGCGACAAACAGCGCGTCGAAGGCCAACTTCGACTACTACCTGCTGACACTGTCGTGGGCGCCTGAATTCTGCGCCACCACGCCAAAGGCAAAAGGTACGCAGGAGTGCGATAAGAAGAACCAAATGGGTCTGGTGGTGCATGGCCTGTGGCCGCAATACGATAATGGCAAGTGGCCGGAAGAATGCGCCAATACACCGCAGGTGCCGTCGGACCTGGTGGAGCACATGCTGCCGATCATGCCGGGCGAGCAATTGATCCAGCACGAGTGGGCCAAGCACGGGACCTGTAGTGGGCTTTCGATGCACGACTACTTCGGGGCTATCGAAAAGCTCTACGACGGGCTCCAAATGCCGGCCGACTTCAAGAAGCCAACCAAGACCACCCAGAGCGCCCCGACTTCGATCGTCGCGAAATTCGCTTCGGCGAACGACGCGCTTAAGGAAGCGTTTCGCGTTTCCTGCCCGAAGAGTGAATTCTCGGCGGTTCAAGTCTGCCTGGGTAAGGACCTCAAGTACATGGCGTGTCCGGATACCGTGAAAGAGTGCCGGGCCAGCAAGATCAAGGTGCGGCCGGTACCGTAAATAGAAGACCCAACGAGGCACTCTCACTGGGGAGTATTCGCTCGCACTTCTCCGTGAAGCTTTCAACTGGGCTGGCTATCCGACGGGAAGAGAGTTCATGCTTACCAAGTGGCGTCGAGCCTGTTCTGCGATTTCCGTACTGGCGCTATTGCATGGAGCGGCGTCAGCAGAATCCCTTACCGCGTCTGAAGCCATCCAACGCATTAGACAGCACTACGCCGCTGAGCTACCGCCCGACTCGGTTGACACAATCAAGGCCGGCAATCCATCCACGACGGTAACTGGAATTGCAACGACCTTCATGGACACCATCGAGGTGCTGCGTGAGGCTAACCGTCGTGGCGCGAATCTCGTCGTCACCCACGAGCCCACGTTTTATAACCATCTCGACGATCCGTCCTTCTTTGCCAACGATCCGGTGTATCGTACAAAGCTCGACTTCATTCAACAGCATCATTTGGTGGTGTTCCGTTTGCACGACGGAATCCACATGGCTTCGCCGGACCTTATCGCCACTGGATTTGTTGAGACGCTGGGTTGGCAGGGTTACATGGGCGCGGGCAGCCCTCTGCGGTTCACGATCCCAAAGACAACACTGCTGCAGCTCTCACGCGAATTGACGACGAAATTCAATGCGCGGACGGTTCGGGTGGTGGGAGATCCCAATCTGGTAGTAACGCATGTGGCGATCCGCCCCGGGGCCTCAGGCCTGCAGAAACAGGTGCTCGCGCTACGCAGTGACGAAGTGGAGGTGCTGATTGCCGGGGAGTCGGCGGAATGGGAGACCGTAGAGTATGTTCGCGACGCCAGCGCCCAAGGCCGCCACAAGGCTCTGATCCTACTCGGGCATGAGGTCACGGAGGAAGCCGGCATGAAGGAATGCGCGGACGATCTTCGTCCGCTATTCCCCGGCCTCCCGGTGATACACATTCCCGCGGGTCAACCTATGTGGAGTCCGAAGGACCCACCACCAGGTTCTTTGGTTCGGCCAGCAGCATCGCAGAATGGAAGCAAATGGTAGGCCCGGCTGGAATCGAACCAGCAACCCTCAGCTTAGAAGGCTGATGCTCTATCCGATTGAGCTACGGGCCCCTTCACGATGCGACCGACGCGGAGTTCGTGCTGGCCGCAGCTTCATTATCGCAAATCACGGCGCGGAAGAGGTAAGGACGGCAGCAACCTGACGGAGTCCATTCGCCCAGCGGGTGCGCGCCTGTGACTCATGGTGCCCATACCCAACCAGGTAAAAGGTGACGTAGAAGCCCGGACTGGAATCGGTTATCGTGTTCGACGTGGCGTGATACCAGCAGCGCCGCACCACCAACTCGCAAACCGCAGACTGCTCATCATCGGTGGCGAGACTGCGCGCGGCGGACTTGACCCATTGTTCGTGACGCTCGAAGGAAAAGCGAGCCTCAACGTCGCAGGCGATGAGATCGACGTACGAGCACAGCTTCAGGTTTGCATCGTAAATCGCTTCTGCCTCACCCAGTTCGTCGTCCAGCCAGACACTGCATTTCGCGCTCAGCCAGGGTGATGTTGGTGCGTTCAAAGAGAGCAGAAATTGGCCCAACTCGCGGCAATCCCTTGCCTCGGGAAGCTCATGCACCGCATCCCGGCGTTGCCGCAGATCGACATACGGCTGCGCTCTATCGGGCGCAGTCCAAGGAAATTCGAGTGCGGGATCGTCATGGCCCAATTCGACCGACCAGTCGGCGTCCATCAGGGCTGGGCCCAGACAGGAACCGCGACGGATTCGCCTCGCTCGACTCGTTGCACGAAGGCGATTGCCTGGCGCTCGGCCCAGCGGCCATCGTAGCCGTCAGGCTCGGCGAGAAAGGCACAGTGTCCGCCATCCCGGGTTTCAATGTAGGTTATGTGCGGGTTTTCGGTCAGTTTGCGGCGCGTGTCGGGCAGCACTCGAATGAAGGGGTCATCAACGGCATGAAGGATTAGCGTCGGAACGGCGATGCGATCAAGAAACTGCGCCGAGGCCGCGCGGGTGTAGTAGTCCTGGGCATCGCGAAAGCCGCAGTAGCGCGCGGTAACCTGATCGTCGAACTGGCGAAGGCTGCGGACGCCCCGCAGGTAACGCGTGTCATAGCGGTCGGGGTACAGCGCTGCCTTACGCTGGATACGCTGCCGCAGCCCGCGCAGGAACCGCCACTCGTAAATGCGATTGGCGCGGTCGTGCAGAGCGTCAGCCGAGGCAGCCAAGTCCATCGCGGGCGAGACACCGATGCCCGCTCTAACCTGGACTGGAGCTTGTGTGCCCCACTCTCCCAGTAGCTTCAGCACCAGGTTGCCACCCATCGAGAATCCCGCGAATGCCAGCGTCTGGAGGCCTTCTCCGCGGATCAGGGTCTCCGCCACCATGCCAACGTCGGCCGACATGCCGGAGTTGTACAGCGTGGGGCCGAGTTGCTCGGTGCCTCCGCAGTTGCGCATGTTCATGCGCACTACGTTCATACCCGCGCGCCAAGCCTTGCTGCCCGTGCCAGTGACGTATTGCGATTCGCTGGACCCTTCCAGCCCATGGACGATAATAAGCGTGGTGGCGGCGGCGCGCTCCGCCTGCCAGTGGCAATGGCACAGCACCTCCACGTCCCTCTCCACTTGGATCAGGCGCTCTTCCGACGCGGGCAGTTCGTTGCGGCGAGGCAGAAAGTTTCCGGCAATGGTCTGCGCGTGTCCGCCAACAAAGGGGCGACGTGGAATAAACGGTTCTCCGAAGAAATCGTGTGCGCCAGTTGTTTCGTCCGCTCGCAAACGGCACGACATGGCAGCCAATTCTTCACGAACAGAACGGTCGGCGGACCTGCTGGACTCGCGTTGCAGCATCTATAATGTGTGTCTATCCCGCTTTCACCATTATGGCAGGTTAGTGCCGCAGGTGAAGGTGAATCGTGGAGCGGAGTGCCCATGCCGATTTTCGAATACCTTTGCGCCGAGTGCGGCCACAAGTTCGAAGCCATCGTTTTCGGAGACAAGAAAGCCGAGTGCCCCAAATGCCACACGGGGAAGCTCGAACAGCAGTTGTCCACGTTTTCGGCGCACAGCCATGGCGGCACGGCGGCGGCCGGCCCCTGCGGACAGTCGGCCTGCTGCATGAACAACGGCGATGGTTGTTCGATGAACTGATCCGGCAGAGCCTAATTCTACTGGCTTAACGCCCGCGAAACGGCTTCTGCAAGCACGGGCCGGCGATGCGCTGAATGCTATAATTTTGCCTAGTGCGGTGGGTGTAGTTCAGTGGTAGAACTCCGGACTGTGGCTCCGGCTGTCAAGGGTTCGAATCCCTTCACCCACCCCAAACTGCCTTCCTGTGCGCTCCCCTATATTCATTTTCGGGCCAAAAAGCCAGGTTTCGCGACTATTTTTGGGGCGCCGCGCCTAGAGGTATGGTTGCCAGATCGATCCAACGCTCGCCCATACCCTTCACGAACGTGAGCGTGTCGATTCGGATTCTGCGGTTGTCGTCGCACTGGTCCCAACGCGGACGGGCGAGGTCTACCACCCGGCGCGCCTCTTCGAGAGTGTCCATCTTTACGATGGTGAGGTGCGGCATGTAAGGCCACGGCTCGTTGCACCCCAGCACTTCGCGGTTGAGCTGGGCGTGCAGTTCGCGAAAGCGGTAAGCACCGTGGGCCACACGGATGAAGACGGTCGGGGTGGCAGGAATGAAGGACTCGACGTCTCCCATGGTGACCTCGAACGGCTCGATCGTGCGGCAAGCCGCGCTTAGTTGTTGAATGGCTTGCTCTTCGGTGCCGCTCAGGCTGCGGGGAGGAAGTATGGTGATATGGGCGTCGGCGTGGGTGTGCGCGGGATGCAGGTCACGCCGCATTTCTTCGACGAAGGCGCCGGCCGGACTGCGAACATACGTCACGGCCGCATACAGGAGGCCACCCATGAAGAGTTTATTATAGCGATTTGCGTTAGCCTGTGGTGCAGCGCATTGTACGCCTGACGCAAAAGACGCTCCCAGTTGGTGTGGAATCAGATCAGCCGGTGTTGTGGCTTCTGGCGAACCGTCTGCCCGATTCTAACCAGCAACATCGCTGATTTTCGGCGGGTTGCGGACAAGGCACATGAGGCCGTGACCTGTGTCACGTACTCGCCCACCAATAGCAGGGATCGATCTTGTTTCTGACATTTGTCCTGAGTTGATCATCATGTCCACCACGACCGGTAACGAGAAACAGCAGCGGGAAGCAGCGTTCGAGCGCTTTGTTGCTCACTATCCCCGATTCAAGGAGACTGATTCCCTGGACCGTCTACGTGCGACCGAGTACCGGCGTTTGGATGAACAGGGCCACGTTTACCTCGATTACACTGGCGGATCGCTGTATTCGGATTCCCAACTGGAGCAGCATCTTGCGCTGCTGCGTTCCGGCATTTTCGGCAACCCGCATTCCACCAACCCGACTTCCACGGCGATGACCGAGCACGTCGAACGGACCCGCCAAGCGGTACTCGATTATTTCACCGCCGACCCGGCGGAATATCTTCTGGTCTTTGCGCAAAATGCCTCCGGCGGGCTTAAGCTGATCGGCGAATCCTTCCCGTTCGCATCCGGAAGCCGCTTTCTGCTCACCTTCGACAATCACAATTCCGTAAACGGTATTCGTGAATTTGCGCGGAGAAAAGGCGCCACCATAGCATATGCGCCCCTGGCCGCTCCATCTCTTCGTCTTGATCAGGCTTGCCTGGTTGACTTGCTGGATCAGGCCGATCCGGCCTCTGAGAACCTCTTCGCGTATCCGGCGCAATCGAACTTCTCCGGCGTAAAACATCCTCTCGATCTGGTGGCCAAAGCACAGGGCAAGGGCTGGCGCGTTCTGCTCGATGCCGCAGCCTACGTACCTACTAATCGTTTGGACCTCGCGACGGTACATCCGGACTTCGTGACTGTTTCCTTCTACAAAATGTTCGGATATCCCACTGGCGTCGGCGGGCTGCTCATCCGGAGATCCACCTTTGCAAGGTTGAGGAGGCCGTGGTTCGCAGGCGGAACCGTAAACTTCGCGTCGGTTCAAGGCCAGGCCCACGTGCTCGCCCCCAGCGAAGCCGCTTTCGAAGATGGCACCTTGAATTACCTGTCCGTCCCAGCGGTTGCCATTGGGCTGCGCCATCTCCGGTCAATTGGAATAGACCGAATCACGGAACGCGTCCGTTGCCTGACCGGCTGGATGCTGGATGAATTATTGGCGCTGCAACACAGCAACGGTCACCCCATGGTACGCATCTACGGTCCAATCACAACCGAGGCTCGTGGCGGCACGATTACGCTCAACCTTTACGATCCTCAAGGCCATCTGCTGGACTATCGGCGGATCGAGGAATTGGCCGGCAAGGAAGGCATATCTCTGCGCAGCGGATGCTTCTGTAATCCCGGGGTTGGAGAAATCGCCGAAGGACTTACGGAAGACGATATGCGGGCGGCCTCGACGCTGGGCACCGACATCAACCTGTTCAGTTTCATGCGGCTGATGGAGGCCCGCGGACACAAAAGTGCGGGAGCCATTCGCGCGTCAATCGGCTTGGTCAGCAATTTCGCGGATGTGTGGCGATTCCTGCGCTTCGTCGCCGGCTTCCGTGACCAGACGAAACTCGCGATCGGCGACGTCACCTTCGATATCGAATCCTGCCGCATCATCCGTGACGGCAGCTAGCGTAGCGCGTCGTAAATGATAACGATTATGCATGGTGTTCGTCCATACTAGGGAGGACGAAATCATGCGTACGGCGCCTGCGATCCTGCTGGACCCGGAACAGAGAACAGCTTTGCAGCGGCTGGCGCGGGCCCGCTCCCAGCCGGCCCGCGTGGTGGAGAGAGCCCGGATCGTGCTGTTGGCCGCGGCGGGGCTGGAAAACAAACAGATGGCACAGCGCATGGGCATCATGCCGGAGACAGCAGCGCGGTGGCGGGGGCGCTTTCTGGAAGGCGGCATCGCAGCTCTCCATAAGGATGCGCCGCGACCGGGCAAGCCGCGCACTATCACCGACCGTCAGGTGACAAGAGTCGTGGAAATGACGTTGCATCAAAAGCCGGTCAACGCCACGCACTGGTCGACGCGCACCATGGCGCAGGCGGCCGGCATCAGCGAAGCCAGCGTGCGCCGCGTCTGGCGCGCCGATGGATTGAAACCGCATCGGGTGCGAACCTTCAAGCTCAGCAACGATCCGGAGTTCGTCGAGAAGCTGGAAGATATTGTGGGCCTGTATCGGAACCCGCCTGAGCACGCCATCGTCTTGTGCGCCGACGAGAAGAGCCAGATTCAGGCTCTGGACCGCACCCAACCGGGCCTGGCGATGAAGAAGGGCCGCTCGGGCACCATGACTCACGACTACAAGCGCAATGGCACGGCAACGCTGTTCGCTGCTCTCGATGCGCTGGAGGGCGAAGTGATCTCCATGTGCGAGGACCGGCACCGCCATCAGGAGTGGTTGAAGTTTCTGCGCGTCATCGACGACATCGTCCCGCCCCAAAAGCAGATCCACATGATCGTGGACAACTACGCCACCCACAAACATCCCAAGGTCGAGCGCTGGCTGGCTCGCCGTCCCCGCTTCCACAGGCACTTCACGCCCACAGGCTGCTCGTGGCTGAACATGGTGGAACGATTCTTCCGCGACCTGACCGAAAATCGCTTGCGTCGCGGAGTCTTTCGCAGTGTCGAGGAGTTGATCACAGCCATCTTCGACTCCATCGACCATCACAATGAAAGTCCCAAGCCCTTCATCTGGACCGCCAAAGCCGCCGACATCCTGGAAAAGGTCAAACGGGCTCGCGCTGCACTTCATAATCGCCCATCTGCATGACGCACTACACTAGTTCTCGCGAGGAATCACGCAGTCAGCCAGGTCCCATAGGGGCCAACGTCAGTCATTACTTTGCGTTCGTTTCAGTCAACCCCTTTCGGCGGATGTCATCAGGCCATCGATCTCCTCAAGCCGCCAGCATGCTGCAGCGGGTTGCTTCGGCACCGTACCCAATTCTCATGATGTTCTCATCATGCCCTCATCTTTGAACCTTTCAGGACTCCTAAACTCACCTGTGTCTGCCACAGATGCAGAGATAAACACAGGAGAAACGATATGTCAGAGAAGAGTGCTAGCACTTACACCGTCTTGCACCTGCGCTTCAAGTTACGGGTACCGCCAGATGTGGTGCTTGGCCAGAGCCGGGAAGCCGCTACCATCATTGCCTCGGTAGAAGGCCTGATCTGGAAGATATGGGTCTTGCAGAAGGAGGAGTTTGAGATGGGAGGCGTGTATCTGTTTGCCAACCGTGAAACTGCCGAGGCGTACCTGAACGGCCCGGTAGTTCAAGCCGTGCGCAGCAATCCTGCTGTAGTGTCCACCGAATCCCGGCTATGGGATGTAGAGAGTTCGCTCTCGGCTCTCACGCGGGCTCCTCTGCCGGGTGTTTCCGTGCTGTGTTCAGAACCAGAAGCCGTGTTGGCAGGAGGTGAGTGATGCAGAGTCCCGGTGCACAGCCCATCACGGAAAACATGCAGCAGAGGATCGAGCAGTTCGCCGGTCAGGTGGTAACCGATCTGGCAGCCGCCATGGCTGGTGTGATGACCAACCTTGGGCACAAGCTCGGTCTTTACCAGGCCATGGCAGAGAGTGGTCCCATCAATTCGGATGAACTGGCGCGCCGCACCGGCACCAATGAGCGCTCTCTGCGAGAGTGGCTCAACGGGCAGGTCGCGGGGGGATATGTGCGGTTCGACGCTGACGCCAACCAGTACTTACTGCCACCCGAACATGCTTTTGTGTTGGCGAATCCGGATAGTCCCGCGTTTCTTCCGCCGGCTTTCGACGTAGCGGCGTCGTTGTGGCACGGCGAAGACAAAATCCTTGCCGCGTTCCGCTCTGGCAACGGGGTGGGCTGGCACGAACACGATTGCCGGCTGTTCACCGGAACGGAAGCCTTCTTCCGCAACGGATACCGGGCGCACCTGACGCAAACCTGGATTCCATCTCTCAGTGGCGTCCGGGAGCAGTTAGAGAAGGGCGGGCGTGTAGCCGACCTCGGCTGTGGGCACGGCGCCTCGGTCATCCTCATGGCGCAGGCATTTCCGAAGTCAAAGTTCGTGGGGATTGACTACCATGAATCCTCGATTGTCGTGGCGCGGGAACGAGCGAAGCAGGCCGGAGTGGCCGATCAGATTCGGTTCGAGGTTGGAACTCCGCGGGTCCTTGCGAGCACTAAGGAGAAGTTCGACCTGGTCTGCTTCATGGATTCACTTCACGATATGGGTGATCCGCTGGAAGCTGTCTGGGACACCCGGCAGGCAATGGCTCCCGACGGCGCACTCATGCTGGTGGAACCGTTCGCAAAGGACCGGTCTGAGGAAAATGTCGGCCCTGTAGCAAGGATGTACTACTCGGCCTCCGCTGGCTTGTGTACCCAGAACGCGCTGTCGCAAGGAGGACGCTATTCACTGGGCGCGCAGGCCGGCGCTACGCAGTTGCTTGCAATCCTCAAGGATGCGGGTTACCGGAGCGCCAGGGTGGCGATGAAAACTCCGTTCAACCTGATTCTGGAGGCTCGCCCCTGAACTACCAATGAACTCTGTGCGGGGAGCGCAAATTCAGGCTATTGGCCGATACCGGTAGCCCACTCCCCGCACCGTTTCCAGCACGTTCCGGTGCGCTCCTAGCTTCTGCCTGACGGAGCGCACCACTGTCTCAACCACGTTGCTGGTTGACGCTTCCTTTCCATAGCCCCAGACCGCCTCCACCAGTTCGTAGCGAGCCACAGCCCTGTTCGGCCTGGCGACAAGATATGCAAAGACACCGAACTCAAGTGGCGTCAGGCCAATTCGACTTCCGTTCACCACTAACTCACGCGCTTGGTCATCCAGCAATGGCGAGGTAGACGCAGCCTCGACCGTTGACGTGCCGGTTTCGTGGGCAAGCAGGTTGCCAAGCCAGCCATCGACGGAATCCATTCCCATGTCGAGACGAAATGTGTGTGGCATAACCCTGTCGAGGAGCGGGCGTCCTTCGTCCATCAGCCGGAATCCCAATTGCTCGAAGGAGGGGCGATAGAGCGCCGCATCACAGTAGCAGGTATAGACCCAGCGCAGCCGCGGACGCAGTTCCAAATAGGTGCGTTTGATGTCGAGCCAGCAGGCCGCCTGGCCAGATGAAGGCCCTTCTCCCGTGTCGCGATCCAACGAACGCCGTAGCCAGAGAGCGGCGGCCCTGTCTTCTGAACGCGGCAAATCCTTGGCCCAGCTTGCTGCAAGCGGGTCTCTCCCAATCACATTTTTGTGGACCTTCGATGCCACAATTGCCTGGTAGAAACCTTGCACTCCGCCATGTTCATCGCGCACGACAAAAAACGAGCCTGGATGGTAGCGCCACCATTGCTCCAGCGCCTGACGCGACTGGGATCCGTCGAATTTCTTAATGATCGCTGAAATGGATGTCCAGTCGTCGGCGCGGGCGGGTTCGACGGAAACCGAGCTCTCCGTCGTGGGGAAAAAACCTTCGCGCAGGTTCTCGTTTTCCAGCAGGTAGAGTACGTCCGCCGTGCAACGCCAGGCGTCGGATCGCGGCGCCTGCCTGTATTGGTCACGCACGACCCGCGAAGCGGCGCGCCGGTACGCCTGGTATCGCGCCGGATCACGGGATTTGAGAGCAGCCGTCACCGGCCCGCGAACGGCGTCATGCACCAGCAGTCCGTGAGGACCTGAGCTGACAAATGGCAGCGCGCGCAGCCGATCCAGTGCGTCATCGGCCGGAATATGCGGCAGCATGGCCGCCAGTAACGGCGCGGTGGCTGTTCGGACGAGGCAGGCGGCCTGTACAACCTGTATGGTTGCCGAATCGGCATCCTGCAGAAAGAGCGCCGCCATGTGCTCGACTACCTGATGGCGAGTAGCCGCGCTCCCACGCAATTGCCCGCCCGCAAAATAGAGTGCCAAGCCCAGGGAAAGTGCCAAGGGATGGCCGCGCGCGATCCGGTTCAACTCCCGGGCGCTGCTCTCCGGCACACCCTGCGAGGCCAGATACTCCAGAGCCACCTCCGGAGAGAATGTTTCGAGGAGCATGGAATCGAACAGGCCTCTCCACTCCGGGGCAGTTCGCCACGCAGGCCGGGGCGGCTCGCGACTGGAGAGGATTGTGCGCACACTGTCGCCAAGGAGGGGGAGAAAAACCTGCCTTAACCAGGAGTCAAGCAGACGGAAAGATTCATAGCTGTCGAGCACCAGCAGAGTTCGCTTGCCCGCATCCGACAGACTGCTCGCGACGATCGCGGAATCTTCGGAGTCTTCGATCTCGTCGTTCTCCGAGGCACCGATTTCCCTGCAGATTGCTCGACACAGGGCCGCCGGATAAGGCTCGCACCAGCGGGCGTCGATCCGTACAACAGCCACGCCCTTTCCGCCGATACTAGCCGCCAGCGCATTCAGCAGGTGAGTTTTTCCTATGCCCGGGATCCCCTGAATATGCATCACGAGAGGTTCCTCGGCCAAGGAAAAAACCTCCAATCGCTCGAGCTCTGTCTGGCGGCCAGCCAGTGCTTCAACCGCACGCCGTTCCAATCTGTCTCCCAGCGGCATCGCTACAGTTTACGCTGTCTCAGGAAACCAGAAACCGGTTCAGGACGATCGGTAGGATTACGACCCTGAAGTCGGCCAGCGGGTAGGATTCCCTCAGGTGCGCCGTTCACGAGGGCGCATCCGGCTCCAGGCCGATGTGATCATTAACGGCATTCCGGAAACGCTGCTCACACCCCCAAGTATCGTTCCGTCGTCTGAATAGAGACGTGACCCAACAGATATTGAATCCGCTCGAGTTCGCCGCCTGCCTGATGACACAGTCGTGCACAGGTCCGTCGCAAATCGTGCCGTGCGACGGTTGGCAAGCCAGAGCTCTTCGCGTTTACCTTCACAATCGTCCAGATCACCTTGGGCGTAATGCCGTGTCCCCAAATCCTTCCTGCCTTGTTGATGGACCGCAGCAGCGGACTTGCGTTGGTGCCGGCACCAATCGTCCAGCTGTCGATCGGCTCCTTCACCCATTCCGGAACGGGGATGGTCCGGATGTGGCCAGCTTTTCCTCCGAGATCTGCGATGACCCAATAGCCTTCCCGGAGCTGGAGGTCCTCGAACCGCAAGGTTGTCAGCTCAGCCCTTCGGAGGCCACAGCCGATGAGAAGCGAGAGCAGAGCACGATTGCACCGGCTGCCGAGGGTGTCAGCATTTTCCGTACCCAACAACTTCTTGCCTTCCACTGCCGTCAGCCAATTTCCGACACGCACTCCCAGCAGCCGGACGCCCTTCACGCGGCGTATGCCTGCCGCGAGATCTGGGCCGAGCAGACCGCAATCGGACGCTTCATACGCCAGCCGCCGTATCGCCGCCAATCTCAGGTTTATGGTTGACGGGGCGCACGGGTGCGGTTCAAGTGCGATTCGGTAGCGGGTGACCACAGCCCTGTTGAAGGCCAGCCTGGCCTCCGAGCAGTACCAGTCGATGAATTCACGAATGGCATGGTCGTACGAGCGCTTTGAGCTCGTCGCAGTGAGGCTGTTCAAAACCGCAGATTTCGATTGTTCAAGATCCGGTAGCTTGAGGACCGTTTTGGGGGCTCGTTTACTTTTGCCCTTCGCCATCGAAAGCGGCCTCTTGTCGCCGCGGCGAAAAGCATCATCCTGTCGTCGATCTCCTGACGAGCAGGGCGTTTATCGTTCCGAATCGCGGCTGCTGCCTACTTCCCACAACGCGGCTTCTGGCCGGCCGGCCAAGAATGTGTGAGTGTAACAGGTGCTTTGATTCTGCCTTATTACGAGCGGCGAATGACTAAAACGGGCGAACAAACAGCGCGAGGTTGTGCTAAGTCCTGATTACGACAACTGACGCTCTGCCCCATCGGATGGTTTAATCGCCGGTTTCTTCTGCCGTGAAACTTCTCGGGCTCGAGCGGACTCTAACCAGACGCTAGATTTGGCCGGAGATACTATTGCCACGATTACTTTCATTAAATGTCGGTCTGCCGCGGGACGTGACATGGAACGGCAAGACTGTCCGAACCGCAGTCTGGAAATCTCCGGTTGCGGGACGGCGAATGGTGCGCAATCTCGATATCGATGGTGATGCGCAAGGCGATCTCGGTGGTCATGGTGGGGAGCAGCGCGCCGTCTTTGTATATCAAATGGACTCCTATCATTACTGGGAACGCTTTCTCGGACGTAATGACTTCGTCTTGGGCCAGTTCGGAGAAAACTTCACGGTTGAGGGACTTCTTGATAACGAGGTCTGTATCGGCGATCGATACCGCATCGGGGGTGCGATTTTTGAAGTATCGCAGCCACGCGTGACGTGCTACCGCGTCGGCATCCGCATGAATGAACCTCGGATGGCAGCCCTGCTCGTAGCACATCACAGACCAGGATTTTACTTTCGCGTGTTGCAAGAGGGAGAAGTTGGTGCAGGCGACGACATTGTAAAAATTACTGACGGTCCGGAGCGGATCACCGTTGCAGAGGTTGACGCCCTCCTATATTTGCCAGGACATTCCAGCGAGCAACTGCAACGCGCGCTGCGGATTACTGCACTTAGCAAGGGTTGGCAGAGTTCGTTTCGAGCGATGCTCCAACAAGACTTGGGTTCCAAAACTGCGGTGGGGAATCCGGGACTCGCCCATGAGGAACAAGCGCCGGCATGGCCCGGCTTTCGACCGATGCGAGTCGCGAATGTTCGTAAGGAAAGCGATAGCGTAACTTCGTTGCTTCTGTCGCCAATCGATGGGCAACCTCTTCCTCTTTTCCAGGCGGGTCAATTTGTTGTTTTGCGTTTGCATCTCGACAAGGGCAAACCGCCCGTTCTTCGCAGCTATTCGCTGTCCGATCTGCCGGCGGCCGACCATTTCCGTATCAGCGTCAAGAGCGAATTGAACGGGATTGGAAGTTCGTTTCTGTGCAGCCGTACACACGAAGGCGACGTATTGGATGTTAGTGCACCGCGAGGAAGCTTCACTCTGCGTCCCAGCCAGAATCCTGTGGTTCTCCTGAGCGCTGGAGTGGGCGCAACGCCGGTGATGTCGATGCTGCACATACTCGCTGCCGAAAGCTCGCAACGAGCGGTCTGGTGGATCTATGGAGCGCGCAATCGCGCCGAGCATCCATTTGCAGAAGAATCGCGTCTATTACTGAAACAGATCTCTCGCGGACGAGGATACGTCGTGTACAGCAGGCCGGCTGCAATCGACCGCGTGGGGACAGACTTCGATGCTCGCGGGCACATTGACACAGCTCTGCTGGAGAGAATTGGCGTGTCACGGGGTAGTGACTTCTATCTGTGCGGCCCAACTTCATTCTCGCGGAATATGCGCGATGGGCTGCGAAACTGGGGTGTGCCCACCGGGAATGTGTACACGGAAATCTTCGGTTCTCTCGAGGCTATTACCCCCGGGATGGCACAGGTGAATCACATGCCTCACCTGCCACCAGGGCCGCCCGGATCTGGCCCCGCAGTCTCATTCGCGCGTAGCGGGATTACCGCCGCCTGGGATCCGAAATTCGCGAGCTTGCTGGAACTGGCAGAAGCGTGCGACGTTCCGGTCAGGTGGTCCTGCCGGACTGGAGTCTGTCACACCTGCATGACTGGTCTGATCACCGGATCAATTGTCTATAACCCTGAGCCGCTGGAGAGGCCCGCTTCCGGGAACATGCTCGTATGCTGTTGCCAGCCAAACGCGGATGTCACGCTGGATCTTTGAGAGACACGGGAGGAGCCAAATCATGCGTTCTGATATTGTGCCCGGAGCCATTTTCCCCGACTATGAACTGCCCGATCAGACGGGCAAAACGCGCAAACTCAGCGAGCTACAGGGCGAGGATCCGCTGATCCTCACCCTGGCGCGCGGCCACTACTGCCCAAAAGAACACCAGCAGCATTTGGAACTCGCTGCCTTCTACCCGAAGATCGCGGTGGCATACACTCAGATCGCCACCATCGCCACCGACGATCACCATACTCTTCAGGAATTCCGTGCGTCAGTCGGAGCCCAGTGGACATTCCTTTCGGACCCCGACCGAACGGTCCAGAAGGATCTCGACATCCAGGAGTACACCGACCCCGAGCACAATCCGATGATCCCGCATACGCTCGTGCTCAAGCCGGGCCTCGTGATCTACAGCATCTATAACGGCTACTGGTTCTGGGGCCGTCCGTCGGTGGTCGATCTTTGGCACGATCTGCGGGCCGTGACGAGTGAAATCCGCCCAGACTGGGATCTGAGTACTCCTGGACTCCGCGAGGCATGGAATGCAGGTGATTTCTCGCGTTTCCACGGATGGAACAAGCAGAACCGTGTGGAATCCGCCTCGATTCCACGGAAGGAATAACACAGCCACCAACTTCGATCTATTCAGAAGGTCTTCCCAATGTTCCCGCAACTCGCCCGCTTCACGGACCTCGGCCTGCTCCTGCTTCGACATATGGTAGGCTTCGTTTTCATCAACAGCGGCTACAGCCATCTGAAGAATCCGGAGGCGCGCGCGAAGAGCATCGAGATGTCGAAGCGCTTCACGATATTTCTCGGGATCGCTGAGGTCGCTGGCGGCCTGGGAATCGCCTTTGGCGTTGTCCCACAACTCGCCGCTTTCGGTCTGATCCTCCTCATGCTGGGAGCGATCGAGAAGAAAATCTTCTCCTGGCACACCGGATTCTGGGGAGAGAAAACCTACGGCTGGCACTATGACGTGATGTTCATCCTGATGAATCTGGTGATCGCCTTCACAGACGGCGGACAGTATGTGCTGCTGAAGTAAGCGAAATTCTCGAAGTTCGCGGGCCTTGCATGCGCGCGATCGCACCGTGGGAGCCGTTTCGGATGCTTTTGAGTGTAACCCAGTGTCCTTTTCTTTGCGGTATGGAGTCGCCGCGAGGTTGGCGCAGCCATTGTCGTTAGCGAGTTCCTGCCGTCCCAGATGGCGCGTCCATCCGTTCCACATATTGAGCGCGAGCTGGGCTGGGCTCGAACGGATCTGCGAAGTACTGCGTTTCCCGTACTACCTCGTCGCCCCTGAACTCCATGATGCTCACCGTGTAGGATGGCTTGCCGTCATAGGACAGGATGAATTCGGTGATCCAAAGGTCACCGCCGCCAATGATTCGCTGGACAGTAAAGCGCTTCCGGTTCGGCTGGATAGTGCGGGTGATCTGTATGTTCAGGCGGCCGCGTATTCGCTCGCCGGACTGTGGATATTCCAGCACCGCGTCCTCGTGGTAGATGCGGTGCCCCGTTTCAAAATCGTTGGCATCGGAGGCCGCCCAATGCTGATCCAGTTCCGCACGTATCCGTTGATCTCGCATCTTATCCTCCTGCTGGGGACAGCATAGACTCACGCATGACTCGATTTCGACGCGAAGAAATTCGTAATCTGAAAGTTGCCTGTTGCTATATCGCCCATTTCGCTCAGAACCCAAATTTGACGATCAGTTGGCAAGTCGTCAGCAAACCCGAAGTTGGCCAGAAACGGGCTCGTGAGAGATTGCTCCCGGGAAGTCGGCCAGCGTCTACGAATGTATCTGCCCTGACGACGATCTCCTCGTGATATCACTTGATGAAAATAGCTGTTGCATGAATTGGGGAACCATAGGGGCCACAGGCCACCTGACAGTCGCAGGTGCAGCACTGATACGAACATTTCTGGTCGGAACCAGCCAAGAACGTTTGGCACACCTCTGGCACACCTAACTTTTGGTCAACTGATGGGGTTTTGGCGCAGTTTTGACACAGTTTTAGCGAATTTGCACCAAGAGCGGGCCGTCCGCCGTGGTGCCGCCTGTTGGAAGTGATTTAGAATCAGTGAAGCAGTAGAGTCGGGGCGTAGCGCAGCCTGGTAGCGCACCTGCCTTGGGCGCAGGGGGTCGGAGGTTCAAATCCTCTCGCCCCGACCAATCAGTTCTTGGCGCTCGACCGTCCGCTTACAGAGCGCACCTCCGCCGGCTTGCGGCGAGAACCGGTCACTACCACCCGGTCCTCCGCTCCGCCAGACGTAAAAGCTGAGCACGATTCAAGCACGCTGCGGCAGCAACCGAGCATCTAACTTTTCTTCGAGGTCACCGCGTAGAATGCGGCGGCATCCTGCTCGACATTCTGACTCCCACACTCTGGGCAATGGATGTCGCCCTTGTCGTGCTCGCCCAGCGTTAGGACCAGTTCAAACGACCGTTTGCAGTCCTTGCAGATGTAGTCGTAGACGGGCATGTTGACCTCCCACGGAGATTGCAAGCCCAATGTAATCCCATCCGGCCGCGATTTGAAGACCCAATCGACGGCAGCTTCCCGCTTTGGAACCCAACCAGCACCGGCACGCCGACCGGCCTGTGTTGTCACAAGCTTCACGAAAAAACGGGCCACACGGCTCGGACTCTGGCCGATATCCTCGCCGCATGACCCGATTGCGCCACTTCGTCTGCTCTTACCTAAGGCAACCGCGAGACCAAAGCCCGGTGTGCCAATTCAAAGGACTTAGACACCTGCCTGAGCGACTATGAAGTAAAAATCACCTCAGCGATGGAAAGATTTTCCGGTTGGCTCTGCAGTTTTCCTCAGCACCTGTCACTGTCGTGTCTTGTAGGCCTTGCCCAACGTCTCGGCCTGAAACAGGCGCTCGTCGGCACGGTGCAGGCGCTTCGCCATTCCCGGACGCAGCAGCTTGTAGTGATAGATGCCGCAAAGATGGACGGGGATGAACCAGACGGGCTTCTCTGTGGTCATCCACTGTAGGTGGTCGAAACGCCTCAGGTTAACCGGAAGAGAGAAATTGCGCAGGGTGCGCTCGCCACGCATGTTGAAGTAGATGTTGAAATAACTCATCGCCAGCTCGCGTAACGAGCGGTAGACGGGCTCACGGTAACGGCATCCCGTGTAGTTGGACTTGGCAACTGCCCCCCAGTGGCCCTTGATGCGAAAGACCGCCAGCACATGGTCGGTGTCGTTCTCGGCCTCGAAGTCGATGATCAGCGGAGGAAAACCCAGGGCCCGCAGAGCAGCGGCCCCGAAAATGGCTCCTTCCAGGCAGTGCGATGTCTGTTCGTGCAACACCAGGCGCGGTGACCACGCCGTGTCGGCGAGGTGGTAGGGCATGCCGTCAAGAAAGCGCTGAATGCCGTAGGGATCTCGGAAGCTGCGCAGCTTGCGCAGCTCGGCGGGAGTAAAGGAGGCCAATGGGTGATTCATGATGGGATGCAATGCAGTTTACCGTACCAGCACATCGGCACTGGCAAATCCACCGCGTGCTATGTACGAAGGCGTCCGCCGCAACGGGGCAAGAATTGCCCGTGCAGCGGAGTTATCGTCCGCCGCGGCCGAGGAGCAGGATTTTCAGGGTGGCGAAGAGGATGTAGATGTCGAGACCGATGGAGACGTTCTTGATGTAGAAGAGGTCGTAGGCTAGCTTGTCCTTGTGGTCTTCGATCGTAGCGTTGTAACCGCGATTGATCTGCGCCCAGCCCGTTGCGCCCGGCTTAATCAGCCAGCGTTCCTTGTAGAAGGGGATGACCGCAGCACACTGTTCCTCTTCGTGAGGAGGGACCGGGCGGGGCCCCACGAACGAGATATCCCCCTTCACGATGTTGAAGAGCTGCGGCAGTTCGTCGAGCCGGGTGCGCCGCAGCCATTTGCCGACGCGCGTAATTCGCGGGTCGCCATCGTGAGCGGGGGGCGTTCCGATGTGGTTTTCGTCCCGGCTAGCGTTGTTCTTGGCGCGCGCCGCGGGCACCTTGTCGCCATCGTACATGGTGCGGAACTTGTACACCGTAAACGGCATACCGAACTCCCCCACTCGCTTTTGCCGAAAAATAATCGGGCCTTCGGAATCCAGGCGTATCGCCAGCGCGGCCAACCCCATCACTGGTGACGCCAGCACCACACCAATGAGTCCAAAGGTAAACGAGAACGCACGTTTGTAAAGGCGAAGCGCCGGGCGGACGTGAAAACCAGGAGAAAACAGCAGCCAGCTCAGGCGCAGGGACTCGAGGGGAATCTTTCCGGTGACCGTCTCGTAATACTCTGGGCCGTCCTGGATCAGCACTCCGCTGGCTTTGAGCTTTAGGAGTTCGCTAACGTCCAGCTTGCCCCGTCTGTCACCCATCGTGACGATGATGCGGCGGATATCCTCGCGCTTGACGTACTCGGTGAGTTCATCTCCCCTCACAACCGGGATGCCGGCAATCTGAGGCTCGCTACCCACATAGCCCGACACTCGCAACCCGAGTTCAGGCCGCTGCCCAATAGCATCCATCAGTGGAGAAGCGAGCGGGCCGTCCCCGTAGATCAGGATCCGCTCGGCAAAACGTACCGAACGATTGAGCGCGAAAAAACAACTGCGCCACACCGGCACCACGACGGCGACCATGAGGATTCCGGCCCATAGGACGTTCCCTCCCAGACTGGCGTCGGGAAAGGTGTAGTACAGAACCGCCAGGGCAACAAACGTGGTGCCCAGCACTCCCACCAGGCGGGTTACCACCTCGCGCCGGTTGGTGAGGATGGCGGAATTGTAAAGGTCGAAGTAGTACATCAGCACCAGAAAGACCAGGACAACAAGTCCTATTCGACCGGCGCCATTCTCATAGAGCAGGTAGATCTTTGCGTCATCTGCCGTTCCTGATGAGAGTAATACCGCTACCACAAATCCCGTAGTCACCAGGATCGCTTCCGTCAGCGTAAGCAGCAGGGTACGCGTCGGAAAGTACGTATTGAACAATCGGATCATGCAGAGCCCATGTGGTCGTTCTGCGCGTCCTCATCGCCGCGGGACTTCTTCGAACCGTAGTATCCGTACCCTCCGTAGTAGCGATCGTAGCCCACCTGCACCGTGGAGGCTTCGTTAAAGATGAAGCCCAGCTGCTTGCTCTTCTCAATAGAATTCAGGGCACGAGCAAGGGTCCGCTTGCGGGTATGTCCCTCGCGGGCAACGACGAGGACACCGTCGCATAGACGCGACAGCGAGGTTGCATCGGCCATGGGGAGCATGGGAGTGGAGTCCAACAGCACCCAGTCGAAACCCTCGGAGACAGCAGCGAGCATCTGGGCAAAAGCGTCCGACTCCAGCAGCGGCAGCGGCTCTTCAATTCCCTTACCGGCTGACAGCAGCCACAGCGGTATGCCCTCGACCTGATAGAAGGCATCCTGCAACGCGAGCTTGTGTTCGTGCCACTCCGTGATGCCGCGCAACTGCGTTGTCGCGAGCAGCGCGCTGGCGGTGGGACGCCGCAGGTCGGCTTCGATCAGCAGCACGCGCTCTCCAGCGCGGCGCGCAAGAGTGAGCGCCAGATTGACGGAAACCACCGACTTCCCTTCGTCGCCCACGGCGCTGGTGATCAGGAGCTTCTTTAGAGGGCGCTTATGGCGCAAGTGGGCCAATCGCGTTGCAAGCACGCGGAACGTCTCGGCTCCCGGACTATTGGGGCTAGTGAGGGATATGAGGCGTTGCTCCGGCGTCGGCATAGGACGCAGGATGCGATCTGCCGGCACCGCCAGCCAAGCAGCAGTCGGCGGCGCCTGAGTAGCAAGTGCGTCGAGCGCGGCGGTATCGTCGATAGGCAGACCGGGGACCTGAGATCCCGGCGTTTCCGGCTGGGCAGGCGTAGCCAATGGCGAGGCACTCGGTGTTTCACCCTGAGAACGCTGCAATGCTTCGTACAATCGACTCATGTTTAGACTCTCCTGCCGTCAGCGGACGGTACTGGTTTCTCTTCCAGCGACTGCGCATTGTCCATATTACGCAGTACTCGAAATAGGGAGCGCAACAGGCTCTCATTGTTTTCCGATGGAACGGTTGCCGGTTCGACGGGTTCCTCCGGGCTTGTGAGGACGGTCGTCAGGCGGAAATCAGCGGCCACCTCGGCAATCATGTCAGCCGTCACGCTGCGCTGCTGGCGCGCGAAGGCGTTGACCATCGAGTTTTCGCACAGATTGTTGATGATGCGGGGAATGCCACGCGAATACTCGAAAATCCGGCTCAGGGCTTCGGGCTCAAAGATGGCCGGATCCGGTTTTGCGCCTGCTCTCTCCAGACGGGAGAGTACATAGCTGTGGGTCTGCTGCTCATCCAGCGGCAGCAACTGGCAACGCAAGGACACACGTTGCTTCAATTGCCGCAAGCTGGGCGAGTCGAGAATAACTTCCAACTCCGGCTGGCCCATGAGCACAATCTGTAACAGCTTTTGCTGCGAGGTCTCCAGGTTGGTCAATAGCCGGATTTCTTCCAGGAGTTCCGGTCGCAGCGCCTGGGCCTCATCCACAACAAGCGCGGTAATGAGCCCGCGGGCATGCCGTTGAATCAGGAACCGATTCAAGTCGAGCAGCATCTCCGTCTTGCTGCGCCCGCTGTACTGCAACCCGAGATCGGCCATGATGTACTGGAAGAATTCGGTGGTCGAGAGCAGCGGGTTAAAGACGTACCCGAAGGCGATGTTGTTCTTGCGCAACTCCGCGAGCAGGCACCGGACCAGAAGCGTCTTCCCTGTGCCCACCTCGCCGGTGATCACGATGAAGCCTTTTCTGCGCCCCACCCCGTAATGTAGATTGGCCAACGCTTCGTTGTGCCGGGGCGTCGCATGATAAAAGTACGGGTCGGGACTGATCTCAAACGGGTTCTTGGTCAGCCCGAAAAATTGTTTATACATGCGCTATCCCCAGAAGTACGCGTACCAAATCCCGGTCGGAATGATGATGGCAATGAGAATCGCCGCGGCCACCGCAATCCATGGTTTCCAGCGCTCGGCAGCAATCTCCCGCTGTGTGGGCAGCGGCGGAATCTCCGCCAACACCGGAAGTTGTGCCGCATCCAGCAAATCCTGTTCGCCGCGGATGCGATCATCCAGCAGCTCCGAACCCACGCCGAAGACGAACGCCAGGGCCAATCCTGCGCCGAGCGCGAGTAGCGAAAACCTAAACCGATTCGGGAACGAAGACTTCTCCGGCAGACTGGGTGGGTCGATGATCCGGAACTGGTCGCCTTGCTGCTGACGTTGCAGACTGGTTGCGAGTGAGGACTGCATCGTCTTTCCCAGCAGGTCGTCGTAGTTCTTCTTCGACTCGTCGTAGTTGCGCATGATATCGGAAAGTTCCTGCTGGTGTGCGGGTGTGGCATTCAACCGGGTTTGATACTCATTCACCTTGGCCTCGAGCTTGGCGATCCTGGCCTCGTAAGTCTGGATCTCTATCTTGTTGGCCTTCAGTTGGCTCTGGATCTGCATCACCGGACCCATAGCCTGAAGCTGCGACGGCGCAGGCGGCGTCTTTTCGTTATCGTCGGCAGCCTGGTCACTCTTCGCTTCTTGGTCCTCCTTCTGCATCGACTCCATCTTGGCGATGGTTTCCTTCAGCTTCTTCACGTCCGGATGATCAGGCGTGTACTTGGATTCGAGAGCAGCGAGGTCAGCACGCATCACCTCGAGCTGCTGTGCCCTGGTGAGCGGAGCGGCCGGCGTTGATTCGGTGACGCCCATGGCATCGTACTGCGCGGCCAGCGAAGTGAGATACGCCTGCTGCTGGAGGGCTTTATCGCGGCCATCAATGGCAGCCTGCAGTTGTCCCTGCGCTCCGCTGAGAATTTGCAGGTTGCTCTGCAGTTGATCGGGCAATTCCCCCATGTGCGCAGACTCATACTCCCGAATCTTCTTCTCCTGGGCCGCGAGCGCGGCTGCTGCCGAGGTCAACTGCGAATCGAGAAAGCTGGTGGTGCTTTCCGACTGCTGCTGGCTGGCGCGCACGTTCTCGTCGATGAACAACGACGCCAGTTGGGTGTTGACTTGCTGCGCAATCTGGGGCTTGTCGGCCAGATAGGAAATCTTAAACGCCGTCAGCTGCGACGGCTTGCCAGGAACAGTCGGAGTCTGGATCAAGTCAATGTTGATGTCCTTCAGCATCTGAGTGATCTGGTCGTCCGGAGAACTGAAAAAGAGCCCCTGGTATAGGTGCAAGTTGTTGATGATGGTCAACAAGCGCGAGCGGCTCAACACCTGTTGCCTGATCGACTGCAGGCGTTCCTGCAAATCCACCTGCACGTTCGGCAGCACGAACTTCTCCGGTACCTTTTGCTGCTCAACAAGGATCACGCATTCCGAGGTGTACTTGGGGGGAATGATCCAGGCCGAGGCAAACACGATCAGCCAGCCCAGGAAAAGCGGACCAAGGATCCACCACCGTCGACGGACCACCATGGCCCAGTATTCATCCAAACCTCGCATTGGTTTCTGATCGTCAAATTCTTCAGTCATAATCTACCGTCCAAGGGGGTGACTCCAGGTGTAGTTGATTGAGAAGCCCAGAAGATTGTTGCTGTAGTTGCCTTGGTTAATAATGAATGCGCTCGATAGTTGCTGCCACAAGTATGCATACTGCACGGAGGCACTCAGTGACTTCGCAAGCTTGTAGCTGGCTGTGACATCGATATAGAAATGGTTATATGTGCGGCTGGATAACGTGGTGGAGGCGTCATGGAAGTAGGCGGTGCCGACCGATGCATCCAACTTCGCAGTCAGCATTCGACGGTAGCTTGCATTGACCGAATTCACCTGTGAGGTACCAATATATCCTCCGCCATCCAAAACCTGGCGGCTATAGCCGGCCCGGAATGAGTTACGCAAACTCTGCCAGCCGAAGTTTACCCCCCCCGATACGCTCCAGAAGGACTCGTGGGGGAGCTTAATACCCAGGATGGTGGTCTGCACCCCGGTGTACTCGGGCCCCACCCACCCCGAGATCGTCATGTTCGGACGGATCAGATAGTCCACGGTCATCGAAATCGTCTGAACGCCCGAGCGCTGCTGCCCTTTGCCGAAATCCAAGCTATTGTAGTTGTAGTCTGCCCCCATAGTTAGCCTGGGCGAGAACTTGTGGGCATAGGACGCACGGCCGCCATAGGAAACCAGGTTGTAGAACGGAACCGATAGCAAATTATAAGTAGACGTGCGGCGCAGACTCGTCGTGCCCGTAAATGCCAGGGAATCCACTTTGGTCAACTGGTCCGTGAGCGACAGCACCCCGTTGTTCATCGTGTACTGTGTCAACGGGTAGTACGTGACCGGGTTGGGGTTATTGATTGTCGGGGTACCCGGTTGAGCTATAAAGCTGTCAAAGGGATTGGCGGAATAGGTAAAGTGATCCGTTGCGTTGAGCTGCCAATGCCTTGCCATTTGCCAGAGAAACCCAGCACCCGCGTTCTGCGCGAACAAGTTGCTGTTGCTGCCGGACAAATTGTTGGGGTTGGTATAGATCTGCCACCCCCCCGCATAACTCACATGCCACGACAGTCGGGGACGAAACTGTTGAATCTTGATGCTCGGGGCGATATGAAACAACCAGCGGTTCTGATTGCTCGTGAGCGTGCTGTACGTGTAATCGAGATACGAAGCCCCAGCGCTGATTCCCAGCGTGAGGCTGCTGTTTTCAATTGCCCCATTGAGGAAGTCCAGCGAAGGTGTCGCATCTGGATAGGTAAATGCAGGCTTGGGACCGGGCTGGGTAGGCGCACCGGTGTCCGCCGAGCCGGTGTCGGATTGCGCTCGGGCGCACCCACCGCCCAGGATTAGCAACGCTAGTAGCATCCACCCAACGCCTGTCTTCATCACGGGCCTCCGGTTAGGGCACAACGATCGTATCCCGCGGCTGCAACTCGATGTTCTGCTGCGGGTTCTTGCCGGCGATTACGTCCTTGTAATTGAACGGCAGACGCTCTTGGGTGCCGTTGGCGCCAGTTCGCAGCACGTATACCTTTTTCGTCTTCGCGAAGTCCTTGAATCCCCCGGCCAACGCGATCGCATCCAGCACCGTCATCCGGCGTGTCAAGGGAAAGTATCCTGGATGATTGACCTCTCCCACGATATTGAAGTTCAAGCTGCCGATCTTCTCGACCACCACAGTCACTTGCGGATCCGTGATCATCTTCTTCATGGCTTCGGCGAGAATACCCTGAAGTTGCACAGGAGTGTTTCCCGCCGCCTTGACCTCACCGACCAAAGGCAGAGAAATCATGCCGTCAGGACGGACCGGTACCGTCTTCGACATATCCGGTTCTTTCCATACGTAAACCGATATAACATCCTCCGCGCCGATTACGTAGGAATCCGCATTGGCCCCCGGCGTTGTCTTGTGCGGATTCTCCGCGGGAGCCGCCGGAGTGGCAGCTTGGGCAGAAGCGGAGGGGGACTGCCCCATGGCCAGATTCGACACAATTGCGAGCAGCAGGACCCACTGCAAAAACCGTGATGCGAAACGTCCCAAACTTCTTGTCTGCACGTGCATTCAGGTCACCCTTCGTTTACATTATCGGTCTCTACTCGGCCTTGCCATCGTCGCCCCGAATTGCGGCAACCGATGCGCGCCGCTGGGGAATGCCGACTTCCTTCAGCTTATACAGCAGGGCACGGTAACTGATCCCCAATGCCCGCGCCGCCTTCTTGCGGTTCCAGTTGTTGGCGTGTAGCGCGCTCAGAATGATGCGCGCTTCAATCTTACGCACCGTCTGCCGCGTCAGCTTCTTCAGCGAAACCGGCCCGTCGAAGGTCAGGTCGGGCATGACATCGCGTTCATTCGTCTGCAGCAACTCGCTCAAGATCACATCCTCGGTACCCATCACCACGTAACGCTTGATGAGATTCTCGAGTTGCCGAACGTTTCCCGGCCAGGAATAACGCTGCATCTTGGACAGCAACGCAGGGCGCAGCATCGGGGCGCGGCCGTTCAGTTTATCATTGTAGTACTCCAAAAGGTATTCGCATATTAGTGGAATATCAATAGCGCGTTCGCGCAATGGGGGCAGGTGGATGACCATGGCGGCAATACGGTAGAAGAGGTCATGACGAAAATGGCCAACATCGATCTCCTGGCGCAATTCGCGATTCGTGGCGCTAACCACCCGCACTTCCACTTTCTTGTCTTCTTGCGAGCCGATGCGGCTGAATTGGCCATCCTGTAGCAGTTGCAATAACTTGGCCTGCATCGCCGGATCCAGTTCCGAAATCTCGTCCAAAAAGAGCGTCCCCCGATGGGCCAGTTCTACGCGCCCCGGTTTGCTGCCGAACGCGCCCGTGAATGCGCCCCTCTCGTAGCCAAACAACTCGCTCTCCAGCAATGTTCCCGGAATCGCTGGACAATTTACCTTGACGAATGGCCCGTTTGCCCATGGGGAATACAAATGCAACAGTCGGGCGATGATGTCTTTGCCGGTGCCGCTTTCGCCAGTAATTAGGATCGAGAGATTTGCACCCGCCACCCGCTCCAACCGCTGACGCACTTCGCGCATCGCTGGAGTCTGCCCAAAGACTACCGGATCCGGGGGTAGAGGCTGGGCTGTGACCGTCCCATCAAAGCTTACGCTAGCCAGTGTCGGCATTCTGATTCCTTTTTCCCAAAGATTTCAAATACCTGTCTGATGCAAAATGATTGCATGTCGCTGGCCAAGCCCGTCTCAACTGCAAAAGTCTGCGCAGATTTGCCGTAACCGTATATTTCGGCGACGTTTATTTCTACATCTTGGATCGGGCAAGGGTCAAACAATGAAGGGGGACTGAGCTGTCGAAGTGCATAAATGTGCAAAACTTTTCACAAAATGGAAGCCACGTTCTCACTCCGCAATCGAGGAAGTCGGGCTCTTCGCGGCGGTGACTTCGGGTGAGATTAGGGGCTCATCGAACTGCAAGCCGAGCAGGTAATACTGGCGGTCGGGGGTGCATCGTAGGACCGTCGCATGCAGAAGCGAGACAGAGCGCGGCAGTTGGGCTTTGTTGACTAAGGCTACCGGCACTTCCAAGGAAATCTTGGTGCCAGGATCCAGGAATCGCCGGGTAGCCAGCAGCACACCGCCCGCCGATAAATTCAGGGCAGTGGCGAACTCCAGAAACTCCTCTCCGCTGCCTTTTTGACCACGAACAAAGAAGGGGATCGATATGGGCAGACGATCCCAGTCACGGCGTTCCGCGACCGATACAGGACGACGCACTCGGCTCTCCTTCTGCCTCATGCCTGTGCACCTAAGCGGCCAAACCGCAGCGAACCCATCTCATTCACAACACAGCAAGTTTCCACGGTGAACCAGTTGAAAATGAAACGTCTCCCAACGGACATCTGCAAAGTCTTGCGCTCAAGAAGAACATATTTTCCCCTTTGCATGTGAATATTATTTCACATTATGACAACAATTTTGCGTTAATCTCGTGAATCCGCCCAACTGGAGTTCTTGACTTGGAGCAGGTTTGCGATATGATCAAGTCTCCCCCTTGGGGCGCAGCCAGAAGCGCCCCGGTTCCGAATCCCCGAAATGTACGAAGCCCTAATCCGGGGCCATGATTTGTCGAAGGAATTGCTGTGAGCACTAGGCTCGAATGTACTTCAGAGACTCTTGGAACCAAAAAGGTTGCCAACTGAAACTCTGGGTTGATGGGTTAGCCAATGCATCCTGCGAAGCCGGCCTCTGCCAATCCGACGATGGAAATCCTAAGCGGCGACAACCACTGCGCCGCCTGCAGAGAAGCGCTAGCAGCCGCGGCGCACGAGCTGAAGACGCCGCTGGCGATCATGGGCGGCTACCTCAACCTGCTGTTGACCCAGAAACTGGGTCCCCTGACTCCGCAGCAGCTCGAAGTGCTCGGTGAGATGCAAGACAACGGTGCGCGGCTCACCAACTTCGTGCAGAACGTGCTGACCTACGCCACACTGAAAGTCGAGCGATATCAGATCCAATACGAAATCGCCGATATCAATGCCTGTCTGCGTGAAATTGCGGAATTCTGGGCGCAGCGCTTTCAAGACAAGGCGATCGCGTTCTACTTTTTTCCCGACGAGCAGTTGCCGGCATTTCCCTTTGATTGGTACAAAGTCCAGCATATCGTTTCCAATCTGCTGGACAACGCCATGAAGTACACCCCCAGTTCGGGCACGGTGTGGTTGCATGTGGAGCCGTATTTTTGGGAGCGCCGCACCATTAAACGGAAACCACTGGTAGAGCGCCGCCGCCGGCTAGTCGCTACCCCTAATTGCTGCCGAATTTCGGTAGCCGACACCGGTCCGGGAATCGCGCCGGAGTTTCAGCAGGAAATCTTTGAAGAATATTTCCGCCTTACGACCGGAGGCGCGCGCGCCGAGGGCCACGGACTCGGATTGGCGATCGCACGTCGTCTGGTGCAGGCTGCCGGCGGGAAAATCTGGGTCGAAAGCGAACAGGGGAATGGAAGCAAGTTCTCGTTTCTATGTCTGCTGAATCCGCCGTCGCAGCAGAACCTGGCTGCGGAAGGATAATGAGCACAGGTCACATACTGGTCGTCGATGACGAGCCGGGCATGCGCCGCTACTTGCAGACGGTGCTGGAGCTCGACTCATACCGGGTTTCCACGGCCGCTAATGGCGACGAGGCGATCGACAGGGTCCAACGTGATCAGCCCGACGTCGTTCTGCTCGATATGGTGATGCCTGGGCCCGATGGCCTGGAAACCCTCAAGCGCATTCGCGAAACCCGCCCTACCACCAAAGTTGTGATGCTTTCTTGCGTGCGTGACACGCGCAAAGTCGCCATGGCTATGCGACTTGGCGCGCAGGACTACCTTTCCAAGCCGGTGCAGAAGGAAGAGATGGACGACGTTCTGCGCTTTTGCCTGGAGCATCCCAGCCCGGCTACACCGGGGGTCAGCGAGGCCGTCGAGGTCGTGCAGGGCGTATATTTCTTCGCCGCAACCGAGCAGATGAGGCAGATCCGCGCCCAAGCGATGCAGGTTGCGCGCTTCGATTTTCCTGTGCTTCTGTTGGGAGAGAGCGGTACCGGGAAGGAAGTTCTGGCGAGATTGATCCACAAATACTCCGAGCGTGCGCACCGCACATTCCTCAAGGTCAACTGCGCTGCTATGCCCAGCGAACTGCTGGAGAGCGAGTTGTTCGGCTATGAGCCGGGGGCATTTACCGGCGCGGTCAAGGCCAAACCGGGAAAGTTCGAGTTGTGCAATAAGGGTACGATTTTGTTGGATGAGATCGGAGAGTTGTCGTCTGCTTTACAGGCGAAACTTCTGCAGGTTCTGCAGGACGGTCAGTTCTCGCGGCTCGGCGGCCGACATTCGGTGAAGGTCGACGTGCGCGTTCTCGCCGCCACGAACATCAACATGGCGGAATCGATCGCCCGCAAGTCCTTTCGCGAAGACCTCTATTACCGGCTCAGTAGTTTCGTCTTGAACATGCCTTCCTTGCGCCAGCGCAGAGAAGAGATTCCCATGATGCTCCGGCACTTCATGATCGAGGTGGCCGAGCGCTATGCCTGCCCGCTGCTGCCTATTACTCCACGGCTGCTTAAGGCATGCGAGAACTATCCCTGGCCCGGCAATATCCGTGAGTTGGAGAACTTCGTGAAGCGCTATCTTGTCCTCGGAGATGAAGCGGCGGCGAGCGCTGAACTCGAAAGGAACCTGTCGCCCGAGCTGACTCCGCCGAGCACGCCCCGTTTCGAAGCGCAGAATCCCGATCTCAAGCAGATGGTGAAGACCTTGAAGAACGATGCCGAGATGGAGGCCATCGCCAATGCGCTGGACGAGAGCGGCTGGAACCGCAAGAGGGCGGCGAGCATCCTGAATATCAGCTACAAAGCTCTGCTGTACAAGATACGCCAATATGACATTCGGCCGCGACACGCCAAATAGGTAAGTATCTACAATTTATGCGCAAGAGCTTGCACTCCACCCAACCTGAAAGTGGTAGAGTCCGTTACACTGAGTGTCGCCAGTTGGCGGTATCTGGTTTGTCTGCAAAGAGTTTGCTTACTTCGTTCTTTTCCATCGCTACTTCAGATTTGGCAACTAACTTGCGATGGCATGAGTATGCAATCGACTTCCGTCCCCGTTGAACTGGTCGCTGCTTTGTCTTCTCGTGCCGGAGAACGCCGCAAGAACCCACGCTTCGACATGCACGTTCCGGTTTATCTGCGGCCGCTGGGTGAGCCGTGGATTTCCACTGAAACGGCCGACGTCAGCGCCGCTGGAGCATTCTTCGTCACTGCCCGCCCGCTCCTGCTGAACGCTCCCATCGAGTACGTGCTTACCTTCCCGCCTGAGCTCACTAAGGCCAAGAGGCCTCTGCTGGTGCGGTTTTTCGGCATGGTTTCGCGTTGTGAACGCTTTCCAGAGGGACATGGTCTGTATGGAGTCGCTGTACGAAACTCAACCTACCGCTATTTGACTCGAGAGGAAGCGGCGCACTTTGACGCCATGGGAAAGAAGCCGTCGCCCGCAGAATCCCCGGAACTCCAACCACCTTGTCTTTCAGGCACATAACCGGATCCAAATCAGGCGCGCAGGGCTGCGCCGGCCTCTGTTCCTGCGGCAAGCAGACCCGCCCCAACTACGGCATACCGCGCAAGATCGACCCGGGGGCGCACCCGTGCAGGCGCGGCGGCTGCATCCTCAGACTTTGCTGAGTCGCAAGAGGTTTCCAGTGACAAACAGACGACGACAGATTGTTGCAGCAAAGTTTGCTGCCTTGCGGAGTTCCAGGATTTTGTGCGAAGGGCAGGCTTCATCTAGCCTGCCCTCTCACTAAATCCGCACCGAGCCGATTACAATCCCAGGCGCCGTCGGCCATAGCCGAGCACACCCACCAAGCCCGTGCCGATCAGCAGCAGCGAACTCGGCTCCGGGATCGTACTGGTGGTTAGGTTGGTGATGCCGATGTAGTTGTCGGTCAAGGTAAAGTAACTGATAATCGCGCTCGATTCCTGGAACCCATAGAAGAACCCACTGTCGTTGCCTCCGCCCGTCGAGAAAGTCAGGGCAAAGGGGGACTCGATGGGCGTACAAGCCGATGTCCGCGGATCACAACTGGAGTCATACACGGCGATGGTGGTCGGTGTTGTAATGAAATCGGGATAGTAGTTCAAGAAGCCGCCGACCGCGGCAACCGGATTAGGGAATGCAAACGTCATCGTGTCGGTTACGAAGTAGAACTCGTAACCGTCGTTGACTCCGGCCATTGGACCCAAAGCTCCCGTCCAGGAACCGTTACTGCCAAAACCGTAGCCAAGGTTGTAACCGAAGACAGACCCGCCTTGATTAGCGGTGTTGGTCGAACTCCAGGTTACGCCGGGACCGAAGGTGATCGGGCCACCACCGAAGTAGTTCATAACGGGCATCGGGATGACCGTACCGCCGGGAATCGAGGTGATCACTGTAGCGGAAGCCTGCGCAACGATCAGCAGGACGAGAAAAAACAACGAAGCGACAAGCTTTTTCATGGAGTAACCCCCAATGTAAACCCGTTCAGAACGCTGCACATTCTGCCTCGGGAGGCTCTAAACTGAAGCGCGGACACAAATTACCACACTTTGGATAGGCATTCCAACTGCCAATTGGCATCACGTCTAAGATATTGAAAATAATATAGAAAACAAATATCGGCTAGAGGCGCGATGCAAATTTTTGCAGCAACTGGGCAAGCAAATACCCTCGGACTGGCGGGATTCATCGCAGCCCGCCATCCGAGCAAACCACCGGAGAGGCCAAGCTTCCGACTGCGAAATCCAAAACTTACAGAAGCCGCGCCGCTTCTTTCGCGAAGTAGGTCAGTACGATGGACGCGCCGGCGCGCTGAATGCAGGTCAGGGACTCCAGCAAGACGCGCTCGTAGTCGATCCATCCGTTAATCGCCGCAGCCTTAATCATGGCGTACTCGCCGCTGACTTGATAGGCAGCTAGCGGCACATCGAACTGCTGGCGCGCTTCATGAATCACGTCGAGGTAGGGCAGCGCGGGCTTGACCATGATCATGTCGGCGCCTTCCTCGAGGTCGAGTTCGATTTCGCGGATAGCTTCGCGCACATTGGCCGGATCCATCTGGTAGGAGCGCCGGTCGCCGAAGTGCGGTGCGGAGTCGGCCGCTTCGCGGAACGGACCATAAAACCCGCTGGCGAACTTCGCCGCATACGACAAGATTGGGATGTTCTCGTATCCGGCGCCGTCCAGTGCGGTGCGAATGGCGGCTACGCGGCCGTCCATCATATCGGAGGGCGCGATAATGTCCATGCCTGCCTTGGCCTGGGAGACGGCGGTCTTCGCCAGCAGGTCTAGCGAAGCATCGTTGAGGATTTCGTAGTTCTCGGCGGCCATCGAGGCGACCACGGCCGCCGCGGGTTGAGCGCCGGTCTTTACCGCAACAGCCTTCTTGCCCTGCAATTCCAGCTCGTGCAATGCGGCCGAGACCTCAAGGCGAACAGCGTCCGTTTCCACGATGCCACAGTGTCCGTGCGACATGTATTCACACAGGCAAACGTCACCCATCAGCAACAGGCCAGGCACTTCGCGCTTGATGGCACGCGCCGCCTGCTGCACAATGCCGTTGTCGGCCCACGCGCCGGAGGCTATCTCATCTTTGGACTCGGGCAACCCAAAGAGAATAACGCTGGGTATCCCCAGCGACTTCACCTCGGCGCATTCCTTCACCACTTCATCGACCGACAGATTGAACACGCCGGGCATGGAACGTATCTCCTTGCGTACCCCTTTCCCGGGACAGACGAAGAGGGGATAAACGAAGCCTTCAGGAGTGAGGCGGGTTTCACGGACAAAAGAGCGCAGGGCTTCATTGCGGCGCAAGCGGCGAGGACGATCGATTGGGAATGCCATGACAGCAAATTCTAGCACCGGCTGAGTATGCTAAGGCCGCTAAAAATGCGGCTGTCAAGAGATTTGCAGACCGTGGCATCGGTTACTGACGGAACCCTCCCGCCCCAACTCAGGCGAAACTTCCGACCGCGAGAGGCACTTCGCCCATGCACGGCAACGATCCATGCGACAGCAATGACGCTGACCAAGCGAAGGGCGGGCTCACCGATGTGCGGTGTGCGGTGAGATCCTCACACCAATGTCTGTCCCATTGCGGTAACGGATAGAGTCCTACGCTGTGGTACAGAGCTGGATTCGCTCCAACAGCGCAATTCCCGCTTCATCGGCGGCTCGGCTTTTGAACTCCCGCTCCAGGACCACGGTTTTTGCAGAGGGAGCAAGCCGCTGCAGAACGTCGAGAGTGGCAGGCGCGGCTAGCGCGCCGCACTCGGGTCCAAGCACAATCACATCCACGGTAGAGGCACTGAGAAGTATCTTGGCATCCCCCATCAGGCCGGTGGAGAGCACGCGATAACCATGACGCGCAAGCACTGCGCGGACGAACGCACAGGTGTCCGGGGACGGATCCAGAAACAGGACGCGCGGGCCGGTATTGGCAGATTCCGCAGGCGTCATCACCCCTTCCTTGAGGAACGAGACGATGGCGGCTTCTTCGTCGGGATAGATGCGAAACACCGACGAGAGTTTGGTTACATGCAACAGATCCGTGAGGAAGGGTTGGGGCGCCGCCAGGCGAAGATCTCCATTGCGATTACGGGTATGCCACAGGAAACGCACCATGAGACCCATTCCGGCGCTGTCCACGCGGCTCACCTCGCCCACATGGAGCACCACGCGCGTGAATTCGCGCAATCCTCGCTGTAGAGCCTCCGCGAGGACCGCCGACTCTTCGCCGGAGACAAGACGACCGGCGCAGTGAACGATATACACCGACCCGCAATGACGCGATTCCAAAGCCAGGGACATGCAGACCACCCACTTTCCGTGGCGCACTCAACTCGCGGTAATCTTACAGCACGTGGTCAATCGGGACGAATCGGCCCGAGACCGGCACCCGCACGGCCACAACCTCGTGGTGCTGATCGCGTTACTGGGCGCCTGGCGCAAATCCAGTGTTAGCATGGGAAAACACGAAAATGATGTTCGGCCCAAATAGATCGCGCAGTGAATCTCCCAGGGGGTACCCGCGATGAAGACCCGCACCGCCTCGCTCCTCGCAATGATTCTGCTTGCGGCAACAGCCACGTTCGCGCAGAAGGTGAACGTTGACTGGGACCGCGGCACGGACTTCTCTAAGTTTCACACTTACGCATGGCAGAAGAGTCCAGATCCGGCCAAAGGTCTATGGGACCAGCGCGTGATCGATGACGTGAATACGCAACTGCAGGCCAAGGGCTTCCAACTCGTCACCACCAACCCGCAACTCTGGGTGGTTTACACCTCGCATGTCAAGCACGACCAACAGGTCGTCGGCACCGGCTACAACATGGGTCCTGGTTGGGGCTGGGGATGGTGGGGTGGGCCCAGCACCACAACGTACAACACCTACACTTACAGAGAGGGCACACTGGTGGTGGAGATCGCGGACGCCGACGGTCACCAGTTGCTATGGCGGGGCAGCGCCACGGACACCTTGTCCGACAACTCCGACAAGAACATCAAAAAGCTGCAGAGCGCGGTCAGCAAGCTGTTCAAGAACTTCCCGCCGAAACCAGGCAGCAAGTAGGGGCCTGAGGTGCACCGGGTGGGTCGGTCTGGCGCGGCACCGAATCAGTGAAAGTTTTCCACCAGCATCAGGTCGGCCAGACGCTCGTCGATTTGCGCCCACACGATCTCGCGGCCGTCGGGTGACACCGCCATCGACCAATCGGTAATAAATCGTTGGTCGTGCAGTACCTTGGTTGCCCGACTCTTTTCGAATTGGTAGAAGTACAAGTCCCCATTTCCATCGATCACGTAAATTCCAGTTGCAACCATTGCCCAATGCGAAGGATCGAAGGGCCTGGGCACGCCGGGAACCTTCTCTTCGGCGCCGCCTCCCACGGGAATGCGCCAAATCGTGGAGTCGAGCGCACTGCGCGAATAGTACACGTACCTGCCGTCCGACGACTCCATAGCATAAATGCCGCTGCCGTTGGTCACAGGCTCGGCGTTGCCGCCTTCCGCCGGCACTCTCCAGATGTTCGTCGCACTACCGTTGGTAGCGGAATAATAGACCCACGTTCCGTCGCGCGACCAGGATGGCACCGCGCTGCCCACCGAACCATGGGTGAGCACGCGGGGCTCGCCACCATCGGAGGACACTACGTAGATTTGGGGAATGCCATTGGCGCGCGAGTCGAAGGCAATCTGCTTCCCATCGGGCGACCACCGCGGCGTGCCCGAGATCACCGCACTGGAATGGGTCAACTGGACCGCGTTCGACCCGTCACGGTTGCAAGTCCAGATCTCCCAATTCCCACTGCGATCGGACTGGAAAGCAAGGCGCGAGCCGTCGGGCGAGAACGACGCAGCAGCCTGCTGTCGCGTGCTCGAGATCAGTTTGGAAGGTTCTCCCGCTGGGTGGGTCGCATCGCGCAAATCCAGTTTCCAGACGTTGGCGTTGGTCGTGGCCTGTACATAAGCAAGCGAGTGATTGCGAATCGAGGGAAATGCCGCTGGGCCGGGCACGTATGGAACATTGGTAATCGCCGATTCACCTCCCGCCGCGGAAACACGCCGCAATTGCTTGCCGCCGAACACAATCGCACGGTCGTCGGCAGTCCAAGCCAGGCCGTCGATGAAGTCCGCGATGAAGCCGGAGGTGAGCAAGCGCGCAGTGCCGCCGCCCGCCGGCATCACATAGACCTGCCCAAGGTCGAGGGCCTCACGTTGAAATGCCAGGGTCCTGCCGTCATGGGAAAAAACAGGATCCCCATCCCCTTCCGAATTCATCGGCGGGTTGGTGATCTGACGCGACTGCATCGTGCTGAGGTCGAGCAAAAATAGGGCAGCCGTCTCTTGCCCGGGGAGTGCGTCGGGATACACCAGTGTTTGGCCTGTGGGTGATATGTCAAAACGCGATCGCCGCACTCTATGGGCGTCCATTGAGGTGACAAGTAATTGTCTCGCCGGCCCTCCATCGACCGGCGCGACGTAGATTCCCGAGTGTCCGCCGCCCCGCCGGAAGAAGTAAATTAACTTCCCGTCGGGAGACCAAACAGGGTCTCCGTCAGAGGCGCCGGTAGGCGTTTCCGTCAGTCGACTCGCCCGGTCGTCACCAACCGGCTTGACATAGACACGATAGGGATCGCTGGCGTTGGGGCCCGTCCACGCAAAGGCTACTCGTGTCCCGTCCGGCGATAACGCCGGCGTGGTTTCCAAGCCAGGGTAGGTGGTGAGCGGACGGATCCTGGGGTCGGGTGACGCCGCCTTGGGCCGCAAGAGTAACAATACGGCTATTGCAATCAGCCATAAGACCAGAGTCAGCGCTCCACTCCTGACATAGATCTTGCTGCGCTCGCTTTTCGTCACAGGCTTAGACGCGTCCGTCCCGCTCTCACGCCCGGCAGGCGAGCTAGCCTGGGCGATCTCGAGCGTGTCGCCGGCAAGTTCCTTGGACGGATGATCTTGAACGGTGACCGGGTAGAGCCAGCGATATCCGCGTCGCGGAAGGGTCTCAATGTACTGAGGCGTCTCCGGGTCATCGCCAAGAGCTTGCCGCAATTTGGCCACCGCCACCCGCAGGCTGTTGTCGAAGTCCTGAATGGGCGCGTCGTGCCAGACCCGCTCGCGGATTTCGTCCCGGGTAACCGCGTCACCCGCGTTTTCCAGCAGTACGAGCAGTACCCGAAGAGGCTGGTACTGCAACCGCACGAGTGAACCGTTCTTTAAGAGCTCTCCCGACCGTACCGAGAACTCAAAGTCGCCAAATCGATAAACCCGATTGACCTGCGTGGGGGTTCGCACGGACAGCAAGGCGCACCTCGGGAGACAAAAGTGCCACTATCATAACCCCGCCCTCTGGATGCCGCAATCGAATAACTTGCGAGTGATCGTGTCAGCCCACGTCAGGACGCAAGAAAGCTCGCAGCAACAAGGAGTTGCAGTGTCACTGCAAAAAACAATCAGGGTTCAGCGTGGAGCCGAACCCGGTTAGATTGCGCAGTTAATAATTATTACTTGAGGCTTAATTGCGCGGATAGCGGCAGATCCTTGGACGACCCACCCACCATGAATGTGTAGGTACCCGGCGCCAGCTTCCAGTTGCTGGTCGCCTCGTCGTAAATCGAGAGGTACTTCGCCGGGATGGTGACCGTGATTTCCTTGCTCTCGCCAGGTTTCAGCAGTACCTTGCTCCATCCCACTAGGCGCTTCGGCGGCTCGTTCGTTTCCGCGGGAAGTGCGGCATACACTTGGGCAATTTCCGCCCCTGCGCGTTTGCCGGTGTTCTTCACGGTGAACGTCACCGTGGCTTCTTCGCCCGGTTTGACCTTGAAGTTGGAGTAGCTGTAACTCGTGTACGACAGCCCGAATCCGAACGGAAACAGTACCGGCTTCTTCTCGGCGTCGTACCACTTGTAGCCGACCTTTAGGCCTTCGTCATACTTCACGTCGAACGTGGGTTTCTCCAGCACCCATCCGTTCTCCGGTCCGCGACCGCGGGCCGGAGGCTGAGCCACCGTGACATGCGGCAGGTCGTTCACGCTGAGGGGGAAGGTGAGGGGCAATTTGGCGCTGGGATTCACGTCTCCAAACAGCACATTGGCTACCGCATCGGCGCCCTTGCTGCCGCCATACCACGCTTCGAGTATGCCGCTCACCTTGTCCACCCACGGCATGGTGACCACCGTACCGGTTTCGAGCACGACGATGGTATGCGGATTCGCCGCCGCCACCGCTGCAATCAGCGCATCCTGATTGTCGGGCAGCGACAGGTTCGGCAAATCCATGCCTTCGCTGGTCCACTGATGCGCGAAGACGATGGCCACATCCGATGCCTTCGCCAGCGCGGCCGCTGTACTCGGGTCGGTGCCAGAGTCGAACTTCACGTCAGCCGATGGCGCTTTCGCCTTCACCGCCTTGAGCGGCGAGGTCGGGAACCACACGTGCTCCAGCCACTGTGGTTCACTCCGCCCCTGAGGATCCACCTGCGCCGAACCGCCACCGGAGATCATCCCCATGTCGGCATTTTGCCCGATGATGGCGATGCTGCGGACTTTGCCGGCATCCAGAGGCAGCAGGTTCTTTTCGTTGCGCAGCAGAACGATGCTCTGCTCTTCCAGCTTGCGCGCGACCTCGAATCCGCCCTCGACATCCACCACGCTCTTCTTCGTTGGATAGTCAACGATGCCGCTGGCGAACTCGGAACGCAGCACGCGCCGCGCATGGTCGTCGATTTCCGCCATCGGAACCTGCCCGGCCTCGACCGCCTGCTTCAGCTTGGGACCGAAAAAGTTGTCGAGCGGTTCTTCGTTGTCCAGTCCGGCAGCCGACGCTTTGACCGTGCTGTGGGTTCCTCCCCAATCGGAGAGCACGAACCCAGGGAACTTCCAGTTTTGCTTCAGCACCGTCGTCAGCAGGTATTTGTTTTCGCACGCGAAGTCGCCGTTCACCGCGTTATAGGAGCACATCACGGCTGCTGGATTACCGATCTCGATGCCGATTTCGAAAGCCAACAAGTCTGTCTCGTGCATGACCCGCTTGCCGATGATGACCTTGACCTCATTGCGGCCGCTCTCCTGATCGTTGACCGCGTAGTGCTTGATGTCGCCGATGACGTGCTGCCCCTGCTCGCATTTGATGCGGTTGCCGACGAGAGTTCCGGCAAGGATGGGGTCTTCGCCGAGGTATTCAAAGGTGCGGCCATTGCGCGGCTCGCGAGTAATGTTGGTGCCGCCGCCCAGCGTCATGTTGTAGCCCTGCGCCCTCAACTCGCGGCCAATCAGCGCGCCATACTCGCAGGCTGCCTGCGGGTCCCAGCTCGCGGCTGAGCCAAGGTTCGAGGGCAACGCAGTGGAGTAACGTCCATTGGCGGCGCTGGCGCGCACGCCATACGCAGCATCGCTCATCTGGATCATGGGAATGCCCAGCCGTGGAATTCCCATCACGAAACCAGCTCCACCGTTTCCAAAATGAGCTAGCTCCGCAGGGCTACCCGGCCATCCCGGCATGCCGTTGCCGTGCAGCAACTCGATCTTCTCGTCGAGCGTCATCTCCTTCAGCACCATCTCGGCGCGCTCGTCGGGAGACAGGCTCTTGTTCATCCAGGGGTGACTCGTCTGTTGCGCGAACGCCGCTCCGGCGGCGGCCATGAGGCACGATAAGGCAAGAGCAGCACTACGCTTGGACAATAAATTGTTCATCGCTTAGCCACCAGAAACTTGAAATTTAGGTAACAGCATAACAGCAGCCCCCGCGAAAGCTAAGAGAAAAATCGATTTTTTAGTACCAGCGCTGCGCCTCCGACCGGGAACTCCCTTCCGCCCATATGTTCTGCAAATTAGTTGCGGAGTATCTCCACGCTACTGCGGCGGAGGCGTGTTCGGAATATATCCGTGAGGACCGACCGGCGCCTCGTTCGGCTTCAGCCTACGGCAGCAGCCGTTCACGATGTCGCCCTCCGGCAGGTAGACTTGCCCCTGGTAAGGAAATTCTTTGGTGTCGGCCTGTGTCTTGTCGATGCACTTGCCCCTGGTGATGGTGGCGGTGAGACCTCCACCGCTGCCGGTTGCCGGCGATCCATGCCATGTCCACTGGCCATCCGCGTACGTGAACTTGCCGATCCAGTACGTGTCGCCCTCGCTGATGCCCAGCGTGCGCGCGGCCTGGTCGCCGAACTGGAAGCTCCAGCGCGGATTGTTGCCGAAGCAGACCATGTCGGGCACATGCGCCGGTTGCTTCGGCGGAGGCGACTGCTGCTTGCCGGTGGGGGCCGGGCCGCTCTGGCCGAATGGACTGTCCTGGGCGATGGCGCTGCCAGCCGACAGGAGCAGGGCGATTGCGAGAAATGTGCGCACGGGTACAACCGACATTTCGAGCCTCCGGGAATACATGATTGTAGCGGGTCATACGCCAACTGGCGCGCTGCATCACACGAGATTGCACACCTAACGTTTCGGTACGTCGTCGGGCTCGGGCACACCTAATTGGGTCAACAGAAATGCCCAATTGAATGCGACCTCGTGGATGCGATCGTAACGGCCGCTGGAGCCCCCGTGCCCGCCGTGCATGTTGGTGTAAAAGACCAGCGGATTGCTGTCCGTTTTCAGCGTTCGCAGCTTCGCCACGTACTTCGCCGGCTCCCAATACATCACCTGGCTGTCGTCAAACGACGTGCGTACCAGCATCGTTGGATAGTTCTTCTTCGCCAGATTGTCATAGGGCGAGTATGAAAGCATGTAATCAAACGCTGGCTCGGTGTTGGGGTTTCCCCACTCTTCATACTCCGGCACGGTGAGTGGCAGCGAGGCGTCGAGCATGGTGTTCATCACGTCCACGAACGGCACCTCTGCCAGCACAACCCGGAACAGGTCCGGACGCATGTTGGTCACAGCACCCATCAGCAATCCACCGGCGCTGCCGCCTTCGATGGCAATTTTCGCGCGGCACCCGTAGCCGTGGCTGGTGAGGTACTCCGCGCTGGCGATGAAGTCGGTGAAGGTGTTCTTCTTGTTCATCATCTTGCCGGCGTCATGCCACGGTTTGCCCAGTTCGCCGCCGCCGCGAACGTGAGCTAGCGCGACAATCAACCCGCGGTCCACCAGCGGCAGCCGCGTGGGGCTGAACGTCACCGGCAGCGAATAACCGTAAGAACCATACCCGTACAAGTACAGCGGCACGTCCACTTTGTTCTTCAAGTCTCGGCGATAGAAGAGGGAAATCGGAATCTTCGTTCCATCGCTTGCCGTCGCGAACACCCGCTCCGAGGCATAGTTCTTGCGGTCGAATCCGCCCGGCACTTCGTTTTCCTTCAGTAGCGTGGACTGCCGCGTTTTGACGTTATAGTCGAAAACCGACGGCGGCGTCACCAGCGACTGATAGTTGTAGCGGAAGTTGCCAACGTCGAACTCAGCATTGGCGCCGGAGGTAGCGAAATAGGCGGGCTCGGGAAACTGGATATTCTGCGAGGAGCCGTCGCTGAATTGCACCACGCGAAACACCGGAAGCCCGGCGACAATCTCCGTCAGCACATAGAAATTCTGGAACACGTCAATGTTGTCCAGCGGCACGTCGGGCCGGCTGGCCACAAGTTCCTTCCAGTTTGCCTTGCCGGGGCTGGCAACCGGCGCCGTCACCAGACGAAAAGTCTGCGCCGTGTCATTGGTGCGGATGTAAAAGGTGTCAGCGCGATGGTCAACATAGTACTCGACGTTGTCCACCCGCGGGGCAATCACCTTCCATTCGCCCGCAGGCCGATCACTCTGCAGGAAGCGGACTTCGCTGGAGATGTGGCTGGCCGCGGTAAGCAGCAGGTAAGCCCGGCTCAGGGTGCGACTGACCTCGATGTTGAAGCGCTCGTCCGCATCCTCGTATACCAACTCGTCCTGTTTGGTCTCGCTGCCAACCGCATGCCGGTACAGCCGGTAGCTGCGCTTTTGAACTTCATCTTCGACCGTGTAGAAGAGCGTTCGGTTATCGGCTGCCCACGCCAGTGTGACGACGCGCTCAGCGGTGTCGGGCAGGTCTTGCATGGTGCGCAGGTCGCGGAGGTGCAGGCGATACTGCCGGAATCCAACGTTGTCGGTGGTGTAAGCCAACAGGTTGCCGTCGTCGCTTACCGCCCAAGCGCCGATCGCCATAAACTTCTCGCCCTCGGCCATCTTATTGAGATCGAGGATCGCTTCCTCGGGCGCGTCCAGCGAGCCTTTCTTGCGGCAAACCTCGAAATACTGTTTACCTTTCGCGGTGCGAGTGTAGTAGTAATAGCCATCTCTGCGAAAGGGAACGGTCTCGTCATCCTCCTTAATATGGCTGACGATTTCGTCGTACAGCTTTTTCTGGCGGCCCTCGGTGGGCTTCATGACGTATTCTGCGTAGACGTTCTCGGCTTCCAGCAAAGCCTTCACGTCGGGATTGGAGCGGTCTCGCAGCCAGGCGTAGTCGTCAACTAGCGTCTTGCCGTTGATCGTCTTCTCGGTGCGGATCTTCTTGGCAACGGGCGGCCGAGCTTCCGCAACTGCTGCCGCCTGGGATGGACTGGAGGAAATATTCGGTGTCGATTGCGAAGGATTTTGCGAGTTTGCTTGCATAGGGACCATCAAAAGGACAGCCAGAAATACCCGTAACATGAGCACTCCGCCGATGATTGCATGGCTAGACCAGCGAGCGCTGATTATACGTGAAACACACCACCACCCGTCGCGCAGGGAGCGGCGTGAAGTGGGGTGCAGGCTAGAGTTGAAACCGACCGCGTAACCGGGGAGCACAATTCCCTATGGGCCTGAACTCGTCGGATCTGGCCGTCATCCTCGCCTACCTGCTGGGCGTGACGGCGTTCGGCTTGCATTTTCGCAGGCACCGGCGTTCGCTGAAGGACTACTTCCTGGCAGACCGGGAAATCCCGTGGTGGGCCATCTCGCTTTCCATTGTCGCGGCTGAGACCAGCACCCTGACCATCATCAGCATTCCGGGACTGGCCTTCGAAACCGACTTCCGCTTCCTGCAACTGGTGCTCGGCTATCTGGTGGGACGGGGCATTATCTGCCTGCTGCTGATACCGCAGTACTTCCGCGGCGACCTGGTCACCGCCTATCAACTGATCGAGTGGCGCTTCGGGCAGAGACTGCGTGCGCTGACCGCAGGGCTGTTTCTCATCACGCGCGCGGCCGCAGAAGGCGTGCGGGTGTTTGCAGTGGCAATTGTGGTGAGCATCGCGCTCTCCGGCCTGCTCTCCGGCATGAGCGATTTTTGGCGTGACGTCTCGGCCATCGCCATCGTGAGCCTGCTGACCCTGATCTACACCTTCGAAGGCGGCCTGGCGGCGGTGATCTGGACCGATGTGGTGCAACTGTTGATCTATGTCGGCGGCACGCTGGTGGGCGTGCACACCATCCTGCACCTCATCCCCGGAGGATGGCAGGCAGCCGCAGCCATCGCCGCCAGCGCGGGCAAGTTTCGCGTCTTCGACTTCTCCTGGAACCTGCATTCCACGTACACCTTCTGGTCGGGCGTAATTGGCGGCGCGTTTCTCACCACGGCATCGCACGGTACCGATCAGCTCATCGTGCAGCGCCTGCTGGCAGCACGCAATGAGCGGCAGTCGAAGGTGGCGCTCCTGGCGAGCGGAATTGCCGTGCTGCTACAGTTCTGGCTGTTCCTGCTGCTCGGCGCCTTGTTGTTTGTCTTCTACCGGATGTTTCCACCCGCCGTCGCTTTTGCTCGCGGCGACACCATCTTCCCGACGTTTATCGTCACGCAAATGCCGCACGGCGTCAGTGGCCTGCTGATCTCGGCGATCCTGGCGGCGGCCATGTCGAACTTAAGCGCGGCCTTGAACGCATTGTCTTCCACAACGGTGGTCGACTTTTACGGGCGGTGGCGGCCGAAAGCCAGCGAAGAGCGCCGAGTAAAGGTGTCGCGCCTGGCGACTGTCATTTGGGGAACGGTTCTATTCGGCCTGGCGATTCTCGCCCGTCACGGAGGCAGGGTGCTGGAAGTGGGGTTGTCCATCGCCGCAGTGGCCTACGGATCGCTGCTGGGCGTCTTCCTGCTGGGCGTGCTGACCAAACGCGCCTCGGAACGCGGCGCCATGGCGGGAATGCTGATCGGATTCTTCTTGAATATCTATCTCTGGCTGTTTACGCGCGTACCGTTCACTTGGTACGTCGCCTTCGGCAGTATCGTAACTATGGCGGTGGGTTATGGCGTAAGCGTGCTGTTGGCGAAATTGGAACCGGGACGCGACAACGTTCGCCCGTAGATAAATCTGTGACAGCCCTCACTCAGCGTTCATCGGCACCCGAAGTCACTTCTTGAGGTGACCCCAGTCACTGCACGCCACAGGCCGGCGGGTCATAGTCGGTGTTTGAGGGTAGGGAGTGCCAGTACGCGCACAGCCCGGACGCCGGCTCCTCCGCCTCTTCATGCCAAGGCAACGCACTCATGTTGTCGCTTGGCGTCCGATACCGTCAACCGACTGCGGTGACACGTTAATGAGGTCATTTCCGTTGGTTGTCTGCCCGTTGTTGTCGCGGAGCCAGCCACCCTGCCGTCCGATTGAGCAGCGAGGGAAACTCTCCCCTGCCAGGGACCGCGCTATCGAAATGGGGTTCTTGCATGTCCACCATTTGCAAGGCTGTTGAGGAAACCATGCTCCACGAGCCGCCCAATACGGCCGGTCATTACATCCTGGACAGCCAAAATCTCGATCTGCTGTTGCGAGCACTAATGGAGCGCGGCTACCAGGTCATCGGGCCGACGGTATGCGACGGCGCAATCGTGTATAAGCCTCTGACCTCAACCCAAGAATTGCCCGCGGGATGGACCGACCAGCAGCAAGGCGGCCGCTACCGGCTCAGACCGCGTAATGATGGCGCGCTGTTCGGCTATGTGGTCGGCCCGACTTCGTGGAAGAAATTCCTCTACCCGCCCTTGCGGCGGCTGTGGCAAGTGGAGCGCAAAGCGAAGGGCTTCCGCCTTCTCCCGGAGGAAACTTCCGCGCCAAAATACGCCTTCTTGGGCGTACGCGCATGCGAATTGCATGCCATCGCCATCCAGGACCAGGTGTTCCTGCAGGGCCAGTTCGTCGATCCCGATTACAAATCGCGGCGCGACGGACTGTTCGTGGTGGCAGTGAACTGCACCGAAGCCGGCGGCAATTGTTTTTGTGCTTCCATGAACACCGGGCCCAAAGCAACATCCGGTTACGATCTCGCACTCACCGAGATGCTGCAGGACGGGCGACACCGTTTTCTCGTTGAGGTGGGCAGCGAGCGTGGCGCGGAGGTCCTGGCGCAGATTCCCTTCGAAGACGCGACCGACGGCGACCGGCAGGCAGCCGCGGATTCCATAGCCGATGCTGCCGCTCACATGGGCCGCACGCTCGACACCCAGGGCATCAAGGAACTGCTGTATCGCAATTGCGAGAGCCCGCAATGGGACAGTGTGGCGGCACGCTGCCTGTCGTGCGCCAACTGCACCTTGGTTTGTCCCACCTGTTTCTGCGCGACCGTCGAGGACACGACCGACCTCTCCGGCAGCAACGCTGAACGCTGGCGCCGCTGGGACTCGTGCTTCACGGTGGATTTCTCCTACATACACGGCGGCAGCGTGCGCGCCACCCCGAGATCGCGCTACCGCCAATGGTTGACTCACAAACTGGCTGCCTGGATCGACCAGTTTGGCACGTCCGGCTGTGTAGGTTGCGGACGCTGCATAACCTGGTGCCCGGTGGGCATTGATATCACCGCGGAGGTCCGTGCCCTCCGCGAAAACGACGCGAGCAGTGCTCCGTCCGACTCGAGCAGGAGTCCGCATGACCGTACACACGCTTGAACCGATTATCCAGGCGACACCCTTCTTTCAGGGGATGGAAGAGCGCCACATCGAGCTGATTACCGGGTGCGCTAAAAACGTTCGCTTTGCGGAGGGCGAGGTCGTTTTTCGCGAGGGCGATCCGGCGGACCAGTTCTACCTCATCCGCAGCGGCCTCGTCTCGGTCCAATTCATGATTCCGCACCGAGGTCTCACCACGATTCTGACCGCAAGTGAGGGGGAGATTCTGGGCTGGTCGTGGCTGTTCCCGCCCTACCGCTGGCACTTTGACGCACGCGCGCAGGAACCCACGCACGCCCTGGCGTTCGATGGCAAGTGTCTTCGCACCAAATGCGAGGAAGACCATGATCTCGGTTATGAGATCTTCAAGCGCTTCATGCAGGTCGTAACCGAACGCCTGGAGTCAACTAGATTGCAACTGCTGGATGTATATGGCAACGACAAGTGACCAACTCGCAACGGTGCCGTTGAACGTGGAGCCCATGCTCCCCGCCCCCTATCGAATTCAGCGGGTGAAGCAGGAGACCGACGACACGTTCACGCTGGAGCTCGTGCCCGCCGACTCCGCCGAGGGTTTCTCCTTCGCCCCCGGTCAGTTCAACATGCTCTACGTTTACGGCGTCGGCGAGGTGCCGATCTCCATCAGCAGCGATCCCAGCGATGCGCCCCTGCTCCAGCACACCACGCGAGTAGTTGGGACCGTGACCAAAGCGATGCGGCTGCTCAAGCGGGGTGACATGCTGGGCATCCGCGGGCCCTTCGGCACGCACTGGCCGGTGGAAGACGCCACCGGGCGCGACGTCGTCATTGTAGCCGGCGGCATTGGGTTGGCGCCGTTGCGGCCCGCGCTGTATCGCCTGATGGCCCAGCGCGAGAAGTATCGCAAGATCGTGCTGCTGTACGGCACCCGCACTCCGGAGGACATACTTTATCGCCACGAACTCGAACATTGGCGCGGCAAGTTCGACCTGGAGATACAGGTGACCGTGGACCGGGCGGCCAGCAGTTGGAGGGGCAATGTCGGTGTGGTCACTACCATGATCCCGCGCGCTCCCTTCGATCCTTCGAACACCGCAGCGTTTATCTGTGGTCCCGAAGTGATGATGCGCTTCACCGCGATGGAGTTGCAGAAGCGCGGCGTGGCGACCGTTCGCACCTATCTCTCCATGGAACGCAACATGAAATGCGGTATCGGCTTGTGCGGCCATTGTCAGTATGGCCCGGTGTTTACCTGCAAGGACGGCCCAGTGTTTACCTACGATCGCATCGCCGCATTGCTCGGCAGGGCGGAGGTCTGAGATGGCCAGACGCAAGCCCAAATTGGCGGTATGGAAGTTTTCTTCCTGCGACGGCTGCCAGTTGAGCCTGTTGGATTGCGAGGATGAACTGCTGGCCGTCGCCGACGCCGTTGAGATAGCCAATTTTCCGGAGGCGTCGCGCGCCGTCGTCAAAGGGCCCTATGACCTCTCGCTTGTCGAGGGCTCCATCACCACGCCGCACGATGCTGAAAGGATCCACGGCATCCGGCGCGCCTCGAAGTTCCTGGTCACCATCGGTGCGTGTGCCACTGCCGGCGGCATTCAGGCGCTGCGCAACTTCAAGGACGTGAAGGAATTCACCTCGATCGTGTATGCCCGGCCCGACTACATTGAGACGCTGAAGAAATCCACGCCCATCACCGACCACGTGTTCGTGGATTTCGAACTGCGGGGCTGTCCTATCAACAAGCAGCAACTGGTGGAAGTCCTCAGCGCGTTCCTGAATGGACGCAAGCCCAATACGCCACCGCATTCCGTCTGCATCGAATGCAAGCTGCGCGGTACGGTGTGCGTGATGGTCGCACAGGGAATGCCGTGCCTCGGCCCGGTGACCCACGCTGGCTGCGGAGCCCTCTGTCCGTCTTACGCGCGTGCTTGCTTTGGTTGCTTCGGGCCGAAGGAGACTCCCAACACTCCGGCGCTGAGCGAGTGGTGGCAACGGATGGGCGTCGGCGACCGCGACCTGGTGCGCGTGTACCGCACCTACAACGCTTACGCCGAGCCGTTCCGTCGGGAAAGCGAATTTCATGAAAAGTAGGACCATCAAAGTCGATTACCTGGCGCGCGTCGAAGGCGAGGGCGGCCTGCTGATCAAGATGAAAGGGCAGGACGTCTCCGAGGTAAAGGTGAATATCTTCGAGCCGCCGCGCTTCTTCGAGGCTTTTCTGCGTGGACGCAGGTTCACCGAAACTCCCGACATCACGGCGCGCATCTGCGGCATCTGCCCGGTCGCGTATCAGATGAGCTCGTGTCACGCGATGGAGGACGCGCTCGGGGTCAAGATCCCAGCACCCATCCGGGCACTGCGCCGGCTCCTGTATTGCGGCGAGTGGATAGAAAGCCACGTACTCCACGTCTACCTGCTGCACGCCCCCGATTTCCTCGGCTACGAAGATGCCATCCGCATGGCCAAGGACCATCCCACCGAGGTCCAACGCGGATTGCGCCTGAAAAAAGCCGGGAACACGATCGTCAACCTGCTGGGAGGCCGCGAAATCCATCCCATCAACGTCCGCGTCGGCGGATTCTACAAGATCCCGCCCAAGTCCGAATTTCTGGCCTTGGCCGAGGAGCTCAAGTGGGCACGCGATGCAGCTCTGGAGACTGTTCGCTGGGTCGCAACCATTCCCATCCCCGACTTCGAGCGCGATTACGAATTCGTCTCGCTGCGCCATCCCGAGGAATACCCCTTCAACGAAGGGCGAATCGTATCGAGCAAGGGGCTGGATATTCCTACTCGCGAATACGAACAGCACTTCGCTGAGGAACACGTCGCCCACTCCAACGCCCTGCATTCGGTCATGAAAGAACGTGGAGCCTACTTCGTCGGTCCGCTGGCGCGCTACAGCCTGAATTTCGACCGGCTGACGCCGGCGGCGCAAGAAGCCGCCCGCGCTGCCGGGCTCGGCACCGTATGCCGCAATCCCTTCCAGGGCATCATCGTGCGCAGTGTGGAAACCCTGTACGCGTGCGAGGAGGCGCTGCGCCTTATCGAGCAATTCGAGACGCCCGACAAGCCCTACGTCGAAGCCGAACCCCGCGTGAGCACGGGCTACGGATGCACCGAGGCGCCCCGCGGCTCGCTCTACCACCGCTATCGACTCGACGAGCGTGGATTGATTGTTGATGCCAAAATTGTTCCACCCACCTCCCAGAACCTGAAGACCATTGAAGCCGACCTGCTGCAGCTTGTCCCGGCCAACATGGAAATGCAGAAGGACCGCCTCCAGTGGCGCTGCGAGGCCGCAGTGCGCAATTACGATCCTTGCATCTCCTGCGCAACGCATTTCCTGAAGGTGAGCATCGAAAGGGAATGACGGCCTCGCATTCCCCAACTCTTGTCATCGGGGTCGGCAACGAGTATCGCGGAGACGACGGCGCCGGCATCGCCGTCGCCCGCCTGTTGCGGAACCAACTTCCCTCGCACGTCCGCATCCTCGAACAGAGCGGCGAAGGCACCTCGCTCCTCGACTCATGGCGCGCAGCCGCGTCGGTAGTGTTGGTGGACGCCGTGCAGTCCGGCGCCGCCCCCGGCACAATTCATCGCTTCGACGCCAGCCAGGCTCCGGTTCCCGCCGGACTTTTTCCCTGCTCCACCCATGCCTTTGGCGTCGCCGAGGCCATCGAAATGGCGCGGGCACTGCATGAGTTGCCGTCGCGGATGGTCGTGTACGGCATTGAAGGCGCGGACTTTGCCGATGGTAACGGTCTGTCTCCCGCTGTGCAGCGAGCGGTCGCGCAAGTCGCCGCGCAGGTTGGCAGAGAGTTGCGCAACAGCTCGGATATCGAGCGGCGTCAAGAGGCAAAGTGAGACTTCTGCCGGCAGCCACACAAGTTGTACTTGCTTGACTCAAGGCCAACCTTGGCCTCCTTCGGCTTCACGGCCAGCCAAGGGGGCCCGCGTAGCAAAATCACGCCCTGCTGTGCGGGCTGTCACTGTTTGCCGGGGCCCCTTCGGCGATCATGGAAGGTTGCCCAGTCAGGACATATGAGGGAGAAACACCATGCCGGAAAGTGCAGTAACCGAACCCGTCGCAGCGGCAGGCGAGGCTGCCGCGACCGCTCCCGCGCCACCCAAGAGGAGCAAAGCCTTCAACTCGTTTCAGATAGCCCAATCGCAGTTCGACAAAGTCGCCGAATACCTCGGACTCGACCCCGCCACCCGCGACCTGCTGCGCTACCCCCTGCGCGAGTATCACTTTGCCATTCCCGTGCGCATGGATGACGGAACCGTGCGCGTCTTCCGCGGCTTCCGTGTCCAGCACAACGACGCCCGCGGCCCGGGCAAAGGCGGCATCCGCTTCCATCCCCAGGAAACCGTGGACACCGTACGCGCCCTGGCCATGTGGATGACCTGGAAGTGCGCGGTCGTTGACATTCCGTTGGGCGGCGCCAAGGGCGGGGTCATTTGCGACCCGCACAACCTTAGTGCGCGCGAGCAGGAGCAAATCTGCCGCGGCTGGGTGCGCCAGGTGGCAAGAAATGTCGGCCCCATTACCGACGTGCCCGCCCCGGACGTCATGACCAATGCACAGCACATGCTTTGGATCCTCGATGAGTTCGAGCATATCCACGGCGGACGCTATCCCGGATTCATCACCGGCAAGCCGGTGGAGATGGGCGGCTCGCAAGGCCGCACCGAAGCCACCGGCTACGGCGTGGTGTTCGTCCTGCGGGAGGCCCTGAAGGAGTTGGGCATTCGGCCCGAAAACACCACCGCCAGCGTGCAGGGTTTCGGCAACGTGGCGCAGTACGCCATTGAGCTCTACCACCGTTTGGGCGGACGCGTCATGGCCGTCTCCTGCTGGGACCAGTCCGACCAGTGCTCGTACACCTATCGCAAACGTGAGGGCGTCGACCTGCAGCAACTGCAGTCCATCACCGACCGCTTCGGCGGCATCAGCAAAGCAAAAGCCGCCGACCTGGGATACGAGGTGCTTCCGGGTGACGCCTGGGTCGAGCAGGACGTGGACATCCTCATTCCCGCGGCCATCGAAAACCAGATCACCGGCGACAACGTCGGGAAAATCAGTCAACGCGTGCGCCTCATCGTGGAAGGCGCCAACGGTCCGACCACGCCCGAGGCCGATGCGCAGATTCGCAATCGAGGCATACTCCTGGTGCCCGATTTTCTCGCCAACGCTGGCGGCGTCACCTGCAGCTACTTTGAGCAGGTGCAGAGTAACATGAACTACTTCTGGGAAAAGGATGAGGTGCTGGGCAAACTTGACGTCAAGATGACATCGGCCTATTTTGCCGTGTCGGAGCTGGCGCGCCGTGAGAAGCTGTACATGCGCGACGCCGCCTACGCGATCGCCATTGGCCGCGTGGCCAAGGCTTGCCATGAAAGGGGCTGGGTCTAGACTTCCCGGCCCCGTGGTCGGAGTCAGACATGATCGAGACCAAGCCCGCTTCCGTCGATCTTCCGGCATTCGACCGGAACTTCTGGGACGGCACGTTTCGCTTTACCCGCATTGGTTCCGGCGCCCTTGGGGGTAAAGCAAGCGGCTTGGTCGTCATCAAGGACTTGCTGGCACAGGCCGTCGATCCCGCGAGCCACCCTGGCGTCGCGATCAACGTGCCCATCATGGCGGTGGTGGCCACGGGCTGTTTTGACCAATTCATCAAGCGCAATCGCCTCGCCGAGCTGCCCCTCCAAGATCTGCCCGATGACCGCATCGGACACGCCTTCCAGAAGGCAGAGTTCCCCGCCGAGTTGCTCGGCGACCTCCGCGCCTTAAGCCAGCAGGTCAAGACGCCCCTCGCGGTCCGCTCTTCGAGCTCGCTCGAGGACGCACTCGACCGTCCTTTCGCCGGCGTGTACGCCACCAAGATGATCCCCAACAACCAGTTCGATGCGGACACGCGCTTCCGCCGGCTGGTGGAGGCCATCAAGTTCGTCTATGCCTCGACCTATTTTCGCGAGGCCCGCGATTACATTCGCACCACCGGACTCGACCCGCGCGAAGAGAAGATGGCGGTCATCATCCAGGAGGTCGTGGGACGGCGCCACGGCGACCGCTTCTATCCCGATGTGTCGGGCGTCGGCCGCTCCTACAATTTCTACGCCATTCCTCCCGCGCGCCCGGAGGACGGCGTCGCCACCCTGGCACTCGGCCTCGGAAAGACCATCGTCGATGGCGGCGTTGCCTGGACGTATTCCCCCGCCTATCCCCGGAAGCCGCCACCGTTCGCTTCTACGACCGAACTGCTGCGCGGCACCCAAACCGAGTTCTGGGCGGTGAACATGGGCAAGCCTCCCGCCTACGATCCAGTCAGCGAAGTGGAGTACATGCTGCGCGCCAGCCTGAAGGACGCCGAAGCCGACGACGTTCTCCGCTTCGTCGCCTCCACCTACGATCCCGCGCGCGACCGTGTCATTCCCGGTGTTGGCTCGCCGGGCGCGCGCATTCTGGATTTCTCTCCCCTGCTCGTGCTCGACCGCTTCCCCCTCAACGACCTGATACGGACCCTGCTGGCAGCAGCCGAAGACACGTTCGAGGCGAAGGTCGAAATCGAATTCGCCGCGACCATTGATGCCCCCCGCGGCGCCCCGGCACAGCTTCGCCTGGGAATGCTGCAAGTCCGGCCCATGGTGGTCTCGCACGAGACTGTGGATGTCCCCTCCAGCGACCTTCGCGACCCCAATGCCATCATCGCTTCGGACCTGGTCATGGGCAACGGTGTCCAGGAGGGCATTCGCGACATCGTGTTCGTGCGGCCGGAAGCCTTCTCACCTATGCAGACGCCACTTATCGCGCAGCAACTGGAAGCGATGAATCGCAAACTGCGCGACGAGAACAGGATCTATCTGCTGATCGGCTTCGGGCGCTGGGGCAGTTCCCATCCTTCGCTGGGAATCCCCGTCGATTGGAGCCAGATCTCCGGCGCCCGCGCTATCGTCGAGGGCACGCTTCCCGACATGAATGTGGAGCTGAGCCAGGGCTCGCATTTCTTCCACAATCTGTCAGCCTTTCGGGCGAGCTATTTCACGGTGCGACACGACGGCCCCTTCCCCATAAACTGGGGGTGGCTGAATCGCCAACCGCTGGTGAGCGAAACCGAATTTGTGCGCCACGTCCGGCCGTCCGGGCCCATCTCGGTGCGCGTGGATGGACGCAGCGCGCGTGGGGTGGTTCTGGCGCGGACTGATAACCCAGGGGGTGGAAACGTGCAATGAACCGCGACGAGGCACAAGTACCCACGATTCTGCGCGAACTCCAGGAGCGCGCCAAGGAACTGAACTGCCTGTACCGCGTCGATGAGCTGCTCAATCAGTCTGACGTGCCTCTGGAGCAGGTCTTCCGCGGCATCGTGGAAATCCTCCCGCCCGGCTGGCAGTATCCGCACGATTGCCAGGCCCGCATCTCCTACGAGAAACGGGTCATCGAGTCATCCCATTTCCGCCCCACCGAGTGGGTGCAGTCCGCCGGCATCGTCGTGCAGGGCGAGGTGGTGGGCACGGTCGAAGTCTCCTATCGCGAGCAGATGCCTCGTGCCGATGAGGGTCCCTTCCTGAAGGAAGAGCGCAAGCTCATCGAAACCATCGCCGACCGCATCGCCGGCCACATCCTGCAACGGCGCCTCAAGACGGCGTTTGCCGGGCTCTCAGCGGCTGCCAGCGGCCACACTCCTGCCAAGGGCGAGTGGAACGTGGTGCTCGAGTTCCTGCGCGACACCGACCCCGTGCTCCTGCAGCGCATTGCGCGCAAGCTGGTCAACCACCTGAGCTGGAGCGGTGTCGCCGAAGCCAAGGAACTCCTCCAGCGCGGGGGGCTCGCCGGGGCAGTAGGCGCCGACGACGAGAATCAGCCCATCCGGCGCGAGCCACCTCTGCGCTCCGTGGACCTGACCGCCGAAGCCTGCCGCCTCGCCAGCGAGCACCTCAGCGAAAACGAAATTCTCGAGTGCGTCACCACCTGGATCAAGGAGGAAAAGTCCGGCTTCCTCATCCGCGCGCTCGAGCAACTGGACACGCCGCTAGGCGAAATTATCGAGGCCATCGAGCGTTACCGCCACACCGACATCAACGAGACGGAACTCTCGCTCTCCACCCAAAAGGGTCTGCGCGTCTCGCTCATCCGCCGCTTCTTCTCCGAGAGCCTGAGCTTCATCAACGTCGCCAAGAATGCGATATCGGTACAGGACTTCTACGACATTCTCGGCCGCATTATCTTTCCGCCCCGCTGCCACGGAAAACTCGGAGGCAAAAGCGCCGGGCTGTTTCTCGCCAAGAAAATCATCGACAAGCACGCCCCGGCCGACAGCGTTCTGCGCCAGGTCAGGGTCCCCAAGACCTGGTATGTCACTTCCGACTGGATCCTCAACTTCGTCCACTACAACGAACTGGAAGACGTCCTCAACTGGAAATACATGGAGATCGACCAGGTACGACAGGAGTATCCGCACCTGGTGGCATTGTTCAAGAGTTCCTCCTTCCCGTCCGAGTTGGCGAAAGGACTCTCCCTCGCGCTCGACGACCTGGGCGACCGTCCCATCATCGTGCGCAGCTCAAGCCTGCTGGAAGACCGCGCCGGCTCGGCCTTTTCCGGCAAGTACAAGAGCCTGTTCCTGGGCAATCGCGGCTCCAAAGAGGAGCGGCTCGCCGCCCTTATGGACGCGGTGGCCGAAGTGTACGCGTCGATCTTCGGCCCCGACCCCACCGAATACCGCGCCGAGCGCGGTCTGCTCGATGTCCACGAAGAGATGGGGATCCTCATACAGGAAGTTGTCGGCCAAGCATCCGGAAAATACTTCTTCCCCGCTTGCTCGGGTGTGGCGTTCAGCAAGAACGAGTTTCGCTGGTCAGCGCGCATCAGCCGCAATGACGGTCTGATCCGCCTAGTGCCCGGTCTCGGCACGCGCGCCGTCGATCGGGTTGCCGACGACTACCCCGTGCTCATCGCCCCCGGGCAGCCGAACCTGCGCGCCAATGTCACCGTCGAGGAGGTCCTTCGCTACTCGCCGCGGCGCGTTGACGTCATCAACCTCGAAACCAACTCGTTCGAGACCGTCGAAGCAGGGGACCTTCTCCGCAGTTGCGGTGCACGCTACCCGCAAATTCGGCACATGGTGTCCTTCGTTGATCACGACCGCATCGAGCAGCCGGTCGGCATGTTGCCAGACTTCCAGAAGCAGGACGCCGTCTTCACCTTCGAGGGCCTGATTCGCAAAACCCAGTTTGTCAGCTACGCCCGCGAACTTCTGGCGCTGCTGCAGGAAAGATTAGGCGAGCCCGTCGATATTGAGTTCGCTTACGACGGCAACGACTTCTATCTGCTGCAATGCCGCCCGCAAAGCTACAGTGGCGACGCCGCTCCCGTCCCCATCCCCCGCGATTTGCCGGCAGAGCGCGTGGTTTTCTCCGCCAATCGCTTCGTCTCCAATGGCCGGGTGCCCGAGATTACCCACATCGTTTACGTCGATTTGGACGGCTACAGCCGCCTGCCCGATCAGAAGTCAATGCGCGACGTCGGCCGGGCCGTGGGACGGTTGAACAAGCTGCTGCCCAAGCGGCAGTTCATCCTGATTGGCCCAGGACGGTGGGGCAGCCGCGGCGATATCAAGCTGGGCGTTCCCGTCACCTACTCCGACATCAACAACAGCGCGATGCTCATTGAAGTCGCGCGGCAAAAGGGAAACTATCTCCCCGACCTGTCGTTCGGCACCCACTTCTTCCAAGACCTCGTCGAGGCATCGATCCGCTACCTGCCTCTGTACCCGGACGACCCCAAGAACGCCTTTCGCGAAGATTTCCTGCTCGGCTCGCGCAGCGTTCTCGACGAACTGCTACCCGAATTCGCGCACCTCTCCGACACTCTGCGGGTGATTGACGTGCCCCGCGAAACCAATGGTCTGGTTCTGCGCGTCCTGATGAACGCAGAACTGGATCAGGCTGTGGCGTTGCTCGCGCCTCCGCAGAAGGAGCGGGAACTGGCCGAGGCTGCACTGGCGACGCCGGGCCGGGGAGGAGACGATCACTGGCGCTGGCGGTATCGCATCGCGCAGCGCATCGCAGCCGAGCTGGAGCCGGGCCAATTTGGCGTCAAAGCGCTCTACCTGATCGGCAGCACAAAGAACGCCACCGCCGGGCCCAAGAGCGACATCGATCTGCTGGTGCACTTCGAAGGCACCCCCGAGCAACGACGCGAACTCATGCTCTGGCTCGAGGGGTGGAGCCGCTGCCTGGCGGAAGTGAATTTCCTCCGCACCGGCTATCGCTGCCAGGGTCTGCTGGACGTGCACCTGCTCAGCGACGCGGACATCGCGGAGCACTCCGGCTACGCGGCGAAAATCGGCGCCGTCACCGACCCGGCGCGGAAGCTCACGATGAGGCCCGCGTAGCTGGGTGAGGCCCCTCCCCACTTCCCAATATCCTTGTTTTCATGAGGATAGGGGATATTTGCTGGCAAATTCTTCATAACAAACGAATTGCACGCAAGATCTTCATTCGAAAGAAGATAGGAGCTCATTTTTGGCCTCTAGGCGGCGTTCTCTCCGCAACTGCCAACCTCGGGCATTTGCGGGCCACGCGAGTCTCCACAATTGCCAAAGCGCTTGTGTGGGGCACCCGGCCGGTCTTCGCTTGCCGAGCTCACCTTCACCACCCTCTCACTCTTAAACTGTTTCTGACAATACTGACCATCAACAGAGCGTCCTTGGCTCAGGGCAGGCTCTGAAGGCCGGCTCTACCGATTCCGGTCCACAGCAACGCTGAAACAGGTCTAGCCGGCAGCACCGACCTCTTTAGCATGCTCCGCGGAACCCGGCTCCGGGCTACCTTGCAGCAGTTCCTTAAGCACCTGCATGGCTCCGCTAATCCGCAACAATGTCTCTCGGACGTAGGCTTCTTCCTTCTCCAGTTCCTTCAGGCGGGTCTGCCCGATTTCGAATTCCTTCTGCAGCGAATCGAGCCGTTCCTGGAGCTGTTGCCGCTGTAACATGTTGTCCTCTCCGGTTAACCCCAATGTCCGCCCACAGAGCGCGCAAGCGAAACCACTCTCTCGATTTTACCTGACGCTGAAGTAGCGGAAAAATCAACTCAGTCTTTCTTGGCTCCACTGTCTGACCTTCGCATGGGCGCCTTGCGTGCCTTGGCGGACGCATCCGCGGTTGGTGCAACGGGTTTGTCCGATTCATTTGCCCCGACGGCCTCCGGCGAAATCGCGGACACTTGTTTCTGCAAGGCAGCGACGTCCGACTTCAACTCCCTTAGTGCCTCAATCACCAGCGCCTCGAATCCGCGAACACTGACTGTCTTGAAGCCGTCGGAATCATTCCCGATCCATTCCGGGAAGACCTCTTCGACCTCCTGAGCAACCAGTCCGACCTGAAGGCCGGTGAGATTTCCGGCCTTCTCAGGGTCTTTCCATTCGAACTCGACACCGCGAAGGCTCAGCAACCGATCGAGTGCTCCCTCAAGAGAGCTGACATTCTTCTTAAGGCGCAAATCGGACAGCGCGCCCCAGGCCCCTCCGCCGGGTTTCAGGGCGTTACCATTCATCTCGAATTGGTCCCACATTTTAACCAGACGGACGAGCGGGTTGGTACTGATGGTTCTACCCAGGATCATCAGCGCGTTGTAATTGGCGGCGTTTTCGATGGCGGCATAGCCGGCGGTGTTGCCAAAACCGGTGTGATTGTGATCGGTCTTGGTGAAATAGAGATCGGAGTTCGCGAGGAAAACGCTTCGGGTGGTGAGGTTGCCGTTGGATGTATCCATCTGCACTCCCCAGCCAACACCAGTATTGCCCCAGAATCCAACCGAGTTATCGTTCGCCATGCCGACGAAGGCGCGGTCGCCGTTGGCAGCGGTTTGAAAGAACCAGATACCAGCCGACGGAGTGCCGCCCTGCCGGACGCGCATTCTCTCGGCCACGTCCAGCTTGAATCCCGGCGTTGTCCCAAGTCCAACAAAACCTTTGGCGTCGACCGTAAGCAAGTCGCCGGTCTTCTCGGTATAGAGGCGAGCCGTACCATCGGGGTTGTACCAGACGAAGCGGTCGCCCGCGGCCGGAGCTGCCGGCCAGGCGGAAAGATTGCGCCTCGTAAAACTCAGCTCGGCGGAGGCGCCGGTTACAGCCAGCCTGCCTTCGGCTGTCGGCATGGCGAAAGGTCCGGCGGTCAAAGTGTTCTGGACCCTGGTGTTGCCGTCACCTTGCGCGACCACGATCCGGGTAGCGTTGTTGGTGCGGATGTGGAGGTCGGTGGCGGTCATGGCGGACACAATGGCCACGCTGTCAACGCCGATGAGCAGTTCCTGTTTATCATTCTTGACATTGGCGTAGACGCCGGTCGTGTCGCCTTGTCCGGAGACGCTGAGATTGCGATTCGGAGCCGCCGTCCCGATTCCCAAGCTGCCGGTCGCAACCGCCTGATTAGGGCCGGAGCAACTGAAATTCGGCCATGTGGCCGGATCAACCCCGTCCCGCTTCAGCGATAGGCTGTTGACCTTGAGATCGCCGGAGACGACGACTCCTGCCGACTTGCGCGCAGACAGGTCGATGGGGCCGAGACCCGTGGCAGTACGCGAAACCTGCCCGAGAACGAGCGCCATGGAATCAACGGCCGGAGGCTGTTCCGCAAAGCTCACTTTGGGCGACTCTGTCCAGCGAGTATTGCCGGTGGCACCCGCGTCGGCAGATGGGTCGGACTGCTGCTCGTTGTACTCGATGGTGAAATAGACGGTCTTCCCAGCAGCTTCATTGGTGAGATCAAGCTGCACGTCGCCAGGAAGCAACATCTCCCGGCCCATGCCATCAATCGCAAAACCCGACGACACGGTAACCGTGGTGGCGCCAGCCTGTGCGCTGGGCACAAGTCCCTGCACGATGCCCGGCGTGTGCAGCATCTGGTTGTGATAGCGCCGCATTGTCAGGTGATAGTTCTGCTCGTCGTTGAAATCCGGCGCCCGCAAGAACTGGTGATCAAAGTAGTTCAGCCGCTTGACTACATTCGCCATCTCATCCCTCCCATGAACGGAGCCGCATCGTGTTGGCTCCCACAGTCAAAATTCTGGAGTCCCTTACGCACGGCACTCGTCCTGCAGTGCTCAACTGCTCGTACTGGTTCCCAGCAAAGTGTCGACCCCGACGGTTGACTGCAAGCCTATGCGAAATTGCGGAGTCTCAACTTCGAGGCTGAAACTGGTATGTGCGGGTTTTTGCAACTCGATGATTGAGGTTGCAATGTCGGTCTGCTGCTTGAATAGCACAGGGTCAGGATTGGGCAGACGAAGCTTCACGCGGAAGAAGAACGGTTCTCCCCCCAGCAACACCGTATCAACCCCCACGCTTGAGTGAACTCCGATTTGAAAAGCTTCGTTGGCCTCGTCAATCTCGACGGGCAGTCCGGTGTACACTTCCACAAAGCTGGCTACCCCGCTGCTCGTGCCGCGGGTGCGGTAGAGCTGCACAGCACGGGCTATGAAATCCCGCTTGCGGCTCTCGTCCCAGTCTTCCCGCAATGTCAGCGAAACCCATCCCGCCAGCCAGGGCAGGAAGTCGGTCGGAACACGTTCCGAATCCGCCAGACCCGCTCCTGGCTCGAAGAACCGCTGTACCCCCTCGAGGAGTTTCTTGCCGGTCAGCGAGTCGACCGCGCCGCCGAGAATTTCCTCCAGTCCAACCACCTGACTCAGCTCCCCGGACTCCTGCGGAGTGGACTTGTTCAGGCCCAGTAGAATCGCTTCAAATGCCATTAACAGGCGACCCAGAAACAGGGGCGACCCGGTTGCCGCACCGGGCTGTTCCTGAAAAACCGCCGGCAGGTAGCTCAGCAAACGGCTGTTCTGGCCGGTGCGCGGTGACAACACATGCGGATCGATTGCCATTTCCATTCGTCCTAGTTCAACGTAATCTGTACCCGCCAGTTGAGAAGCTGTCCGGCAGCAACTTGAATATAGGCACCCCGCTGCGGATCGGTTTGCCCCGCCGAAGCCGGCACCGTGCTGACGATTTCCGCCTTGCTGGGGGATACCACTCCCGGAATCTTGTCCACTGCAGAGGCGATGTCAGAGCTGAAAATCTGCATCGGCTGACCCGACTTAGGGTTCGGCCCATGGTGCGCTGGGTGCAGTTGATCTCGCACGGTCGCCCGTATTGCTCGCTTGAGGCTGGCCGGATCGGTGGTGCCTTTCGCTGTGATCGCGATGTTGACGGTGATGAAGTTCGACGAGGGAGCGATTACCGTGTTGGCCGTGTCGAACAACGGCAGATGATGCGGCTGTATGCGCAACCCGACGAGGTCGCCTTCACTGTGCCACACTGGATCCGCAGCCACAGAGTGCGGGTCCCCAGGCTTCGCCTGGCTCGTCAGCATCACATCGGTGACAAAATCAACCCCGGGGATCTTTTCCAACAGATCGTAGACTTCAGAAACGAACACGTCGCGCCCAAAGGGCCATCCGTCGCCCGCATTCGAGCGCATCGGGGCTAGAAAGCCTTTGAGGGCGTTTTCGATCTGCGGCCGCAGATCACTCTCCAGGACGTCCGCCATTCTCGCGACCACCAGTTCCGTGGCGACCGGTGCGTACACTGGTCCGGCCACATGAATCCGGGTTGTAACAATGCGACGCTCGTCGAGGAAACTGAAAAGGGCGTCAATGAGTGCCTGGCTGGGCTGCGGACTGACGCTGTCAGTATCCGCTGTCGCCGGAAGTATGACTACGCTCACGTGCTCGGGCCTGTCGGTAAGGCGATCGGATTCCTGCCCCGCGTCCAGGTTTCTTCGAGGCACGCAATGCGCCCGCGCAACCTTGGGAAGCGTCGAGTTCGATTCCGCCAGGAGCTGATTAAAGCTCGTGGTGGACAAAAACTCGTAGTCGTCCGCCGTCACTGCCCGATAGCGTTCGCGAATCCCGAGTACAGCCTGCCGAACTTGCTCCCGCAGGTCGGCGTCGGCAGGGACGACGTAGTCAGGCCCATTTAGCAACTTGACGAACTTCTTCACATTGGCATCGGTCACCCGGTTGAGCCGATAAATGAGCATCTCTGACAGATAGGCGAAAAGCTCTACCAGAGTAATGCCCGCGTCGGACGGGTTGAAGTTGGTCCATTCCGGAGAAAACGTCGGAATCAAAGCCAACGCTTCTTCGAGCAGGTCTTCATAAGTGCGATTATCGAGATTTGGCAGTTGCAGAGGCATCGTTGGTCAGACTCTTTGCGCTACGCAGCCATGCAATCCTTCAAGACGGTTCGTAAACCAAGTTAATGGTGTGGATTCCGGAATAAACCAAAAACCTGCCCGTACCTCGGGTGCCAGGCGAATCCTCGACTTCATTCACTACCAGCGATCGGACATGATCGGCCTCTGGAACCTGTTTCAGCAAGGCGTACAAATCGGAGCGGTGCGGCGCCCTGCCAAATTCCCACCCCGTCTTGGCGAAGCCCCCGGTGAGCGGATGCAGAAACGCGTCCAGCAGAGCCTGCACCTTCTGCACTACAGTTCCGGAGGAATCCAAGCTCACCAGTCCGATTTCGACTTGCACGTCCACGCGCATGTAGAGCGGACCCACCACCACAACATTCACGTTCGCCGGACACGACGCCAAAAGAAACTGCTGCACCCTTTGCACCAGCACAAAACTCGGCTGGGGCTTGCTCTCGGGCGAGTCCGGCACAATCATGACACTGACATTTCCCGGTGCGGCCGGCAGGGTGTCGAACGGGTCGGCCACGAGGTCGCGGTCCGGAACACAGAGGGCGCGGGCGACGTCGGGCGAGGCCAGATGTGCGAGATCTTCGTAGTCTTCGACGGTCACGGCCCGGCGGCGATGACGAATCTCGGTCGGCACACGATCAATAAGCGAGTTGGTGGATTCCGCCTCCGCACCACCGGTCGAAGCCTCCAGATTTGTTACCTTGTCCACGTAGGGCAAGGTTGTCTTCAATTGCACAATCGTCTGGGCAGCACGATTGCCGAGCGATCCCCCGCCAGTCTTGTAAATCCCCGCCACCAGATTGCCCGTGCCTGCAGGCGGAATCAGCCCGCTCAGCCCGTCGCCAAACATGATTTGTCCGGTGAGGTGGTTGAGCGTGTAATGACGGGAGTGGGCATCCGAGGCGTAAAAATCCTCGACCTCGTGCCAGCGCACCCAGACTTCCTTGGGTTGCCCTACCGCATCGAGAACGATTGTT
>Ga0335070_10000246_pt1 | contig 62526 bp, 60 predicted proteins | sample Lox_Sample_13_FD_206722 | JGI IMG/M metagenome (GOLD analysis project Ga0335070, IMG submission 206722) | Soil microbial communities from Loxahatchee National Wildlife Refuge, Florida, United States - Lox_Sample_1.3 | ecosystem: Environmental > Terrestrial > Soil > Wetlands | place: USA...
CCACGTCCCGGGATTGTTGACGAGCACCATGCCCGCCACGGTGGCCCCGCGGAAGACATCGATGGAGAGGATCCGTCGACCCGGCACGCCTCAAGTGTATCGCCGCGCGCCCCGCGCGCCTCTTTTTGACCGGCCCCTTCACGCTGTGGCAGGATCGGCCCGAGGAGGAACGCCATGCCGAAGAAGGAAATCATCCGCGTCGAGATGGCCGCCACGAATCCCAACCTGTCTCTCGCCACACGCTTCGGCAATCTCGTCTTCGTGGCCGGCCAGACCGGCCGGCATCCCGTCACGGGGGAGCTCGGCAAGGACATCCGGGAGCAGACGCGGAACGTCCTCGAGCGCATCAAGGCGATCCTCGCCGCGGCGGGCACGTCCCTCGACAATGTCTTGACCGTCACCACGCACCTGACCCGGCGCGAGGACCTTGCCCCCTACAACGAGGAGTACGGGCGCTACTTTCCCGCCAACAAGCCCGCCCGCACCACCGTCGAGGTGATGCTGAACTCGCCGGATCTCCTCGTGGAGATCACGGTCACCGCCTGCATCCCGGACTGAGACAGCTCAGCTGAACGTTCTCCGGGAGTACGGTACGCGCGACGGGCCCACTCCGCCGGCTGCGCCACCGCCGCCCCGACGCCACCCGCCGGCTAGACGGGCACGGGCTCGCGGCGCGGGCCCCGCCGGCCGAGCGGCACGGCCACCGGCGCAATCGCCAGGAAGGCGAGCAGGCTATTGACCGCGATGGCCGGCGCCACGCCGATCCCGGTGGCGAGGAAGCCGAGCCAGAGCGTGCCGAGCGGCTGGGTGCCGATGCACGCCGAGAGAATGCCCATGGCGCCGCCGCGCCGCTCTTCCGGCGCCGCGAGCAGGACGAGCGTGCTCTGCATCGTGGCGAAGCCGGACTCCGCCAGGCCGATCACCACGAGAAGGACGACACAGACCCAGCGCCATCGCGCGCCGGTGAACGCGATGAGCAGGAGCGGGGCGACGAGGACGGCGCCGACGAAGAGACGCCGGTGCGCCACGAACCCGCGCCGCGAGGCGATGATCAGCGCGCCCAGCAGCGAGCCGAGCCCGTCGGCCGCGACGAGCGCGCCCAGCCACTCCGGCCCCGCTCCGAGCACGTCGCGCGAGAACACCGCGAGCATGTGCTGGTAGGGGAAGAGCAGGACGTTCATCAGCACGGTGATGATCAGCACCGCGCGCACCGTCGGCTCCTGCCACGCCGCCCGCACTCCCGCGCCGAGGCTGGCCGTCACCGAAGCCGTGGCGCGCCGGGCGGTGCCGCCGATGCGCGGTCCCAGACCCAGCGAGACGGAGAGGCCGACGGCATAGAGCACCACCATCGCACCGAAGCAGGACACCGGGCCGATCTTCGCCAGCCCCACACCCGCGAGGACCGGCCCGATCATCTTCGCGAGCTGCATCGAGACCGTTTCGAGCGAGACCGCCGTCGCCACCCGTCCCGCGCCCACCAGCGAGTAGAGGGCCGTCCGCCGGGCCGGGAAATCCAGCGCCCACAGCATCCCGAAGAGCGCCTCGAGACCCACCAGCGGCCAGTAGCTGCCATGTCTCGTCGCGAAGAGCAGGGTCAGCGCGAGTCCCGTGGCGACGCCCAGCGACTGGGTGAAGAGCAGCACACGCCCGCGATGGATGCGGTCCGCCACGACCCCGGCGAAGGGGCCGAGCACCATCATGGGCGCCGAGCGCACGAAGACGGCCAGGCCGACCATGAACGGGGAGCCGGTGAGCTGGAGGGCCAGCCAGCCGAGCACCACCAGGTCCATCCAGCGCGCGGTGTTGACGCAGAGGCCGGAGATCCAGAGCCGCCGGTAGGCGCTCTCGCGCAGGATCTCGGTGAAGGCGGGGCGGGTAACCGTCGCGCCCGCGCGCGCCGCGACGAGAAAGCTCAGTAGTCGGATCCCCGCCCGGCGGAGCTCGGCGCGGTGGACGCCTCGATGGTCGCGGCGTTCGCGTCCTTCTGATGCGCCCACGGCCCGACGTAGCCGCCCGACCAGTCGGGCGGGATCTCGCACGGGCGCGGATCGTGATGCGCCCAGCGTGCCGGCTTCCCGCGGACGATGACGCCCTCGTAGCGATTGGCGAGCGGATTCGGCCGATAGGCGAACGCGTCGGCCGACGAGTAGACATTCAGGAGAAACGGGCGGCCACGCGGCGAGTCGTTCCGCGCCGAGCCATGGACGGTCCGGCAATTCAGGATCACCAGCGTTCCCGCGGGCCCAGTGAGATAGTCGCGCTGCTCCGGACCGGCCCAGGCCAGCTTCTCCTCGGGAATGCTGAGCACCCAGCGGCCGGTGTCGTCGTACATGCTGTAGAGCGGGCGCTCGTGACTACCCTTGATGACGATGAGCGGACCCTGCTCGAGCTCGCAGTCCTCGAGGTAGAGGCCCATGGTCACCGGGCTATAGTTCGTGTGGGGCCACGCGTTGATGTCGTGATGCCACTTGAAGTCCTGCCCGCCGCGCGCCCACTTGAAGTTGAGCTTGGAGTGGTAGAACTTCACGTCCGGCCCGCATACGTCCGCCGCCGCGTCGGCCACCGACGACTCGGAGGCGAATTCCCAGAAGGCCGGGTGGTGCTCGACCGGGTTCGACAGTCGCCGGAGCCGCGGCTCGTTGGCGGTATGGCCGTCTTCGAGGACGAAGCCGCCTTCCGACTGCGTCAGGGGCCGGGAGCGCTCGACCATCTCGGCGGAGGCGGCGCGCAGTCGGTCCAGCCAGGGTCGGCCGATGGCGCCTTTGACCAAGACGTAGCCATTGTCGAAGTAGTAGCGGCGCTGCTCGGGGGTGAGCACCCGGGCCGGGTGCGAGAGAATGTCTTCAGGCGTCATTGCCTATCTCCCTTCGCTGCGGTGCGGTGGCGGCGTGGACGTGCGTATGGTATCAAACTTGACGTCGCCTCCGCCGTCGCGGCACTATCGCGGGCGATGCGACGCTCCGTCGTTCACCAGCACGCGCTTCCCTGATCGACCCTGGTGCCGTCGAGCTCGCGCCGCCAGGGCATCCTGGCGCTGATCACGGTCGTGCTGGCCTGGGGACTGACCTGGCCGGTGAACAAGGTCGTGCTCGCGAGCCTGCCCGCCATCTGGGCGGTCTCGCTGCGCTCGGCCATCGCCACCGTCGCGCTCTTCGCGCTTCAGGCGGCCGGCGGGAGGCTGGCCCTGCCGCCGCGTGGAGACCTCCCGGTGCTGATCAGCATCACGCTGCTCCACATGGTGGGCTTCAATGTCCTCGCGAGCTGGGGCCTGGGGCTCGTTCCCACGGGCCGCACGGTGGTCCTCGCCTACACGACGCCACTCTGGGTCACGCCGGCCGCGGCCCTCCTGCTGCGCGAGCCGCTCACCCCGAGGCGGCTCACCGGCGTCGTCATCGGCCTCGCCGGCCTCGTCTCGCTCTTCAATCCGCTGACCTTCGACTGGAGGGATCGGCGGATCGTGCTCGGCAATCTCGCCATCCTCGTCGCCGCGCTCCTCTGGGCGGCCAGCATCGTCCATATCCGCGCGCATCGGTGGATCTCCACGCCGTTCGTGCTCATTCCCTGGGAGACGCTGCTCAGCACCATGCTCCTGACGCCGGTCGCCCTCGCCACCACCCCGCTGCCGCACGTGAACTGGAGCCTGTCGTTCATCCTCATGCTGCTCTACCTGGGCATACCGGGCACCGCGGTGGCGTACTGGGCGGTGGCCATGGCCAGCCGCCACCTGCCCGCCGTGACGACTTCGCTCGGCCTCCTGGCGACGCCGGTGGTGAGCGTGATCACGGCGACGCTGTGGCTCGGCGAGCCCGTGACGCCTGCCCTCGTGCTCGCCATCGTCCTCGTGCTCGGTGGCGTGGCGATCGGCATGACGGGGTCGCCCCCTGTGTCGAAGTCAGCGGGACACGGAGGCGAGGTGTGAGAGGAGGAGGCGCGTGACGGCGGCGGGAATCTGGTCCGTGACGAAGTGGCCGATGCCCGGGAGAACCTCGAAGCGATAGGGACCGGTCACGTACTCCGCCGTCCAGGCCGCGGCGGAGCGCCCCACGCTGTGATCGTCCTCGCCCCAGATGTAGAGTGTCGGCACCGTCACCGGGCCCACCTCCATGTTCGCCAGCGCGCCGGCCGCCCGATACCAGGCGAGCGCGGCCTCCAGCGCGCCGGCATCGCCGAGCACCGAGAGGTATTCCTCGCAGGCCGCCTCCGGCACGTGGCTCTCCCGGAGCTGGCGTCGCAGCCGGCGTCCACCGTCTTCGAGGAGCCGTGCCGCGGTACCCGGATCGTGGAAGGCCTTGTGATGGCGCGAGCGGTATTTCTGGTTGTCGGCGTCTTCGCGGAACGCACGCCGAAAAGCTGCGGGGTGGGGGCGTGACAGCACGGTGAGCGAGGCCAGGCGCTCCGGATGGCGATGCGCGAGCGCCCAGGCGACCTGGCCGCCCCAGTCGTGGCCCGCCAGATGGAAGGGCCTCGCGCCGTGACCATTCGCCGCGGCGAGGTCGAGCACGTCACCGACGAGCCGGTCGATGCCGTAGGCGGTCAGGCCGGCTGCCGGGTCGGGGCGCACTCCGGCGGAGTAGCCACGCTGATCGGGCGCAACGGCGTGATAGCCCGCGGCGCCGAGCGCGGGCACCTGCTCCCGCCAGGTGTGGCGGGTCTGGGGATAGCCGTGGAGCAGCAACACCAGCGGGGCGTCCGCCGGTCCGGCGACCTCGGCGGTGAAGTGGCCCTCGGGCGTTCGTATGGTCTCGAGCATGCTCAGAGGCGGGACATGACGCTCTCGGCGAAATCGTCGATGACGCGGTACTGCCGGTTCAGCGGCGGGTACAGCATGATCTGTCGCAGCCCCTGCTTCTCGAGGGCGCGCACGCGCTCCACGATCTCTTCGGGCGTGCCGGCGAGGCAGACGGCCTCGACGAGGCCGGGCGTGATGAAGCGGGCCTCGTCGGGGTCGAGGAAGCTGTAGTGGCTGCCGTGGAGACGCTGATGCCGCTGCGCGGCTGGCGCTTCCTCGAGCCAGGCCATGTAGCCTTTCCAGATCGGCCGCGCGTATTCGGGCGGATCCTCGCCGGTCTCGAGATGGCGCGCGACAAGGTAGTGCAGACCCGACAGGATGGCGGGCCCGCACTCGGCGACGATGCGCTCCGAGGCGAGCGCCTCGCCGGGCTGGCGCATGGCAAGCGTCACCATGGCCGCGGTGAGGAAGTCCGCGGGCAGCGTGCGCCCAGCCTGGTTGGCGCCGCGCTCCGCATGCGCGAGCATGGCGGGCACGCTGCCTCCGCGTGGGAGGCCGGAGACGAGGCCGTCGCCGAGCTCGCCCGCCAGCGCCTGCGCCTTGGGGCCGAAGCCCGCGATGTAGAGCGGGATCGGATGCTCGAGGTCGATGAAGCGGTGCTCCCGCATCTGGAAGCGGATGGGATGCGTCTCCCCATCGAGCGTGTACTCCGCCTCTTCGCCCGCGAGGAGGGTGCGCACCACTTTCACGTACTCCCGAAAGGGCGCCAAGCGCATCGGCTTGTGCCCGAGCGTGCGCATGGCGGTATGGCCGGTACCGAAGCTGATGAAGCAGCGCCCGGGCGCCAGGCGGTTGATGGTGGCGATGCCGTTGGCGGCGACGGGAGCGAGCCTGAGCCCGGGCACGTTCACGCCGGTGCCGAGGCGCATCCGCCGCGTGTCGCGGGCGGCCAGAGCGAGGACGGCCCAGCAGTTGGAGCGGATCATCTGGCTGTCGGTGACCCAGCAGTGGCTGAAGCCGAGATTCTCGGCGTGGGTGATGTAGCCGATCTCGTCTACCTTCGCGGTGACGATCCCGAAGTCCATGGCGGAGCGATGCTACCATGTCAGGCCCATGACGGCGCTGAAGGAGCTCGCACGCGAATACTGGTCCAATCGGCCGATGGAGCTGGCCGCCGCGCTCTCGTACTACACCCTGCTCTCGCTCGCTCCGCTGGTCTTGATGGTGGTGGCGGTGGCCGGGCTGGTCTTCGACCGGTCCACCGTGGAAGGCCGGATGGTGACCGAGATGCGTCTCCTCGTCGGGACCGAGGGCAGCGAGGTCGTGCAGACCGTCCTGCGCCACGCGCGCGACCGGGAGAAGGGCGCGCTGTCCGTGGCGATCGGTACCGCGGTGCTCTTGTTCGGCGCGACCACCGTGTTCGTGCAGCTGCAGAGCTCCTTGAATCGCATCTGGAAGGTCGACGAGCGCCCTCAGTCGAGCGTGCTGTGGGTCTTCGTCAAGGAGCGCCTGCTCTCGCTCGCCATGGTCCTCGCCATCGGATTTCTCCTCCTCGTCTCTCTCGTCGTCAGCGCCGCCGTCGCGGCCTTCGGTGAGACGGCGCTGGGTGGGCTGACCGACGCGGCCCTGGTGCTCCAGGGTCTCAACGCGCTGGTCTCGCTGACCGTCGTCACGCTTCTCTTCGCCACGATCTTCAAGGTCCTGCCGGACGTGACTGTGGCATGGCGCGACGTGTGGGTGGGCGCGATCATCACCGCGGTGCTGTTCAGCCTGGGCAAGAGCCTCATCGGGCTCTATCTCGGGCGCGCGAGCATCGGCTCGCCCTACGGGGCCGCCGGCTCGCTGGTGGTGATGACGGTCTGGGTCTTTTACGCATCGCTGATCGTATTCTTCGGCGCCGAGCTCACGTATGTTCGCTCCAAGCGCCGGCGTCCGGCTTGAGCTATAGTCCGCGCCAGGCGGGGCCGGGTCTCCAGGCCGGCGGTGGGCTCTCGCCGTCGCCCTGATCAGCTTTGCCGTCATCTTCGGCAGCGCGGTGCTCGGCATGTCGGTACGGCGTTTTCTCCCCGAGGATCACCTTCGCGACGATACCGGTAGATCGACGGCGCGAGCTCAATGTGCGAAGCGGCATCAGGCAGCGGAGGCAGGCTGGGCTGGTTGCGCCCGTCGATCGGCTCGCGCTATAGTCCGCGTGATGCACGCCTTGCGGTTACACGCCTGCCACGACTGCGATCTGCTCCAGCGCGAGGTGCCGCTGGCCCTCGGAGGCACCGCCCGATGTCCCCGCTGCGGCGCCGTCCTCTATCGGCGCAAAGCCAACGGCCTCGACCGCACCCTCGCGTATTCCCTCGGGGCGGCCGTGCTCTTCCTGATCGCCAACGCATTCCCGATCGTGGGGCTGGAAGCCGCGGGCCACCACAGCTCGACCACGCTGTTTGGCGCAGTCCGGCAACTCTACGACGACGACATGACGAGCGTCGCCTTGCTCGTCTTCACCACGACCATCCTGATGCCCGGCCTCGAGATCGCCGCCCTGCTCTATCTGCTCTTGCCCCTCAAGCTCGGCCGGGTGCCGCGTGGCCTGCCCGCAGTGTTCCGTCTCGTGCACGCGGTACGCCCATGGGGCATGGTCGAGGTGTTCATGCTGGGCACGCTCGTAGCCCTCACCAAGCTGGCCGCCCTAGCCTCCGTCGTGCCCGGGATCGCCCTGTGGTCGTTCGGCGCCTTGATGTTCCTGGTGGCCGCGGCCGCCGCCTCGTTCGATACGCACGCTCTCTGGGAACGGGTCGAGGAAGTGCGGTGACCACCATGACCGCCGCGCAGGCCGGGCTCATGTCGTGCCACGCCTGCGGGCTGCTGCATCGCCCGGTCGGCCCCGCCCACGATCTCGTGTGCACGCGCTGCGGCGCCGCCCTCCATACCCGCAAGCCGGACAGCCTCGCGCGGACCTGGGCCCTCCTTGTCGCCGCCTACGTTCTCATCATCCCCGCGAACCTCCTGCCCGTGATGATCTCCGGCTCGCTCTTCGGCTCGGAGACCGACACCATCATGAGCGGTGTGGTCTTTCTCTGGGTCGACGGGTCGTGGCCGCTCGCGATCATCCTCTTCATCGCGAGCATCGCCGTCCCCTTCTCCAAGCTGTTCGCCCTGACTTACCTGCTCGTGTCGGTGCAGCGTCGCTCCACCCTGGCGCCTGCGCAGCGTACGCGCCTGTACCGGGTGCTCGAATTCGTCGGCCGCTGGTCGATGATCGACATCTACGTGGCCGCCCTCCTCACCGCGCTCGTGCAGTTCGGAGGGCTGATGTCCATTCGGGCCGGCCCCGGTGCCATCGCCTTCGGCGCCGTGGTGGTGCTGACGATGTTCGCGGCCGAGAGCTTCGATCCGCGCCTGATCTGGGACCCCGTGGAGGCAACGAGTGGCCGATAGACCGCAGGAGCCCGATGCGCAGGATCTTCCCGAGGCGGTGGCCGTGCAGAAGCGGCGCTTCACGCCGCAGCTCATCTGGATCATTCCCATCGTGGCCGTGCTCGTCGGCGGCTGGCTGGCCGCCAAGGCCGTCCTCGAGCGCGGGCCGACGATCACCATCACCTTCAAGACCGCCGAGGGTCTCGAGGCGGGCAAGACGAAGATCAAGTACAAGGACGTGGAGATCGGCGTGGTCAAGACCATCGCGCTGAGTCCCGACCGGAAGGGCATCGTGGTCAAGGCCGAGCTCACCAAGCAGTCCGAGGAATTCCTCCGGGAAGACACCCGCTTCTTCGTCGTGCGGCCGCGGGTCACTGCGGGCGGCGTGTCCGGGCTCAGCACGCTCCTCTCGGGCGGCTATATCGGCATGGATATCGGCAAGTCGAGGGAGACGCGACGCGACTTCGTCGGCCTCGAGGTGGCGCCGATCATCACCGGCGAGGAGCCGGGCCGGCAGTTCATCCTGCGAGCCGACGACCTCGGCTCGACCGATGTGGGGACGCCGATTTATTTCCGGCGAGTGACGGTGGGCCAGGTGGTGGCCACCGCGCTCGACAAGGACGGCAAGGGCGTGACGTTCACCATCTTCATCCAGGCGCCCTACGACCAGTACGTGACGAAGAACACGCGCTTCTGGAACGCGAGCGGCATCGACGTCTCGCTGGACGCCACCGGGATCCAGCTCCGCACCGAATCGGTGGTGTCGATCCTCGTCGGCGGCATTGCCTTCCAGGTGGAGCCCGATTCGCTGCCCGAGCCTCCGGCCGACGCGAATACGGTATTCACCCTTTTCCCCGACCGTACCCAGGCGTTCAAGCGTGCAGACACCATCATCGACACCTATATGCTGGTGTTCGACGGATCGGTGCGAGGGCTCTCGGTCGGGGCCCCGCTGGATTTCCGCGGGGTGACCATCGGCGAAGTCGTCCGGATCGGCGTGTCCATCGATCCGACGACGCTCTCCTTCCGTATGCCGGTGGAGGCGAAGCTCTTCCCCCGTCGCCTGTTGGCTCGACAATTCACGGGCAGCAAAGTGCAGGCGGCCGAGTCCGAGGAGGCGCGGTGGAGCCGGATGAAGCAGCTGGTCGATCGAGGCCTGCGCGCGCAGCTCAGGAGCGGCAACCTGCTCACCGGCCAGCTCTATGTGGCACTCGACTTCTTTCCGGATGCGGCCAAGGCGACCATTGATCTCGCGAAGCATCCACCCGAGATCCCGACCATCCCGGGCACCTTCGAGGAGCTGCAGACCATGCTCGCCGGCATCGTGAAGAAGCTCGACAAGCTGCAGATCGAGGAGATCGGGGGGGATGCGCGCAAGGTGCTCGCCTCGCTCGATGAGACGCTCAAGGGCGTCGACGTGCTCCTGAAGAGCGTGGATGCCGGCCTCGTACCCGATCTTCGCCAGACGCTCGACACTGCCTCACAGACCTTGAAGAGCGCCGAGGGTACGCTGAAGAGCGCGGAAGGCACGCTCAACTCCGTATCGCCCTTGCAGTCGGACCTGCAGCAGACCCTGAGCGAGCTCAACCGGACGCTGACCGCGGTCCGCGCGCTTGCGGAGATGCTCCAGCAGCACCCCGAGTCCCTGATTCGCGGCAAGCCGGGGACTTCGCCATGACCGCCGATCGCTCGTACGTGGCGGAGAACCGCGCGCAGCTCGATCGGCTGCGCGCGCTCGTCGACCGGCTCAGCGATCAGGAGCTGTCGCGGCCCCTGGACGCGGGCTGGACGGTGGCAGGCGTTCTCGCGCATCTGGCGTTCTGGGACCATCGCATCGTCATGCTGCTCGATCGATGGGGTCCCGCCGGCCAGGGAACTCCACCATCGCCCCACGATGAGACGGCCACGGACTGGATTAACGATTCGACCAAGCCCCTGTGTCTCGCCTTGCCCCCAAGAAGGGCGGCCCAACTCGCCATCGACGCGGCCACCGCCGCGGATCAGCGGGTGGCCGCTCTCACGGATGCCCAGCTCGCGGCGAACCGGGAAGCGGGGAGCCCGATCAGCGTGCGCCGGGCCGAGCACCGGCGTGAGCACCTGGACGAGATCGAGCGCGCCCTGCCGGCGCCGAAAGGTAGGAGGAGCCCATGAGCTACGTGCGCTACATCGACAAGACACGTGAATACTACAAGTCCGAGGGCTATGACCGCGCCTACGAGTGGGCGCACTTCGAGACGATTCCCTTCACGCCCTTCACCGCCCTCGGCAAGCCGCTCGGGCAATGCCGCGTGGGTGTGGTGAGCTCGGGTGACGTGATCCGGCGCGACATCGAGCCGCCCGCCGACGACCCGCGTCGGCTCGTCTACTCGCTGCCCGCGGATCTGCCCGTGGATCGGTACCAGAGCCGCAAGGCCGCCTACGATCGCTATGCGACCACCCTCGAGGACGCCGACAGCTTCCTGCCCCTGACCCAGCTTCGCCGCCTCGCCGCCGAGGGTGTCATCGGGAGTATCGCGTCACGTCTCCAGGTGATCGCCTCCGAGTACAGCCAGCGGAAGACGCTCACCGTCGATGCCCCGGAGATCCTGCGCCAGATGCGCGAGGATGGCGTCGACGTCGCGCTTCTCGCCGCCGTCTGACCGGTCTGCCACCAGACCGTTGGTCTGGCCTCCCGGTATCTGGAAGAGCAGGGGATTCCCACGGTGACCTTCGGCTGCGCCCGCGACATCGTCGAGCGCTGCGGCGTGCCGAGATTCGTGTTCAGCGATTTCCCGCTGGGCAACCCCACCGGGCGGCCCCATGATCCAGCTTCGCAGCGCATGGTCGTCCAGCTCGGCCTCGACCTGCTCGTGAGCGCTCGCGCCCCGGGGACCACCGTGGTCTCGCCCGAAGAATGGAGCGCCGATCATTCCTGGAAGGAGCGCGTCTTCACCAAGGCGCAGCCCTTCCTCGATCCCGAGGCGACGGAGAAATGGCTCGCGCGCAAGGAGCACTACCGGGAGCTCAGGAATCAGGGCCGGCTCTAGCTACCTCATCCCGAGGCCGCGCGCCATGAAGCTGGCCACGAAGACGATCGCCACGACCAGCGCCATCTCGATGTGGTTGACGAGATAGAGGGCGCTCGCCCCTGACGGATCCGGGACCTCCCCGCGTCCCAGGGCCCTGCGCCAGTGGATGAAGGTGACCATGGGCCGAATCTCCAGGATGATGACGGCGACGAAGAGCGCCATCTTGGTCCAGAAGAGTGGGGACTGCAGGTAGAACTGGCTGCCCTTCTCGAGCCCGCCGAAGGCGCGGAGCAGCCCCGTGACGATCCACAGCCCCGCCGCGATGCCCCACACGTTGTCGGCGGCGAAGAGGCGCTTCAACCCGTCGCGGTCGAGCCGCCCTTTGAGGGCCCGGCCCCGCAGATAGATGCTGGAGAGGCCCAAGGCCAGGGCCAGCAGGTGGAGGGCCGAGACGATCGCCGATGCCATGTCCGGCAGGGACTCCGGGGTGGCGGCGTCAGCCCAGCCGGTACTTCTTCTCCGCGTCGGCGGTCAGGCTGATGCCGTGGCCCGGCCGATCCGAGATCTGGAAGGCACCGCGTTCGCACTTCGGCATGCCCTCGAAGAGATCGGCCGGCACCCAGTCGATCCACTCCACGAGAAACGCGTTGGGCAAGGCGGCCGCGACGTGCAGCGACAGCTCGTGCACAACGTGGGGCGATACGGTGACCTGATGCGCGGCGGCGAGCTGGCCGATCCGGAGCGTTTCCGTGAAGCCGTTGGCGCGGCACACGTCCGGCATGAGATAGCGGGCGGCGCGCCGCTCGATCAGCTCGCGGAACTCGAAGCGCGTGTAGTTGTTCTCGCCGGTGGCCACGGGGATGCGGATGGCGCGCGCCACCTCGGCGCAGGCCGCGAGGTCATCGGCCAGAGCCGGTTCCTCGTACCAGACGAGGTCGAGATCGTCGAGCAGCTCCGCCTGGCGAATGGCGGCCAGCACGTCGAGCTTCTGGTTGACGTCCACCATCATCTGCACGCCGTCGCCGAGCGCCTTGCGCACCGCTTCCACGCGCTGTCGGTTCACGCGCGGGTCCGGGGAGTGGACCTTCATTTTGTAATAGCGGCAGCCAGCGGCCACATAGCGCTTGCCCTCGCCGATGAGGTCGTCGATCGAGTACGAGCCCCAGCCGCCGCTGCCGTAGGCGTCCACCCGGTCCGTCGTGGCGCCCCAGAGCTTGGCGAGGGGAAGGCCGGCCGTCTTGCCCGCCACGTCCCAGAGCGCGATGTCCAGCGCCGACAAGGCGTACCCGGCGATGCCCACGCGACGGATGCCGCGGTCGGCGCGGTACATCTTGTCCCAGAGGCGGCCCACCAGCAGCGGATCCTCACCGATGAGGAGCTCCGCGAGGCGGCGGGCATAGGCCTCGACGGCCTCCGAGCCGGCGCCGCCGAAGATCAGCGAATAGCCCAGTCCCTCGGGACCTGAATCGGTGTGGATGCGGGTGACGACCAGGCGATGCTCGGGCAGATCGAGAGCGATCGGCTTGACGGTCGGGATGCGGAGCGTGAACGTGTCGATGCCGACGATCTTCATGGAGGTGCCCCCTCGCGCGAGTATTCCTGCCGGTTCAGTGAAGGGGAATGTACCACGCCGGACTCAGCCGGCCACGAGTCGCGCACCGGCGGCAAGGCTCCTGAGCTTGGCGAAGGCCGTGGCGCGCGGCAGGTGCTTCATGCCGCAGTCGGGAGCGGCCACGAGCCGTGACGCCGGTCGACGGGCGAGCGCCGCTTCGATGCGGCGGGCCACCGTGGCGGGCGATTCCGGCGCCGGGTCTCCCAGGTCGAGCACGCCGAGCACGATCGTCTTCGAGGGCAGGCCGTCGAGCAGGGAGAGGTCGAGCCTGGGTTGGGCCGCCTCGATCGACACCTGCTGCACCGCGCTCTTGTCGAGCTCCGGGAGAAACGAGTAGCCGCTGGGCTTCTGGATTCCCGCGCGCGCGGCGGCGACGGCGTAGCCGAAACAGAGATGGAGACACGTGGTCTTGGTGAGCCCGGCCAGCGCACGATCGATGACGGCCACGCCGTAGCCGCGCGCGCGATCCGGGTGGGCCTGGAGATACGGCTCGTCGAGCTGCAGCACGTCGACGAGCGGCTCGAGGTCTCTGAGCTCCTCGTTCACCGTCGCAGCATAGGCCATCGCGAGCCGCTCACCGTCGCCGTAGTGCTCGTCCTGGGCGAGCTGGGCCATGGTGAAGGGACCCGGCAGGGTGACCTTGATCGGCCCGCTCCTGATGGACCGGAGGAATGCCATCTCGTCACGGAGGACTGGTTTCGCACGGCGAATGGGTCCCACCACCCGCGGCACCGGCGTCGGCCGCCCGAAGCGCCCCTGCGCCGTGCCCGGCCGCTCGAGGTCGAGCCCGTTGAGCGCATTGGCGAACTGGTTGAAGTAGGACTCACGCCGCTGCTCGCCGTCCGAGACGAGGTCGATGCCGGCGCGCTCCATGTCGGCCACGGCCAGCCGCACGGCATCGTCCTGCGCGCCATCGAGGAACGGCGCGGGGACGCGCCACAGCTCCGGCATGCGGATCCGTGGCACGCTGTTGCGCTCGAGGAGCGCTTTGTCCACGAGCCAGTCGGGCTGCGGATAGCTCCCGACCACGGTCGTAAGCACGCGATCGCCCATGCGGCAGGCCTCCGAAAGATCGGCCTGCTAGTGCATGACGAGACCGCCGTCCACGCTGAGGGCCTGCCCGGTCATGTACCCGGAGCGTGGCCCGGCGAGGAAAGCGATCACGTGAGCCACGTCCTCCGGCTTTTCCATGCGCCCGAGCGGCACCTGCGCCGCGCGATGGCGCGTGAACTCCTCCGCCGACATGCCGAGGAGCGCGCCCTGCTCGCGCGAGACCTGCGACCACATGTCGGTCTCCACGAAGCCGGGGCAGACACAGTTCACGCGGATGCCTTCGGCGGCGTGAGCCAAGGCCAGACTCTTGGTCATGCTGACCACGGCGGCCTTGCTGGCATTGTAGGGAAGGTTGGTCTTGCTGCCGATCTTGCCCGCCATGGACGCCAGGCTCACGATGCTGCCGCTCTTCTGCGCGGCCATGGTGGGAATCACCGCCTGGCTGGCGAAGAACACCGCCTTGGCATTGATGTTCATGATCGCGTCCCAGTGCTCCTCGGTCACGTCGAGGGTGGCGGCGGCGCGATAGATGCCGGCATTGTTGACGAGGATGTCGATGTGCCCGAACTCGGCCTTGGTGCGGTCCACCATGGCGCGCAGGTCGGCGCGCGAGGTCACGTCGGTGGACAGCGCGAGCGATCGCCGCCCGAGCGCGGCCACTTCCTCGGCGGTGCGCTTGGCCCCGGCCTGGTCCAGGTCCGCGATCACGATATCGGCGCCCAGCCGGGCCAGCTCGAGCGCGGTGGCGCGGCCGATGCCTCGGCCCCCGCCGGTGACGATGGCGACTTGTCCCTTGAGCTCCATTGCTCCCTCCTGCTGAAAGTGAGCGAGGCTAGCGCTTCGTCGATTCGAAGAGGGCACGGTACTTGCCGTACCCTTCCTCTTCGAGCCTGGCGAAGGGAATGAAGCGGAGCGAAGCGGAATTGATGCAGTAGCGGAGCCCGGTGGGCCCCGGGCCATCCGGAAAGAGGTGGCCGAGATGCGAGTCGCCGCCGGCCGAGCGCACCTCGATCCGCTCCATGCCGTACGAGTCGTCGGTGTGCTCGGTCACATTGTCCGGCTCGATCGGCCGGACGAAGCTCGGCCAGCCGGTGCCGGAGTCGAACTTGTCGGTAGAGGAGAAGAGCGCCTCCCCCGAGACCACGTCCACGTAGATGCCGGGCTCGTGGTGATTCCAGAAGGCGTTCCGGAACGGCGGCTCGGTGGCGCTGCACTGGGTCACCTTGTACTGCTCCGCGGTGAGCCGCCGCTGAAGCTCCGCATCGGTCGGACGCTTGGTCGCCATGACGGTATGCCTAGCGTGCGCCGGTCGGGAGCTGGTCGAAGGGCAGATCGCGGTCCACGCGCACGTCCTGCGGCAGGCCCAGCACCCGCTCGGCGATGATATTGCGCAGGATCTCGTCGGTGCCGGCGGCGATGCGGCCGCCCGGCGAGCTGAGCAGCGATTCCTGGAAGGCGGCCCGCAGCGGCGCGGTGTCCTTGTCCATGACCACGCCGCCCATGTCGAGCAGATCCATGGCGAAAGAGGCGATGTCCTGCGCCTTGGGCGCGTTGACGAGCTTGCCGATGGAGTTCTCCGGCCCCGGCGTCTCCCCGCGAGAGAGCGCCGTCATGGTGCGGAAGCGCGTGAGCCGCACCCCCTGGGTCTTCACGTAGAGATCGGCCAGGCGCTCGCGCACCGCGGAGTTCTTGATGGCGGGGCCGTCCTCGAGCGAGACCGAGCGGGCGAGGCCGAAAATCTCCTCGAAGTCCGGTCCACGGAGATCGCCCGAGGTGAGCCGCTCGTTCATGAGCGTGGTGATGGCCACGCCCCAGCCCGCGCCCACCGCGCCGAGCCGCTGGCTGTCCGGGATGCGCACATCGGTGAAGTAGACCTCGTTGAAGTGTGACGCGCCGGAGATCTGCTTGATGCGCCGGGTTTCGATGCCCGGCGTCTTCATGGACAGGAAGAAGAAGGTCAGTCCCTTGTGCTTGGCCGCCTTGGGATCGCTCCGCGCGACGAGGATGGCCCAGTCCGCCCAGTGGGCGCCGGACGTCCAGATCTTCTGGCCGTTGATCACCCACTCGTCGCCCACCCGCTGGGCGCGCGTGCGCAGGCCGGCCAGGTCGGAGCCCGCACCAGGCTCGGAGAAGAGCTGGCACCAGACCTCCTGGCCGCGCAGGGCCACCGGCGCGTGCCGCCGCTTCTGTTCTTCCGTGCCGAAGGCGAAGAGCGTCGGCATGCACATGCCGAGGCCGATCTCGAAGTAGCCGCGCGCGACGAGATAGCGGGTCTCTTCCTGGGAGTAGATCACCTGGTAGATCGGGGGGAGGGCGCGGCCGCCCCACTCGACCGGCCAGTGCAGCGCGGCGAATCCCGCGTCGGCCTTCTTCGCCTGGAACTCCTTCGCGCGCTCGAGGCCCTCGTAGCCGTCGCGATCCGGATAGCGGCTCTGCCACGTCTCGAAGGCGCCGCTCTTCGGCTCCGCATTGGCGGCCAGCCACTGCCGGACCTCCTTGCGAAACGCCGCTTCTTCCCGTGTGTCGTCGAAGTCCATGCCAGTCCCCCTAGGCGGCGCCGGCTTCGAGCCGCGCGATCAACAGGTCCTTCCAGCGACGGGCGCTGCCCAGCATGAGGCCAGTGAGCTTGGCGCGCCGGTAGTGGAGGTGGCAATCGAACTCCCAGGTGAAGCCCATGCCGCCGTGCACCTGGATGTTCTCCTTGGCGGCCTGATAGTAGGCCTCGGTGGCGGCCACACGCGCGGTGGCGGCGGCCACCGGCAGCTCGGGCGCGTCCTTCGAGAGCGCCCACGCGCCGTAGTAGGCGTTCGAGCGCGCCAGCTCCACGGCCACGTACATGTCGGCGAGCTTGTGCTTGATGGCCTGGAAGGATGCGATCTGCCGCCCGAAGGCGAAGCGACCGAGCGCGTACTCCCGCGCCATGTCGAGCGCGGCCTGCGCGCCGCCGAGCTGCTCGAAGGCCACCAGCACGGCCGCGCGATCGAGCACGCGCTCCACCAGCGGCCAGCCCGCGCCGGGAGCGCCGAGCGGCTCCGCGGCGGCGCCGTCGAAGACGATGCGGGCGTGCGAGCGCGTCGGATCCACCGTGGTGACCGGCGTGCGCGCGACGCCTCCACCCTCGAGAGCCACGAGGAAGAGGCCGGCACGTCCGGGGGCCTCGGAGGCCGCGACCACCGCGAAGTCCGCCACGTCGCCGTCCATCACCGGGATCTTCGTGCCGCTGACGCGTCCGCCCTCGGCGCGCGTCGTGAGATTGCCCGGCGTGGCCACGTGCGGACCCTCGGCCAGGGCGAAGCACCCGATCGCTTCTCCCTGGGCGATGCGCGGCAGCCAGCGCTTCTTCTGCGCCTCGCTGCCCGCGAGCAGCAGGGCCTCGGCGGCGAGATAGATCGTGGACGAGAAGGGCGTCGGCGCGAGACTCCGGCCCAGCTCCTCGGCGATGACGCAGAGCTCGAGATAGCCGAAGCCGGCGCCGCCATGAGTCTCGGGGATGGCGGTGCCTATCCAGCCCATCTCACCCATGCCCCGCCACAGCTCGGCATCATACGGCGCGGCGCCCTCGAGGATGCGCCGCACACGGGCGGAGGAGGAGTGCTCGGTGAGGAACTTCCGCGCCTGGTCGCGCAGCGATCGCTGATCCGGCGAGAAATCGAAGTTCATGGCGGGAGGATCATACGGCATCCCCGGGCGCGATGCCAGCCGTGCTCCCGAGGCGGGAATCGGCCGAAGGGGGCCCGTTCCCACTCCCGGTGGGACTCGGATCTGTAAGGCTGATCGTCTTCGCGCAGATAACGCGCGTCAGCAGGCCGACGCGCAAGGCAATCTGACAAAAAAAGCGGCGGCCCGGAGGCCGCCGCTGGAATGGAGTGAAGTAGCGTGGAGATCAGTTGTTACGGCGCCGCAGCGCACCGGCTGTCAACAGGCCGACGCCCATGAGAAGCAGCGTCGCCGGCTCGGGAACCTGGCCCTCGTAGTCGAAGCTGGTGATGCCGGCCGTGGTGTGGACGATGGTCACGAAGAGTCCCAGCGCGTACGTCCCGTCGGCATTGTAGTGATCCACATTGGTCTGCGAGAAGGCACCCGGACCTGCGGGCCCGTAGCTATTGCCGAACAGGGTGATGGGGAGAGTGTTCGAATCGTTGATGCCCGAATGCCAGCTCACCTGTCCTCCCGCGGTGCCGCCTATGAGCGACGCGAGATCGACGGCGTGCGGGCCGGCGCCCGAGGTGAAGTCGATGTCGCCGAACGTGAGATCGAGAGTGCCCGCGGCATTGCTCACGTTGACACTGTTCAGATCGATGTGCGGGAACGGCGAGAAGCTGATCCCGGTGCTGACGTTGACGATCCATGCGCCGATCGAGCCGCTGAAGGTGACGCAGCCGGCGGCGGCGCAGAGGTCGCCGACTCCGCCGTCGACAACCGTGACGATAGGATTGGCGTGGTCGTTCAGCGTCAACGTCGCTATGGCCGACGCAGGCGCCGGGCCTATCAGCACGGCTGCGCAGCTCAGTACGGCCGCGTAGCCGATCGCTATCACTGCTCTGGTCAATTTCATTTCCGCCTCCTGGCCGGTTCTAGGTCGAACGGTTCAATTTGGCTACTCGTACCCCGATGCAGGAGCACGCGTTGTGCCAAAGGGGACTGCCCCCTAGAAATCGCGTAGATAACTCTTGCCGGTCGGCGACACTGGTCGAGAGCGTAAGCGATCCCGACGGGGGGAAGGAGAAGACGCAGAACATAGGGTTTCTGCAAAGCAGGTGTTTCCGAATCCGACACTCTGAGGGGGCAGCACATTCGGCGCCGTCCGGCTATACTTGCGCACTATGGCCATCACCGACCGCTACGGACTCGAAGTCACGACCTCGTCGGCCGTCGCCGCCGAGCGCTTCCAGGACGGCATGGACAGGCTGCTCTCGTACAGCGCGGGCGCCGAAGGGTCTTTCGCGTCGGCACTGCAGGCCGACGAGAGACTGGCGGTGGCGCATTCCGGTATCGCGCTCCTCGCCCTGGTGCAGGGCGACGCGGCGACCGCGCGCGCGGCCGCCGGCCGGGCTCGCGAGAGCGTGGCCGGTGCGACCCGGCGCGAGCGGCAGCATGTGGAGGCCCTGAGCGCGCTCATCGCGGGAGAGACCGCGCGCGGGCTCGCGCTGGTGGACGAGCACGTGGCGGAGTTCCCGCGCGACGCCGTGCTCGTCAATCAGGCCGGCAATGCCATCGCGCTCGCGGGCGGACGCGATCGCGAAGCGCACCGTGTTGCCTTCGTCGAGCGGCTCGCTCCCGCGTACGGCGACGACTGGTGGTTCCAGTCGGCGCTGGCCTTCACCTACCACGAGGTGGACCGGTTCGAGGAGTCGCGCCGGCTCTCGGAGCGCTCGCTCGAGCAGTACCCGGCCAATGCCAATGCGGTCCACAATCTCGCTCACATCGCCTTCGAGACGCTGGACACCGAGGCGGGCGCCGCGTTCCTCGACGGCTGGCTGGCCGGCTACGATCGTCGCGCTTCGTTTCATTGCCATCTCGCCTGGCACATGGCGATGTTCGAGCTGCACCGTGGCCGCTACGCGCGCGCGCTCGAGATTTTCGAGGGCGATATCCTCGGCTCGGTCAATCCGCGCTCGACCATGACCGACGGCACGGCTCTCCTGTGGAGATTCCGGCTCGACGGCAAGCCCGAGCAGCCATTGCCGTGGCGCTCGCTCGCCGACATCGCCCAGCGCGTCTCGCGCCCCGGCTTCCTCTTTGGCGAGGTGCACGCGGCGCTGGCCTACGCCTCGTGCGGCGACGAGGCCGCCCTCGCAAAGCTGATCGACGGTCTGCGGGCGCTCCACGCGAAGGGGCATCCGATCGCGGGCACGGTCGCGCTCCCGCTCGTGCGGGGGACCGTCGCCTTCGCGGCCGGCGATCACGCGGGGGCGCTGGCCCATTTCGAGCCTGTCGAGGGCGAGATGCATCGCATCGGCGGCAGCCACGCCCAGTGGGAGCTCTACGAGGAGACGATGGTGGCGTGCTACCTCTCGCTCGAGCGCTACGACGATGCTCTCCGGCTCGTGCGCCGGCGGCTCGAGCGCCGCGCGTCGCCCCGGGACCTCGGCTGGCTGGACAAGGCCGAGGCCGGGCTCGCCGCCCGGCCGAAGGCGAGAGGAGCCGCGTGATGGCAACCCACACGCCCACCATCAGGCAGATCGCCTCCGGCCTGCGCTTTCCCGAGGGTCCCGTGGCCATGCCCGACGGCTCCGTGATCCTGGTCGAGATCGAGCGCCGGACCTTGTCGCGCGTGACGCCCGACGGAAAGATCCACGTCATCGCCAGGCTCGGCGGCGGCCCCAACGGGGCGGCCATGGGACCGGGCGGAAAGATCTACGTGACCAACAACGGCGGGCTCAAGTTCGTCGAGCGGCCGGGTAAGCTCTTCCCCGTGCTCCAGGCCGACGACTACACCGGCGGCAGCATCCAGGTCGTTGACCCGGACACCGGCAAGTTCGACACGCTCTACGAGCGCTGCGACGGCCAGAGCCTCCGGGGGCCGAACGACCTCGTCTTCGACGGCGCCGGCGGCTTCTGGTTCACCGACCTCGGCAAGACGCGCGAGCGCGACACCGACCGCGGCGTCGTCTACTACGCGAAGGCCGACGGCTCGATGATCCGCGAGGCGATCTTCCCGCTCGAGCGCCCCAACGGCATCGGGCTCTCGCCGGACGAGAAGACGCTCTACGTCGTCGAGACACCGACCGCGCGCTGCTGGTCGTTCAGCCTGTCGGCTCCCGGCGAGATCGAATCGGCAAATGGAGCGTACCGCGGCGAGAAGGGCAAGGTCGTCGTCGGGCTCGGCGGCTACCAGATGTTCGATTCGCTGGCGGTGGACGGCGAGGGCCACGTCTGCGCGGCCACCCTGATCACCGGCGCGGTCAGCGATATCTGGCCCGACGGCAGCCGCGTCGATCAGTACATGCTGCCCGACATGATGGTGACCAATGTGTGCTTCGGCGGCCGGGATCTCCGCACCGCCTACGCGACGCTCTCGATGGGCGGTACGCTCGTGTCGTTCGAGTGGCCGCGCCCCGGGCTTCCGCTCCGCCACCTCAACCGGGCCTCGGCCGGCTAGGCTCTCTCAGCCTCCGCGGGTGTAGCGGCGCAGAACCAGCCGCAGGTGATCACGGAAGTGCGGCTGCAGGCGGCTCGTCCACTCGCTCTGCCGCGCCTGTTTCCATTCGGCCGATTCCACGACGTCGGGATCGGCGAGGTGGTAGAGCGCCACGTATCGGCGATTGCCGCTGGTGCCACGGAATCGGCGCGCGCACAGAACGCCCGGCACCGCGCCGAGCGCCGGGATGTGCTCCTTGTCGTACCAGTCGTTGAACTCCGCCTCGAGCTCGGGAACGATGTTCATCGCGTTCAGGAGCAGTCCACCGGCGCCGGCGGGCGGGAGCTGATCCCCGGGCAGGATCTGGTCGCCTTCGAAGCGCATCAGACGCTCCACCCGGCTCGTGACGCGCTTGGACCACGGCGACAGGTTCTCGCCGCCGATGGCCAGGTAGGCGGGGCTCTTCAGCACGGCGAGACGCTCGAGATCGTAGGTCGCCACCGAGACCTTGCCGTCCTGCGCGCCGATCCAGCGCTCGCACACGAGGAAGCCCGGCACACGCTGACGCTCGGGCAAGTGCTCGGTGTCGTACCAGTCGTTGAACTCGTCCGCGTCGACCTGTGCCATGTTCATCGCCGCGATCAGTGTCCCTCTGGCCATGGCCTCTCCTCCCGCCGCCAGTGCCGGCGGCTCGCCGTTATCGCATCAGGGCCCAGCACGAGCGCGACGATGCGCATGCGGTTCTCCTCCTGGTCGGCGATGGATACCGTATCCCGGCCTTCGGCGTCTTCTCGGGGTCGATGGGCACGCCGGACCGTTCAGCTCATCTTGGCGAGCGGCGGCAGCCCCATCTCGCCCGTGCACTCCGCGAACCACTCGAGCACTTCCTTGTGGAGCGGGATGCCGTGCGCCCGGCGATGGAGAATCTCCTCGGCCTCCGACAGCCCTGGATAGAGGACGCGCTCCTGTCCCGGCGCGGGCGGCGCGGTGCGGAGCGTCTTGAGCATCTCGTCCATGGTGTCCTTGAAGCGGTCGACATCGGTGAAGGCCGCGATGTTGTACGCGGTGAACTGATTCTTGGATCCGCTCCCGGGCGCCAGCATGGTCGGCAGCGCGCCGGAGAGCGCAGTGGCCAGCACCTCGGCCATGAGGGCGAAGCCGTAGCCCTTGTGCGAGCCCTGCTCGCGCGTGCCGCCGAGCGGCGCCTGGAAGAAGTCGTCGCGGTCGAAGACGGGCTTCTCCTCCATGATCGGGCTGCCGTCCTTGTCGGTGACCCAGCCCGGCAGCAGCGGCGAGCCCACGCGCATGGCCAAGCGAATCTTGTTCCCCGCGATGGCCGAAGTGGCCGCGTCGAAGAGCAGGGGCGCCTCGTGACGGGCGGGGGCGGCCAGGGCGATGGGATTGGTGCCGAGTAGCGGCTTCGCCGCGAATGTCGGCACCACGTGGAGCCCGGCGGCGGTGAAGCAGACGCCGACCATGTCCTGTTGCGCGGCCTGCATGGCGAAATGACCGATGGCGCCGAAGTGCCCGCTATTGCGCACGGTCACCACGCCCACCCCGACCGCTCGCGCCTTCTCGATGGCCAGTCGCATTGCCTTCGGCCCGACGATGATGCCGAGCCGCTTCTCCGCGTCGATCACCGCCGTCCCGGGTGACTCGCGCTCGATGGTCCAGCCGGGACGGGGGTCGAGCTTGCCGGCCCTGTAGTCCCTGACGTACGCGCGCAACATGTTCGACACGCCGTGCGTCTCGACCCCGCGGAGGTCCGTCATGGTGAGTGCGTCCGCGGCATCCGCGGCATCTTCTGGGGTCACTCCCAGCTTCTCGAAGATGTGCGTCACCGTGCGCCGCAGCGCGGCTTCGGACACCAGCACCTGGTCCTTCGCGGGAACCTTGAAGCGCTCGAGAATCATGGCCTGTTCCTCCCGCGGGGATGGTAGCCCATTTCAGCTCACCGCGGTTGATCCCCGGGGAGGCGCGTTGTAATCTCCCGGCCAGGGAGGGCCTGACCATGAGCGTGAATCCGCCGAGCCGACGGGACGTGCTGAAGGGTGCCGTGGCCATCACCGCTGTCACCTCCTCCGGATTCCTCAGAATTCCCTATCGTGCCGAAGCTCAGGGAGGCGCCATGCAGGGGGGTGCGCGAATCGACGAGGTCCTGCGGAGGGCCACCGACGCCAAGGAGGTGCCCGGCGTCGTCGCCATGGCGGCCACCGACCAGGGCCTGCTCTATGCCGGCGCGTTCGGCACGCGGAACCTCGACAAGGGCCCGGCGATGACGCTCGATACCGTCTTCCGTATCGCCTCCATGACCAAGGCGGTGACCTGCGTGGCGGCGATGCAGCTCGTGGAGCAGGGCAAGCTCACGCTCGAGGAGCCGGTGCCGAACATCGACCCGGCGCTGGGCTCACCCCAGGTGCTCGAGGGATTCGACGCCGGCGGCGCTCCGAAGCTTCGTCCCGCCAAGCGCCCGATCACCCTCCGGGATCTGCTGACCCACACCGCGGGCTTCAGCTACGAGATCTGGGACGAGAACACGGTGCGGTACGTCAAGGCATCGGGCATGCCCTCGACCGTCACCGGCAAGATCGCGGCGATCCGGATGCCGCTGGTCTTCGATCCCGGTGACAAGTGGGAGTACGGCGTCAACATCGATTGGGTCGGCCGTCTCGTCGAAGCGGTCAGCGGCCAGCCACTCGACGCGTATTTCCGCGACAAGATCTTCTCGCCGCTCGGCTTGAAGGACACCGGCTACGTCGCCTCGGAGGAGCAGCGCACCCGCCAGGCCGTGGTGCACGTGCGTCAGGCGGACGGGAGCCTCGCCCCGCAGCCGCTGGAGACCCAGTTCACGCCGGAGTTCTGGTCGGGAGGGGGCGGGCTCTACTCCACGGCCCGGGACTATCTCGTCTTCCTGCAGATGCTGATGAACAGAGGCAGCTGGAACGGCGTGCGCTTCCTGCGGCCGGAGACGGTCGAGCTGATGGGCAAGAATCACACGGGCAACACGCCGGCCGGGGTGTTGAAGACGGCGATGCCGGCTCGATCGAACGATGTCGACTTCTTTCCCGGCGCGGAGATCCGATGGGGCCTCGGCTACATGCTCAACGTGCAGCCGGGGCCGAATGGGCGAAGCGCCGGCAGCGTGAGCTGGGGCGGGATCTTCAACACCTACTACTGGATCGATCCGTCGAAGCGCGTGACCGGCCTCATCATGACCCAGATCCTGCCGTTTGCCGACCCGCCCGCGGTGAAGCTCTACGGTCAGTTCGAGCGCGCCGTCTACGATGCACTCTAGGCGGGGCGGCGGCCGATGAAGTTCGGCGTATGGATTCCCAACTGCCGGCACCTCGCCACGCCGGACATCATCCGGGGCTCGGCCGTCCGGGCCGAGCAGCTCGGCTACGAGTCGGTGTGGGTGAGCGATCACGTGGTGGTGCCGAACGCCAACCTGGTCAATTTCGGCGAGACCATCTTCGATCCGCTGGTAACACTCGGCGTGATCGCGGGGGCGACCAGCCGGGTGCGCCTCGGCACCACGGTGCTCATCGTTCCGTACCGCAACGCAGTGGTCACGGCCAAGATGATCTCCTCCCTGGACGCATTGAGCGGGGGGCGCTTCATATTCGGTATCGGCGCGGGGTGGGTCGCTGCCGAGAGCGCCATGCTGGGCGTGCCGTTCGCGGAGCGCGGCGCCATGACTGACGAGTACCTCCAGGCGATGCAGGAGCTCTGGACCAGCAAGGCGCCGTCCTTCGCGGGCAAATACACGCAGTTCAGCGAGCTCATCTTCAAGCCCAAGCCCGCGCAGGAGCCGCATCCGCCGATCTGGGTCGGCGGGCATAGCCGGGCCGCGCTTCGCCGCACCGTGCAGTTCGGCGCCGCGTGGCATCCGATCAATCGGCCGCCGGAGGAGCTGCGGGCGGGCCGGGCCGAGCTGGCGCGGCTCTGCCAGGCGCGCGGACGCGCCACGGCTCCCGCGATCACGCTTCGCAATGACATCCGCGTGATTCGGCAGGGGCAAAGCGTGCCCGCGTCCACCCATGGCGGGCGCGTGCTGGCCGGCGAGGCGGCAAGCCTGGTCGATCAGCTCGCGGAGCTGGCCGACTGCGGCGTCGAGCATTTGGTTCTCGAATTCCTCGCCGCCGACGGCCGCGAGCTCGAGGAGCAGATGACCGCCTTCGCCGAGCGCGTGCGGCCAAAGCTCGCCTGATCGCGAGGAACCGTCCCCTGTCCACCGACCGCGCTCCCGGCATGGCGGTTCGCCGGAGCGGCAGCGGACCCGACGTCGTGCTCTTCCACGGCGGCATGGGGTCGTGGAAGCACTGGACACGCAATATCGAGCCGCTCGCCTCGTGCTTCACCGTGCACGCGCTCGACCATCCGTCGTACGGGACCTCCGCATCCGTTCCGCGCGAGACGTCGGGCGCGGCGTACCTCGATCTGGTGCATCGTCTCTTCCTCGAGATGTTCCCGGGCACGGCCCCCTTGCGCTTTGCCGGCTTCTCGTTCGGGGCGGCCATCGCCGCCAACCTCGCCCGTCGTCTCGCCCCGCGGGTGACGCATCTCTGCCTGGTCTCGCCCGCGGGCTTTCCCGCGAGGACTTTCGGCGAGCGGCCGACGCGAAGCTACCGGGAGGCGGGGGACGACGAGGCGCTCTTCCGTGAGATCTGCCGCCACAACCTGCTCATCAACATGCTGAGCGACCCGGCGAGCATCTCCGAGGAGACCCTGGACATCCAGGCCGACTGCGTCCGCCGGACCCGCTTCAACAGCCGCAAGGTGAGCGGCGGGGGCACGCTGCTGGGCGACCTCGCCCGGCTCGACTGCCGCATCCGCCTGCTCTGGGGGGAACGCGACGATTCAGCCTTCCGGCCCGCCGATCTCTTGATCGGCGAGATCCGCGAGGCCGTCGGCACGCTCGATCTGCACCGCATTCCCCAGGCCGGCCACTGGTCCGCCTACGAGAACGCTCCCGTGGTCAACCGCCTCATGCTGGAGTTCTTCTCGAGCTGAGCTGAATCGCAGTCGGTGGTTGACTCGGAGCGCCGCTCACTGTGAAATGCTGGCAGCGATGCCCGCCCCCACCTCCCGAGCCGACCTCGTCCTGAAGGGTGCCACCGTCTTGACCATGGACTCGGCGGATGCCCGCGCCCAGGCCGTGGCGGTGAGCGATGGGGTTATCGTGGGCGTCGGCGCCGACCACGATGTCGAAGGCCTGATCGGTCCGGGGACCCGCGTGCTCGACTGCCGCGGCAAGACGGTGACCCCGGGCTTCGTGGATTCCCACACGCACAACGTCTTCGTGGGGGAGTTCCGCTACCGGCTGGACCAGCTCAACCTCCCGGCCCAGCTGACGCCGTCGGTCGAGGTGCTGCTGGAGCAGGTCAAGGAGCGTGCCGCCCGCACCCCGGCGGGGGCGTGGATCGGGGGCAAGAACGTCGAGCCCAACGGTATGCGGGAGCGGCGATGGCCCACGCGCCACGAATTGGACCGGGTGGCGCCGCAGAATCCCGTGATGCTCACCATTCGCGGCGGTCACGCCTGCGTCGCCAATACCCGGGCGCTCGATCTCTTCGGCATCGGGCAGAACACGCCGGATCCCGAAGGCGGCGTCATCGACCGCGACACGACGGGCGACCTCACCGGCGTGCTGCGAGATGTCACCACCATACGGAGCGCCTTGCCGCAGGGCTCGCTCACCGATCTGAAGGACGGGCTGGCCACCCTCGAGAAGATGTTCCTCCGGCTCGGGATCACGTCGACCCACGACTGCGGCGCGACGGCGAGGCCGGAGTCGTACCGGGCGTACCGCGAGGCGGTGGACGAGCGCCGCTGGCGCATCCGGACCTCGCTCTTCGTCTACCACGAGTTTCTCATGGGGAACGAGGAGCTCTTCCGTGAGGGTTTCGACGACAGCCAGCTCAAGCTCCGCGGCGTCAAGCTCTTCATGGACGGCTCGATCCAGTGCTTCACCTGCGCGTTCCGCGAGCCGTATGTCACCAGGGACACGCGCGGCTGGGAAGGGCTGCGCTACTCCCAGGACAAGATCGACGAGGCGGTGACCGAAGCGCACCGGCGCGGCTACCAGGTCGCCATCCACGCCCAGGGCGACTACGGCATCACCATGGCGGTGAACGCCATCGAGCGCGCCATGCAGACGCACCCGCGCCCGAGCCCGCGCCACCGTATCGAGCACACCCTGTGCCCGACCCTCGAGGACCTCCAGCGCATGGCGCGGCTCGGCATCACGCCGAACCTCTTCCTCTTCCACCCGTGGTTCTGGGGCGACCAGCATATCGGCGAGTTCATCGGTCCCGAGCGCGCCCGGCGCATGGTGCCGGCGCGGACGGCCATCGATCTGGGGATGCGCCCCTGCGCCCACTCCGACTGCCCGGTCTGCACGCCCGACGATCCGGTGTGGCCGTCCAACCCGCTCTGGGGCATGGCCTGCGCGGTCACGCGGCGGACCCGGTCGGGCGCGGACATCGGAGCCGCCGAGCGCGTGACTCCGCTGGAGGCGCTCCGCATCTACACGGCCAACGGCGCCCGCGCGGCCTTCGACGAAGGGGTGAAAGGCTCGATCGAAGTCGGCAAGCTGGCGGACCTGGTGATTTTGGCAGAGAATCCGCTCGACGTGGATCCGTGGGCCATCAAGGACATCGCAGTCGAGCGCACCATCTTGGGTGGCGAGATCGCATACGACCGCGAACGTGACGGATAAAGGAGAGACATGATGAGACGACTCCGGTGGGCCCTCGCTCTGCTTTCGCTCCTGGTCGCGCTGCCCGTGCTCGCCCAATCGGCCGGCGCCCAGGCGCCAAAGCGAGGCGGCACGCTGACCGTCGGCAATGACGAGGACGCGGTGGGGCTCGATCCTCACCTCTCGGTGGCCTTCGCCTCGTCCAACTACTTCGAGCACGTCTACAGCGGCCTCCTCCGCTTCAACGCGAAGATGGAGCTGGAAGGCGAGCTCGCGAGCTCCTGGGACATCCCGGATCCCCGGACCTATGTGTTCAAGCTCCGGAAGGGCGTCAAGTTCCACAACGGCCGCGAGATGACCGCTGAGGATGTCCGCTACTCGATCGAGCGCATCCGCGACCCCAAGAACGGCTCGGTGCTGCGCTCGGTGTACGCCACCGTGGAGCGCGTCGAGACACCCGACGCCTACACCGTGCGCCTGAAGCTCGCCAAGCCCGATGCCGCGCTCCTCGGCATGCTCGCCACCCGCGCCTCCTACGTGGTGCCGAAGGAGGAGGTCGAGAAGCACGGTACGCTGCAGAAGGACGCCGTCGGCACCGGCCCCTTCAAGCTCGCCGAGTACGTGACGGGCAGCCATATGCGCTTCGTGCGGAACGACCAGTACTTCGAGCCGGGGCTGCCCTACCTCGACGGGTTCACCATCCAGGTGATCAAGGACGAATCATCCCGCCTGGCCGCCCTGCGCAAGGGCACCATCGACCTCACCTGGATCAAGGCGCCGGAGATCGAGGAGCTGGCGCGCAAGGAGAAGACCATCGTCTCCGCGGACACGCCCGAGGCGCGCCACCTTTACGTGTGGCTCAACACGCGCCAGGCGCCCTTCAATAACGTCAAGCTCCGTCAGGCGGTGGCGGCTTCGCTGAACCGGCAGGAGATCATCGACAACGTGCTCCTCGGCCGGGGCAAGCTCACTACCGCCATCCCTCCCGCCACCGTGCCCTTTGTGCTGTCGCCGCAGGAGACCGCCGCGCTGCCGTTCTACAAGCAGGACGTGGCGCTGGCGAAGAAGCTCATGGCCGAGGGCGGCCAGCCGAACGGCTTCGAGTTCACGCTCAAGACCTCCGGGCACAGTCCCGACTACGTCGCCGCCGCCCAGGTGATGCAGCGCCAGCTCGCCAAGAGCGGCATCAATCTCAAGATCGAGCAGGTAGAGTGGGGCGCGCTGCTCAACCTCGCGCGCACCGGCGGCGACTTCCACTCCATCGCTTTCGCGCGCATCTGGTATCCGGATCCCGAGGGCTACACTTACGACACGCTCCACAGCAAGGGCTCGTTCAACGTGGGCGGCTACTCGAGCCTGGATTCGGACCGCATGCTCGACGAGCAGCGCGCCACCACGGACACCGCCAAGCGCGTGGCCCAGTGGAAAGATCTCCAGCGCCTCTGGGCGCAGGAGGTGCCGATCATCTGGCCCTATGCCATGCGCACCCGCTTCAATGCCTGGCGGCCCAACGTGAAGGGCTTCCAGGCCATGGCCAACTCGTCGCGGATCTACCTGCGCGAGACCTGGGTCGAGCGCTGAGCCCGACGCGGTGACGGCACCCGGGGGATCTCGGGCGCCGTCACCGCAGGACGAGGTGTCCTGAGGTGCGTCGGTATATCGCGGTGCGGTTGGCCTCTCTCATCCCGATCCTCTTCGGGGTGTCGATTCTGGTCTTCGCCATGCAGGCCCTGGTCCCCGGCGACATCGTCGACATCATGATGGGGGGCGACCAGGCCTTCGGCGACAAGAACGCCGAGGCGCGGATGCGCCGCCAGCTCAACCTGGACCGCCCCGTGCCCGAGCGGTATGTCCTCTGGCTCGGAGGGATGCTGCGCGGCGATCTCGGCACCTCGTTCGTGTCGGGCAAGCCCGTGCTCGGGGAGATCCTCCGCCGGCTGCCGGTGAACCTCGAGCTGGCGACGCTCGCCATCGCCATGGCGCTCTGCCTCGGCATTCCCATCGGCACGCTGTCCGCCGTCCGCCGTGACACCTGGACGGATGCCGGCATCCGCTTCGGCTCGGTGCTCGGCTACTCGGTGCCGAATTTCTGGGTCGCCACGCTCACTGTGCTCGCCGGGTCGCTCCTCTGGCCCGGCATGCCGATTCTCCAGTACGTGCCGTTCACGGAGAACCCGGTCCGGAATCTCACGCTCGTGCTGATACCGTCCTTCGTGCTCTCGCTCACCGTGCTGCCGCTCATCGTACGGATGACGCGCGCCTCGGTCCTCGAGAACCTGCGTCTCGACTATGTTCGCACCGCCCGGTCCAAGGGCCTGCCCGAGCGGCGCGTGGTGTACCGTCACGTGCTCGCCAACTCGCTCATCGCCGTGCTCAATGTCACCGGGGTGCAGATCGGGGTGCTGATCGGCGGCCTCGTGTTGACCGAGGAGATTTTCATCCTGCCCGGCATCGGCCGGCTGCTCCTCGAGTCGATACAGAAGCGCGACTTTCCCGTGATCACCGGGGCCACGCTCTTCCTCGCCACCGTCTTCGTGACCATGAACCTCGTGGTGGATCTCCTCCATGCCGCCCTCGACCCCCGTGTCCGTCGCTGAGCCGGCTGCCGCCGTGACTGTCCCCGGCGTCGAGGTGCCGGCGACGTCGCGTCCCGAACGTCACCTCTGGCGCCAGCTGTGGCGGCGCAAGACCGCGGTGCTCGGCCTCTTCCTCGCCGCCGTCGTGCTTGGGGGCGCTGTGCTCGCGCCGTGGCTTGCGCCCGAGGACGCCCTCGCCATGAGCCCGCGCCGCTTCGCCGCGCCGTCCGCCTCGGCGTGGCTCGGCACCGACCAGTTCGGCCGCGATCTCCTGAGCCGGCTTCTCTACGGCGCGCGCGTGTCCATGGTGGTGGCGTTCGCCGCGGTCGGGGTGGCGATGCTCATCGGTGGCACGATCGGGCTCTGCGCCGGCTACTTCGGGGGGCGGGTCGATCTCGTCCTGATGCGGGGAGTGGACGTGCTCATGGCCTTCCCGACGCTGCTCCTCGCGCTCGCCGTGGTGGCGACCTTCGGCGGGAGCACGCGGAATCTCGTTCTGGCCGTCTCGCTCGCCTATATTCCGATCTTCTCGCGGGTGGTGCGGGGCAGCGCGCTGTCAGTGAAGCAGAATGACTTCGTGGAGGCCTCGCGCGCGCTCGGGGCGCGGGACGCCCGGATCATGTTTCGGGCCGTGCTGCCCAATGTGCTGGCGCCCATCATTGTGCAGGCCACGTTCAATCTCTCCACGGCCATCATGATCGAGGCGGCGCTCTCGTTCTTGGGACTTGGCGTGCAGCCACCAGCGCCATCCTGGGGCGGGATGCTCAGCGAGGCGCGCAGCTTCATGGAACTGGATCCGTGGCTGGCCCTGGCGCCGGGCGGCGCCATCACCCTCGCCGTGCTCGGGTTCAACCTCTTCGGCGACGGCCTGCGCGATGTCCTCGACCCACGCCTTGGCGGCCAAGGATAGGGCTAGACTCGGTCGCGAGGGGGCGTGAGGACCTTCACCCAGCGGCAATACCCGCCGTAACCACACCCTCCAGCGTCTCGATCTGACCGGCGGATGCCGGACGGCCCCTGGCGTCTGCACGACGCTTCAGGCGCTTGCCGCGGCCATGATCCTGCTCGGGCCCGGCCGCGATCTGAACACTCGAGATCAGCGGGCCCGGCGCACCGCCCCCGGCGCGTAGACCTCGGGATTCACCACGTTGAGCGGCCGCTGTCCGGTGAGCGCCCGGGCCACCTCCTCGCCGCAGCGGCGTGGCACCTGGGCCACCGCGGGAGACGAGAAGTAGGCGGCATGCGGCGTGGCGATGACATTGTCCATGCGCAGGAGCGGATTGTCGGCGGCGACCGGCTCCTGCTCCCACACGTCCAGCGCGGCGCCGGCCAGCCGCTTCTCGTTGAGCGCCTGGATGAGCGCCCGCTCGTCCACCACCGGGCCGCGCGCGGTATTGATGAGCACGGCGGTGGGCTTCATGCGCCGGAAGAAGGCCTCGCCGATCAAGTGATGCGTCCCCGCATTGAGCAGGGTGTGGACCGAGACGTAGTCCGAGCGAGCCGCCAGGGTCTCGAGCGAGACTCGCTCCACGCCGAGCGCCTTGAAGCGCGCATCGTCGACGTAGGGATCGTGCGCGATCACGGTGGTCTCGAAGGCGGCCACGCGACGGGCGAAGGCGCTGCCGATATTGCCCAGGCCCACGATGCCCACCGTCTCGCCGTGCAGCGAGCCCGTCCAGGCGCCGGGCACACCGCCGCCCCACGTCCCCGCGTGCACATTGCGATCGAGGGTGATGATCTTGCGGTTCCAGGCGAGGAGGAGGGCCAGCGCATGGTTGGCGACCTCACGCACCCAGATGTCGGGAATGTTCACGGCGATCACGCCCAGCTCGGTGGCGGCGGGCACGTCGATGACGTCGTAGCCGACGCCCGTGCGCACCACGACCTTGAGCCCCTCGAGCGCGCTCATCACGGCGCGGGTGACCGGTGCGGACGCGATCACGAGCGCATCGGCATCGCGGGCGCGTGCGATCACTTCGTCCTCGGTGCCGATGAAGGGCAGGGTGGTCACACGCGCGGGCACATGGGCGACGGCGGTCTGGCAGTCAGAGTAGTCGCGCTCACCGCGCCCCTGGATCACATAGACATGCTGGATCTTGTCGGTCATCGTGGCTCCGTGGTGTAGGGAAGAGAGAGATTGCCTTGACCTGTACGCCTAGGCCAGGCCGAAGATGCGCGCGGCGTTTCCGTAGAGCCACTTCTCCTTGACGGTGTCCTTGAGCGGCAACGCCATGTACTCCTGGATCAGCGTCTCGTGCGACTGTCCGACCAGTCCCGCCGAGAGCCCGACCAGGACCTTGTCCTGGATGAGCGTATTGCCGAACTGCAGCAGCATCTCCCAGCCCGAGCCGCGCTGGCCCAGGTACTTGGCGCGATGGGCGGAGGTGTCGAGATGAAGCTTGGGATGGCGCCGCACGAGCGCGACCATCTCGTTCACCCATGGCCAGCCGCCGAGTCCTCCGATGATCGTCAGCTCCGGGAAGTCGATGGCGACCTGGTCGAGATGTCTCGGATGGCCCAAGTCGTAGGGCCGGTCGTTCGCATAGTTCATCGACGAGTAGATGCGCACGGGGATGTCCAGTTCCGCGGCCTTGGCGTAGAGCGGGTAGTAGCGGCGATCGCTGGCCGGAATGCCGTCCACGAGGGCTGAGACACCGAGCGCCTGGAACTTCTCCTCGCGCACGCGGCGCTCCAGCTCGCGCACGCCGCGCATGCCCAAGAGTCCGCTGATGCGGGCAAGACCGATGAAGCGGTCGGGATACTCGCGCAACAGCTCGGCCAGCTCGTCATTGGTCGTGCCGAACGGCACCGCACGCACGATGCCCACGCGCTCGAGCATTTCCACGTAGGCCGAGAGCTCGGTGGCCGGCCGCGCGTCGCCGCCGTCCTTCCGCGAGCGGAAAATGCGCCCGTAATTGGCCATGCCGTAGCCCGGTCGCTCCGCGGCCGCCGCGGGCGGCATCGCGGGCCCGGCAGCGGGCGCCGCGCGGTCATCGATCGCGCGCTTCGGGACACTGCACTCCATATCGATCACTCGCATCATTCTCTCCTTCGGTTGGGGATACGCGGCGGCACCGCGGCGACTGCTTCACGTCATCGGGGCGGCGCCACCTCGCGATAGGCCTGCCTGACCAAGGCTGCCACCAGCGCCCAGCCGGGGCGACGATCGATTCGAGCGGCCAAGTCGCAGGGCGCTGTGATTGCCGTTGTATCGCCATGGCCCCGTGATTCTAGCCGAAAGCGCAGCCACGCGGCTCGCCGCGACGGCCCTGCCACGCCCGGCCAAACGATGCTATCTTGGCGCACATTATGGACAATGCTCTGACCGCCCAGACCGTGGAGCTGCTGCAGCAGATGATCCGCAACCAGTGTGTGAACGACGGCACCGTCGAATCCGGCCAGGAAGTGCGCACCACCGACCTGCTGCGCACATATCTCGAAGGCAGTGGCCTCGACCTCGAGGTCTATGAGCCTGAGGGCGCGCCGGGTCGCCAGAGCCTCGTCGCCCGCATCGAGGGCACCGATCCCGCCGCGCCCACTCTCTGCCTCATGGGCCATACCGACGTCGTGCCGGTGACGCCGTCGACCTGGACGCGCGATCCCTTCGGGGGCGAGCTGGTGAACGGCGAGGTGTGGGGGCGCGGCGCGGTCGACATGCTGAACCTCACCGCCTCGCAGGCCGTCGCGCTGAAGGCGCTGGCCCGACGCGGGTGGCGGCCCCGCGGCACCCTCGTCTATCTCGCCTGCGCCGACGAGGAAGCCGGCGGCGTCTACGGGGCCGGCCACGTGTGCAAGAAGCACTGGGATGCCCTCCGCGCGGACTATCTCCTGACGGAGAACGGCGGCGTCGTCAGCTCGCACGGGGGTGAGCTGAACGTCACCGTGCACGTCGGCGAAAAGGGCGTGGCGTGGCGGCGGCTCCGGGTCACGGGCACGCCCGGCCACGGCTCCATGCCGTACGGCTCGGACAATGCCCTGGTCAAGGCCGCGCACGTGGTGAGCCGGCTCGCGGACTATCGCCCGGCGCCGTACGTGGACGACCTCTGGCAGGCCTTCGTCGGCACGCTCAGCGTCGATCCGGCCGTCAAGGCCGCCCTCGTCGATCCGTCGCGCGTCGACGACGCCATAGCCAGGCTCCCCGCGGCGGTGGCCAAGTTCGCGTGGTCGGCCACGCACACCACGTTTTCGCCCAACATGTGCCGTGCCGGCGTGAAGACCAATGTCATTCCCGACATCGTCGACATCGAGGTGGACATCCGGACCATACCCGGCGACAACGAGGACGAGGTGCGCCGGCACATCGACAAGGCCCTCGGTGATCTCTCCGAAGAGGTGAAGATCGAGAAGCTCTTCTCCAAGCAGGCCTCCGCGTCACCCACGGGGACGCCGCTCTGGGACGTGCTGGGGCGGGTCGTCGACGGCCACTACCCCGGCGCGAAGCTCCTGCCGCGCATGATCGTCGGCTTCACCGACGCGCCCTACTTCCGCGAGCACGGCGCGGTCGCCTACGGCTTCGGCCTCTTTTCGCGGGCGCTCACCGCCGAGGCCATGTCCGGGCGCTTCCACGGCAACGACGAGCGTGTCGACGTGGAATCGCTGGCCCTCACCACGCAGGCGTGGCTCGACACCTGCGAGTTGTTCCTGGGGTAGTCCGCGTCAGGTCTGAAGATCACCCACTGCGGCGGACAGGGCTTCGAGCTCGGCGCGCCAGGACGCCGGGGGGACCACCGGCCGCAAGACGAACTTGGAGAAGCCGACGCCGATGAAGCGCTCGAGGAGCTGACGCACCGCGGGCAGCCCCACCGGAGTGAGCTCGAGGGCGCGGGGCCGCCGGGCGCTCATCACGCGCGCGGTGGCCGGGTCGATGGGCGCGCTGGCGTAGCCTATGCTCATGCCGAAGTGCTCAGGGCTGATCGAGCGCCCGGCCTTGGCCGCCGCCTCGTCGATCACGGCGCGTCCCGCCGCCGCTTCTTCGGGCGTGCAGAGCGACGGCAGCCAGCCGTCCGACAATTTCCCGCAGCGCTCGAGCGCGGCCGGCACCGTGCCGCCCAGCCACACTTCGAGCGGCTGCTGCACGGGCAGGGGACTCAGCTTGACGTCGTGGAAGCGGCCGGCCGGCCCGTCGTGGCTCACCGTCTCGCCGGCCCACAGGCGCCGCAGGAGCGGCAGCGCCTCGTCGATGAAGACGCCGCGGAGCTTGGGCTCGATGCCGATCGCCTCGCGTTCCGGCGGGTAGGTGAGCCCGGGCACCAGGGTCACGAGGAGCCGCCCTCGACACAGGACGTCGAGGCTCGCGAGTTGCTTGGCGAGCCGCAGTACGTTGCGCCCCGGGAGGAGCATGGTCGTTCCGAGCTTCACCCTCGGATTGCTTGCCGCCGCCCATGCGAGTCCCACGACGGGATCGATCACGGGACCGGTGAGCACCTCCGAGAGCCACAGCGAGTCGAATCCCAGATCATCGATGGCCGTAACGAGCTCGGCCAGCGCCTCCGGCTTCGAGGCGGCTCCCGCGGCGCCCACTCCGATGCGGATCTTCATGGAGCGATTCTAGCTCACGCGCGGATGGCCTGCACCATGGCGCGCGCGGCCGCCGGCGTGCCTCCAGTGGCCGCGATCATGGCGGCCACCGACTCGATGCCGATGAGCGCACCTCATACCGGACGCGAGGTGGCCGCTCCCTTCGCCACCAAGGCCATGGCGATCCGTTCCGACGTCATCGGGCACTCGGTAAGGCGAATCCCGATCGCGTCTTCGATGGCATTGGCGATCGCGGCCGGCGCGGGGACGATGGGCGGCTCGCCGACGCCACGGGCGCCGAAAGGCCCGGCCGGTGACGGCACCTCGACGATGATCGTCTCGATGTTCGGCAGATCGGCCGCGGTGAGCTTGCGATAGTCGAGCAGGCTCGGATTCGTGAGGCGCCCCTTGTCGTCGTAGCTCAGCGCCTCCGTCAGCGCGATGCCCAGGCTCTGGACGGCGCCACCCTGCATCTGGCCTTCCACGCCGAGGGGATTGATGGCGCGCCCCGCGTCCTGCACCACCACGAATTCGTGCAGGGTCAGCTCGCCCGTGTCGGGGTCGACCTCGATCCGCGCGATCTGCGCCGCGAACGCGGGCGCCTGCTGGCTGAAGGCGGGATGCGCGGTGCCGAGCACGGGAGGTACCTTCGACATGTAGGCATTGCCCTTCTTGCCGATCTGGGTGAGCGTGATTCCGCGGTCCGGCACGCCGCGCACGACGACGCGGCCGTCGACGATCTCCAAATCGTGCACCGCCGCCTCCAGCTCGCCCGCCGCGATCTCCAGAGTCTGGCGCTTCGCGTCCTGGGCCGCCTGCATGACCGCGACGCCGACGGTGTAGACGGTCTTGCTTCCCGCGCTCAGACCGGTCATCGGGGCCACGTCGGTGTCTCCGGTGGTGATCTTCACCTTCTCGATGTCGATCCCGTACGACGACGCCGCGATCTGCGCGAGCGCGATGTTCGTGCCCGCGATGTCGACCTGGCCCGTGAGGACGCTGAGGCTGCCGTCGGGATTGAGCTTCACGGTGGCGCCCGTCGGCTGGAGGCCGCCGAGCCAGCCGCCGAGCGCGATGCCGGTGCCACGCAGGCCGTGACCGTTGCCGTTGCTGCCGGCCTTCCACTTGTCGCGCTCCTTCCAGAACGGATGCGCGGCCGCCCGCGCCAGCACCTCGTGCGCGCCATTGCTCGCCCACGGCTGGTCGTTCACCATCGGCTCGCCGGGCCGTGACAGGTGACGGGCACGGAACTCGACGGAATCGAGGCCGAGCGCCCGGGCGAGACTCTCCATCTGCGAATCGATGGCGTAGATCGTCTGCGGCGCCACGGGGGCACGATAGGCGGCCACGCTCGGCTTGTGCGTGAGCACCTCGGAGCCCTTGATGTCGAAGGCCGGGAACCTGTAGAGGCTGCCGAGAAAGACCGCGCTCACCGCGAGCACGGTGCCGGAAAACGCGCCCGACTCGAGGACGGTCTCCGCCTCGAGTGCCATCAGCGTGCCGTCGCGCTTGGCGCCGGTCTTGAGCCGGATGATGACCTGGGGGGCGGGCATGCCCGCCTCCAGCTCTTCACGGCGGGTCATGACGTAGCGGACGGGCCGCCCGGTCGCTCGCGCGAGCAGCGCGGTGATCGGCTCGCAGAGCGCGCGGATCTTGCCGCCGAATCCTCCGCCGCACTCCACCGGGATCACCTTGACGCGGTTCTCTTCGATGCCGAGCACGTCCGCCACTTCGCTGCGGGTGTTGAAGGAGCCCTGGGTGCTCGCCCAGAGGGTGAGATTGCCCCAAGTGTCCCACTCCGCGAGGACGGCGTGGGGCTCGAGATAGCCCTGGTGCACCATGGGCACCCGGTAGGTGTGCTCGATCACCACGTCGGATTCCGCGAAGCCCTTGCCCACGTCGCCGCGCTTCACGTGCGACGTCTGCGACACGTTCGCGCCCTTCTTGTCGGACACCTCGCCCTTGGCCATGGCGACCGCCGAGTGCGCGAGCGCCTCGCTCGTGTCCGCTTCCGTCCCCCGGTCCGCCACGGGCGGCGCGCCCGCCCGCATGGACTGGAGCGGGTCGACGGCGGCGGCGAGGACCTCGTACTGCACCTCGATGAGATCGAGCGCTTCCTCGGCGATCGCGGGCTCGTCGGCGGCGACCGCGGCCACCGGCTGCCCGGCGAACACCGCGCGGTCGATGGCGAGCACGGCATGGGCCCGGGTGGGCGCCCTGCGCTTCAGCTCGGGAATATCGGCCGCGGTGAGGACGGCGCGCACTCCGGGCAGCGCGCGGGCCCGGCTCACGTCGATGCTCACGATGCGCGCGTGGGCGTGCGGGCTGCGCAAGAGCTTGGCGTGGAGGAGACCCTTGGGCTTGATGTCCGCGACATACTGCACATGCCCGGTGACCTTCTCCGGCCCATCCGGACGCGGAATGGAGAGGCCAACGCCTCGAACGTCGCGCGTCGTCTTCATCACGCTCATCGCTTTGCTCCTTCCTGCATCGAGGCGGCGGCCTCGGTGATGGCGGCAATCATTTTCGTGTAGCCGGTGCACCGGCAGAGGTTTCCCGCGATGCCGTAGCGGATCTCCGATTCGGTCGGGCGTGGGTTCTCGCTGAGCAACGCGGCGGCGGCCATCAGCACGCCCGGAATGCAGAAGCCGCACTGCGGAACACCATGACGCACGAAGGCGTCCTGCAGTGGATGCAGCGTGGTGCTCCCCAGCCCTTCGATCGTGCGGACGGAGCGGTCACGGGCCTGCACGGCGAGAACGAGACAGCTTGCCACCGGCTGGCCGTCCAGGTGGACGGTGCACGCGCCGCAATCGCCGGTGCCGCACCCTTCCTTGGGGCCCGTCAGACCGAGATCTTCACGTAGCGCGTCCAGCAGCGTCTGGTAGGGCGGGACCAGGACTTCGACCGGCTCATCGTTGACGGTACAGCGCAGGATCTGCTTGGCCACGTCATTTTCCCCCGGAACTGTTGCGCGCTCGCTCGAGCGCGGTGGTGAGCGTGCGACGGGTCAATACCCGGACGAGATGCCGGCGGTAGTCGGCGGAGCCACGTTGATCGCTGATGGGCCGCGCGGCCTCCACCGCGAGCGCGGCCGCCTTCTCGATCAGGGCCGGCGTCATCGGTTGCCCGACCAATGCCTGCTCCGCCGCCGTCGCCCGCACGGGTGTCGGGGCCACCGAGGCCAGCGCGATTCTTGCCTTGCTGCACACGCCATCCTTGAGGGCAATCTGGGAAGCGACACCGACCACCGCGATGTCGAGCTCCCGTCGCGGCGTATGGCGGAGATAGTTGCCGCCGCTGCCCGGCCCCGGCGCAGGTACGGCGATCTCGACCAGCAGCTCGTTCGGTGCGAGCACGGTGCGCCGCACGCCGGTAAAGAACGAGGCGAGCGGAACGCGGCGCTGTCCGCCGGGGCCGGCGATGACGGCTTCAGCGTCGAGGGCGAGCAGCGGCGGCGCCATGTCGGCCGACGGTGCGGCATTACACAGGTTGCCGACCACGGTGGCCAGATTTCGGACCTGAACCGATCCTACCAGCGCGCCGCCCTCGGCGATCGAGGTGTAGATGGATCGGACATGGTCATCCAGCTCGACCGCCCGCGCGGTCACCGACGCACCTATCCGAAGGCCGTTTCCGTTGGCATGGGCCAGGGTGCGCAGCGCGGCTATTCCGGAAAGGTCCACCACGTAGGCCGGCTTCAGCAACGCGTTCTTGAGCTGGGGGAGAAGGTCGGTACCGCCCGCCACCACCTTGGCTTCCGCTCCCCGCTCCGTGAGAATTTTCAGGCAATCGTCGATGCTGTGAGGCAGAGCAATCTCGAAGCGCCGCACTCGGAGCCCTCCATGATGGTTCGATTCGACACGTCCCCTCCGGGAGCGGGGAGTGCCACGGACTATACTATGCTCTGAAAAGCATAGTCAAACGAGGCCCCGGTTGGCCATGCGTCAACGGAGCGATTCTAGCCCATTTCCTTCGAGCGCGTCGGGCGAGCGGTGGGAGATCACGAGTTGCGGGTCTATCGTCGCGCGGCGCGCCAGCGGGCCAGGCAGTCGCGCCACGTTCGCCTTGCCGGCGCGAAGCTGCCCTCGTGCCACGGCAGCTCCCGCCGTACGACGGTCTCGAGCTCGCGGACGAGTCGCCGCAGGCGATCCTCATCGAGCTCCGGACCGGCCTCGGTCATTTCTGATGCCTGTCCTTCGCTCTCACCGGGACAGCGGCAGCGTGAACGTGAACGTCGAGCCGGCGGCGACCTGGCTCTTCAGCCAAATCCTTCCGCCATGGAGCTCGATGAACTTCCGGGAGAGGGCGAGGCCGAGCCCGGTGCCCTCCGCTTTCTTGTCGGCGGCGCCCACCTGCCGGAACTCCTCGAAGACCGCGATCTGATCCTCCGGCGCGATGCCGATACCGGTGTCCGTCACCGACACCTCCGCCGCATCGTGGTGCAGGCGGGCGGCGACATCGATTCGGCCGCCTTCGGGTGTGAATTTCAGGGCATTCGACAAGAGGTTCAGGAGCACCTGCTTCACTTTCCGCTCATCACCGCCGATCATCCCGAGCCGCTCGTCGACGGTGCTTCCCAGCCGGATCCCGCGCCGGCTCGCCCGCTCCCGCACCAGGGTCAGGGCGTTGTCGATCGCGTTCGGCAGGTCGAACTCCGACAGCTCCAGCTCCATGCGCCCCGCCTCGATCTTCGAGAGATCGAGGATGTCGTTGATGAGGGAGAGGAGATGGCGTCCCGACTCCAGGATGTCCTGAAGGTATTCCGTCTGCTTCTCGTTGATGTCGCCGAACATCTTCTCGGCGAGGATCTCCGAGAATCCGAGGATGGCGTTCAGCGGCGTCCGGAGCTCGTGCGACATGTTGGCGAGGAACTCCGACTTGTGGCGGCTGGCGGCCTCGAGCTGGGCACTCTTGTCCGCGATCTCCCGGAAGAGCTGGGCGTTCTGGATGGCCAGGGCCGACTGGGTGGCGAAGGTCTTCAGAACCTCTACGATCTCCGGAGGAAACTCGCCGGGGGCCTTCCGGTTGAAGGACAGACTGCCGATGATCTGGTCCTCGCGGAGCAGGGGTACGGAGAGGAGGGCCCGGTAGCCGAACCGGATGAGGGTGTCCCGCACACTGCTCCGGTAGGCCCCGGGCTGGGTGATGTCGGGAATCTGGATGGGCTCGCGCATCTCGGCCGCACGGCCCATGAGCCCTTCGCCCTTCCGGAGGGGGGCCGCCCGAAGGGCCGCGACGAACTCTGTATCGTCGTTGTGGGTGGCGCGCAGCTCGAACTGTTCGGCGCCTTCATCGTACTCGAAGATCGAGCAACCGTCAGCACCGGCCAGCTGGCTGGCGCGCGAGACGATGGTGTCGAGCACCGTCTCGACGTCCAGGGTCGAGCTCACCGCCCGGCTGACCTCGCCCAGGGCCGTCAGCTTCTCGACCGACTGGGTCAGCTCGCCGGTCCGCGCGTCCAGCGCCTTGAACAGCCGCACGTTCTCGACGGCGATGACGGCCTGGTCGGCGAAGGTCTTCAGCAGCTCGATCTCGCTGTCGGAGAACGGCCCGGGCTCGGCACGCGCCACTACAATGACGCCGATGGGAGCACCCTCGCGCAACATCGGGACGAAGAGGCCGCTGTGAAAGCCGATCGCACGGGACAGCGGGAGATGCTCGAACTCCGGATCGAGCTCGACGTTGGGGATGTGGACCACCGCACGCTCGAGGATCGCCCGTCCGGTGAAGAGAGCCCGGGTGGGGCGCGCCGGGAAGACGCGCTGCACCTCCGCGAGCGCTTCGGGCGTGTAGTTGTGCTGGGCGACAAGATAGTGCAGATCGCCGTCGAACTGATAGAGCGCGCTGAAGAGTCCGTCGCACAGCCTCACGGCGTTTCTGACGATCGTGTCGAAGACCGGCTGCGTATCGGTTTGCGATCGGCTGATGACGTGCAGGATCTCGGTCGTCGCCGTCTGCTGCTCCAGCGCCTCGTTGAGATCGCGGTTGCGCGCCTCCAGCTCCTTGAACAGTCGCACGTTCTCGATGGCGATGACCGCCTGGTCGGCGAAGGTTTGCAGCAGCGCGACCTGCCGTTCCGTGAAGAGTCGAGCCTCGGTGCGGCGGAGCTGGATCCAGCCGATGGCGACGCCTTCGCGCATCAAGGGGACGCAGAGTATCGTGCGGAAGCCCATACGCCGCGCGTTCTCGCTGCTCTCCGGGAACTCTTCCACTTCGGCTTGCATGTCGGCCACATGGATGGCTCGTCCGTCGAGCACCGACCGGCTGCCGACTATCCCGCGGATGACGGGGAGGGCAAACGTGCCGATCGCTCCGACGAGAATCGGACCGTGATGTGCTGCCAGCAGGAACCGGTCGCCATTCCGGAAGAAGATGGCGGCGTCGAACGCCTCGCACAGCCGAGCCGCGCTCTCCGCCACGGTGTCGAGCACCGGCTGTAGCTCCGTCGGCGAGCTGGAGATGACGCGGAGGATCTCGCCGGTGGCCGTCTGCTGCTCGAGCGCCTCGTTCAAGGCGCGATCCTTTTTCTGCAGGATGTTGTCTGTCGCCTTCTCCCGCTCCAGGCTCTCCGCCAGGTGCTTCTCTAGATCGCGACGCTTGGCGACTTCGCGCCTCATCGACCTCCGGGCGGCCGCGAGCCCGGGATCGACCCTGTTCTTCGCGAGTTTCGGACGCTTCGCCTTGCGCATCGGGCCTCTCCTTGGCGGGTCGCTGACGGTCCGACCGCGCCGCGGTCGCCATAGGCTAGGCGAAGGCGTTCTCCTGAGCAAGTCGGAACGCCCGGGAAGGCTTCCGACGTCAGCCGCGAGGCGATTCGTGATGTCCGCGCTCGAGAAGCCACGAGACGGCGAAGCCGAAGACGAGGCCCCAGAAGGGCGCCCCGATATTGGCAATGGTCACGTCGGCCACGGTGACGATGAACGCGATGAGCGCGCCCAGCGTGTGCCGATCGGCGAACGCGACCGAGAAAGCGGCCTGGAGCACGCGCAGCATCGCGAGGCCGGCCAGCGTGGCGATGAACGCAGGCGGCGTGGCCAGCATCAGGCGCGTGACGGTAGGCGACAGCAGGCCGAAGCCGATCGCCAGGACGCCGACGCCGATCCCCGCCGTGTACTGGCGCCGGCGCTCGCCCGCGCTGGAGATGATGGCGTTGACGGGTCCGGTGAGGCAGGTGGACACGGTGCCGATGAAGGCCGTGAGCATCGACACCGCGCCGCACGCCACCGTGATGGCGTTGATAGGCGGCTGATGCCCGGCGGAGCGGAGCACCGCGATGCCCTGGCCGTTCTGCACGACGAGTACGGCGATGGCGAGCGGGATCACCAGCTCGACCATGGCCTGCCAGGAGAAGGCCGGGGCGTGAAGTTTGGGAAGCGCGATGGCGAGAATGCTCCCGGCTCCTGGGTCGAAGTCGCCCAGCATCACGACCATCACCGCGCCCACGATCATGGCCGCGATCAAGGGAGGCATACGCCGTGTGAGTGCCGGCGCCGCGCTCACCGCGAGGAACACCGCGACCATGGGCGCTGCGATCCAGAAGCGGTCGCGCATCGCGTACACCAGGTCGAGCGCGAAGCGCAGGAAGACGCCCGCCACCATCCCCATGACCACGGGCAGCGGAACCGCCTCCATGCAGCGGCGCACCCAGCCACTCAGACCCAGGGCCAGCATGAGCGCGCCCGTCGCGAGGAATGCGCCGATCACTTCCTCGAAGGTGAGATGAGTCAGCGCAGGCCCGACGAGCACCGTGCCCGGAATCGTCCACAGCAGGACGAGGGGCTGCCGGTAGAGCCAGCAGAAGGCAATGCTGACCAGGCCGTTGACGAGAAAGCCGCCGAATATCCAGGACGCCACGTCGGAAGGTCCAAGCCCGCCGCGCGTGGCGATCGTGAGAATGATGGCCACGGGGCCCGAAGCGGCGAAGATGAACGCGGCCAGTGCGCCGCTGCCGTACAGGCTTCCGAAGTCGGCGACGACGCGGCCGAACGCGGGAGGAGCAGCCTCGGGTCGCTCGATCTGGATGGTCGGCTACCTCGACGTCGGAAGTGAAGGATGCGGCACGCCGGCATTGTAGTGCGTCGGACGCCACACATGTTTGGGAGTTTGACGTCTCCCGCCCCCTCTGGCACGATCGTCGAACGATGCGAGACCGTCCGGCCGCGACGTGACGAGGCTCCGCAGGTCGTCGCCGACGGAACCGAGCTACCGCTGGGTCATCGTCTCGACCCTGTCCGTGACCGAGACGATCTCGTGGGGCATCCTCTACTATTCCTTCGGCATCCTCCTGGCCCCGATGGAGCACGAGATGGGCTGGTCGCGCGCCCAGAGCACGGCGGCCTTCTCCATCGCGCTGCTGGTGTCGGCCGTCGGCGCCGTCCCCGCCGGGCGCTGGGTCGATCGCGGCGGCGCCCGTCTCATGATGACGCTGGGCTCGATCGCGGGCACCGCCCTCATGGTGGCGTGGGCGCACGTGGAGAGCCTGCCCGCGCTCTATCTCATCTGGGCGGCCGTCGGCGTGACCATGGCGGCCGTGCTCTACGAGCCGGCATTCGCCGTCCTCGCCAAGTGGTTCATCCACGACCGCGACCGCGGCTTCACCATCCTGACGCTCGCTGCCGGGCTCGCCAGCACGATCTTCAATCCCATCTCGAGCTGGCTGGCCGCCACGCTCGGATGGCGCCAGGCGGTCTTGGTGATGGCGGCCATCCTCGGCGTGACGACCATTCCCATGCACGCCATCCTGCTGCGCGGCGGCCCGGCCGCCGAGAGCCCGCCCGCGCGCGAGCCGGCTTCCCAGGGTGGAGGCGACAAGTCGGCTGACCTGAGCGCCCGGGCGGCGCTGCGCACAGCCACCTTCTGGTTCCTCGCGCTCGCGTTCCTGATCCAGTCCTTCGCGCACGCGGGCATCAGCCTGCACTCCGTCCCCATGCTGATCGAGTGGGGCTACCAGCCGACCTTCGCGGCCACCGTGATCGGCCTGATAGGCGCGATGCAGGTGGCTGGACGGCTGGTGTTCGCGCCGCTCCGCACTCGCCTGTCGTCGCGCACGGTGACGATGCTGATCCTCGCGTGGCAGAGCGCGTCTTTTCTCATCCTGTGGGGCGTGCCGGGCGTCGGCGGTCTCTTCGCCTTCGTGGCCTTCTTCGGCATCAGCAACGGCATGGCCACCCTCGTGCGGGCCTCCATCGTCGCCGACCTGTGGGGTCGCACGCACTACGGCGCCATCGCCGGAGCGCTGTCGGTGTGGTCCACGCTGGCCCGCGCGGTCGCGCCGCTGAGCATCGGCCTTGCCTACCAGGCGTGGGGAGGCTACCGGCCGATTCTCGTCACGCTCGCTGTCCTGTCCGTGCTGGCGATGCTGTCGGCCGGGCGCGCCCTGCGCGCCGAGGCCTCCGCGCCCCCGAAGCCCGCCTGATCGCGGGCGCCCTTGTTTCTCGCCGTGTTACGCTCCCCAAAGGGCGAGCATGCCGAACGTCTTCGAAGAATCCCGAAGCATCGTGGTCGGCGCCGCTCGGATTCCTTACGCCCTCTGCGGGGGACTCGCTCTGGTGCGGGCCGCGCCCGCGAGCCTCTCGGCCGATCGGATTGCTGCCGACCCCGTTCTGCTCGCATTCCGCGATGCCGCGCGATGACGGCCATATAAAAGGTTGATCGGGAGCGCGGGTCTGGTATCAAAGAGAGAAATGGCCACCGCACTCGCCAAGCCCCCGACCGCTGAGCCCAAGGCCGCCATATCCGCCGCGGAGATGGGCGCTCGCCAGCGGGAGATCTCGGTCTCCGAGTTCTTCACCAAGAACCGCCACCTGCTCGGGTTCGACAACCCGAGGAAGGCGCTCCTCACCTGCGTCAAGGAAGCCGTCGACAATGCGCTCGACGCGGCCGAGGAAGCGGGCATCCTTCCCGACGTCGTCGTCACGCTGGAGGTGACGGCGGCCGACGGCGCCGCGCCGCCACCGGCCAGCCAGGCGACCCGCTTCCGCGTCACCGTCATCGACAACGGCCCTGGCATCGTCCGCCAGCAGATTCCGCCCATCTTCGCCAAGCTTCTCTATGGCTCGAAGTTCCACCGGCTGCGCATGAGTCGCGGCCAGCAGGGGATCGGCATCTCCGCGGCCGGCATGTACGCCCAGCTCACCACCGGCAAGCCGGTGCAGATCACCTCGCGCACCGGCGCGCGGGCCGCCGCTCACTACTTCGAAGTGCAGATCGACACCAAGAAGAACGAGCCCCGGATCTTCGAGAGCAAGAAGATCGACTGGGACCACCAGCGCGGCACCCAGGTGACGCTCGAGATCGAGGGGCGCTATCAGAAGGGCCGCGCCTCGGTGGACGAGTTTCTCGAGCAGGTCGCCATCGCCAATCCGCACGTGAAGCTCGTCTACCGCACGCCCGAAGGCGAGACGCGAGAGTTCCCGCGGACGATCGACGAGCTGCCGCCCCAGCCCAAGGAGATCAAGCCGCATCCCTACGGCATCGAGTTCGGCATTCTCCTGCGCATGCTCCACGACACCCGCAGCCACTGGCTCTCGGGCTTTCTCTCGGGCGATTTCAGCCGGGTCTCGCCCGCCGTCGCCCAGGAGATCTGCCAGACCGCCAAGCTCTCGCCCAATGCCCGGCCGCGAAACGTTCACGGCACCGAGGCCGAGGCGCTCTACAAGGCCATTCAGGCGACCAAGATCATGGCGCCGCCGTCGAACTGCATCTCGCCCATCGGCGAGAAGGCCATCCTCCACGGACTCTACAAGCAGATCAAGGGCGAGTTCTACACGGCGGTGACGCGGCCGCCGGCGGTGTACCGAGGCAACCCGTTCATCATCGAGGCGGGCCTGGCCTTCGGGAAGGGACCGGACCAGACGGCGGCCACCCCGGAAGCGCCCGCGGTCCCGCTGGCCGAGGGCGAAGAGCGCGAGGACGACAGCGAGCTGGCCCGCGTCATTCGCTATGCCAACCGTGTGCCGCTGCTCTACCAGCAGTCGGCCTGCGCGACCTTCAAGGCCGCGCTCGAGACGGCCTGGCGGAACTACGGGGTGACCCAGTCCCGGGGCGCGCTCCCCGCCGGCCCCATGGTGGTGTTCGTCCACATGGCCTCGGTGTGGGTGCCGTTCACCAGCGAGTCCAAGGAAGCCATCGCCGACTACGACGAGATCCGCAAGGAGATCAAGCTCGCCCTCCAGGAATGCGGGCGCCGCCTCGGCATGTTCCTGCGGCGGCGCGAGCGGGCCAAGAGCGAGTTCCGCCGGCGCAATATCTTCGAGCTCTACATCGAAGAGGTCGTGGAGGCCTGCGCCCGCCTCAAAGGCGGCAAGCTGTCCAAGGAAAAGCTCAAGACCCAGCTGCAGAAGATCGCCCTGAAGCGCACCGGCGGGACCAAGACCGACCAGATCCTGGGTCACGACAGCGGCCCGGAAGGCCTGCCGCACTCTATCATCGTCACGCCCGAAGGGCCGGAAGGGGAGGCGCCGGTGCTGCCGGGCGCCGAGCCGAGCGCCGTCGCGCCGGCCGACGCGCCCGAGCCGGAGCCGGCCAAGCCGGCACGGCCAGCCAAGGCGGCCAAGCGCAAGACGAAGCCGGCCCCGCGCAAGACGAAGCCGGCCAAGCGGACTACGAAAGCGAAGGCGCCCAAGCGCCGGAAGAAATAGAGAGACCCATGGCGAAGGCAGCGGTCAAGAAGATCGGCGCGGTCGAGAAGAAGCTCATCAGCGTGGCGGATGCGGTGATCACCGCCGCCGACCTTCGCCGGGACCCCACCCTGTCCATCCCCGTGCGCAGCCTCGCCAACGTGAACTTCAACGCCAGGCGCGGCATCATCGAGATGGGCCGGCGCAAGCAGGCCCGCACCTTCTTCAACGTGGGCATGGCGAAGAAGTTCATGCAGACGGTGCTGGTGGCCGATGCGCTCAGCGAGCTGCAGCGCGCCAACCTCACCACCTCGCTCCGCGAGATCTACTACCGCACCAAGCACACCATGAAGGGCTCGCACGAGAACACCTTCGACGGCCAGAACGAGAGCGACCCGCTGATCGAGGACCTCGAGGTCTCGCTGGCCGCGCTGCGCGAAGAGCTTCACGTGCGCGCCGAGAACGCGGGCAGCATCGTGGGGCCTGTCGTCTTCGGCGACGACGGCGATCGCGTGGACTGCGCGCGCCTGGGCAAGGGTGGCTACTCGGTGCCGTCTATCGTCGAGCCCGAATACATCGAGATCCGCCGCTGCACCGCGGACTTCGTCCTGCTCGTCGAGAAGGGCACCCAGTGGAACCGCCTGTCGGAGGACAAGTTCTGGCGCCGCTACAACTGCGTCCTCCTCACCGGCAACGGCCAGCCGCCCCGCGGCGTCCGCCGCCTTGCGCGGCGCCTCCACGAGGAATACAAGCTGCCCGTCTACGTCCTCGTCGACAACGACCCCTGGGGCTACTACATCTACTCCGTCGTCAAGCAGGGCTCGATCAACCTCGCCTTCGAGAGCGAGCGCATGGCCATTCCCAAGGCCAAGTTCATCGGCCTCTCCAGCGCCGATCCCGACGCCTACGGCCTTCCGCGCAACGTCGGCATCAAGCTCAACGACAAGGACATCGGCCGCGCCAAGGAGCTGCTCAAGTACCGCTGGTTCGAGAAGAAGCCGTGGCAGGAAGAGATCAAGCGGATGCTCGCCTCCGGGCTGAAGTACGAGCTCGACGCCCTGGCCAACAAGGACTTCCGCTACCTCACCAAGACGTATCTGCCGAGGAAGCTCAAAGAGGAAGACTGGCTGGATTAGTGTATCCACCCGCGCACATTGACCTCCGCCGAAGTTCTCGGATAGCATCGCAGTCACTCACGGCCATGAAACAAGCGGAGCGTCCCGGTCTGCATCGGTGGTCCCGCCAGGAGTACGAGCGGTTGATCGATCAGGGCTTCCTCGACGAGGATGACCCGATCGAGCTGCTCGACGGCTTGCTGCTCGTCAAGGAGCCGCAGCACAGCCCGCACCGGACGGCAATCCTTCTGGTGTCGAAGGCGCTGGAACGCGCGTTCGGAGAGGGCTGGTTCGTTCAGACTCAGAGCCCGATCATTCTCGATGACCGGTCCGAGCCCGAGCCGGATGTCTGCGTCGTCCGGGGCTCGCCGCGTGACTACGCCGCTGCGCATCCGACTCGCCCGGCGCTCATCGTCGAGGTCGCGCAGTCGGGGTTGTCCCTCGCCCGCGGACGGAAGGCCGCCGCATATGCCCGCGCGGGAATTACGGACTACTGGATTCTCAACCTCGGCGACCGCGTGCTGGAAATCTATCGAGAAGCGGCGCGGCCGGGGCCGGCACGGCGGAGCTGGGGTTATCTGACGATCGAAACGCTGAGCGCCGACGCCACGGTGACGCCGCTCGCCGCACCCGCGGCGACCATCCGGGTCACCGATCTTCTGCCGTAACCCCACCGCTACCGCACGACCAGGACGACGGATCCGGCCAGGAGCACACCCATGGCGATATTGAATGCCCGCTCGGTGCGCTCGCTGCGCAGAAGTCGCTGCGCGGTGGCGCCGAAGGCGAGCCACACGAAGCAGCAGGGCAGGGAGGCCAGGATGAACAGGGCACTGAAAGCCATGGCCTGCCCGAGGGCGCTTCCAGACCCGGCGATGAGGTAGGTGCTCGACGCACTGGCGCTGACCAGCCAGGACTTCGGGTTGATCCACTGGAATGCCGCTGCCCCGATAAAGCCTACCGGCTTCCCCCCGGCCGCCGTGCCGCCGCGATGCGCGGTCGCGATTTTCCAGGCCAGCCATAGCAGAAAGGCTGCGCCAAGCCAGTGGAGCCCCCGCAGCACTGTGTGATTGGCCAGCACAACGCTGCCCAACCCGAACGCCACGACGAACATCATCACCCCCATGCCGATGCTGACCCCGAGCAGGCAGGGAAGCCCGCGCAGCACGCCTACATTGGCGCCCGTCGCGGTCAGCAGGAGGTTACTCGGCCCCGGGGTGCCGGCAGCGACAACCGCAAAGAGCAGGAATGCGACCGCCTGCTCCGGTATCATGACGCCCGATAAGGGATAGGAGACGGAGTCATGGTGAACAAGCTACGCGGCGCCGGCGACTCTAGTCTTGAACGATCGTGCGGGGCAAAGCGGTCCGACTGGCTTCGCAGCCGAGAGCTATCGGACGGCGTGCAGCTGCTGCAGGCCTGGTTCGCCGGTCATGGCTTCGACAGGCATCGCCACGACACCTATGCCATCGGCCTGACCGACGTCGGCGTGCAGGCCTTCGACTATCGTGGCGCGGCCGAGATCAGCACACCCGGCAAGGTCGTCGTGCTGCATCCGGACGAGACACACGACGGCCGCGCCGGCACGCCAGACGGCTTCGGCTATCGCATCGTCTACGTCCGGCCGGCGCGCATCCACGAGGCCGCTCGTGCGATCCGCGGGCGACCCTGCACATTGCCCTTCGTGCCCGAACCGGTGTCGGCGAACGAGACGCTGGCGTCCACGATCGAGGCGGCGTTCCGGCTGGGACCGGAACCGTTGGCGAGCGACAGCCTGATCCTCAGCCTGGCCGAGGCACTCCTCGCCGCCGACCCGTCGTACGGCGAGGGTGCGAGGCCGATCCGGGTCCACGGCGGGGCGGTCGCCCGAGCACGACAGTTCCTCGACGCCGAGACGACCCGCGTGATTCGATCGTCCGAGCTGGAGGAGGTCTCCGGGCTGTCGCGATACGACCTCGCTCGGCAGTTCCGCTCAGCTGTCGGCACCAGCCCCTATCGCTATTCCCTGATGCGGCGTCTCGACTGTGCACGGGCGCTGCTACGCCGGAACCGATCGCTGGCCGACGTGGCGCTGGCCGCCGGCTTCGCCGACCAGGCGCATCTCTCGCGGATGTTCAAATACGCCTTCGGTGTCACCCCGGCGCGCTATCGCGCGCTGGAAGCGAGCCGCTACGTTTCATAGATCTTCTTCAGCTCTCCGTCCGCCCACTTCACCGCGTCGGCCGGCGGCATGCCCTGGGCCGCCTTCGCGTACATGTCGGTGATGACGTACTTCGTGTAGGCTTCGGTAGCCTTGGCGGTGGGTGGCCCCGCGTGGCCCAGCATGCGCGTGCCCCGCATGGAGGTGCGGAAGGGCTTCAGCGCATCGTCGACCCGGTCCCACATCGGGTGGTTCTCCCAGAATGTCGTCGCCCCCACCGTGTAGCCGTTCTCGATCTCGAACCATGTCCCGAACTGCTCCTTGCCGTGGAACCACTTCAGGAACTCCTTGGCGGCCTTCTGGTTCTTGGAGTACTTCATCAATCCGTGGGAGAACGCCACCGCGTACGGTGGGGTGCGACCGCCCGGGCCGTCCGGAATGGCGAAGTGCGAGATGTCGGGCCACATCGGGTCGCCTTTTTCGTTCTTGATCTTGTCGGGATTGCGCTTGGCGAAGATGTAGATCGAGGCGCCGTTGAGCGTGGCGCAGATCTCGCCCGCGTGGAAGGCCCGGTTGTTGTTGGTGTCGTCCCACGCCAGCGCGCTCTCATCGCACGCCTGCTTCCAGAAGTCGACCATCCACGTGACCGCCTCAACGGTGCCCTTCGAGTTGAGCACGACCTTCTTTCCGCTGGGATCGGTCTCGGCCCCGCCGAACGACCACGTGAACGGATACGTCCACGCCGGCGCATCGCCGAAGGTGTGACCGAGCGTCTGGCCCACCGGCTTGCCCTTCTGCTTGAGCGCCGCGCCGATCTTCTTGTATTCCTCGAGAGTCTTCGGCGGCCCGTTGGCGCCCACCTCGGCGAACCACGACTTGCGATAGGCGATGAGCGGCGCGCCGGTGCCATACGGCAATCCGAGCCACCGCTTGGCTACACGAGCCGCCGCTTCCGAGTGCGGATAGAAGCCGCCCTGGTCGGAGGCCTTCCAATCGCACAGATCCCCGACGTCGGCGAGCCCGCCGGCGTAGAGATGGGGCCAGTTGTGGAGCATCATGATGATGTCCGGCCCCACTCCGGATTGGATGGCCGCGGTGATGCGCGCCTGCAGGTCGTTGGCGTTGATGGTCTCGAACGTCACCTCGACCTTCATCTGCTTGGTGTACTCGGCGACCTGCCGTCTCACCTCCGCATCCCCTTCGGGGATGAAGTCCACCCACTGGAGCAGATGGATCTTGGTCCCCTGCGCGAAGGCCGGCGCCCTCCTGGCCCCGAGGATTCCCTCGAGCCCGGCCGTGGCAGCCGCGCCGGCAGCCGCACCCAGCACGAACGTGCGACGATCAATCGAGACGGGAGACGGTTGACGCGGCTCGCTGGTCATGAGCGTTCCTCCTCGGAAAGGGGTCGGGAGGCAGGCCGGACGTCGATGTCGACCACTCGGGCGGTGGAGGGGGGCGTGGAAGAATTGTCGAGCGGCCCGATTTGGGAGCGCAACGGCATCCCCTCAAGCGCCGGACGGTGAGGCGTCAGAACGTGCGCAGAGTATGGCCGCCGCTCGCTGCGGTGTCAACGCCCCGGGAGGCGCTTACGTGATTCGTCTCCGCAGCGCGACGCCCGCTGATCGTGGACGCTTCGGTCGTCCCCTGCGTCCCCACCAGCCCGAGCGCGACAACGGCTACGGCGAGCGCCTTTTTCATCGCGTGCCCTCCCTCTGTTGTCCTTTCGCCGGTTACCTGAGCAGATGCGGGCCTGTAGAGCGGGGAACCCGGAATGCGAGACTCTGGTTCCCCGAGAGTCCACCCTCCATTTCGGGGGACGCGTCACCGCTCACGCGCTTAATCTCGGTAAGATTTACCGTCCGGCGGTGTGATTTTCTTCCACATGATCGGCGTCCCTCGGCCTACTCTACGGCATGAGTTGAGCGCGCGGCCCCAGGCGCGGGCCATTGCGCCGAGTGGCCCGGTAGCCTATGTTGACCTCCAAGAGACGGACACTCTCCCACGGCCCTGGGAGCTCTGGAAGAAAAGGGCGCTGGGGAGGTAGAACATGGATGAGCGTGGAGAGACCCAACGACCCCCAGTGGGCGATCTCGCCGAGGCGCGTGAGCGGCTGGACGCGCTGGAGCAGCTGACGGCGGCGCAAGAGCGCGAGCACCAGCGGCTCCGTGATCGCCTGGAGCTCTTCCGCCGGCTCGTCGAGAACAGCCAGGGCCTGGTCTGCAGCCACGACCTGGAGGGAAATCTCCTCTACGTGAGCCCCGCCTCCGCGATCGAGCTCGGGTATGCGCCGGAAGACGGCGTGGGGCGGAACCTCCGGGACTTCCTCGCCCCCTCGGTGCGCTCATTCTTCGATGGCTATCTGGCGCGCATCCGCGAGAAGGAGGCGGACCGCGGCCTGCTCCGCCTGGTGAGCCGCGACGGCGAGGAGCGGCTCTGGGCGTATCGCAACGCGCTCTTCCGCCCTCCCGACCGCGAGCCCTACGTGATCGGCCACGCGGTAGACATCACGGAGCGCGTCCGCCTGGAGTCGCTGCTGCGGGACAACGAGGAGCACTATCGCACCGTGACCGAGGGTCTCGAAGAAGGGGTGCTCTTCAAGAGCCCGTCCGGCGCCATCTCGGGCTGGAACCCGAGCGCCCAGCGAATTCTCGGGTCCGTGCTCGAGCGCCTGGGCGCCGACGCCGTGAAGGAAGACGGCTCCCCGTTTCCGCCCGCGGAGCAGCCGGATGCGCTCGCCCTCCGCAGCGGGCTACCGTCGCCGCGTGTGGTCATGGGAATCCCGCGCGAGGGAGGCGAGCACACCTGGATCGCGGTGCGGGCTCATCCCCTGATCCGCTCGGGCGAGAGTACGGCCCACGGCGTGGCGCTGTCGTTCGTCGACGTCACCGAGCGGCGCCGCCGGAATCTTAGCGGTATCCTCTCGATCTGCTTGTACTGCAAGAAGATCCGCGACGCGGAGGGCACCTGGCGGCCGGTGGAGGTCTACGTCCGCGATCATTCCGAGGCCGAGTTCAGCCACGGCGCCTGCCCGGATTGCATGCCGCGTCTGCGCCAGGAATTCGGCCTGAAGGACTAGCCGTGCCCGCTTCCAGCAGCGCAGCCGCCGAGTCCACCTCCTCGCGAGGGCCAAAGGGCCCGCTGGCCTCGACCCAGGGGAGTCGTTTGCCCTACTCACGTGGTTCTTGACGACGCCCCTGTCCCCGGGGCACGATCGTCGCCGCAGGAACCGGATCGAAGCTGGGCGGTTGGGTCTCTAGGGGGCTCCAGGACCGGCCGCCTGATGCCGCCTGGCGTCAATGTTTTCATAGGGGGTCCATGTCACACACAAGGGGAAAATCCATGGCAAAGCCCGCTCAGTCGAAAGCCACGCGCCGTGATTTCCTGAAGCTCGCTGCCGCCGGGTCCGCAGGCGTTGCCGCGGGTCCCTTCATCTCGCGCAATGCCCAGGCCAAGCCGGTCCAGATCACGTTCGCCCGCGAAAGCTCCTACGTGAAGAACTTCGACGTGCACTTCCAGAACGTGATGGCGCCTGCCTACGAAAAGGCCACGGGCATCAAGATCGAGTACCAGATCCAGGCCGCCGGCGGCAGCGCGGTGCCCCAGCTGGTCTCGATGGTGGAGAACAAGAACGGCGCCGACCTGGCCTGGGTCCAGCAGGAGTGGCTCTATCGAGACGCATTGGTGGACGTGTCCGACATTGCCGAAGAGGTAGGCAAGCAGCAGGGCGGCTGGTACGACGAGATCAAGCGCCTGTCCATCGACAAGGGCAAGTGGAAGTCCGTGCCCAACGGGAACATCGGCCAGCTGATGAACTACCGGAGGGACTGGTTCGACGAGGTCGGGGCCAAGCATTTCCCAGAGACCTGGGACGAATTCCTGGAAGTCGGCACCAAGCTCAAGGCCAAGGGCCATCCGTTCGGCATGTCCATGGGGCACGGCTTCGCCGACAACTACTCCTGGCTCTACCCGCTCCTGTGGTCCTACGGCGTGACGGTCATGGACAAGGACGGCAAGAAGGTTGCGTTGGACAGCAGCGAGACCGCGAAGGCCGTGGAGTACGTCAAGAAGCTCTACAAGGATGCATGCATCGACGACTGCATCGGGTGGCTTGACCCGGCCAACAACAAGGCCTTCCTGACCGGTCAGATCTCGTGCACCAACAACGCATACAGCATCATGGTCTCCGCCAAGCGCGACCTGCCGGAGATGGGCAAGGTGATCGACCACGGCCTCAATCCCAAGGGGCCCACCGGCCAGCGCTATCACGCGCTGGTGCCCGTGACGCACGGCGTGTTTGCCTACAGCAAGGATCCGCAGGCGGCCAAGGATTTCCTTCGCTGGATGATGGACCCGAAGCAGTACCGTCCGTGGATCGCCTCCGGCGACATGTACTTCGCTCCGTACCTGCACGCCTTCGACAAGGCGCCCGAGTGGGACATCGAGCCGCGCGTCAAGCCGTTCCAGAAGGTGCTGGAGACCGGGAAGCTCACGTCGTGGCCGGCGCCCGCCAACCGCCAGCACGGGGAAGTGATCAACCGCTGGATCGTGATCGACATGTTCACCAAGGCCATCACGGGCACGCCGACCAAGAACGCCATCGCCGAGGCCGTGGCGCAGATCAAGACCATCTACGGGTAGGCATTGAGCAAGATCCTCGAGGCTCCTCGGGCGGGCGCGCTGGCCGCGCCCGCCCACCGGCCATTCCGGCCGGCGGCGTTCTTCGAGCGCGAGTCCGTCTTCAGTTGGCTCATGCTCACGCCGCCGCTGCTGTTCCTGCTGGCCTTCCTCGGCTACCCGTTCATCTACGGTGTGTACCTGAGCTTCTTCCAAAAGGAGGTGGCCCGCGCCGCCACCTACGTGGGCTTCGGCAATTTCGTCAAACTCAACAACGACCCGATCTTCTGGCAGGCGGTCAGAAACACGATCATCTTCACGGGCGTCGCGACCATCTTCAAGGCCACCGGCGGGCTCGGCATGGCGCTCGTGATGAACCAGGCTTTCAAGATGAAATCCTTCGTGCGCGCCATGCTCCTTCTGCCGTTCATCGTGCCCACGGTGCTGAGTACCGTGGCGTGGCAGTGGATCCTCGACCCCGGCATGGGCCTCTTCAACCGCCTGCTGATGGTGAGCGGGCTGGCGGAGCGTGGTCCGTCCTGGCTCGGCACGCCGACCATGGCGATGATCTCCATCATCATGGTCAACACGTGGCGCGGCCTGCCGTTCTTCGGCATTTCGATCCTGGCGGGGCTTCAGACCATTCCCGTCGACCTGCACGAGTCGGCGACCATCGACGGCGCGGGCACGTGGGGCCGCTTCCGCTACGTCACGCTGCCGTCGCTCATGCCCGTGATCCTCATCGTCACCGTATTCTCGATCGTCATCACCTTCTTCGACTTCCAGCTGGTCTATGTGCTCACCGGCGGCGGCCCCGCGAACTCCACCCACCTGATGGCCACCTACGCCTACAGCCTCAGCATGGGCGCGGGCCAGATGGGGCTCGGCTCTGCGGTGGCGCTCAGCATGGTGCCGGTGCTGGGCCTCCTGCTCGTGGCGCTCACCTTCTTCGTGCGCAAGGACTGATCCAGATGGTCGGCGAGCTGACCTGGCAGAAGCGGCTCCTGGGTCTCTGGCTGCCGCTGTCGGGGTTCCTGGTGGTGGCGCTCTTCCCGTTCACCTGGATGGCGGCCACGTCGCTCAAGACCAACGCCGAGCTGTACGACCCCAAGGCCAGTCCGCTGTCCATCCACCACCCGTCGCTCGTCCATTACATCGACCTGCTCAAGGAAACGAACTTCCTGGTCTGGGTCGGCAACACGATGCTGGTGGCCGCGATCGCCACCGGCATCTCGCTCCTGCTCGGGAGCATGCTGGCCTATCCGCTGGCGCGCATGCGGTTTCGCGGGGGGTCGCTGCTGGCCGTCGCCGTGGCCATCACCTACCTGATTCCCCAGACACTGCTCTTCGTGCCCATGGCCGATCTCATCGGCCGGATGAGGCTGGGCAATACGCTCACCGCCGTGATGCTGACCTATCCGACGCTGCTCGTGCCCTTCATCGCGTGGCTCCTGATGGGCTACTTCAAGACGGTGCCGAAGGAGCTGGAAGAGCAGGCCATGATCGACGGCGCCAGCCGCTGGCGCGCCATGACGAGGATCATTCTTCCCCTCTGCCTGCCCGGCTTCCTGTCCGCCGGCATCTTCGCCTTCACGCTGTCACAGAACGAGTTCCTCTACGCGCTCCTCTTTCTCACGAAGTCGAGCGTGCGCACCGTGCCGATCGGCGTGGTGGGCGAGCTGATCCGCGGCGACGCCTTCTACTGGGGCCAGCTGATGGCCGGGGCGCTCCTGGGCTCCATCCCCGTCGCCCTGATCTACTCGTTCTTCGTGAAGTACTACGTCGCGGGTCTCACCGCCGGCGCCGTGAAGGGGTAAGCCGCTGTAGGAAGGAGCGCGGTCACCCGCGTCCCCTTAGCGCACCGGCTCTGCGACGAAAAGCGGGATCTTCCGGGTGGTCTTCGCCTGGTATTCCGCGTACGGCGGAAACGCGGCGACGGCAAGATTCCAGAGCCGCGCTCGCTCCGCTTCGTCCTGGACCTCGCGCACCCGCATCGCCTGCACCACCGTATGGTCGCGAATCTCGACGGCCGGGTTCGCCCGCAGGTTGTGCACCCAGACCGGGTGCGTCGGTGCCCCGCCCTGCGATCCAACAAGGACGTAGTTGGCGCCGTCCTTGACCCGCATGAGCGGGGTCTTACGGATCGCGCCCGTCTTATTGCCGGTGTTGGTCACGATGATCACCGGCAATCCGGTGTCGCGAAGCGTGGTGCCTTTGGTTCCGCCGCTGCTCTCGTAGAGCTCGACCTGCTCACGCACCCAATCCCTGGGGCTGGGAATGTACTTTGCCATGGGGCTCTCCTCGATTCAGGGGAAACGCACGAGTCGGACCGCCGGACCGCCCTCACTCTCTTACAGACGAAGCCGTTGACGAGATCAGCCCATGATCCAGTCGCCATAGGTGCCGCGAATGACCTTTCCCTCGGTGAAGCGCGAGAGACGGAACGCGGGAAGGTCGGGATGGGCCCCCGGCCCTTCGGTGACGAGGGCGGCCATCATGTCACCCACCGCCGGCGAGAGCTTGAAGCCGTGACCCGAGAAGCCCACCGCCACATAGCTCCCCTCCGGCCCGACACGATCCAGGATTGGATGCCAGTCGGGCGTGACGTCGAAGCAGCCGGCGTAGCCCCGGGCGATACGCCCCTCCTCGAGAACGGGGAAGCGACGGCTCACGCGCGCGAGAGCCTCCGTGGACTCGTCCAGGCTCACGCCCTCCTTGTAGCGGTCGGGGTCGGCGACGTCCTGTGACTCATCGGCGTCGAGGCCCCCCACGAGGATGTGCTCGCCCAGCTCGGGCCGCGTGTAGATATTGGTCACGAAGTCATAGACCATGGGGTGCGGCCGCCGGGCCGCCTCCGGCCAGGTGACGATGCTGATCTTGTGGCGGCATACCGTGATCGGGATCTCGAGGCCGACCATCGCGCCGATGCGCGCGCCCCAGAGGCCGGCGGCGTTGACCACTCGGGGCGCGTGGATATCGCCCTTGGTGGTCCGCACGCCGGTGACGTGTCCGCCCTGCGTGAGGACGGCCAGGACCTCCGCGTCCTCCAGGACCCGCGCGCCGCGCTCGCGGGCCGCCCGCGCGAAGCCCTGTGCGGTCTCGGCGGGGTTGCAGTAGCCGGAGTCGGGCTCGTAGCACCCCGCCGTCAGGTCCTCGGTACGGAGCAGGGGCTCGATCTCGCGCATCTCGGCGGGTGACACCAGCCGGGTCTCGATGCCGATCCTGCGCTGGAGCGCCACCGAGATCTCCATGGGTGCGCGCATCCGCTCGTCCACGCCGAGCAGATAGCCCGTGCGCCGGAAGCCGCACGAGCCGCCGCCGGTCAGCGCCTCGAAGCGCTGGAAGACGTCGAGCGAGAAGCGGATCATCCGGCAGGTCTCAGCCGTGGTGTAGTGCTGGCGCACGCAGGCCGAGCTCTTCCCCGTGGCGCCCGAGGCGACGGAGCTCTTGTCGACGACGATCACGTCGCGCATCCCGCGAGCGGCCAGGTGGAAGGCGATGCTCGTCCCGATGACCCCGCCCCCGATGATCACGACGTCGGCTGTGAGCGCCATGTGCTCCTCCCGAAGCAGGATTCTACCGCCGCCAGGCGCGAGGAACACGGGAGTTATGTTTCCGCGGAAACGCGCGCACCATTTTCGAGGACTGACCGCTCCGGCTCGTGCGGCGGGAGTCAGGCAGGGCGCTTCGCGCAGCCCTCAGGTTTGAAGATGCGCTCGGTCGCCGCGGGGTATTTGAGCAGCTTTTCTGGTGGCCGGCGGGGGCGAGACACGAATTCGCCGCCGCAGTTGGGGCATCGCCCGCCCAGGACCCCCTCGGCGCAGGAACGACAAAACGTGCATTCGAAGGAGCACATCATCGCATCGGTCGAGTCGGGTGGCAGATCACGATCGCAGCATTCACAGTTTGGCCGAAGCTGGAGCACCGGTCGTCCCTCCCTCGGGCTATGTGCCGTGGGCTACGCCGTGGCGGTGGGTGCTTCGGGCGGACGGGGCAGTTCGGCTGACGGGGCCTTCGCGCGGGCCGACCTGAAGAGGACGGCCACGTCGACGTCGGGATGGAGAGACACCATCTCGTCCGTGACGGCCTGGCGCGCCATGTCCATGTCCTCCAGTGACTCGCCGGGATCCTCGAAGAACGACACCATGACGAAGACCCGGCGTCCGGCCTTGCGGACGCGTACCCACTCGAGGCCTTCGAGGTGGAAGCGCTCGGCGATGGCGCGCGCGGACTCCTCGACCGCATTGACGGTGTCGGCGTAGGGATTGGCGTCGACGAGATCGCGCACGCTGTCGCGCAGGATATCGTACGGCTTCTTGAGGAAGACCAACGAGAGCACGATACACACGGCGGGGTCCACGTAGGCGCTGGCCTGGGTCGTCCCGATACGGCCGAGGGCGATGCTCACCACGAAGGCCGCACAGACACCCAGGGCCAGCCAGCCATCGACGATCCACAGCTCGGCCTCTGCCTGGGCGAGCGGCGATCCGATACGCTTGCCCAAGCGCTTCATCCATCGGCCGAAGAGCACGGAGACGAGAAAGCTGGCGGCGGAGTAGATGACGATGAGCTGGGGGTCCTCCACCGGATCAGGGTGGATGAGATCGCGGACGGAGTAGACGATGGCGCCCACGCATGCGCCGGCCAGGAGGACGCCCTCCACGGTGGTCATCAGGGGCTCGTACTTCGCATAGCCGAACTGGTAGCGCTGGTTGGCGGGCTCGTGGACCTTGCGGGCGACGAAGATGGCCAGGAAGGCCACGACGATGTCGATGCCCGCCGTGATCGCCTCGAGGGTCATGGTCTCGGAATCAGAGAAGAGAGCGATGGCGACGGCGGCGAAGGCAAACAGGACGGTCAGGATCAGCGAGAGACGGAGGGAGAGGATCTCCTGGGAGTGGGCGGAGCCGGTCACGCGCTGTCCGTCCGCATGTTGCTTCGAGGCTTCATGACGTGCCCTCCAGGGGCCGGTTGCCAGGTCTCGAACATCTGCGGGAACTCTCGGCCCGCCCACTTTACCGCATCGGCGGCTGGTCTTGCAGGTCGTTGGCGAAGCGGTCTCGCGGGCTGGTTGCCTGCTGTACCGTGCTAGATTTGCTCGCGTGCGTATGCGAGCCGCAACCGACAGGGGGAAATCTCGCCGTGAGTAGCTATTCAATCGCGATCCTCGTCACGATCGGTTTCAGCGCGGTCGGCGTGGTCGGCGACTATTTCCTGAAGCTCGCGAGCCAGCAGGAGGCGCCGCTGCGGAGCGTGTGGTTCTACATCGGCTTCGCCGTCTACGCCTCGACGGCCTTTGGCTGGGTATTCGTGATGAAGCACCTGAAGCTCGCCACCGTCGGCGTGGTGTACTCGGTATCGATGATCGTCCTCCTGACGGCCATCGGAGCGATCGTGTTCAGGGAGTCGCTGGGCCCGCGAGAGGTCGCCGGCCTGATCCTGGCCATCGCCTCGCTCTACCTCTTGATGCGGTTCGCCTGAGGGAGTAGTTGCGTCCCGCGGTTTGACCGCCTTCACGCGCTGTGGCAGCATCCGGGCCTGATGCCGAGCGCCTCACCCGTCCTCTAGCCAAGGAGACACACCCATGATCCGATCCCGGCGATCCCTCGTCCTCTTCGGGCTCAGCGCCTTTGCCGTCTCGCTCGCGTGCGCGGTTCTCGTGCCGGGACCGGTTCCCGCCCAGGCCCCCATCACCCTCAAGCTCGCCACCATCGTCGGAGTCGACCACCCCTTCTCCACATCGGCGATGAAGTTCAAGGAGGTTGCCGAGGCGAAGAGCGGAGGCCGGCTCAAGATCGAGGTCTATCCCGCGGGGCAGCTCGCCAAGAACGGGACGGTCATGCTGGAAGGCATGCAGCTCGGGACCGTCGACATCGGAGCCAACGACACCCCGACCATCGGCGCGAAGTGGGACCCGAAGTTCCTGATGCCCGACGTGCCGTTCCTCTTTCAGAGCCGTGAGCAGGTCTGGAAGGTGGTCGACGGACCCATCGGCAAGGAGTTGATCGCGCGGCTCGAGCCGCTGGGCGCGAAAGGCTTCTGCTTCGGCGGCGGCTGGGGCTTCCGGAACGTGCTGTCCAACAAGCGCGCCGTCTTCACGCCGGCCGACATGAAGGGCCAGACCATCCGCGTTCCGCCCGTGCCCACCCTCGTGGAGACCATGAAGGCCTTCGGGGCCAACCCGGTGCCCATGCAGTGGGGCGAGGTGTACCTGGCCATGAAGCAGGGCACGATCGACGGCCTCGAGCTGCCGGCCACCACCGTGACCTCGGACAAGTTCCACGAGATCACCAAGTACTACTCGATCACGCGCCACGCCTATCCACCCGGCATCTGGACCATGGCCAGCGCGAAGTACAACTCGTTGCCCCCCGACCTCAGGAAGGTCATCGACGAGTCCATGCTGGCCGCGTGTGCCCAGCACCGCCAGGACGAGCTCAAGCAGGAAGCGGAGGCGTTTGCCCTCATGAAGGCCAAGGGTGTCCAGATCAACGAGGTGAAGGACATCCACGAGTTCCAGGAGCGCGCCCAGCCCGTATGGAAGTTCCTCGAGGCCAAGGTAGGCAAGGAGTTCTTCGACCGGGTGGTGGCCGAGGCGCGCGCCTCGGCCAAGTGAGATGCTCGTCGAGCGGCTCTGCCTCGTTCTCATGGTCGTCCTGGTGGGCGACGTGTTCCTCGGCGTGTTCAGCCGGTATGTGATGCAGGCGACCTTCAAGTGGTACGACGAGGTCGCGCGCCTCTGCTTCGTCTGGATCATCTTCCTGGGGGCGGCGGTGGCGGTCCGCCGCCGCCTCCACTTCCGGATGCACCTCGTCATCGACCGTTTCAACCCTGGCGCGCGCCGTGCCGTCGAGCGCGTCATCACGCTGGCCGTCATCGGCTTCGGCGCCATCCTGGTGGCGGGAGGCATCCGCATCGCGCCCATCGCGCACCGACAGCTGACCGACGCGCTCGAGGTTTCCCAGCTCTGGTTCTTCGCTGCCCTGCCGGTGGGCGGCGCCCTGATGATCCTGTTCGCGCTGCCCCAGGTCTGGCGCCCGGATGGCCCACGGTGATTCTCGTCACTGTCCTCTTCCTCGCTCTGCTCGTGGTGGGCGCTCCGGTAGCGGTGGCGGTGGGCGCCGCGGGCTTCGTGGGCGCGATCCTGGCCTCTCCGGCCCCCTTGGCCATCACCGTGCAGCAGATGTTTCACCAGGTGGACTCGTTCGTGCTGCTCGCCTTCCCTCTCTTCGTGCTGGCCGGGGCGCTCATGGAGACGGGCGGGATTGCCCGACGGCTCGTCGACCTGGCGGTCGCCCTCGTGGGATGGGTCCGTGGCGGGCTCGGCATGGCCGTCGTGATCGCCGAGTACA
>Ga0335070_10000248_pt1 | contig 62334 bp, 60 predicted proteins | sample Lox_Sample_13_FD_206722 | JGI IMG/M metagenome (GOLD analysis project Ga0335070, IMG submission 206722) | Soil microbial communities from Loxahatchee National Wildlife Refuge, Florida, United States - Lox_Sample_1.3 | ecosystem: Environmental > Terrestrial > Soil > Wetlands | place: USA...
CGCTATCTACCAGCCTTCAGCAGGCGGCGCGAGGGGTTCTTCCGCATCCTGCTAGACCCCTCGCTTCATCTGCAGGCGCATCGAGATCGCCTTCTCCTCCTCCGCCTCCGGGATCCTGCCGGCCTGCTGGTAGAGCATCGAGAGGCTCGTGTGCGCGAGCGGCTCGTCGGGGTCGAGCTCGGCGTAGCGGCGCGCGGCGTCGAGCGCCGCGTCGAGATCGCCCTGCTTCGCGAGCGCCATGGCGAGCCCGTTCCACGCCATCGCCAGCTCGCGGTTCAGCGCGATCGCCTTGCGGTAGGCCTCGATCGCCTCGCTGGTGCGCCCGCGGGCGAAGTGGTCGATCCCGGCCTTGTAGAGCGTGCGTGCTTCCGACATCGGCGGCAGTATAGCCGCCGCGATGTCCGCCCCGACGATCCGCGCGCTGCGCCGCGACGAGCGCGAGGCCTGGCTCGAGCTGCTCGACGGCTGGGAGCTGCGCGACGGCTGGCGCGGCCGCGACTTCTTCCGCCGCCCGATCGAGCACGACCCGAGCTACACCGACGAGAACGTGTGGGTGGCCGAGGAAGCGGGCCGCCTCGTCGCGTGCGTGCAGATCTTCCCGCTCCAGCTTCGCCTGCGCGGCGTCGCGGTTCCGGCCGGCGGCATCGGCAGCGTCTTCACGCGACCCGAGGCGCGCGCCGGTGGCGTCGCGAGCGCGCTCCTCGAGCGCAGCCTGCGGGCGATGCGGGAGCGCCGCATGGAGCTCTCGCTGCTGTTCGCCTCGCGCCACGCCTTCTACGCGCGGCTCGGCTGGAGCCTCTGGCCGCGCCTGCGTCCGCTGCTGTTGCGCACCGACGCCACGGCGCGACCCGATCCGGCGCGCGCCGGTGTGCGCTTCGATCCCGCGCGCGACCTCGCCGACGTCGTCGCCCTCCACGCCGCGTACTCGGCCGGCTTCGACGGCACGCTGGTCCGCGACACCGAATCGTGGCGGGGCAGCCTCGTCCTGGCGGGCAACCCCGGCGAGGAGTTCCGCGTCGCGCGCGACGCGGCCGGCCGCATCGCCGCCTATGCGCGCGCCATCGTGCTCGAGGGCTTCTTCATGATCGGCGAGTGGGCGCGGCGGCCCGACGCCGCCGAGGAGCTGGCCGACCTGGCGGTCGGCCTGATGCAGCCGCGCGCACCCGACCCGCTCGAACGCGCGGACCGCCCATCGGCCGAGCTCCGCAAGCTGCTGGTCGGCCCGACGCCGCCCGACGCCGCGCTCTACGACGCACTCGGGCGTCGCGGCGTCGAGCTCAAGAGCTTCGACGAGCGCGGGGCGATGCTCCAGTGCCTCGATGCGGAGGCGCTGGCGCGCCGCACCGGTGCTCCGCGCGCCGCGGGCGAGGAGCCGCAGGCGTTCCTGGAGCGCCTGCTGCCGCGCGACCGCTTCTGCTTCTGGCCGAGCGACCGGTTCTGACGCGCCGGACGCGGGAGGATGCATGCCGACCACCCCCCACAGCGAGTCGCACTTCACCGGCGGGCGCGTCCTGCGCGACGTGGTGATCGGAATGTCGGACGGCCTCACCGTGCCGTTCGCGCTCGCGGCCGGGCTGAGCGGCGCGGTCGACTCGAGCCACGTCGTGATCACGGCGGGCCTCGCCGAGGTCGCCGCCGGGTCGATCGCCATGGGCCTCGGCGGCTACCTCGCCGCGCGCAGCGATGCCGAGCACTACGCCAGCGAGCTGGCGCGCGAGCGCCGCGAGGTGGTCGAGAAGCCGGACGCAGAGGCGGCGGAGGTCGAGGAGGTGTTCGGCGAGTACGGCCTCGCGCGCGAGGACGTGGCCCCGATCGTCGCGGCGTTCCGGCGCCGGCCGAGCGCGTGGGTGGCGTTCATGATGCGCTACGAGCTCGGCCTCGAGGCGCCCGACCCGCGCACCGCGCTGCGCAGCGCGACGACCATCGCGGGCTCCTACGTGGCGGGCGGGCTGATTCCGCTCGCGCCCTACTTCGCAGCGAGCGGCGTCCGGCGCGCACTCGAGCTCTCGGTCGTGGTCACCGTGATGGCGCTCGCCGTCTTCGGCTACGTGAAGGGTCGCTTCACCGGCGCGCGGCCGGCGCGCAGTGCGCTGCAGACCACCGCGATCGGCTGCATCGCCGCGGGCGCGGCGTTCGCGTTGGCGAGGCTGATCGGTTGAGCGATGGGACGCTGCGCGACGCTGGCATGGACCGTGCTGCTCGCCCTCGCTCCGCACCCGGCTCGGGCCTGGGGTCCCGATGGGCACCGCATCATCGGCGAGATCGCCTGGCACGAGCTCACGCCGGCTGCGAAGCGCGCGGTGCGCGAGCTGCTGCCGCGCGGGAGGTACGGCAGCCTCGCCGAGGCCTCCGTCTGGGCCGATGTCGAGGCGCGCGGCAACCCGCGCTACGCGTGGCTCGATCCCTACCACTACGTCGACACCGATCCCCATGCTCCCCACGTCGACGCAGCGTCCGACTGCGCGTGCGTACTGGCCGGGATCGAGCGCTTCGGGCGCGAAATCGCCGACCCGACACAGCCGCATCGCGAGCGGGTGATGGCGCTGCGGCTGTTCGCGCACTTCGTCGGCGACGTGCACCAGCCGCTGCACGTGACCGGCGCCGACGGACACGGCGGGACGCGCACCTTCGTCTTCTTCCTGGACCAGCGCGAGACGCTGCACCAGGTCTGGGACACGGGGCTGATCGCGCACCAGCTCGGCGGCCGCGGCTACCGCAGCTATGCGAAGGCGCTGGCGGACTCGATCACCGACGCGCAGCGCGCGAAATGGACGGCACAGCTCGACCCGCGCGTCTGGGCCGACGAGTCGCTGGCGCTCGCCCGTCGCCACCTGTTGCGCACCCGCGGCGGCGCGCAGCTCGGCCCCGACTACTTCGAGCGCGAGATGCCGATCGTCGCCCAGCGCCTGCGCCAGGCCGGCGTGCGGCTGGGCGCGTGGCTGAATCGCCGCTTCGGAGCTGTGGTGACTCAGAATCCGTCCTCTGGAGAGGACACAAGCTGTCTTTTCCAGAGGACAGATCGTCGCATGCCCGCAAAAACGCCACAGTTGATTTCCCTAGAAAAGCCCAACTTGTTTCGGTGTGGGCCGCTCTAGCATTTGTTGATCCGCGCGGGTCCTTCCCAGACTGCGCGGATCGGAGCCTGCCAGGAAGGGGTTCCTCAGCCAAAGCCTGTCCGGGGGGGTCGGTCGGACCCCAAGCCGATCCCGCTCCCCCGGACAGGCACCTGTCTCGCGCCCTCCAGGCCGTTGCGCTCTCGATCCCGTACACGAACCTGGCGTGGAGGTGCGCCCGGCGATGGCTCGATCCGATCAAGGGCACGGAGTCTTCCGCTTCGACGGGCTCGTCGTGGACGTCTCGCGCCGGGAGGTGCGCCGCGATTCGCGAGTGGTGCCGCTCGCGCCGAAGCCGTTCGACCTGCTGGTGCTGCTGCTCTCCCATCGCGAGCGCGCCGTGTCGCGGGCGGAGATCCATGCCGCGGTCTGGCCCGACGTGCGTGTGAGCGAGGCCACGCTCGCTTCGACGCTGCGCGATCTGCGGCGCGCGCTCGGCGACGAGGGCCAGCGCTCGCGCCTGATCCGGACGATCCGCGGAATCGGGCTGCGCTTCATCGCGCAGGTCGAGCAGGACTTCGCGCCGGCGGAGCGGATCTTCGTGGGGCGGGGCTCGATGCTGGGGCGGCTGCGGGCTGCTCTCGCGGCTGCATCGCGGGGCCGCGGCGGGGTCGTGCTGTTCTCCGGTGAGCCGGGGATCGGCAAGACGCATCTCGCGGAGGAGTTCGCGCGCGAGGCGCGGGCGACCGGCGCGGTCGTGCATTTCGCCCGCTGCTCGGAGTCGATCGCGCGCGTTCCGTATCGGCCGTGGCAGGAGCTGCTGCGCGAGCTGGTGGAGGCACTCAGCGCGGCGCAGCGGGAGGCCGACGTCGGGGCCGGCGCAGCCGAGCTGGCGCGGCTCGTGCCCGAGCTCGCTCCGCCGAGCGAGCCCGCCGCGCACGAGGAGGCGGGCGTCGAAGCCGAGGCGGCGCTCTTCCGGCTCTTCGACGCGACCGCGTCCTTGCTGCGGCGCGCCGCGCAGCGCACGGCGCTGGTCCTCGTGTTCGACGACCTCGATCGCGCCGACCGCCCGTCGCTGCGGCTGCTCGAGTTCGCAGCCACCGAGCTCGCGGCGGCTCGCATCCTCTTCATCGGCCTCTACCGCAGCTGCGAGCTCGCGGTGGAACACCCGCTCGCCGCAACGCTCGCCGAGCTGTCGCGGCACCCGCGCTTCGAGAGCCACCGCCTCGCCGGCCTCGCGCCAGAGGAAACGCGGGCCCTGGTGGCCGCCCGCGCCGACGGCGACCCGCCCCCCGAGGTCGTCGAGACGATCCAGCAGCGAAGCGAGGGGAACCCGTTCTTCGCCTGCGCCCTCGCGGACCAGTGGGTCGAGCGCAAGCTGGCGGGCGAGGTCGCCGGCCGCGTGGTCCCGCCGAGCATCCGCGAGCTCGTGCGTGGGCGCCTGCTCCGCCTCCCGAAGCCCTGCCGCGAGGTGCTCGAGGCAGCCGCCCCGATCGGGCGCGAGTTCCCGATCGATCTGCTCGCCCGCGTGTGCGGCCTCGAGGAGGAGGAGCTGCTCGACGCACTCGACCAGGCGCGCCGCGCCGGCCTCGTCGAGCTCCTCAACGGGAACGCACAGCGCTTCGTCCACGCGCTCGTGCAGGAGGTGATCTACGCGGAGCTGCTGCCCTCGCTCCGCCGCGAGCTGCACGAGCGCGTGGCCGAGGCGCTCGACGCCGAAGGCGGGCGCGAGCACCTCGGCGAGATCGCGCGCCACTTCGCGCTGGCCGCCGCCGACTCGACGGGCGAGCGCGCCGTGGAGTCGGCGGTGCGCGCGGCCGAGGAGGCGGAGCGGCGACTCGCGTTCGCGGACGAGCCCGGCCTCTACGAGCTGGCCGTCGAGGCGCTCGCACGCGTGCGGCCGCTCGACCGCGTGCGCCGCTGCGACCTGCTGCTCGCGCTGGCGCGCGCTTGTCTCCGCGATCGCGAGATCACCCAGGCGGATCACGCCGCGCAGCGCGCCGCCGAGCTGGCGCGCGAGCTCGGGAGCCCGGCGCGGCTGGCGCAGGCCGCGCTCGTGCTCGCGGAGCACGTCACGGTCCGCAGCATCGACGTCGTGCCGATCCTCGACGAGGCACTCGCCGCCCTGCCGCCGGACCCCACGCCGCTGCGCGCTCGCGTGCTGTCGCAGGTGTCCAGGCATCTGCTCTTCTCGGAGCAGCACGAGCGGCGCCAGCGGCTGGCCGACGAGGCGGTGTCGATTGCGCGCGCGGCCGCCGACCAGGTGGCACTGGCCGAGGCCCTGATCGCCAAGCGCGGTGTGCTCGCGGTGCCCACGCGGCTCGCGGAGCGCCTCGCCGTCATCTCGGAAGCCGTCGCGTGCGCAGACGCGGCGCCCGGCTCGGCGTGCCGAGTCCATGCCCGCGCCTGGCGTGCCGTGGACCGGCTGGAGGCGGGCGACGTCGAGGCGGCCGATCGCGACGTCGAGGCCGTGCAGCGGATCGCGTTCGACGAGGGGCTGCTCCGCTTCGAGAGCCTCCCGCCGCGCTGGTCCGCCATGCAGGCGGTGCTGCAGGGCCGCTTCCGCGATGCGGAGCAGGCGATCGGCGAGGCCTACCGCGCGATGTGGCGGGCGCGCGATCCGAACGCGCTCCCCTGCGTGGCGGTCCAGGTGACGGCCCTGCTCGCCGAGCAAGGTCGCTGGGAGCCGCTCGAGGCGCTGCTCGTCCAGGCGCTCGGCGAGCGTCGCCCTGGTGGCCTGTCCCGGGCGGCGAGCGCATTCCTCGCCTGGCTCGCCCTCGAGCGCGGGCGCCTCGAGAAGGCGCGGCGCCGCTTCGACCGCGCCGCGGCCGACGGCTTCGAGGCTCTCGCGCAGGCTCCGGACTTCCTGGCCGCGGCGAGCTTCCTCGCCGAGATGTGCGCGCGCTACGACGAGCCTGGTCCGGCCGCCCGCCTCTACTCCCATCTCGCCCCGTACGCGGATCGCATCGTCGTCTTCGAGCACGCGCTGGCGTGTCGCGGATCGGCCTCGTACTTCCTCGGCCTGCTCGCGCGCGCCAGCGGACGTCTGGACGAGGCCGCGTGCCATCTCGAGGCCGCGCTCGCGATCAACGCCAAGCTCGGTGCCGTACCCTACGTCGCGCGCACACAGCTCGAGCTCGCGCGCGCGCTGCGAGCGCGCGCGCGGTCCGGCGATCTCGATCAGGCATGCGCGCTGCTGCGGGACGCCGCGCGAGTCGGCGCGCGCCTCGGCCTCCGCGATCTCGCGGGGTCCGCGTCCGCGCTGATGCACTAGGACGCCGCGCGTCGCGCGCTCAGAGCCCCTTCTCGAGGACGTCCACCACGCGGTGGCGGCGGAAGCCGACCTTCTCGTAGGCGCGCACCGCCGTGCGGTTGCCCGGCGAGAGCAGCAACAGCGCGCTCTGCGCGCCGGCGTCGAACTGGCGCGCGAGCGCCCATGCCACCAGTGCCGAGCCGACCCCGCGGTCGCGCAGCTCCGCCGCGACGCCGACGAAGGCGACCCACGGGCGCGCGGGCCAGTGCGTCTCGATCTCGGTGAAGGCGACGACACGCCCGTCCTGGCGGGCCACGGCGTGGGCGTGGCGCCCGTCGGCGAGCGCCTCGCGCATCGCCTCCGGGGTTCGCGCCTCGAAGCCGCAGGCGGTGTAGAGCGCCAGGATCGCGCCGGCGTCGCCGGGCCCCGCTGCCTCGAGGGCGAGAGCCTCCGGGCGCGCGCGCGCGGTCGCCGGCTTCGCGTCGAGCCGCATCAGGAAGTGCTGCCGCGTGGGGCGGAAGCCGAACGCGGCGAGCAGCGCGTAGCCGGCCCGATTGCGGACGCCGATCGCAGCGGATACGACCTTCACGCCGAGCGCCTCCGCGCCGTGGCGCAGGGCCGCGCGCAGCAGCTCGCCGCCCACTCCCTGTCCGCGCGCCTCGGGTGCAACGATCGGGCACACGAGTCCGGCGGCCATCGCGCCCGGCCGCCTCACGAAGCCGACGCAGCCCTCGACCCGCCCGTCGCCGGCCTCGGCGACGAGCAGGTGCTCTTCCGGGTCGACGCCGTGGCGCTCGAACTCGGCGAACAGGTCGCGCTCGGTCTCCCAGAGCGGGTTCAGCACGAAGTCGGTCTCACCGCGCGCGCAGCCGCGCGAGAGCGCGGCGAGCGCCGCGGCGTCATCGGGACGAAAGCAGCGGATCGCCATGCCGGGCTCCTCGGGAGGACGGGGCGATTATACGAGGCCCGGCCCGCTCTCCGTCGCCGGCGCGCTTTGACACGCGAGTCGAGCCTCTCCTAGACTGCTCGCCAACCCGAACCCCCCCGGCCCCTCTCGCGTCGAGGTCGGCCGGCTGCAAGGAGCACCATGGGCAAGCAGGCCAAGGCCGTCGTCTGTCGCGAATGGAACAAGCCGGTCGTCGTCGAGACCATCACGGTCGAGTCGCCGAAGCGCGGCGAGGTGATGGTGAAGATCGGCGCCTGCGGCGTCTGCCACAGCGATCTCTCCGCGACGAACGGGACGATCCCGCTGCCGCCGCCGCTGGTCCTCGGGCACGAGGCTGCGGGCAAGATCGTCGAGCTGGGGGAGGGCGTGACCGACATCGCCGTGGGCGACACCGTCATCGTGTCGTGGATCCCGACCTGCGGGAAGTGCCGCTACTGCGTGATGGGCAAGCCCCAGCTCTGCGACATCTCGGCGAAGGCGACGATCACCCTGCCCGACGGCACCAGCCGCTTCAAGGACAAGGAAGGCAAGACGCTCAACCACTTCGCCGGCGCGGGCGTGATGGCCGAATACGCCACGCTGCACCGCGACAGCGTGATCAAGATCGACCCCTCGATCGGCATGGACAAGGCGGCGATCGTCGGTTGTGCGGTCATGACGGGCGCAGGAGCCGCGCTCAACACCGCGCGCGTCGAGCCCGGCTCCTCGTGCGTCGTGATCGGCGCGGGCGGGGTGGGCCTCAACGCGATCCAGGGGTGCGCGATTGCGGGCGCCAAGCAGATCATCGCGGTCGACATGTCGGACAAGAAGCTCGAGTTCGCGCGCACCTTCGGCGCCACCGACACGATCAACCCGAGCACCGACGGCGACCCGGTCGGCAAGATCATGGTGGCGACCGGCGGCGGCGCCGACTACGCCTTCGAGTGCATCGGCCTCGGCGCGACGATCCAGCAGGCCTACAACTGCATCCGCAAGGGCGGCACGGCCGTCGTGGTCGGCGTCTCGAAGCCGACCGAGACCGTCACGCTCGGCGCGTTCATGATGCCGTTCTCGGAGAAGGTGCTCACCGGATCGATGTACGGCGGCGCGCGCCCGTCGGTCGACTTCCCGCGCCTGCTCGACCTCTACAAGGGCGGGCGCCTCAAGCTCGACGAGCTGGTGACGGCGACCTATCGGATCGACGACGCGCCGCGCGCCTTCGACGACCTGGTCGCCGGGGTGAACGCGCGCGGGGTGATCGTCTTCTAGAAGGCGTCGCCCTCGGCCTCGTCGGCTTCGGCAGCGGCTCGATCGGCGGCAACGGCGGGCGCGCTGGGCGATGCGGCGGGCTGGCCGTTGGCCGCGCGGCGGAGCCCGACGGCTCCTCGCACGCGCTCGACGAGCGAGCCCAGATCGAAGGCGCGGCCGCGCGGGATCTGGAAGTAGTTGTCGCCGTCGTCCTTGACCAGCAGCTTCACGCGCTGCCCGGCCAGCACCACCTCCGCGCGCTCGCCCTCGTCGGGCGGGTGGTCGAGCTTCGCGAAGGCCAGACGGTCGGCGATGCGCACCAGCCCGACGTGGATCGGGCTCGGTTGGTTGCCGGAGGTCACGTGGATGCTGGTGTACGCCTCCAGCACCGCGGTCGCCCCGTGCAGGCGTTCGGCCGCGAGCGACGGGCGCGCCTGCTCGGTCGAGCGGAACGTCAGCTGCGGGCGCGCCACCGGGTCGAGGCGTCGCTTGCCGTCGCTGCGCTCGATCACCGTCACGTACACGTTGTTGCCCGGCCCGCCGATCGAGTGCGCGATGCCGATCCTCGCCGCAGCCAGCTGCGCGCGCGGGTTGGGGAAGCGGCCGGTGAGCTGCAGGTAGCACTCGGCGATCTGGAACAGGCCTGTGCCGCCGACCGGGTGCCCGCGCGCCTTCAGCCCGCCCGACAGGTTCACCGGCAGCCGGCCGCGCAGGCCCGTCACCGGATGCTCGAGCGGGTCGCCGGGCTCGCGGCGCAGGCTCCCCACCACGGCCTCGATCGCCTCGTCGGCCTCGAGGAGACCGAGGTCGACGAGGTCGATCGGCAGCAGGCTGTTGAAGGCGTCGTGGCACTCGACGACCAGCCCGTCGAGTTCGCGCGGGCGCGCGATGCCGGCGCGCCAGTACGCGACGCGCGCGGCGGCGCGCGTGGCGTCGAGGCAGGCGAGGTGCTGGCGATCGAGGATCGACGAGGTCTCGGTCGCCGAGCCGAGGCCCGCCACGCGGACCGCCTGGGGGCGCGCGGTCAGGATCACGGCGGCGGCGCCGTCGCAGATCGGCGAGCAGTCCTTGCGCATCAGCGGCGTGGCCACGGGGAGGTTCTTCATCGTGTCGAAATAGGCGTCGAGCGGCTCCCGGCGGCCGTAGAAGGCGGCGAGCGGGTTCTCGGCGCCGAGCGCGTGGGCGCGGAACATCAGCCGCGCGAGCAGATCGGCCACGGCCTTGCCGCGCAGCCTGCGCTCGTGCAGCCAGGCCTGCGTGATCAGTGCGATCAGGGCCGGCATCGTGAAGCCGAAGTTGCGTTCGACCGGGTCGATCGTCTTCGACATGATCGACGTCGCGACCTCGGTGGTGACGTTCTTCATGCGCTCGCCGGCCAGCACCAGCACGCTCTCGCACTGGCCCGACGCGACCTTGGCCCAGGCCTCGTGCAGGGCGGCGGCGCCGGTGGACGAGGCGGTCTCCGAGCGGATCGCGGGGATGCCGGTGAGCCCGAGGCGGTCCGCCACCTTGGCGGCGACGTTGGCGCGGTTCTCGAACTCCTCGCTGTCCATGATGCCGACCTGCAGCGCCTCGAAGGCCCGCACCGGGGAGTCCTCGAGCGCCCGGTGGTAGGCTTCGGCGAACAGGTCGAAGACGGAGGCGAAGATGCGGCCGGTCAGGTCCACCTTGGTGAGGCCGACCGCCGCGATGTACACCTCTCGCGCCACGAGGCCGAAGATAGCCGCATGGCGGGCGGCTAGCCTCGGAGCGGCCGTCCATCGGCCGAGGGGGTGAATCGAGATGCGAGCGATCCGTTGGACCCTGGTGGCGCTGCTGGTGCTGGCGGGCCTCGGCTGGCTGCTGCGCCGCGTCGAGCTGCCGGGCATCAAGACCGGCAGCGCGCTCGTCGTCGAGCTGTCGGGCGACTACGTAGAGGCGCCCGAGCCGCCGTTCTTCGCGGCGCTGCTCGGCTTCGAGCAGCGCTCGCTGCTCGGGACGCTCTCCGAGCTGCGCAAGGCCGAGCGCGACGACCGCATCACGCACGTGGTGCTGGTCATCCGCGACCTCCAGATCGGCTGGGCGAAGGCGCAGGAGCTGCGCGACGCGATCGCTGCGCTGCGCGACAAGGGGCGACACCCCGTCGCGTATCTCGAGGTGGGCGGCTTCGGAGCCAACATCGAGTACTACGTCGCGAGTGGCGCCGAGCAGATCTACGCCGCTCCGGGCGGCGGCGCGCCGCTGATCGGGCTGGCGCAGGAGTTCCTGTTCCTCGGCGGGCTGTGGGACAAGCTCGGCGTCAAGGTCGAGGTGGCCCAGGCGGGCACCTACAAGGGCGCCGCCGAGAGCATCGCCGGCCGCGGCATGAGCGAGGCCTACCGCAAGCACGCCGCGGCGCTGCTCGACTCGATCGACGCCGGCTTCGTCCGCGGCATCGCGCAGGGGCGCGGCATCGACGAGGCGGCGGTGCGGCGCGCGCTCGCCGAGGCGACCTCGGAGCCCGAGGCGCTCGAGCAGCTCCACCTGATCGACGGCGTGCACACGCGACGCGGGCTGATGGAAGCGCTCGGCGACCCGCCGGTCGTGAAGGGCGCCGATTACGCCAAGGTCGACGCGGCCAGCCTCGGCTTCGACCCGAAGGCGACCTTCGCGCTGATCTACGGCAGCGGCACCATCACGCTGGGCCGCGGCTCGACGTCGCGCTCCGGGCGCCCGGTGTTCGCTTCCGACACCGTGATCGAGGCGCTCGAGGACGCGGCGAAGGACGACGACGTGCGCGCGATCGTGCTGCGCATCGACAGCCCGGGCGGCGGCGCCTTCCCGTCCGAGCTGGTGTGGCGCGCGATCCGCGAGGCGCGCAAGAAGAAGCCGGTGATCGCCTCCTTCTCCGACTACGCCGCCTCGGGCGGCTACTACCTCGCGTCCGCCGCCGACGCCATCGTCGCGCAGCCGGCCACGCTGACCGGCTCGATCGGCGTCTTCGCGGTGCGGCCCGCGCTCGCCCCGCTGCTCGCGCGCCTCGACGTCGGCGTCGAGACGCTGACGCGCGCGCCGCACGCCGAGATCGAGCTGATGACCCCCGAGCTGTCGCCGTCGACGCGCGAGTGGCTGCAGGCCGACGTGATGCAGGTCTATCGCCGCTTCCTGTCGCGCGTGTCGGAGGGCCGCGGCATCCCCGTCGAGGCACTCGACCCGGTGGCCCAGGGGCGGGTGTGGACCGGCGCGCAGGCGCTCGACATCAAGCTGGTCGACGAGCTCGGTGGCATGCGCGCCGCGGTGGCGAAGGCGAAAGAGAAGGTCGGCATCGCCGCGGACGCCGACGTGACGCTCGCCGTGTTCCCGCCCCCGAAGCCGCTGGCGGTGCAGCTGCGCGAGGCGCTGCACACGAGCGTCGCGCAGGCGCTGGCTCCCGCACTACCCTTGCCGAAGGCGCTCGAGCACGTGGCCGGCTGGCTCGACGCCGTCTCCGTCGAGGGCCCGGTGCTGGCGCCGATCGTCTGGATGGAGATCCACTAGCGAGGAGGGAAGCGACGTTGCGGATGGAGAAGGAGTTCGACGTCGAACGCCCGCGCGCCGAGGCCGCCGCGCTGCTCGCGGAAGACGCAGTGCTGTGCGAGCTGTTCCCCGACACCAAGACCGAGATCGTCGAGCGCAAGGCGCGGCGCCGAACCGTCAAGAGCCACTACACGGCTCTGGGTCGCGAGGGCATCGCCACCTTCCACTTCGACTTCGAGCCGGGTGGGGACGTGCGCTTCGAGAAGGTCTGCGACGGCCGCGTCTGGCGCGAGCTGCGCGGCGTCGTGACGCTCAGCGAGCGCAAGGCGCGGACGCGCGTGCGCATCGAGCTCGAGGGCCGCACGCGGGCGCTGGTGCCCGAGTTCACCATCAAGGGTCCGATGCAGGACCAGCTCGAGCAGATGGCCAAGGGGCTGAAGCGCCGGCTCTCGGCGAAGGCGAGCGGCTGAGCGCGTGGCCCGGGTCCGCGCCAGCGACGGGATCGAGCTTCACGCCGAGGCGCACGGCAGCGGCACGCCGATGCTGTTCTCGTGCGGCTATGCGACCACGCGCGAGAACTTCCGCCCGCAGGTCGCGCCGCTCGTCGCAGCGGGCGCGCGCGTGGTGCTCTGGGACTATCGCGGTCACGGCGAGTCGGACGCGCCCGAGGATCCCGCGGCCTACTCGATGGAGCGCGTGCTCGACGACATGGGCCGCGTGCTGGATTGGGCTGCCGCCGGGCAGCGCGCCGTGCTCGCCGGCTTCTCGTTCGGCGGGCTCGCGTCGCTGCACTTCGCGCTGCGCCAGCCGGGACGCGTGCGCGCGCTCGCGCTGCTCGACACCGGTCCCGGCTTCAAGAACGCGGAGGCGCAGGCGCGTTGGCTGGCGCAGGTCGAGCGCACCGCCGAGATCCTCGAGACGCGCGGCTTCGCGGGCTTCCTGGCTGGGCGCGGGGCGGCGACCGCGATCGGCCGCCGCCCGGAGCTCCCGGCCGCCCGGCACGCCGCGCGGGCGATCGCGGCCCAATCCGTACACGGCGTGGCGTGCTTCGGACGGCGCGTCGCGGGCCTCGCCCCGGGCTGCATCGACGAGCTGGCGCGCATCGCGCTGCCTGCGCTGGTCGTGGTGGGCGAGCAGGACGAGGCCTACCTGCGCGCCGCCGACGTGCTCTCGGCCAGGCTGCCTCGCGCCAAGCGCGTCGTGATCCCGGGAGCCGGGCACGTCGTCACGCTCGAGGAGCCCGACGCGGTGAACCGAACGCTCGTCGAGTTCCTCCGGAGCCTCGACGACGCCGGCTGACCCCTCGGGGCGCGAAACCTTTCGACCGGCGCCGGGTTTCAACCAGGCGACAGGGACGGGCGTGCACCCTGGGGACCAAGACGGGGATCGAGACGTCCGGCTGATGCTGGCCCTGCGCGCCGGGGACGAGTCCGCCTTCGACGCGCTCTTCCGGCGCTGGTCGGGTCCCCTGCTGCGCTATCTCGAGCGCATGCTGCGCGACGCCGCGTCCGCGGAGGAGCTGGTGCAGGAGGCATTCCTCCGCCTCTACCGGGCGCGGGAGCGCTACGAGCCCGAGGCGCGCTTCTCGACCTGGTTGTTCACGATCGCCAACCGGCTCGCGCTCAACGAGCTGCGACGCCCGCATCGCCGCAGCCCGCACGAGAGCAGCGACGACGACGCGGCGGGCGCGCCGCTCGCGCTGGCTGCCGAACAAGCGGGGGTGGACGAGGTGGTGCACGCGCGGCGACTCGGCGACGCCGTCGAGCGGGCGCTCGCGGCGCTGCCCGAACGGCAGCGCGCCGCGCTCTGGCTGACCGCGGTCGAGGGACTCTCGTACGCGGAGGTCGCGGCGAGCCTCGAGACGACGGAGAAGTCGGTGAAGGCGCTGGTCCACCGCGCGCGCTCGGCGCTGGCCGAGACGATCGACACGGAGGTGTGAGATGAACGGAGTCCCGGAGCGCTGCCTCCCCTTCGACGAGGATCTCTCCGCGCTGCTGGACGGCGAGCTCGATGCCGGACGCGAGGCGGCGGTCCGCGCGCACGCCGACGCGTGTGCGCGCTGCCGCGCGCGGCTCGCCGCGCTGCGCAGCGTCGATGCCGCGCTGCGAGCGGTCGAGATCCCGCGCGTGCGACCCGAGCTTGCGGTGCAGCTCGCGGCCGAGCGCGCTCGGCTCCGTCCGCCGGGTCGGCGCGCGCCTCGGGCGCGACGCCGCTTCGCGCTGCCCGCGGGACTCGCCGCCGCGGCGGCCGCCTTGGCGCTCGGGCTGCTGGTGATTCCGAAGCTGCTCGGACCCGACGAGCGTCCCGCGCCGGCGCCGCTTGCGCCCAGCGCGCTCGCGCAGCGCGAGGCGCCCGCGCTGGTCGCGCCTGCGCGGATCGCCGAGGCGCTTCGCAGGAGCGGCGAGCTCCCCAAGCTCCACGGCGGCGCCTCGGCCCCGGGCTCGCCGGCGAACGCGCCCGCGACCGGCGGCGACGACGCGGGCCTCGCGCAGCTCGAGTCCGCGAGCGACGACGACCTCGCGCTCGCGCTCGCGCTGCAAGACGCCGCCGGCGTCGACTCGGCCGACGATCTCGCGCTCGTCGAGCAGCTCGACGCGCTCGAGCAGCTCGACGCTCTCGATGCGGGGGGACGCGGGTAGATGTCGCGTGCCGCCGTCGCGCTGCTGGTCGCGCTCGCCGTGCTGGCCCCGGCGGGCGCGGCGCTGGCGCAGCCGCGCGGCGCGGCGGCCCCGCCGCCGGGCGCAGCGGCCGAGGCGCAGCCCGGTGCGGCGCGCGAGCGGCTGCGCGGAGTCGACCCCGCGATGCGCGAGTGGTTCCGCAGTCTGCCGCCGGCGCGGCGCCGGCTGCTGGTCCAGCACTGGCGCCAGATGACGCCCGAGCAGCGCGCCGCGCAGCGCGAGCGCCTCGGCAAGCTTCCGCCCGCGGAGCGACAGCAGGCGATCGAGCGTTGGGCGCAGGAGCGCGAGGCGCAGGGCGGGCCGCTCCCGCGCGGTCTGCCCGCGCCGCAGCGCCAGGCGCTGCGGCAACAGCTCCGTTCGATGTCTCCCGAGCAACGCCGGGAGCTGCGCCAGAACGTGCGCTCGATGACGCCGGAGCAGCGTCAGCAGATGCGGGCGCACCTGCGCAGCCTGCCGCCCGAGCAGCGCGAGGAGCTGGTCCAGAGCCTCTCGCGGTTGCGCGAGATGTCGCCTGCGGAGCGCCAGAGCCTGCGCCAGAAGCTCGGCGGCCTCGACGACCTCCCGGCTGATCAACGCCAGCGCGTCGAGCGCAACCTCGAGCGCTGGCGCAACATGACGCCGGAGCAGCGCCAGCAGCTCCGCGAGCGCTGGAAGCGCTTCCAAGCGCTGCCGCCCGAGCAGCAGGAGAAGCTGCTGCAGCAACCTGGCGCGCAACCCTGACGTGAGCGAGTGTTGCCCGCGATCGGAGGCGCGATGAGCGATCTGCGGCCGGGTGGTCCGCGGTCGGGCGGTCCGCGGTCGGGCGGTTCGCGGTCTTGGAGCTGGGAGCAGGCCGGCGGCGGCTCGGGGATGGTCGCAGTGCTGCTCTATGCGGCGGCGATGCTGGTCGGGGGCAAGCCCCCGGCGCCCGACGAGCCGATCCTGAACGTCGTCCGCTATCTGGCAGAGCACCGCACCGCGCTCTTGTGGCAGGCGCTGCTCCTGGCGCCGGTCGGGCCGCTCGCGCTCTGGTTCTTCGCGACGCTGCGCGGCGTCCTCGTCGCCGCCGAGGCGCGCAGCGCCGCGCTCACGAACGCCGGCTTCGCCGCCGCGATCCTGCTCTTCGCCAGCGTCACGGGCGGGTCGCTGCTGCTCACTGCGGTGGTCTGGCGTGGCGCGGAAGCGACGGCCCCGGAGCTGGTCCGCTTCGCATACGACTGCGCGGTGCTCGCGCTCTACGCACTGAGCTCGATGCTCTCGGTCGCGTCCGTGGTCGCGCCCACCATCGTCGGCTGGCGCATGCGGATCCTTCCCGGTGCGTCGGTGGTGGTGGCGTCTGCGCTCGCCGTCGCGAATGTGCTGGAGCTGTTCGGGCTGTTCTCCGTCAGCGCTCCCTTCGCCGCGGGCGCGGCCGCCGGATGGATCGCGATCCCCGCCTACTTCGCATGGATCGCCGGGGCGAGCTGGGCGCTGTTGCGCCGGAGCGCCCCCGCGCACTGAGGACCGCCCCGTGTTGCGTCCGCAGTCGCGTGGGGAGCGCTCCGGCGCGCACCTTCAGCGGCGGCGAACCGCCAGCAGCGCGAGTACGGCGACGGCGGCCACGCCGAGCCCCGCCGCGCCCGGCTCGGGGACCGTCACGTTCATCTCGGTCTTGTTCCAGAGGTCGCCGGTCGGGCTTCCATCGTTGTTGTACGCGTTCATGGCAACCAACAGGTGCAGGTTCCCGGGGACGATGCAGTTCGTCAGCGCGAAGTTGTACGACCACACGCCGAGGTTGCCGGTCGGTGCCGGATTGGCGGCGTCCGCGTGGCTCAGCGTGGCCTGCCGATTGACGTCACCGCCCAGGAACTTGAGGTTCTGAGCGGTCAGCTTGTCGAGCATGCAGGTCGCCGTGCTGTCGGTGCCCACCGCGATGTTCACGCCGGCGCCCGACTGCCCCATGAAGCCCTGCGGCACCGAGACCATGTACGAGCCACCCCCGGAGGAAACCTGTTTCGGGCCGGCGAGTGTGATGGTGAGCGCGGCGTCGGCGTTCGTGTCGTGGCAGCCGTCGGGTCCGCCATCCGGCGTGACGCCGCAGCCGATCGGCGGGAAGTAGAACGGCGAGTCGACTCCGCTCTGCTTGCTCCAGGCCGCGCCGGCCGGGAGCAGCAAGGCTGTCAGGCAGATGACGGCGGTGATGCGCACGATGGACCCCCTCTTGCCGCGTCGAGCGTAGGCGCCGGGCGGCAGGTCGTGCGCAGGAATCGGGCTCGCGGCCGCGGGGCCTAGGGAAGCTCGGGAGTCGCGATGCCGCGCGCGCGCGCGTGCGCCAGCAGGCGCGCGAGACCGCCGCGGAAGTGGCGGGCGTCGAAGCCGGCGCGCGCCATCTGCTCGGCCAGATGGGCGCTCTTCAGGCCGAACTCGCAGTACAGCAGGTAGCGGCGATCGCGGGCGAAGGCGGGATACGCGGCGAGCGCGCGGTCGAGGTCGAGGCGCAGGGCGTCGGGCCAGTGCCACGCCGCGTAGGCCGCCTTCGAGCGCAGGTCGATCACGACGGCCTCCGGCGGCACCTCGCCCGCCTCCAGCTCCGGGATGCCCTGGGCGTCCACGTCGAGCGCGCGCAGCTCGAAGACGGCGCGCCCGCTCACCGCGCGCGCGAGCAGCGCGGCGTCGAGCTTCGCCTCCTCGGCCAGCACGGCCGCGAGCCGCGATACCGTTGCGGGTCGAGATGCGACCATCGCGCAGTATTCGTCGACCACGGCGGAGAGCTCGGCGGTGCCGATCTGCTCCGCGGCGCGGATGATCTCGTCCTTGTTCATGCCGACCAGCGGGCGCAGGATCGGGAGCGGCGTGGCCTGCGAGATCACCGCCAGGTTGGGCAGCGTCTGCGACGACACCTGCCCCACCGCCTCGCCCGTGACGAGCGCGTCGGCACCGAGCGCGTGCGCCACCGCCTCCGCGGCGCGCAGCATCTGGCGCTTCAGGATCACCTGCCAGTAGCGGGTTCGCGTGTGCGCGCGGATGTCGCGCGCCACCGCATCGAAGTCGATCGCGTGCAGGTGCGGGTGGCCGCCGTAGGACCAGCGGTCGGCGAGCACCTTCGCGACGCGCAGCGTGCCGAGCTGGTGCGCGCGTCCTCCCAGGTTGCAGAACACGTAGTCGAGCTGGACGCCGCGGCGCAGCAGCTGCCAGGCCGCGACCGCGGAATCGAAGCCGCCCGACACGAGCGCGAGGGCGCGTCCCTCGACCCCGAGCGGGAGCCCGCCCGGGCCGCGCAGCGTCTCGGTGCAGAAGTACGCCTGGCCCTCGTGCAGCTCGATCCGCACCGTGACCTCGGGCGCGTCGAGATCGACGCGGGCGGCGCCCGGCAACAGCGCGGCGCCGAGCGCCAGCTCGATGTCGCGCGGGGCGAGCGCGATCCGGCTGCGGTCGCCGACGCGCCGCGCGCGCACCGCGAAGCGGCGGCCCGCCACCGCGTCGCGGAACAGCGCCGTCCCGATCTCGACGACCTCGAGCAGCTTCTCGGCCGGATGTAGCGCGGCGACCGAGAGCGACTGCACGCCGAAGACGCGCGCCAGCAGCGGCGCGGCCGCCGGATGCGCGGTCTCGACCAGGACGCGGTTGCGCGTGCGGCGGACCGGCGCGTCGATGCCCTCGCTGCGCAGCGCGTCGGCCACGTTGCGCAGCAGCTGCCGCTCGAAGCGCTGGCGCGTCGGCTTCGCCTTGGTCGAGATCTCGCCGGAGAAGCGCAGCAGCACGATCCGCGGGGACTCGGGCACCTACGGAGGCTACCGCTACATTGCGCGCCGTGCTGCGCTGGGACGATACGCCGATCGAAGCCGTGCTGCTCGACCTCGACGACACGCTGCTCGACAACCAGGCGGGGCTCGAGGCCGTCTGGGCGCAGGTGTCGGAGCAGCTCGCCGGTCGGCTCGGCGACGTCGCGCCCGCCGCCGTGCGCGCCCAGCTCGAGGCGAGCAGCGACTGGTTCTGGTCCGACGACGCGCGCCACCGCTCCGGCCGGCTCGACATGCCGGCGTCGCGATGCGCCGTCGTGTCGCACCTGCTCGAGGCGCTCGGCCGCCCCGACGCGGCGCTCGCCGGCGAGGTCGCGCGTTTCTACTCCGAGCTGCGCGACGCTTCGCTGGCCCCGATCGACGGCGCCTTCGAGGCGCTGGCGAGGCTGCGCGCCGGCACCCGGGCGCTCGGCCTGGTCACCAACGGCGCTGCCGATGCGCAGCGCGCCAAGATCGAACGCTTCGAGCTGGCGCGCTGGTTCGACGTGATCGTCGTCGAAGGCGAGCTCGGCGTCGGCAAGCCCGATGCGCGCGTCTTCGCGCACGCGATCGGTGCGCTCCGCGCGGCGCCGTCGCGGTCGCTGATGGCGGGCGACAACTACGAGTGCGACGTGCTGGGTGCGCTGCGCGCCGGCCTGCACGCGGTGTGGATCCAGCGCGACGGGATCGCGCCGCCGCCGGGCTCGGTGAACCGTCGCCCCCCGTCACCCCCGCGCGCCCACCGCACGCTGCGCAGCTTCGTCGAGCTGGTCGAGCAGCTGGGGGCCTGAGCTGGCGGCGCAGCGCACGATTGCCGTGGTCGGCGCGTCGCTGGCGGGGCTGCGCGCCGTCGAGGCGCTGCGCGCACGCGGCTATGACGGGCGCATCGTGTGGATCGGCGCCGAAGCGCACCTCCCCTACGATCGGCCGCCGCTCTCGAAAGAGCTGCTGCGCGGGGAGTGGGGGCCGGAGCGCATCGCGCTCGCGCGGGGCGGCGTCGAGGCGCTCGACACTGATCTGCGTCTCGGCTGTCGGGCCGAAGGACTGGACGCGGCGTCGCGCACGCTGCGGCTCGCCGGCGGCGAACAGCTCCGCTGCGACGGCCTCGTGATCACGACCGGCGCGGCGCCGCGCCGACTGCCCGGCCAGCCGGAGCTCGAGGGCGTCTTCGTGCTGCGTACGCTCGACGACGCGCTCGCGATCCGCCGGGCGCTCGAGGCCGGGCCCCGCGTCGTCGTGGTCGGCGGCGGCTTCATCGGCTCCGAGGTCGCGGCCTCGTGCCGCGCGCGCGGGCTCGAGGTGGCGATCGTCGAGGCGCTCGGCCAGCCGCTCGAGCAGGCGCTCGGGCCCGAGGTCGGCGCCGCCTGCGCGGCGCTGCACCGCGACCACGGTGTTGCGCTGCATCTCGGTGCCGCGGTCGCGGCGCTCGAGGGCGTGCGCCGCATCGAGCGCGTGCGGCTCGCGGACGGGAGCGCGCTCGCCGCGGACCTCGTGGTGGTCGGGATCGGCGTGCGCCCCGAGACGGGCTGGCTCGAGGGCTCGGGCCTGACGCTGCGCGACGGCGTGGTGTGCGACGCGACCTGCACCGCGGCGCCGGGCATCGTCGCGGCCGGCGACGTCGCGCGCTGGCAGCATCCGCGCTACGGCGAGCTGGTTCGCGTCGAGCACTGGACCAACGCGGTCGAGCAGGCGGGCGCGGCGGTCGCGAGCCTGCTCGACGGGCCCGCAGCCGCGCAGCCGTTCGCGCCGGTCCCCTTCGTCTGGTCGGACCAGTACGACGCGAAGATCATGGTGGCCGGCCGGCCGCGGGCGGGCGATGAGGTCCGCGTGGTCGACGGGTCGCTGGCGGAGCGGCGCTGCGTCGCGCTGTTCGGGCGCGCGGGGAGGCTCACCGGAGTCGTCGCCTTCAATCGAGCGCGGCGCCTGATGGAGTGGCGCCGGGCCCTCCGCGAAGACCTCGGCTTCGGCGCCGCGATCCCCCGAGGCTAGGGATTCCCCCCCGCGGATCCGCCGGCGCGCGGCCCCAGCGCACTTTTTCGTGTGTTCTGGCCCTCGCAGGTGCTATCAAGGCCGCGAGGTCGCGCCCGGCCTGGGCCGACACGCCGGAGGATCATGCCCATGATCATGCCCAGGAGAACTGCTCCCATGAGGACGGCTCGCGTTCTGGCCCTGGCGGTGGCGGCTTCCTTGCTGAGCTCGTGCGCGACCCTGCAATCGATGGGTCCGGTCACCTGCGGCGTGATCGGCTCGGTGCTCGGCGGCGTCGCCGGGGGCTTCGCCGGCACGGCTGCGGCCGGGGACAACAAGGTCGGCCCGGCGATCCTCGGCGGGACGCTCGGCTGGGCCGGCGGCGCGGTCGCGGGCTACTACCTGTGCAAGAAGCCGAAGGCCGAGGTCAAGCAGGTCGCCCAGGCCGCGCCCCCCGCACCGGCGCCGGCGGCCAAGCCCGATCCCTGCAAGGAGAAGGTGACCCTGCCGGACGTGACCTTCGACTTCGACAAGGCCACCATCAAGCCCGAGGGCGCCAAGGTGCTCGGCGAGTGGGAGTCGCGGCTCGAGCAGTGCAGCGCGGTGCACGTCGCGATCAACGGTTACACCGACTCGGTCGGGAGCGACGCCTACAACCTGAAGCTCTCGCAGCGACGCGCCGAGTCGGTGCGCGACTTCCTGGTGAAGAAGGGCGTGGCCGCGGCGCGGCTCACCACCAAGGGCCACGGCAAGGCCGATCCGGTCGCGAGCAACGAGACGCCCGAGGGGCGCGCGCAGAACCGGCGCGTGGATCTCGTCCCGAGCTCGTAGCCTAGTCCCACAGGCCGAGGGCGCAGCCGTCCTTGCGGCGGTCGCTCGCGCCGATCCAGACGCCGTCGTCGCCGCGCGCGATCGCCTGCCCGCCGCCGAAGGTGTCCGCCAGCGCGCTGCCGGCGTCGACGACCTCGTGTCCGCGCGCGGCGAGCGCCTCGCCCAGCGAAGCCTCCCGGCTTCCCTGCACGGCCAACCCGGGCGCCTCGATCGCCACGCGCCGCCCGGCGAGATAGCGGAAGCGCGGCCGGTCGAGCGCCTCCTGCGGATTGCAGCCATGGTCGACGAGGTTCGCGACGACGGCCGCGTGTCCCTGGGGCTGGACGTCGCCTCCCATGACGCCGAACGCCATCGACGCGCGACCGTCACGCAGCAGCATGCCCGGGATGATGGTGTGGAACGGCCGCTTCCCCGGCGCGAGGCAGTTCGGATGCGCCGGGTCGAGCGTGAAGCCGGCCCCCCGGCTCTGGAGCACGACGCCGGTGTCGCCGCACCCGATCCCGGAGCCGAAGCCCGTGAAGAGGCTCTGGATGAACGACACCAGGTTGCCGCGCTCGTCCGCCGCGCAGAGATAGGTGGTGTCGCCGGCCGTGAGCCCCGGTGCCGCGCCGGCCATGGCGCGCTCGCCGATCGCCGCGGCGCGCCGCCGCGCGTACCCCTTGTCGAGCAGCTGCTTCACCGGGACGCGCGCGTGCTCGGGGTCGGCCACGTAGGCCGCACGGTCCGCGAAGGCGAGCTTCACGGCCTCGATGCGCCGGTGCCAGTCGAGTGCGCTCGCGGCAGGCGCCTCGGCGGGGTCGAAGCGCTCGAGCAGGTTCAGCGCCAGCAGCGCAGCGATGCCCTGGCCGTTCGGCGGCAGCTCCGCCACCTCGACACCGCGATAGGTCGTCGAGATCGGCTCGACCCAGGTCGAAGTGTGTGCCGCGAGGTCGGCGGCGTCGAAGTAGCCGCCCTCGTCGCGCGAAGCGGCGACGATCGCGCGCGCCGCCGGCCCCTCGTAGAAGGCAGCCGCGCCGCCCTCCGCGATCTCGCGCAGCGTGCGCGCCAGGGCGGGCGCGCGGAACCAGGCGCCGGCGCCCGGCGCCTCGCCCGCCGGCGCCCAAGTCTCGCGCGCGGCGCGATTGCGCAGCGCGCCGCTGCGCACCAGCAGGTCCCAGTAGTGCGCCACCACCTCGCTCACCGGAAAGCCGCCCTCGGCGGCGCGGATCGCGGGCGCGAGCAGCTCGGCGAGCGGGAGCGTGCCCGCGCGCCGCGCGAGCGACTCCCAGGCGTGTACCGCGCCGGGAACCGTGGCCGAGAGGATGCCGCGCGGCGCGATCTCCCCGAGCCCGCGGGCGCGATAGGCCTCGAGCGTCGCTCCCGCCGGCGCGCGCCCGCTGCCGTTGAGCCCGAGCAGGCGCCCCTCGCCCGCCGACCACACCAGCGCGAAGGCATCGCCCCCGACGCCGGTCATCATCGGCTCGACCACGCAGAGCACCGCGGCCGCCGCGATCGCGGCGTCGATCGCATTGCCGCCCCGCCGCAGCAGCTCGACGCCCGCGGCGGCCGCCATCGGGACGCTCGCGCACACCATGCCGCGGCGCGCGAGCACGCACGAGCGCTCGCTGCGCAGGGGATCGAGCGTCGATCCGCGCCGGCTCGGGAGCGCCATGCGCGCAAGGCTAGCCCCGTTCAAGCCCGGGCCGCCGCCGGCCGATCCCGACGGCGATGGGCGGATCCGAACGAGAGCGCATCCCGGCGAGTCGGCCGGAGCTCGCCGCCGGGGCCGCGGCGCGCTACCGGGTCGAGGTCCTGGCGTGCGCCGAGGTCGGCGCCTCCGGCGTCGCCTACTCCGAAGGCAGCGACCGCGCGCTGCTGCGCTGGGATCGCATCGAGCGCGCGCTGGCCGCGCAGGTCGGGGAGCCCGAGGGCGTCTGCACGATCGTCTTCGACCTCGTGGTCGAGCACAAGCACGCCGAGTGCCTGGTGCAACGCTTCGACGCCGAGCCCGGCACGGCCGCGCAGGGCGTCGCCCGCGAGCTGGCGCGCGGTCTGGGCCGCGAGCGCTGCTCGCGCTCGCTGCTCGAGCTGGCCGCCGAGGGCGTCCCGACGCGTGCCTACCCGGACCTCGCGTCGCTCGCGGAAGAGGCGCTCGAAGAGCTCGGTCTCTAGACGTCCCGACACGTTCGAATCGCCATGCCGCGGGTTGCGGGATCGGCGTCGAATCTCCACACTGCGCCGTTCGTCTGAGTCCGCGCCCGCTCGCCGGCCCCTCCGGCGCGCGGCCGCGGAAACACCGAGGGGGGTGAGGTCCAGACATGTCCGGCGTGTTCGACCTGTTGCGTCATTCGGGTGCGCGGATTGCAGTCCTGGGTCTGGCGGCGGCGCTTGCCACGACCGCCTGCCACAAGAAGTCGCCCGGGGAAGAGTCCGGCGGTGGCATCGGCAGCAGCGAGTTCAAGGCCGGCGACGGCTCGAAGGGCAGCGAGGGCTCGCAGCCCGAGCGGGTGCGCGAGCTCGCGACCGTCTACTTCGACTACGACAGCTCCGACATCCGCAGCGACGCGCGGCCGACGCTCAAGTCGAATGGGCAGGCGATCCAGGCCCACTCGGAATGGAAGCTGATCACGCTCGAGGGCTTCTGCGACGAGCGCGGCAGCGCCGAGTACAACCTCGGCCTCGGCGAGCGCCGCGGCAACGCCGCGAAGCAGTACCTCGCGGACCTCGGCGTGCCCGCGGCGCGCATGAAGGTCGTGAGCTTCGGATCGGCCGACCCGGCGGTACAGGGTCACGACGAATCGGCCTGGCGCTGGAACCGCCGCGTGGAGTTCCGCGTCTCGCGGTGATCTTTTGCCCCTGCTCCGAGCGGGTGATACCGTCGCCATAACTCGCAGCGACGGAGATTCCCCATGCCCGTTCACGGCGGCAAGCCGCTGGCGCGCGCCCTCAAGCACGCCGGCGTCGAGTGCATCTTCACGCTCTCGGGCGGCCACATCATGCCGCTCTACGACGGCTGCCTCGACGAAGGCATCCGCGTCATCGACGTGCGCCACGAGCAGGCCGCCGTCCACGCCGCCGACGCCTGGGCGCGCTGCAATCCGGGCAAGATCGGGGTCGCGGCGATCACGGCCGGTCCGGGCGTCACCGACGGCGTGACCGGCGTCGCCAACGCATGGCGCGCCAACTCGCCGATCCTCGTGATCGGCGGGCAGGGCCCCTTCAGCAACCTGCGCCGCGGCTCGCTCCAGGAGATGGACCACGTCGGGTTGATGAAGCCGATCACCAAGTGGGCCGATTCCTGCTACGAGACCCGGCGCATCCCGGAATACGTCGAGCTCGCGATCCGGCACGCCGTGTCGGGCATCCCCGGCCCCGCGTTCCTCGAGATCCCGATGGACGTCTTCATGGGCCAGGTCGAGTGGGAGCAGGCGCCGATCCCGCCGATCCGCACGGCTCCGCCGCGCCTCTCGCCCGACCGCGCCGACGTGCGCCAGGCGCTCGAGCTGCTGGCCCGGTCGAAGCGGCCGATGCTGATGGCCGGCACCAGCGTCAAGTGGTCGCTGGCGAGCGCCGCGATGAACGCCTTCATCGACGAGACGCACATGCCGTCCTACACGAACGGCATGGGGCGCGGGACGATCCCGCCCGGCTCGCCGAACTTCCTGAACCGCTCGCGCCGCGCCGCGATGAAGCAGATCGACCTGATCGTGCTGGCCGGCTCGCTGCTCGACTTCCGGCTGGCCTTCGGAAAGACCATCCCCGCGGATGCGAAGATCGTCCAGCTCGAGATGGACGCGACGCTGATCGGCCAGAACCGCGCGGCCGACGTCGGCCTGGTCGGCAACCTCGCCTGCAGCTTCGAGCTGCTGCTCGAGGAGATGAAGAACTCGGGCACGCGGCTCGACTTCACCGCCTGGCGCGACGAGCTGCGCAAGGTCGAGATCGAGGAGGAGCGCAAGGTCGAGGCGGCGCTCAACAGCGACGAGTCGCCCGTCGATCCGCAGCGGCTTTGCCGCGAGGTCCGCGACTGGCTCGCCGGGCTCGGCGACAGCATCGTGGTCGGCGACGGCGGCGACATCGTCGCCACCGCCGCGAAGATCATCCCGGTCTCGGGCGAGGGCGCCTGGATGGACCCGGGCCCGCTCGGCACGCTCGGGGTCGGCATGCCCTTCGCGCTGGCGGCGCAGGCGTCGCATCCCGGCAAGCGCGTGGTGATCGTCTACGGCGACGGCTCGTTCGGGCTCAACGGCTTCGAGTATGACACCGCCGTGCGTTTCAAGCTGCCGATCATCGGCGTGCTCGGCAACGACGGCGCATGGGGCCAGATGATGCGGCCGCAGGGCGCCATCTACGGCTGGGACCGCCTGGTCGCCACCGAGCTCGCCTACACGCGCTACGACAAGGTCGTGGAGGCGCTCGGCGGCCACGGCGAGTACTGCGAGCGGCCCGAGCAGATCCGCCCCGCGCTCGACCGCGCGGTGGCGTCGGGCAAGCCGGCGCTCGTCAACGTGAAGATCCGCCAGGACAAGCAGTACAAGGGCGGGATCTACGTCTAGGTGATCGAGTCGCTCGACCCGGGATCGCTGGGCCTCGACCTGGAGGCGCTCGCGGCGTGGCTGGCGCGGGTCGGACCGCTCGCCGTCGTCGACCTCGAGACGACCGGGCTGCCCAACGATCCGGGCGCCGAGATCCTCGAGTTCGGCGCGGTGCTGCTCGACCCGACGGCCGAGCGCGTGGGCGCGCTCCGCACGCTGCTGCGCCCCGACGGCGCGATCCCGCCCGCGATCGAGCGCCTGACCGGCATCGGCGCCGCGGCGGTGGCGGATGCGCCGCGCCTCGCGGAGCTGCGCCCGCTGCTGCGCGAGGCGCTCGCCGGCCGCGCCCTGGTCGCCCACAACGCCGCCTTCGAGCGCCACTTCCTCGCGCGCTGGGTCGGCTCGGCGCTCGCGGACGCGAGCTATCTCGACACCCAGGACCTGCTCGCACTCACGCATCCCGATGCCCCCGACCTGCGCCTCGAGACCTTCTCGCGCAAGCTGCTCGGACGCGAGGAGCGGCACCGCGCCTTCGAGGATGCGCTCGACACCGCGCGCGTGCTCTCGCAGGTCGCCGCCGCCTCGCGGGCCGGCGCGGCGCGCTACGCGTCGGCGCGCCGCGCGCTCGAGGACTACGCGCCCGAATCGCCCTGGCTCGGTCTTCTCGCCGCGGGCGAGGACCGAGCCGCGCGCGCGGAGCCGCCGGCCTTCGTGGAGGTCGGCGAGAGCGGCGAGGCGCCGGTGCGCTTCGATCCCGACGCCATCGCCGCCGTGCTGCGCGACGCCGAGCGCGGGCGCCGCCACTTCCGCGGCTATCGGGTGCGCGAGGCGCAGGTCGAGCTCGCCCTCCACTTCGCGCGCGTGCTCGCGGACGGCGGCGCGCTGCTGCTCGAGGGCGGCACCGGCGTCGGGAAGTCGCTCGCCTATCTCGCGGCGCTGATCCCGTTCTCGATGCAGCGCGCGCAGACCGCGCAGGCACGCGGCGAGCGCTTCCACCCGGTCGTCGTGTCGACGCGCACCAAGCTCCTGCAGGACCAGCTGCTCGCCAAGGACATCCCCGCCGCAGCGCGCTTCCTCGGCCATCCCAGCCTGCGCGCGCTCTCGATCAAGGGCCGCGCCAACTACGTCTGCGAGCGCCGGCTCGCCATCGCGCTCGCCGAGGGCCGCGAGCCGCGCATCTTCGCGGAGGACCGGCACGCCTACGCGGCGCTGGCCGCGTGCGCCTCGATCCGCCCGCACGGCGAGGTGGGCTCGGTGTCGGCGGCCTGGCTGCGCCGCCACCCGATGCTCGGCGACCTGCTCCGGCGCTCGGTCGCGGCGCGCGCCGAGCAGTGCTCGCGCGAGCAGTGCGCCGCGCACGCGGGATGCCCGATGGGGCGGCGCCGCGCGGCGCTCGCTCAGGCGCACCTGCTGGTCGCCAACCACGACCTGCTGCTGCGCTGGCCGCCCGATTACCCGCCCTTCGCCCACGCCGTGGTCGACGAGGCGCACGAGCTCGCCGACGTCGCCGACGAGGTGTACTCGCTCTCGGTGCGGCCCGACGAGGTGCTCGAGCGCCTCGACGACGTGTTCGGTCGGCCCGACCAGCTCGCGAAGCCGGCTCCCGGCGCGGCGCCCGCGGGCCCGGCGGGCGGCGAGAGCGCGGCCACCTTGCTGCCGGCCTCGAAGCGGCGGGCGCTGCGCAAGGAACCGGTCACGTGGCGGCGCGCCATCCAACAGGAGCTGGTGTCGCTGGGGCGGGCGCTCGAGCCGCTCGCGAGCGAGTTCGGCGAGGTGCAGGTTCCGGAGCAGCCGGGGGCGCGGCTCGCCGCCGCGGTGCAGTGCGCCGAGATCGCGGCCGAGCGCATCGAGGCGGTGGCGCGCGAGATCGACGGCCAGGTCGATCCCGACGAGACCCAGAGCGCCCTGGCGCGCACCGCCGAGGAGCTGCGCGCGGCCGCCGGCGCGCTGCGGCTGGCCTTCAGCGGCGCCGAGGACTCGGTCGCGGCCTTCGAGGGCGTCGACCCGCCCTTCGACCGCTGGCGCCTGGCCGTGCGCCGCGTCTCGCCGGCCGCGGCGTTCCGGGAGCACTTCCTCGCCCGCCTCGAGGCCTTCGCCGGCGTGTCGGCGAGCCTGTTCATCGACGGCGACGCCTTCGCGGCGCTCGGCGAGCTGGGCGTCGACGGCGACCCGGGGAGCGACGTCACGACGGTGTCGGTGCCGAGCCCGTTCCCGTACGCCGAACACATGCGCGTCGTCGCGCTGCCCGACGCGGGTGAGCTGGTCGAGGAGACCGCACGCGTGATCGAGGACCTCGCACGCCGGCTCGGCGGCCGTACGCTCGGGCTCTTCACCAGCCTGCGCCGCATGCAGGACGTGGCGGCGCTGCTGGCGCCGCGCTTGCGCGACGCCGGCGTCGAGGTGCTGACGCCGCGCCGCGCCGCCGACGACCCCAACGCGCTGGTCGAGCGCTTCTCGCGCGGCGGCGCGGTGCTGCTCGGCGCGCGCAAGTTCTGGCAGGGGCTCGACCTGCCCGGCGCGCAGCTCCAGGCAGTGGTGATCGAGAAGCTGCCCTTCGAGGTGCCGACCGAGCTGCGGCGCCGCCGCGAGCTGCGCCTGAAGCGCGCCGGCGTCGACGCCTTCGAGCGCTACACGGTGGGCAAGATGCTCCTCAACCTGAAGCAGATGGTAGGACGCCTGATCCGCAGCGAGGACGACCGCGGCATCGTCGTGATCGTCGAGGGCCGCACCGACAAGCGCTACTTCCGCCGCCTCGACGACGCCCTGCCGCCGGGCTCGCGCATCGTCGTGGCGCGGCGCGAACGGCTCGGCGAGCTGCTGGCGGAGGTGGGGATCGGGGCGGTTGGGGAGGAGGGGTAGGGAGGGAGCGGTGCATGGCCGCTCATTCAAGGTTTCGCTGCGCATCTTCCATCCCGGGCGATCTTCTCGGCGTCGAGACGCATCACGACATGATACTGTGTCAGATGTGGTCACACCCCCGAGCAAGCCAGGCGCTCGGGCGAACCGCAAGCGCCCGTCCCGCCCCCGCTCTACCAACCATGCTGGTTCTTCGGGCGGCTGGAATGTCGCGCGCGCCACGGAGTCGCGGCGCACGTGAGCGGGCGCTGCTAGCCTGCTTGCGTGTCCGACAAGCCCATCGCCCTGGTCACCGGCGGCGCGCGCGGCATCGGTGCGGCGTGCTGCCGGGCGCTCGCGGCCGAGGGCATGCGCGTGGTGGTGCACCACCACGCGAGCGCAGAGGCTGCCGAGAAGCTCGCGGGCGAGCTGCCCGACGCGTTCGCGCTGCGCGCCGATCTCACGCTGCCCGCCGACGTCGACGCGCTGATCGCGGCGCTGCAGCAGCGCGTTGGACGCGTCGACGTGCTGGTCAACAACGCCGGCCTGGTGCGCAACGCGCCGACGCCGACCATGAAGCTCGACGACTACGACGCGGTCGCGGCCCTCGCGCGCGGGACCTGGTATCTGACCAAGCTCGTGCTGCGGCGCTTCATGCTGCGCCAGCCCTCCGGGCGCATCATCCAGATCTCGAGCGTGGTCGGCCACACCGGCAACCGCGGCCAATCGGCCTACACGATGGCGAAGGCGGGCCTCGACGCGCTCACCAAGTCGCTCGCGCTCGAGTTGGCGGGCCGCGACATCCGCGTCAACTCCGTGGCGCCGGGCTTCATCGAGACCGACATGACGGCCGCGCTTCCCGCCGAGGCGAAGCAGCGCATCCTCGACCGCATCCCGCTCGGGCGCATGGGAGCTCCCGAGGAGGTGGCCGAGGTGGTCGCCTTCCTCGCCACCCGCGCGAGCTACGTACACGGGACGGTGATCCACGTGAACGGCGGCCTCTACGGCGGCTGAGGCGCGGGTCCTGGTCGCCGGCTGCGGCTACGTCGGCGGCGCGCTCGCCGCCGCGCTCGCCGCCGACGGGCACCGCGTCTTCGGCCTGCGGCGGCGGCCGCAGGGGCTCCCCGGTTCGGTCGTGCCCGTCGCCGCCGACTTGGCGGATCCCGACTCGCTGGCGCGCGGCTTCGCGGCGCTCGGCGACGCGCGGCTCGACGTCCTGGTCTACGCCGCCGCCGCCGATCGCGGCGACGACGCGGCCTACCGCGCCGCCTACGTCGACGGGCTGCGCAACGCGATCGCGGCGCTGGCGCGCCGCGCCGAGGCCCCGCGGCGCGTCTTCTTCACCTCGAGCACGGCGGTCTACGCCCAGCGCAGCGGCGAGTGGGTCGACGAGACCAGCCCCACCGAGCCGACGCAGTTCCGCGGGATGCGCATGCTCGAGGCCGAGCGGGAGCTCCTCGCGAGCGGGATGCCGGCGACCGTGCTGCGGCTCGGCGGCATCTACGGTCCGGGTCGCACGCGCCTCGTCGAGCGGGTGCGCAGCGGGCGGGCTTGGATCCACCCTGGCCCGCCGCGCTACACCAACCGCATTCACCGCGACGATGCGGTGGGTGCGCTGTGCCATCTCGCGGCGCTCGCGCTCGCCGGCGAGCCGCTCGCGCCGATCTATCTCGCCGTCGACGACGAGCCGGCCGACGAGGCCGTCGTGCTGCGCTGGCTCGCCGATCGCCTCGGAGTCTCGCTGCCGCCTCCTCCTCCCGGGCAAGGGGAGGGATCGGAGCCCAACAGGCGCTGCCGCAACGCGCGGCTGCGCGCGGCGGGCTACCGCTTCCGCCATCCGACCTTTCGCGAGGGCTACGCCGCGCTGCTCACTTGACGCGGATCTTCACCACGTCCGACACGAGCGGCGGATCGAAGGGCACGTGGTCCTTGTCGCCCAGCTCCAGCTGCAGCGTGTGCGAGCCCTTCGGGAGGTCCAGCGTCACCTCGGTCTGACCGCCGCCGAAGTGGCGGTAGTGATCGTCCTTCGGGATCGGCGCGCCGGGCGGCGGTAGGGGCGCGTCGATGATCAGGTGGTGGTGGCCCGTGTTCGCTGCCGCGACGCCGGCCGGCGCCACGCCCATGCCGGCTAGGCCGAAGCGGATCGTCACGGGGTTCGACACCGTCGCGCCCGCGGCGGGCGAGATGATGTAGAGCTTCGCGTCGGACGGTCGGTTGGTGCGCGTGACCGGGGTCGCTGCCGGTTGGGCGAGCGCCGCGAGCGCCGACCCAGCGACGGCGAGCAGCGCGAGGGCGAGGGCTCGGGGACGCATGGGGCATTCCTCCTGCGCGCGAAGCTAAGCGATCGCGAGGAGCCTTCCAAGCCTCTATGCTGCGCCGCACGTGCGCCGCGCCGCCCTGCCGATCGCGCTTGTCCTCGTCTTCGCCGGCCTCGTCGTGCTGCGCATCCACGGCTTCTCGATCTCGGCCTGGCACGCGGTGATCGACGGCAGCGCGCCCGCCGAGACCTGGGTCGGCGCGCCGCGCGCGATCCGCTCCGACGACTGGAGGGTCCAGCTCCCGCTCGCCCTCGGGCAGCTGCGTCACGAGCCGCGCTTCCCGCGCTCGAACGATCGGGTCGGGCTCGGGCAGAGCGCGCTGCTGCCGGTCGAGCTGCCGGTCGCCGATCCGCTCGCGGTGTTCCATCCCACGATGTGGGGCTTCTTCCTCGGTGGCGACGCCGGCATGGCGTGGCTGTGGTGGAGTCGCTCGCTCGGGCTGTTCGCGGTATGGACGGCGGTCTTCCGCATCGTGACCCGCGGCCGGCTCGCGCTCTCGGCCGCCGGTGCCGCGGCGCTCTGCTTCGCACCCTTCTTCCAGTTCTGGTCGTTCAACGCGGCTCCGCAGGCGGCCGGCGTGGGGCTCGCCTTCGTCGCGACGGTGGCGCTCGCGCGCGCCGAGCGGCCCACCGCGATCGCGGCCGGCGGGCTCCTGCTCGCATTCGCGGGCGGCTGCTTCGCGCTGGCGCTGTATCCGCCGTTCCAGGTCCCGCTCGCCTGGCTCTATTTGGCGCTGGTCGCGGGCTTCTGGCTCGACGCGCGGCGCGAGCTCGAGCTGCGGCGCCACAGGCTCTGGCGCGCGCTCGCGCTCGCGACCGCGGCGGCCGTGGTGCTCGCCGCCGTCGCGAGCTTCGCGTGGGAGGCGCACGACGCGATCGAGCTCATGCGCCACACCGCGTACCCCGGCCTGCGCGCCGCCACCGGCGGCGACCGCGCGCCCTGGCAGCTGCTGAACGCGAACCTGGCCGCGCCGCTCTGGGCGAGCGACTGGGGCCCGCTCTACAACGTCTGCGAGGCCGCCTCGTTCTGGCTGTTCGCGCCGGTCGCCGTCGCGCTGTGGGCGTGGCGCTACGCGGCGGGAGGCGAGGGCCTCGACCGCTTTGCCGCGCCGGTCGCAGCGCTCTGGGCGGCGCTGGCGATCTACGCGGTGTTCGGGTTCCCCGGGTGGCTCGCCCGCGCGTCGCTGCTCTCGCTCGCGCCGGGGCGCCGCGCGGTGGTGGGACTCGGGCTCGCCGACGCCGTGCTGGTGATGCGCTTCCTCGCCTGCGCGGCGCCGGCGGCGGCCGCCGAGCGCCGACGCACGATCGTGTTGGCCGCGGCGTGGGCGCTGGCGCTCGCCGCCTGCGGCATTCGTCTGCAGCGGCAGCTGCCCGACGCCCGCCTCGCGATCCTGCTCGCGCTCGCCGCCGCGAACGGTGGGCTCGCGGCGTGGCTGCTCGCCGCGCGCCGGCGCACGCTGCCCGCGCTCGCGCTCGCCGCCGCGTCGCTCGCAACGACGGCGTGGTTCAACCCGATCGCCGTGGGCGGGGCCGACTACCTCGAGGGCAACGCGCTCTCGCGCCGGATCCTCGCCATCGACCGCGAAGCCGGCGGACACAGCAGCTGGCTGGTGTTCGGCTCCGACGAGCTCGCCGACCTGTTCCATGCGCTGGGCGTGCGCTCGCTCAACGGGACCCTCACGCTGCCGCAGCTCGAGCTGTTCGCGCGGCTCGACCCGAACGGTGCCGCGAAGCCGATCTACAACCGCTACGCGCACGTCGCTTTCGTCGCGACGCCCGACCCGCAGCCGGTGTTCAAGCTCCACTCGCGGGACTACGTGATCGTGCGCATCCACCCGGCTCGGCCCGAGCTGCGCGCGCTCGGGGCGACGCACGCGCTGTTCCGGGGCGACGATCGGGCGCGCGCGGCCTTCGAGCGCCTGGCCGGCTACGAGTACCTGGGGTCGGTCGGCGACAACCACATCTACCGGGTGCCGCCGCTGCCCGAGGATGCGGCGCCGGAGCCGCGCAGCCAGTAGCCGAGCTTGCGCGCGGCCGCCGCCGGGCGCAGCGCGACCAGGTCGGCGGCGATGCGGAAGCCGAGGTGCAGGCGCACCACCGCCTTGCGGCGTGCCGCCCGCTCCGCTCCGCGCCAGCCGCGCTCGCCGGCCCGTGCGGCGAGGCGGTCGTAGAGCGCGAACTCCTCCTCGAAGCGCGACAGGTCCTCGGACTGACGCGCCGTCGCGCTCTCCGGATGACGCCGATAGGCGTAGGCCGCGCGGTGCGTGCCGACGATCTCGTCGCCGTCGAGCAGCAGCCGCGCCAGCAGCTCGAGGTCCTGGACCTGCCGCCAGCCGGGCTCGAAGCGCCGGGCGCCGAGCCGCGAGCGTCGCCAGCACAGTGTCGGGCACATCACGAAATCGCCGCGCAGCAGCGCGCGCAGCCCCGCCTCGCCAGCCAGCCGCCAGGGCTCGGCCCGCGGCACCAGCAGCCGCTTGTAGGAGTCCGCCGGCGTCCAGGTCGGCCGGCCCTCGGCGTCGATCAGCTCGGCCGCGCAGCAGAGCGCAACGGCGCGCGGGTGCGATTCGGCGAGCGAGAGCATCTGCTCCGCGTAGTGCGGCAGCAGGCGGTCGTCGGAGTGCAGCAGCGTCACCAGGTCGGTCGACGCCGCATCGAGGCCGCGATTCCAGTTGCCCACCATGCCGAGCGTCGCCGGGTTCGCGCGGTACTCGATGCGCGGATCGCCGAGGCCGGCGATCCGCTCGTGCACCGCCTCGCTGGCTTCGCCGCGGTCGTCGAGCACGACGGCGCGCCACTCGGCGATGCGCTGCGCGCGCACGCTCTCGATCGCCTCGCCGAGCCAGCCGAGGCCGCGGTAGAAGGGGATCGCGAAGGTGATGCGCGGCGTGGGCGGCATCACGGCCTACAATGCCGCGCGTGGACACCGGCGGCCGGGAGTACGCGGAGCGCCTCGAGCGGCTCGCGGGCGCGCGCTGGAAGCGCTGGCTCGACGTGCAGGCGCCGTACCGCTGGAACCTGCGCCGCCTCGCGCTCGGCCGCACGCTCGAGGTCGGCTGCGGCATCGGCCGCAACCTCGCGCACTTGCCGCCCGGCTCGGCCGGCATCGACCCCAACCCGCACGCCGTCGCCGCCGCGCGCCGGCGCGGCCTCGCCGCCTTCGAGCCCGACGCCTTCCTGCGCTCGCCGCTCGCGGTCGCCCGCTTCGACGCACTGCTCTTCGCCCACGTGCTCGAGCACCTGCGGCCGGCCGCGGCCGAAGCGCTCGTCGCGGAGCACCTCGGGTTCCTGCGCCCGGGCGGGCGGCTCGTGCTGATCACGCCGCAGGAGGCGGGCTTCCGCTCCGATCCGACGCACGTCGCGTTCCTCGACTTCGCCGCGCTCGGGTTGCTGCTCGCGCGGCTCGGCTGCGAGCCGCTGCGCGCCTACTCGTTCCCGTTTCCGCGGCTCGCGGGGCGCATCTTCCGTCACAACGAGTTCGTGGTCGTCGGCCGCCGCCCGGCCGGCGCCAGCTTCGAGTGAAGCACCTCGCGCGGCACGTTCGAGAGATCGTACGACAGGAAGGCGAGCACGAGCTGGATGCCGACGATCACCGGCAGCGCGGCCAGCATCACCGTGCCGCTCGTCTGCGGCACGTTGCGGAGGTGGCCTTCCATCCAGCGCGTGACGCCGATCCAGAGCCCGAACAGCACCAGCGGGACGCCGAGCGCGATCTCGATCGAGGCGATGTTGAAGTTGCGCAGGTAGTAGTTGTAGAAGATGCGCTTGGCCGTGTTGGCCGCGTGCTTGCGCGTGAACTCGAGCACCACGCGCCGGATCACCAGCGAGCTCTCCTCGTCGCCGTAGCGCGCCGGCATCGGCACGTCGCACACCACCGCGCGCAGCGTGCCGAGCCGGAACAACAGGTCCGACTCGAAGAAGAAGCCGCGCGCGAGCTTGTCGAACGGGACGCGTCGCAGCACCTCGGCGTGGATCGCCGTGAAGCCGTTGGTGGGATCGAAGACGTTCCAGTAGCCCGACGACAGCTTGCTCGCGAACGAGAGCAGCGAGTTGCCGACCAGCCGCAGCCGCGGCATCGCGCGCAGCCCCTCGAGCTCGAAGAAGCGGTTGCCCTTGGCGTAGTCCGCCTCGCCGGCGAGGATCGGCTCGACCAGGCGCGGGATCAGCGTGGGGTCCATCTGTCCGTCGCCGTCGAGGCGCACGATCACGGTCGCTCCGTCCGCGAGCGCCGCGCGGTAGCCGGTCAGCGTCGCGCCGCCCACGCCCTGGTTCGCCGCGTGGCGCAGCACCACCACGCGGGGGTCGCGGCAGCTGCTCTCGACGAGATCGCCGCTGCCCTCGGGACAGGCGTCGTCGACCACGTAGATGCGCCCGACGGCGGGCGGCACGGCCGCCAGCACGTCGAGGATGTGCCGCTTCACGCGGAAGCAGGGGATCACGGCGGCGATCATGGCGGCGAAGCATACCTCGCTCGGGACATCGACCGGCTCACGCCATCGTGAGCCCGCCGCTCACCGAGAGCGTCTGCCCCGTGATGTAGCCGGCCTCGTCCGAGGCGAGGAAGGCGACCGCCGGCGCCACGTCCTCGGGCTGCCCGAGGCGCCGCATCGGGATGGCGCGCTCGAGCGCCTGGCTGATGCGCTCGCCTTCGCCGCCGGCGCCGGCCATCCCGTGGAACAGCGGCGTGTCGGTCGGGCCCGGACACACGCTGTTGGCGGTGATGCCGTGGCGCACCACCTCGCGCGCCACCGACTTGGCGAAGGCGATCAGGCCGCCCTTCGCGCCGGCGTAGATCGCCTCGCCCGAGGAGCCGACGCGACCGGCGTCCGAGGCGACCATGACGATGCGCCCGAAGCCCGCCGCGACCATGTCCGGCAGCACGGCGCGCGTCACGCGGATCGGTCCCGCGAGGTTGATCTCCAGGACGCGCGCCTGGAAGCGCTCGTCGCTCTCGACGAAGGGGCGCATCTCGTCCCAGCCCGCGCAGGAGACCAGGATGGTGACCGGCGCGAGGCGGGCGCGCACCTCCTCGAGCGCGCGCGTGATCGAGCCCGCGTCGGTGACGTCGAGCGCGACGCCGTGCCCGCCCAGCTCGCCGGCGACGCGTGCGGCCTTGGCGACGTCGAGGTCGGCCACCACCACGCGCCGCCCCTGCGCCGCCAGCGCGCGGCACACCGCGGCGCCGATCCCGCCGGCGCCGCCCGTCACCAGCGCCACGCGCGTCACTTGCGGAACTTCGCGAAGTCGGGCTTGCGGCGCGCGGCGAAGGCCTCGATGCCTTCGCGCGCCTCGTCGCTTCCAACGAAGAGGTCGAGGCCGTCGAAGGCGAGCGAGCCGATGCCGGCGATCGACTCGCTGTCGGCGTTGAACGAGTGCTTGAGGAAGCGCAGCGCGGTGGGGCTCTTTTCGAGGATCTCGTCGGCGAAGCGCCTGACCTCGGCGCGCAGCTCGGCGAGCGGCACGACGGCGTTGACCAGGCCCCAACGCAGCATGGTTTCGGCATCGTACTGGCGGCACAGGTACCAGACCTCGCGCGCGCGCTTGTCGCCGAGGATGCGGGCGAGGTAGGCGCTGCCGAAGCCAGCGTCGAAGGAGCCGACGCGCGGCCCCGCCTGTCCGAAGCGCGCGTGGTCGGCCGCGATGGTGAGGTCGCACACCACGTGCAGCACGTGCCCGCCGCCGATCGCGGCGCCGTTCACGGCGGCGATCACCGGCTTCGGCAGGTCGCGGATCACCCGGTGCAGCGTCTCGATCTCGAACAGGCCCGACTCCGAGGGCCCGTAGTCGCCGGTCTCCAGGCGCTGCTTCTGGTCGCCGCCGGTGCAGAAGGCGCGGTCGCCGGCGCCGGTCAGCGCCACGACGCCGACGGTCGGATCGGCCCAGGCCGCCTTCATGCAGCGGATCAGCTCGTCGACGGTGCGCGCCCGGAACGCGTTCATCCGCTCCGGGCGGTCGATGGTGATCCAGGCGAGCCCGCGCTCGACCTGGTAGCGGACGTCGGTCAGCGCGGTGGGGTCGAAGGACATGGCTGCGCTCCAGCGTGCGGGCGAATCGTCAGCTTCGAGCGCAGCAGCCGCGGCGTCAACTCGATGCAGTCGCAGCCGGGCTCGTTGCAGCTCACGCTGAGCGAGACGTCCGAGGCGACGCGCAGGTACTTCGGCTGCGCCTCGCTGCGCTCCGCGGCGGCCAACCAGGCCGCGGCTCCGCAGACGAGCAACACGCTCCTCGGAGCGCGGAGCGAACCGGAGTCGGCTCTCATGCAGGCCCCTCCCAGGAGCGGCAGCATCGGTCGCCCCGAGTCTACACCCACCGCTCGACGCCGCGTCAAGTGGGAATCGAGGTGTCGGGGCGGACGGACTAGGCGACGAGGCCGAGCACCGCGTCGAGGGCCGGCCAGAGCTCGTCCTCGGGGATGTTGAGCGCCGGGAACAGCCGCAGCACGGTGCCGGCCGTCACGTTGACGAGGACGCCGCGCTCCGCAGCGCGGCGCGACAGCGTGCCCGCCGCCTCGGCGTCGCGCAGGTCCAGACCGAGCAGCAGACCGCGGCCGCGCGCGTTCGCGGCCCGCTCCGGGTGTTGCTTCGCGAAGCGCTCGAGGCGCTCGAGCACGCGACGCCCGAGCGTGTCGGCGCGCGCCACCAGGCCGTCCTCGTCGATGACGCGCAGCACCGCGTCGGCGGCGGCGCAGGCGAGCGGGTTGCCGGCGTAGGTGCCGCCGTGGTCGCCGAGCGAGACGGTCTTGGCGACGTCTTCGCTGCACAGGAAGCCGGCGATCGGGAAGCCGCCGCCGAGCCCCTTGCCGAGCGTGACGACGTCCGGAACGACGCCTTCGTGTTCCAGCGCGAGCCAGCGCCCCGTCCGGCCGAGCCCGGTCTGGATCTCGTCCAGCACGAGCAGCGCGCCGCTCTGGCCGGTGATCTCGCGCAGTCCCGCCAGGTAGCCGGGCGGCGGCACGTTGACGCCGCCCTCGCCCTGGATCGGCTCGACGACGAACGCGGCGGTGTTCGCGTCGACGGCGCGCCGCGCCGCCTCGAGGTCGCCGAAGGGGACGAAGCAGCCCTCGTGCAGGATCCGCGCGTAGGGCGCCCGGTGCTTGTCCTGGCCGATGATCGAGAGCGCCCCGAGCGTGCGGCCGTGGAACGAGTTGGTGGTCGAGACGAACTTGGTGCGCTCGGTGGCGCGGTGCGCGAGCTTGAGCGCGCCCTCCATCGCCTCGGCGCCGCTGCTGACGAAGAAGGCACGCGTGAGCGCGGCGGGCGCGACTCCGAGCACGCGCTCGGCGAGGTCGAGCTGCGGCAGCGTGTAGAAGAGGTTGGTGGTCTGCATCAGGCGGCCGGCCTGCTCCGCGATCGCCGCCTGGAGGGCGGGGTGGCAGTGGCCGATCGCCGCCACGCCCCAGCCGGCGGTCAGGTCGACGTACTCGCGCCCTTCGACGTCGCGCACGCGCGAGCCGCGGCCGGAGACGAGCGCCACTGGCAGCCGGCGCACCACCGGCAGGAAGCTCCGGGCCTCGCGGGCCGCCACCTCGTCGAAGCGGGCACCCATGCGTCGTCTCCTCGCGGACCGGGGCGAGATTCGAGCCTCGCGCGGCCGCCGTCAACCCTTGGGCTACCCTGCCGGGCATGGCGGCCCGTCTCCCCTACGCCGACGGCGCGAGCCCGCCGTTGGTCGACCGCGCCAGCCCGCTGCTGGTCGACAGGTTCGCCCGGCGCATCGAGAGCCTCCGCATCTCGGTGACGGACCGCTGCAACTTCCGCTGCGTCTACTGCATCCCCGGCGAGGACATCGAGTGGCTCCCGCGCGCAGAGCTGCTCTCGCTCGAGGAGATGGCGCGGCTGGCGCGGATCGCCGTCGGCGCGGGCGTCCGCAGGCTCCGCATCACCGGGGGCGAGCCGCTGCTCCGCAAGAACCTGCCGAGCCTGGTGGCCGAGCTCGCAGTGATCCCGGGCCTCGAGGACCTCGCGCTCACGACCAACGGCACCGAGCTGCCGCGGCTCGCCCAGCCGCTCGCGGAGGCGGGGCTGCGGCGCGTGAACGTGAGCCTCGACTCGCTCGACGACGCGACCTTCGCGAAGCTCGCCCAGCGCGACGCGCTCGACGCCGTGCTGGCCGGCCTCGACGCGGCCGAGGCGGCGGGCCTCACCCCGATCAGCATCAACTGCGTCGCGATCCGCGGCGTCAACGACGGCGAGGTGGTCGACTTCGCGAAGCTGGCCCGCGAGCGCGGCTGCGAGGTGCGCTTCATCGAGTTCATGCCGCTCGAGCACGGCCAGCGCTGGGGACCCGATGCGCTGGTGCCCGGCGCCGAGCTGCGCGCCCGCGTCGAGGCCGTCTTCCCGCTGGCGCCGAGCCCGGATCAGGATCCGCACGCGCCGAGCCGCGACTGGGTCTTCGCGGACGGCGCGCGCGGCACGCTCGGCTTCATCGACTCGGTGACGGCGCCGTTCTGCGCGAGCTGCAATCGCATCCGCCTGACCGCGGACGGCAAGCTGCGCACCTGCCTGTTCTCGCTGCGCGAGCACGACCTGCGCGGCGCCCTGCGCGCCGGCGCCTCGGACGCCGAGCTCGAGTTGCTGCTGCGCGCCGCCGTCGGCGCCAAGGAGCTCAAGCACCACATCACGGACGGGCTCTTCGTGAAGCCCGAGCGCAGCATGAGCCAGATCGGGGGTTGAGGGCGATGGCAGAAGCGCGGCCTGACGCGATCCTGCTCGAGGGCATCCAGGTCCCGGCGGCGCTCGGCGTCACCGCCGCGGAGCGGCGGATGCGGCGGCCGGTGCTGCTCGACCTCGAGGTCGAGTACGACCTGCGCGCAGCCGGGCGCAGCGACCGCATCGGCCAGACGCTGCACTACAAGCGCATCTTCGAGGTCGTCGAGGACGTCGCGGCGAACCAGGAGCACAAGCTCGTCGAGGCGCTCGGAGAGCGCATCGCGCGGGCCGTGCTCGAGAAGTTCGACGCGCTGGCGGTGAGCGTGACGGTGCGCAAGCCCAAGCCGATCGCCGGCGTCCTCGAGCACGCCGGGATTCGCATCCGGCGCGCGCGCGACGAGGGTCGCTGAGACCGCCCGGACCCAGGGCTCCCGGCCGGGCGCCCGCCGGCACGAGCCGCGTCAGGGGGTGTTATGATCGGGGCCGCCGCCGCCCCCGAAGGGGCTCGGAGGAGTCCCGGCGTGTCGAACCCGATCGAGTCATTCGACGGCCTCCCCGACCGGATGGCGCAGCTCAGCGCCGTCGAGCGCGAGATCGTCGTCTACTCCTACTACCGCGACGCCGAGCTCCGCGGCGCGAACCTGCTGTTCCGCCTGCTCCGCATCGTCGACGAGCCGGAGTCGCAGGTGCGCCTCACCGAGCACCTCGCCGACGAGGTGCGCCACGCCTGGCTGTGGACCGAGCTGATCCAGTCGCTCGGCGCGCATCCCGTCTCGATCCTCGACGGCTATCAGGTCCGCATCGGCAAGCGCGCCGGCATCCCGCGCACGCTGGTCGATCTGTTCGCGCTCACCGTCGTGGTCGAGCAGCGCGCGCTGCGCCGCTACACCGAGCACATGCGGCGGCCCGGCACCTCGGCGCGCACGCTCGGCGTGCTCGCGGCCGTGACCCAGGACGAGGGCTGGCACGTCGACTGGATGCGGCGCAAGGCGCGCGAGCTGGCCGGGCGCGACGGCGACCCCGAGCAGGCCGAGCGCGCGATCGAGCGCTTTCGCGAGATCGATCGCGCCGTGATGATCGAGCTCGAGGCGGCCGAGCGGCGCTTGGCCGAGGTCTGATCGCGTGGCCGAGTCCCCCCGAGACTGGACGCCGCCGGCGAAGCCCGCCGTCACGCTCGCGAGCGCCGAGCTCGCCGAGATGTCGAAGAACGAGCGCATCAAGCTCGAGAGCCAGGGCCTGTTCTTCGTCGGCGGCGACGGCGTCGCACGGCACGGCTTCGCCGACGAGCTCGACGCGCTCTCGCGCGGGGAGCGCCCGACGATCGGCAACGAGGCCAAGGAGCTCTCGAAGTTCTTCGGCATCTACCGCCAGCAGGAGCGCGGCGAGCGCGGCCGCAAGAGCGGCGACCACATCTTCATGGTGCGCATCAAGTGCCCCGCCGGCGGCGAGCTCACCGCGCGGCAGTGGGCGGCGCTCGACGATGCGGCCAACGGCTTCGCCGACGGCACGCTGCGCATCACGTCGCGGCAGGGCGTGCAGTACCACCACGTCTACGGACCCAAGCTCGCGCCGCTGGTGCGGCGCCTGAACCGCGGCTATCGCGAGGAGGCGACGCTGGGCGCCTGCGGCGACGTCAACCGCAACGTGATGACCTCTCCGGTGGACGGCCTGCTCGGACCGGGCGACGCGCGCGCCCGCGAGCTCGCGCAGGCGATCGCGACCGAGCTCGCGCCGCGCAGCTCCTCATACTTCCAGGTCTTCCTGTCCGACGCCGAGGGCCGCAGCCTCGCGCCGCTGCATTCCGACGAGCCGCTCTACGGCGCGCAGTACCTGCCGCGCAAGTTCAAGGTGGGACTGGCCCACGCGGACGACAACTCGATCGATCTCCGCACGCAGGACGTGGGCCTGCTGCCGGTCGGCGCCGACGGCTCGCTCTGGGACCTCTGGTCTGGGGGCGGCCTCGGCCAGACCCACAACAACGCGTCGACCGCGCCGCTGCTCGGCCTCTACCTCGGGCGCATCCGCCGCGAGCAGGTGGTCGGCGCGGTGCGCGCGATCGCGCTGCTGCAGAAGGAGCACGGCGAGCGCAAGGACCGCAAGCTGGCGCGCTGGAAGTACACGATCCGGCGTCTGGGGCTCGACGCCGTGCGCCGGGCGCTGCGCGAGCGCTTCGCGATCGAGCTCGCCGACGCGGCGCCGCAGCCGCTCCCGCCCGGCCGCGTGCACCTCGGCTGGCACGAGGCGCTCGACGGGAGCAGCTTCTACGGCATCTCGGTCGAGAACGGACGGCTGCGGCCCGAGGTGCGCAAGGGCGTGCGCGCTGCCGTCGAGGAGCTCGGCCTGCGCGTGCGCATGACGCCGCACCAGGACCTGCTGCTGTGCGGCGTGCGCGATCGCGAGGGGCTGCTGCGCATCCTCGACGCTCACGGCATCGCGCGGCCCGAGACCGTCTCGCGCGTGCGCCAGCTCGCGATCGCCTGCCCCGCGCTGCCGACCTGCGGGCTGGCCATGACCCACGCCGAGGGCGTGCTGCCGCACTACATCGACGCCATCGACGCGGCCGGTCTCGGCGGCGTCGACGTCGAGATCCGCATGACCGGCTGCCCCAACCACTGCGCGCGCCCGCCCTCGGCCGAGATCGGCATCTTCGGCTACGGCAAGAACGACCACGTGATCCTGGTCGGCGGATCGCGCAACGGCATGCGGATCGGCAAGGTGCTCTACGAGCGCATCTCGGAGGAGCAGATGATCCCGGCGCTGGTCGGGCTGCTGCGCGCGATCGAGACCCGGGCGCCGGCGGGCGTCTCGGCGGGCGACTGGCTCTGGGAGACGGACGCCGCCGTGCTGCGCGGGTGGATCGGGGTCGAAGGCGCGGCGTAGTCGCAGGCTGGGCGAAGAGGGCTGAGCTTGTTCCGCCAGCGTCGCGCAATCTCCCCCTTGATGCCCGCGCTGCTGTCGGCGGTGCTCGCCTTCGAAGCGCCTGCGCGCGCGGCGGTTTCGCTCCAGGGCGTCGGCGTCCTCCCCGGCGAGTCCGCCAGCATCGGTGCGGCTGGCTCGGGCACGCTGATCGTGGGCTGGAGCTTCGATGTCGGCACCGACGGCACGCTCCTGAGTGAGGAAGCGTTCCGCTGGGACCCCGTGCATGGCATCGCGGGGCTGGGATTCCTGCCGGGAGAGGCGTTCAGCCAGGCCATCGACGTTGCGCTGGACGGGTCGATCGTGGCCGGACACGGCTACACACTCGACAGCCAGGGCCGGACGATTTCCGAGCAAGCCTGCATCTGGAGCGCCATCCAGGGCGTCGTCGGACTCGGCTTCCTGCCCGGTGACTTCGTGAGCAAGCCGTTCGCCCTTTCGCGCGACGGCTCGACCGTCGTCGGCGGCAGCGGCGGGTTTCATTCCCAGGTATTCGTGGAGCAGGCGTTCGTCTGGGACGCGGTGCACGGCATGAGAGGCCTGGGCCTCCTTCCGGGCGGGACCAACACGGAAGCGCAACGGGTGTCGCGCGATGGCTCGATCGTCGCCGGGCATGGCTTCACCGTCGACGCGCAGGGGAGGCGGACCACGGACCAGGCCTTCGTATGGGACGCAGTCAGCGGGTTGCGAGGGCTCGGATTCCTACCGGGTGAATCGAAGAGCCGAATTCGCCTGATTTCGGAGGACGGCTCCGTGGTGGTCGGGGACAGCTACACCGACGACGCGCGAGGGACAATCACCGACGAGGCATTTGTATGGGATGCAGTGCACGGCATGCGAGGGCTCGGCTTCCTTCCCGGAGAATCCGTGAGCAAGGCCACCGGCGCGACGAGCGATGCGTCGGTCGTCGTGGGAGGTAGCGCGACGCTCGACGCGCAGGGGCAGCCGCTCACGAATGAGGGATTCGTTTGGGACGCGGTGAACGGCATGAGGGGACTCGGGTTGCTCCCGGGCTACGCTCGGTGTAGCGCCAACAACGTCGCGGAGGCGGGCGGGGCCATCGTCGGAGCGTGCTCGCAAGGCTCGACGGGGCCGCTGGATGGATTCGTCTGGGATGCGCAGCACGGAATGCGAAGCGTGGCCGATGTCTTCGGCGCTGCTGCGAACGGCTGGACGAGGTTGAACCCTGCGGCGATCTTCGGGCGCATGATCGCCGGGAACGCTACCGATCCGGGGGGTCACGAGGAGGCGTGGCTCGCCGACCTGCCCGAGCCGTCGGCTGGTTGGCTCGATGCGGGAGCGCTTGCGGCCCTGGCAGGGCTGCGTCGCCGACGGCAGCTAGGTCGACCGGGCGTGCTACCGTGAGGCGGAGCGCCCCACCCGAGGACCCGTCGTGAGCCTCCCTCCGGCCGATGCTCCGCTCGCGCTCGGCGCGGCCGAGCGCCTCGCGCGCGACGCCGTCGACGCGGGGCGGCTCGAGCGCGCACCGGCGCTGCGGCTCGGCCGCCAGCTCGCCGCCGACCGGCGGCTGATCAAGGCGGTCGCCGCGGCGGCCGCCGAGGCGAAGCGGCGCTGGATGGGCGACGTCGTCAGCGTCTCGCGCAACGTCTTCCTGCCGCTCACCAACCTGTGCCGCGACCGCTGCAGCTACTGCACCTTCGCGAAGCGGCCCGGCGACCCGGGCGCCAAGAGCTACACGCTCGGCGAGGTGGCGGCCGTCTGCGACGGCGCGCGGCGAGCGGGCTGCATCGAGGCGCTGTTCTGCCTTGGCGACAAGCCGGAGCTGGCCTTCCCGAGCCATCGCGCGTGGCTCGTGGAGCAGGGCCACGCCACCACCGCGGAGTATCTCGTCGAGGCGTGCCGCGTCGCCGTCGAGCGCGGCATGCTCCCGCACACCAACGCCGGCCTGCTGACGCAGGAGCAGATGGCGGCGCTGCGGCCGTGGAACGCGTCGATGGGGCTGATGCTCGAGACCACCAGCGAGCGCCTGCTCGCGCGGGGCGGCGCCCACCACGCGGCTCCCGACAAGCACCCCGCGCTGCGGCTGCGCATGCACCGCGAGGCGGGCGAGCTCGGCATCGCCTTCACGACCGGCCTGCTGCTCGGGATCGGCGAGACCGCCGACGAGCGCGTCGACACGCTGCTGGCGATCCGCGAGCTCGCCGACCGCTACGGCCACATCCAGGAGGCGATCCTCCAGCCCTTCCACCCGAAGGCCGACACCAAGATGCGTGGAAGCGCGTCGCCCGCGGACGACGACGTGGTGGCGTGGGTCGCGCTGGCGCGGCTGGTGCTCGGGCCCGGCGTGCACGTGCAGGCGCCGCCGAACCTCGCCAGCGAGCAGCTCCTCGAGCGGCTGCTGCGCGCCGGCGTCGACGACTTCGGCGGCGTCTCGCCCGTCACGATCGACTTCATCAACCCCGAAGCGCCCTGGCCGAAGCTCGAGGCGCTCCGCCGCCGCAGCGAGGCGGCCGGCGCCGCGCTGCGCGAGCGCCTGCCGGCGTATCCCGAGCACCTGCTCGCGAGGCCCGATCTCTTCGACGCGTCGATGCGCGCGCGGGCGCTCGCGCTCGCGGATGCCGACGGCTGGGCAACGCCGCGCCCGGCGCCGGCGGAGGAGGCCGCATGAGTCTCGATCGACTGCTCGGCGCGATCAGCCGGCCCGTCGCGGGCGTGCTCGATCGCGCGCTCGCCGACCGCGAGCTCTCGGTCGACGACGCCGAGGTGCTGCTCGGCGCGCAGGGCGCGGACCTGCTCGCGCTGATGACGGCCGCCGACGTGGCGCGCCGCGCCGACAAGGGCGATCTCGTCAGCTACGTCGTCTGCCGCAACATGAACTTCACCAACGTGTGCTACGTCGGCTGCAGCTACTGCGGCTTCTCGCGGCACAAGGACGACCCCGACGCCTACGACCACTCGATGGAGAAGCTGATCGAGAAGGGTCGCGACGCCGTGGCGCGCGGCGCCACCGAGTTCTGCATCCAGGGCGGCATCCACCCCAACAAGGACCACACGCACTACCGCGAGATCTTGACGGCGCTGAAGGCCGAGTTCCCGCAGGTCCACATCCACGCCTTCTCGCCCGAGGAGATCGACCACGGCCACAGGCAGAGCGGCATGCCGCTCGCCGAGTACCTGTGCTGGCTCAAGGACGCCGGCCTCGGCACGATCCCCGGCACGGCGGCCGAGATCCTGGTCGACGAGGTGCGCGAGATCATCGAGCCGCGCAAGCTCAAGACGGCGCGCTGGGTCGAGATCGTGAAGGCGGCGCACGGCGTCGGCCTGCGCTCGACCGCGACGGTGATGTACGGCCACATCGAAGAGCCGCGCCACGTCGCGCAGCACTTCCAGCTGATCCGCGACGTCCAGAGGCAGACCGGCGGCTTCACCGAGTTCGTGCCGCTCGGCTTCATCCACGAGAAGAACCGGCTGTTCCAGCAGCTCGGCGCGCGGCCCGGCTCTTCTGCCCCCGAGGACGTGCGGCTCGTCGCTGTGGCGCGGCTCTTCCTGCGCCCGTGGATCGCCAACGTGCAGATGTCGTGGGTGAAGATGGGCACCAAGCTCGCCCAGCTCGCGCTGCTCTCCGGCGCCAACGACTTCGGCGGCACGCTGATGGAGGAGTCGATCAGCCGCGAGTCGGGCGCCGACCACGGCGAGAACCTGCCGGCCGAGGAGATGCGCCGGCTGATTCGCGAGATGGGCCGCATCCCGGCCGAGCGCAGCACCAGGTACGAGATCCTGCGCGTCTTCGAAGACCCGGCGCTGGATCCGCCGTCGCTCGAGCCGGACCGCCGGCGCGAGCTCGCCGGCCCCGGCCGCTGGAAGAAGCAGGGCGAGGCGCGCCGCCAGCCGCTGCCGCTGCGCGCCGGCTCGACGGCCGGTTGATGAACTTCGCTCGCCTGCGGCTCGCTGCCCGGAGGCCGACTCCCGAGTCGGCCTCCGGGCTCGACGCGCCGCGGGGGCCGCGTCTATGCTTGTGGCCCCCAAGGAGGTCTACCCATGTCCGCACGCCGGATCGCCATCGCCTTCGTCTCCACCGCGCTGCTCTGCGCCGCCGCCAGCGCGCGCGCGGCCGGCCCGACCGTCACCGTCGGCCACAACCGCATCGACCCCGCCAAGGTCAGCATCAAGAAGGGCGAGTCGGTCACCTTCCACAACGTCGACGAGATGCCGGGCGGCCACACCATCGTCGCCGACGACGGCTCCTTCAAGAGCCCGCCGCTCAAGAAGGACGAGAGCTTCACCCGGAAGTTCGACAAGGCCGGCAAGACGATGATCCACATCGAGCAGCACCCGAAGACCACCGGCGAGATCGACGTGCAGTGAGGAGCCGCTGCATCGTCGAGCGTGCCGGGTGCGCCGCCTACTCCGGGCAGGTCGGCTCGACGTCGTAGCCGAGGTAGTAGTAGGCGTGCCAGCTCGACTTGCCCTCGCCCGGCGAGACCACCACGTGCACGCCCTCGAGGCTGGTGCACTCGGTCACGGTCTCGGCCGCGCCGTCGCCGTCGAGGTCGGGCTGCGCGGGGTCGACCGCGGGGCCCGGCAGCGCGGCCACGCCGAGCTCGGGGAGCTCGAGCGACTCGGCGCCGAGCGCGCCGCGCAGGTGGTAGGCGCTCGAGTGGCGTTCGCCGATCAGCACCAGCGGGAACGCCTCTGGCGCTTCACCCGGTAGCGGTCCCTCCGACACCTCGAACGAGATCCGCTCGCCCGGCCCGACCAGGAACACCGGCGTGCCCGTCGCGAGGTGCTGGTTGAGCGTCAGGAAGACGAGCGCGCTGCCCTGCGAGGTGACGATCCCCAGGCGCTGCTCGAGGATCGGCTGCGTGGGCAAGGCGGGAGGGCGCGGCGCGCACGCCAGGACGGCGCAGGCCAGCGCGCCGCAGCGAGCGACGGACGAGGCGCGCAAGCCTAGCGGCCCGTCCAGCGCAGCCATGCGGACGCCGCGAGTCCCCAGATCGCGTCGAAGACGAGCACGAAGACGGGGGTCAGCGCGCCGAGCTCGAGGCCGAGCACACCCTTGCCGGCGCGCGGGAAGAAGATGAAGAGCTGCGCCAGCGCGGGAGCGAGGCTCAGCGCGAGGCCGCGCACCGCCCAGCCCGGGATGCTGAGCGGCAGCGCGAAGAGGAGGCCCCAGATGCCTCCCCAGACGAGGCGCGGGTAGAGCCACGCGAGCGTCCAGGCTGGCACGAGCGACACGCCGAGCGCAGCGGTGACGCCCGAGCGGCCGGCCTCCCAGGCGGCGAAGCTGTTCGCGAGCGCGCCGATCGCGCCGGCTGCGAAGCAGAGCGAGAGCGTGCGAGCGAGCGACTGCACGGGCGCACACGATAGGAGAGCGGCGCTAGCGGCGCAGCATGCCGCTGATCTCCCGGGAGCTCGCCGCTTCGCCCGAGAACGAGAAGGTGCCGCGCTCCCGCATCTCGCGGGCGGCGCGCAGGAAGGCGCCGAGGGCGGCTCGCGAGAGCGCGCTCCCCACGCTGACGCGCTTGACGCCGAGCTCCGAGAGCTCGGCGAGGCTCAGGCGGAGACCCGGCAGTCCCATCAGGACGTTCAGCGGGCGGTCGATGGATTGCACCACCGCGGCGATCTCCTCCCGGCTCGCGAGGCCCGGCGCGTAGAGGACGTCCGCGCCGGCCTCCTGATACGCCTGGAGTCGCCGGATCGTGTCGCGCAGATCGGGCCGTCCGACGATGTGGTTCTCCGCCCGCGCCGTCAGCACGAAGGGGACGTCGAGCGAGCGCGCCATCTCCGCGGCGGCGCGCACCCGCGCGACGGCCAGCTCGTGCGCGTAGACCGGCTCGTCGCGGCGACCCGTGGAATCCTCGATCGATCCCCCGGCGAGCCCCGTCGCCGCGGCGAGGCGGATCGTCTCCGCGACCGTCCCCGGACCGTCTCCGAAGCCGTTCTCGAGGTCGGCGCTCACCGGCAGCTCGGTGGCCGAGACGATCTCGGCCGCGTGCGCGAGCATCGCGTCGCGCCCGACCTCTCCGTCGCACACGCCGATCGAGAACGCGTACCCGGCGCTGGTGGTCGCCAGCGCCTCGAAGCCGAGCTGCGCGAGCAGCCGCGCCGTGCCGAGGTCCCACGGGTTCGGAATCACGAACGCGCCGTCCCGCCGATGCAGCGCCTGAAACGCGCTCGCCTTCTCCGTCTGGGTGCTCATCGCAGTCTCCCGTGATGTCATCACAGGCGCGGCGCGATGGCGGCCAGCGCCTCCGCGGACGTCATCACCGGAATCACCTCGAACTCCGCCAGGTCCCGCCAGCGCGCCATCCATTGGTCCAGCAGCGCCCGGTCGTCGCACTCCATCACCTGGAAGCAGCGGCGGAAATCGTCGGTGACCCAGCTCGCCAGATAGCGCAGGCCCTCGGGCGCCAGGCGCCCCTGCTCCCGGAAGCGGCGGTAGACGGGAACCGCGTCGCCGCCGCGGAAGTGCTCGACGATCAGGTAGAGCATGCCGCCGGCTTCACGAGATCCCGCTCCGGCGCACGATCTCCGCTACGCTGACGCCGGAGCGCGCCGCCGACACCAGCTCGATCGGATCGCCGCGCGCGATCTCGCCTTCGCGAAGCACCCTGAAGTAGAACCCGCTGCGACCGCTGCGCTGGAAGCGCTTCACCATGTCGGCGCGGCCGAAGCGGATGCCGAGCTTGAAGCAAGGCAGGCGCGGCTGGGTGACCTCGAGCTCCGCGGATCCGATGCGCAGGCGGTCGCCGATCTGCACGCTCTCCTCGTCGAGGCCGGCGGTGGTGAGGTTCTCGCCGAACGCGCCCCACGGGAGCTCCACCCCGGGAAGCTCGGCGCGCCAGAGCTCGTAGTGCTCACACGGATAAGCGTAGACTGCCTTGTCGGCGCCGCCGTGGACCGAGAGATCGGACTGCTCGTCCCCGGCCAGGTTGAGCTTGCTGACCCGCACAGCGCCCCCGACCGGCGCCTTGAAGATCGAGGTGCGCACCATCTTGCCGCGCCACTCGACCTCGCGCGGCCGCCCGACGTTGATCGATACGAGCTTCACGGCCTCGATGGTACCGAGCGCGGCTCAGCGCGCCGCCAGCAGCTTCCGCAGCGCCTCGCTCACCGCGGGGTAGACCGCTTCGGCCACGGCCTGGTTGCCCCGGTCGGTGTAGTGGCAGTCGTCGAAGAAGAACTCGAGGCTCTTCGGCACCAGCGTGTCGAGCGGCACGTAGCGCGCGCCGGCGCGCTCGGCGAGCTCGCGCTGCACGCCGTTGTAGCGCTCCATCTCGCGCTCGAGCCAGGCGGTCGAGGGCCTGACCCGGCCGCTCGGCGTGCTCACGAAGAACCACAGCGCCGCCTCCTCGTCGGGGCTCATCTGCGGCTTCCACAGCGTCGGCTGGGCGAGCACGATGGTGGGCACGCCGTGCGCCGTCGCGAAGCCGAGCAGCGCCCGCATGGCGTCCGAGAACTCGACGATGGGATCGGGGTCGCGCACCGGCGCCTCGACGAAGGGATAGCCGCGGTACTCGGCGCGACGCTCTGGCAGGCGCTGGCTGTGCCACTCGAGGCTGCGCCCACGCTCGAGCGCCCGTTCGAGCCGGAAGCGGTTCCGCAGCACCACGAGCCGCCGGCAGAGCTGGGAGAGGCTGGTGCAGCGGTCGAGCCAGGTGAGCTCCGCCTCCTTCTGCGGGAAGCTTCCGTCGTAGTGGTAGCCGGGCCCGCCGTGCCAGGTCAGATCGTTGACGCCCTCCAGTGTCACGAGCAGGTCGGGCTCGAACGAGGTGAGCTGCGCTCGCGCCCAGTTGAGGCGATCGCCCGCCGTCTGTCCCCCGACGCCCATCGCGGCCACCTCGACGCGCACGCCGCGCGGCGCGAACTCTGCGGTCAGCTTCTTCTCGAGGATCGCCGACCAGATGTCCTCGGTGCTCTGGGTGGGCTGGTCGGTGGTCGACGCCCCCAGACACAGCACCCGCAAGGTGCCAGCCGGCTTGCGACGGTCGCGCATCGAGAGCGATCGGAAGCCGAAGGCGTTCTTGTCGTAGACGATCTCGCGCTTGACGCCGGGGATCGTCTGCGACAGGTAGAGCCGCTGCGACTGGCCTTCGGCGAGCGGCAGCCCGAGCCAGAGCACGGCTTCGGCGAGCGAGAGGGCGATCGCGAGCGACAGGCCGATCGCGGCGAGGGCGCGCGCCGCGGCGCGAAGCGGGGATCGGCCTGACCGCGCCATCGATGGGGCCACCTCGATCGGATCGGGGCGGCATGATGGCACGGGCGGATCGCTTTGGCTCAGCCGCCGCCGGGGGCCCGCGCGCCGAACCTCGCCGCGGCCCGGGTGCGGGCCTTGGCGGCCTCCGCGTCGCGATCGCGCGGCGCCGCCGTGGTGACCAGGGCGTGCAGGAGCGTGTGGGCCACCTCGGCGACCTCTTCCACCGCGACCTCGAAGGCCTCCGCGTTCGCCTTCGAGGGCTTGGTGAATCCGCAGAGCTTGCGGACGAACTGGAGCGAAGCCGCTCGGATCTCCTCGTCCGTCACCGGAGGCTCGAAGTTGAAGAGCGTCTTGATGCTGCGGCACATGGTGGTGTCCTCGCGCAGGCGTTCGCTTCGGGGTGCGCAGCTCAGCCGAGGCGCGCGAGGCCCTGACGCGCCTCCTCGCGCACCTTCTCGTCCGGATCGTTCTCGATGACCGCTCGCAGAGCGGACCCGATCTCGATCTCGAGGACTCGGCGCTTCGGCTTGCAGGCGCCGCAGCTGAGCGCGTGAACGGCGTGGCGGCGGACCTTCGCGACGGGATCCGAGAGCATCGAGAGCATCGGCTCGAGGTACGACTCGTCCGCGAGATGATCCATCAGCTGGAGGCACCACCAGCGGACCTTCGCATTGGGATGCGCGAGCCCGGCGATCAGCGCCGCCCTCGCAGCCGGTCGCACCTGCACGCGTCGAAGGTCGCCGGCATTGATCGCCCCGACGAGCTCGACGATCGCCTGATTGCGCCGAGAGGCGTCTGCGAACGCCGCCACGAGCTCCGAGCAGCGGTCCATGGGCTCTTCTCCATGCGAGGGCATCCTCGGCGATGCGATGCATCGGCCTCGTCAGAGCCGCTTCTCCCGGAAGAGTACCCCACCGGCTTCTGGCTGGGTGGGTTGGTTGCGCGAGTCGGCCAGATCGGCCTCCACGATGCGGAGCATCTACGCCTCTTCGGTGTAGGGAGGGCCGCCTCAGCGCGACGGCTCGAACCTCTGGTTGCTGTAGGGGTTGGCCGTCGGCCGAGCCACGACGTTGAACGAGAACTGCGCGGCGACGTGGCAGGCGTTGCAGCCCTGCGTGAGCGCGTCGTACGCCGCGACGAAATCGGGCTGGCTCCGGCCGGCGATCGCCTTGCGCAGCGCCGCGATCGGCCCCGCCGTGAATTCGGGGATCAGCTCCGTCAAGGGCCGCGGAGCATCCTTGTGCAGCGGATGCAGGCGGACCGAATCCGCGAAGCCCTCTTCGAGCTCGTCCACCTCGTACGCGGCGAGCGGCCAGTTGCCGGCCTGCCCCGCGTACCAGAGCTTCAGGTGCCGCATCTGCGTGGCCGACATGATCTCGCCGAGCCCCGGAGCGTACGGACTTCCCGCGCCGGCAGACTCGCCGTCGCCCGGCTTCGCGCACGCCGCCAGGACCATCGCGAGCAGCGCTGGCGCGATCCTCCGGATCATTCGCGCGCCAGCAGCCGCCACTCGCCACCCGGACTGGCCATTGCACCTCCTCGGACGGCGCCGAGCTCACTCTCACCCACGCGAGACGATATCCCATGCGCGCGACGCGCTGCGAGGAGTCGAGCCACTACCGGTGAGCGGCGGGGTCCGAGCTCCGCAGGCTAGACTCCGGGCGCGCGTTCGAGGGAACCCGTCCGTGGAACACGAGCGGCCGCTCAAGATCGCCGAAGGCCGCGAGGCGGAGATCTTCGCCTGGGGGCCCGACGAGGTGCTCCGCCTCTACCGCAACCCGTTGGACCGCGACAAGGCCGACCGGGAGATGCTGGTGCTCGCGGCCGTGCGCTCCGCGCTGCCCTGCGTGCCGGCCCCACACCGAAGAGTGGAGTGGAACGGGCGCCCCGGCATCCTGATGGAGCGACTGGCGGGCCGCAGCCTGCTCGCCGAGATGCAGCGCCGGCCGTGGCGGGCATGGGCGCTCGCCGCGCTCACGGGGCGAGTGCATGCGGAGCTCCACGAGCTCCGCGCCCCGGCGGAACTTCCGAGCCTGCGCAGCGTGCTCGCGGCGCGGATCGACCAGGAGGTCGACGCTCCCGCCGAGCTCCGGCGCGCCGCGCTCGCCGAGCTCGAGGGCCTCGCGGATGGCGACAGCGTCTGCCACGGCGACTTCCACCCCGACAACGTGCTGCTGTGCTCCGGCACGCCCGTCGTGATCGACTGGGCGTACGCGACGCGCGGCGCGCCGTGCGGCGATTTCGCTCGAAGCGAGCTGATGATCCGGATGGGAGCGCTCCCGCCGGGCACGCCGGGGCTGATCCGCTGGGGGCGATGGCTCGGCGGAGATCTGTTTCGGCGCGCCTACCGCAGCGCCTACGAGACGAAGCACCGCTACGACGAGGACACGCTCCGCCGCTGGCAGCTCGTGCGAGCCGTGGACCGCCTCGCGGACCGGATCCCCGAGGAGCGACCCGCGCTGCTGCGCGAGGCCGATCGAATCCGCCTCCGCCTGCGCGCGAGATAGCGCTCCTGCCGAGGCGCGTTCAGTCGATCTCCGGTGCACCGTCGAAGAAATCCACGACGCCGGTCTCCAGCGAGTACTCGGCTCCGACGACGAGGAGCCCATCCTCCTTGATCAGCTGCTCGAGGATCTCCGATCCGTGTCGCAGGTGGTTCGCCGACACGCGGATGTTGGCCCGAACCGCCTGCTCCATCAGAGCCTCTGCATCGCGCTCGAGCTCCGTCGCCAGCAGCGCTTCCACGGATGGCCGGACGCGGTCGACGATCGACCGGAGGTTCCTCGACTGGTCCTCGGAAGGACGCGCGAGCTCCTCCAGGGTCGCCTGGATCGCCCCGCAGCTGGAGTGACCCAACACCACGACGAGTCGCGTGCCGAAGCGCTCCGCGGCGAACTCGACGCTGCCGACTTGAGACGGAGCAACGATGTTCCCTGCCACGCGGATGACGAACAGGTCACCGAGGCCCTGGTCGAAGACGATCTCCGCCGGCACCCGCGAATCGGAGCAGCCGAGGATGATGGCGAACGGCTCCTGGCCCGCCGCCAGCTCGCGGCGGCGCGTCTGGCTTGCGGCCGCGTCGCGGCTGCGATCGCCGGATGCGAAGCGGCGGTTGCCCTGGCGCAAACGTTCGAGTGCTTCGTGTGCCGAGATCATGACGCCTCATCCTCGTCGGGCTGGACGGTCTAGAGTCGGAGCTGCCTGAGTTCCTGCTCGCGGAGCGGCGCGTCCCATGCGAGGAAGAACTCGTCGAGCTGGGGCGGCTTCGCGCCGGTGCCGGCGAGCATCGCGTGGACCTGGCCGCGGTGGTGGATCTGATGGACGAACAAGTGCGAGAGCACCGCGTGCACCGCCTCGCGGGTGAGCCCGCGGTCTCCCCGATCCAGGACGACGACGCTCTCGAGGGCCGCTTCGGTCAGGCCATCGCAGTAGCACACCAGGCGAGCATCCGTCGCTGCTTGCGCGGCGGCAAGGTCCGTGAGCTTCGGGAATGGAAGCTCGTTCTCGTACAGCGTGGGCCCGCGTCCCCCCTGCTCGAGCCCATCGAGGTAGTACCAGTCCACGATCAGGATGTGGTTCAGGGTGAGCTGGAGGGATGGGAAGAAGCTGACTCGCGTCGCCTCGAACTCCTGCTGGGACAGCGCGGCGCACGCAGCCAGGATGCGATGATTGGACCAGGCGTTGTTGCGCGCCATCGCTCGGAAGTGCGTCGACAGGGACACGCTTCGCCTCCCTCTACGCCGAGCTGCCGATGTTCGATGCTACCACGCCCCGGCCGGAGACAGAGCGTGTATGCTCGCGCGGGGGCATCGAGGTCTTCATGAGCCTGGTCGACCGATTCGAGGCATACGCGGAGGACTTCGAGCGGGCCCCACCAGGAAGGCGACGAGGTACATCGGCAGTGGGAGGCCCGGTTCACGCTGGCGGGCGCACCGGACCTGACGATCGGCGGCTCGGAACGCGCAGTCTTCCGAGGCGACCGGATCGCGCTGCTCGAAGTCGTCGTGACGCCCGAGACGCTGGCTCGGCTGCTGGCCTACCACGACACCCATCTGCTGGCGCGAAGCCGCGGGACTTGACCGAACCCAGCACCCGAGATTCGCGAAGCGATGCAAGGAATTGATCTGATTGAGCCCACAGTGCTCCGGGGTGGAAGCGCCCTCGGGCTTGAAGCCCGAGGGCGCTTGCCTCATCGCGCGTCGGATCTCCGCTTCACGCCGAGACTCCTCAGCGCCCACGCGGCGCTACAGGCCGCGGCACTTCTGGGTCACCGTGTCGTACCAGGGGCCGTGGTCGCTGTCCGAGTTGGTGCAGCCGGGATCGAAGGTCAGCAGGTGCGAGGCGGCGCCCAGGTTGTTGTGGTTGCAGAGCGTCGCCGAGCAGTCCGTCTCGACGAAGGTGTCCATCCCCTTGACGCTCCAGTTCGTCCCTACCGTCCGCGGGTTGCTGCCGGAGCCCAGCGAGTACGGCGAGTTCACCCTGGAGTCGAATACGCGAAACGGAGTCGCGCCGCCGCTGACGTTGAAGTAGGTGCCCTGGATCTGCAGGTTCATCGCGGACCCCGTGTTGCAGGCATTGAAGATGCCGCCTGCACCGTAGGTCGCGTTGGCCGGGGCGACGCCCTCGATCTCGCTGCCCTCGGTCGTCAGCGTCGCGTTCGCACAGGGCGGCGAGAAGCCGCCGCCCAGGAACACCGCCCGCGTGTAGTTCGTCGTCGATTGCGTGAGGGCCGCGATGCGCGAGCCGTGGACGCGGACGTCGAAGGAGCCGTAGAGCCACAGGGCACCGTATGCGGCGCCTCCCGTCGAGAGGCCCTGGTAGACGAACTTCGAGCCGTAGATGCGGTGTGACGCGCCTTCGGTGTAGAGCCCGCTCCCCGCAGCGCCGCCGGTCTGCTTCACGTCGATCTCGTCGTCGAACCAGTAGTGGAGCGAGCTGGCGGTCGAGGTGTTGCCGTTGTCGCCCCAGCCGGTCCCGAAGGCGTCGTTCACGCTGATGCGGACGTTGGTCCATTGGCTTCCGCCGTCCCCTTCGAAGAGCACGCCCGACTTCACCGTACCGGTCTGCTGGATCGTGAGGTCCTGGAACTCGACGTTCGAGCACTCCTCGATCGCCACCGCGAACGGCGCGAAGAAGGCGTTGTACGCCGAGGGGAGCTGGGTGCTGAAGCCGCCCCCGGTGAGCGTCGTCGCGATCTTGCCGGCGCCCTTGAAGCTGATGCTGCTGAGGCTCTGGCAGTAGGGGTAGTCCGTGTTGGTGAGATTGAACGTGCCGGGACCGATGCTCACCAGCACGGGATTCGTCGGTCCCGGAAGCTGCCGCGCCGGACACGAGGCGTGCAGCGAGTTCGGGACGTGGATCTCCTTCAAAATCGAAGCGAGATCGCTGCTGCAGGTGCACGGGCTCTCCGTCGAGCAGTCTTGTTGGAGCTTGAGGACGTCCGCGGGGACGACCTTCGCGAAGCCGAGCGCGATCGCGCCGAACACGAGGACTGCGCAAGGGTTCGAGAGACGCATGGGGGCTCCTTTCCACGAGTTGGAATGCGACGACCGGGTTGGTCGCCGCCGCGTCCCTTATACACCGCTCTCGCAAGGCCGATTCGCAGATCCAGCGGAGGAAATCGCGAAGAAACGCGATCGCACGTGGCGAAGAGGATCGCTGTCAAGCGGAGTCGACAACACCGTCGACTGGAGTGAGCGATGATCGGTCGCGCGCGAAGTGCGATCAGCTTCGAACCGCGCTCGCCTCGGTCAGCGGTGCGCCGTCGCGATATACCACCGCGTGGCCGCGCAGGGCGGGGATGCGGGCGCCGGGGGTGATGATGCCGACGAGGTTCAGCGGGTCGGCGGCCGAGAGACGCAGGGTCTCGCCGCTGCGCGGGAGCTTGCGCGTCCGGCGCAGCGCTTCGACGGCGCCCGGCAGCGCGAACTGCTCGCCGGTGAAGCCGGTGACGAAGCGGCCGCCGCGCGCGGTGCCGCGCGCCTCCATCCTGCGCAGCGCCCAGAAGATCTCGCGGCGTGGGAGGGCGAGGCTCTCGCGCGCGAGCAGGTCGTAGAAGACGACGCCCCAGCGCGCGAGAAGCTGCTCGGCCACGGCCTCCGCGAGCGTCTCGCGGTCGCTCGCCTCCTCGCTCGCGGGCAGCAGCGCGAAGCGGCCGGGCGCGGCGCCCGCTTCGTGGAGGCGGCGGCGCAGGCGACCTCGTGCGCTCGCGGCGCGGAGGCGGCGGCGCTCGCGGTCGTTCGCGCGCCGCGCGAGCAGCGCGCGCACCGCGCCGAAGCCGTCGGCGCTGACCAGCCCGCGCGCGGCCAGGTCCCAGAGCGCTTCCTCCACCTCGACGGGGAGGCGGCCGCTGCGCGCGAGCAGCTCGCCCTCGAAGAGCGCGCCTCGCTCGCGCAGCAGCTCCAGGATCTCGCGCGCCGCTCCGGGACCGGGGATCTGCGGGGTGGCGCCCTGGCGCGCGGACGCGAGCAGCCACGGCAGGTCGCCGCGGCACGCGAAGGCGAGCGGCGTCGCGCGCGAGGGGGCGACACCGCCGCGCGTCGGCTCCTCGATCTCGTTTGCCGCGCCCCGCACCGTGAGCCGGCCCCAGACGACCTCGCCCGAGAGGCAGAGCGCGTCGAGCCAGGCGGGGTCGTAGGCCGCGACGCGCGCCGGCAGCACCGACTCCTCCCATGCGCCCGCCGCGAGCTCGAAGCCCTGGAGCTGCTCGATCGCGGCGAGCAGGCCGCGACGCCCTTCGCGCTGCGTGCCGGGCGCCACGTGTTGCCAGCGCAGCAGGAAGCGCATGAGATCCTGCGCGCTCACGGGCTCGATCTCGCGGCGCAGGCGCTCCTGCGTATACAGATGGATGCGCGAGAGCAGGCGCCGCGCGCAGAACTCCTCGGTCCCGCGCTCGCGGTCGAATCGCCCGCGCAGGGCGAAGCCCTGCGCCTCGAGCTGCGCGAGAGCGAGCTCGATCGCCCGCGGCGCGAGGGCGGTGCGCGCGGCGAGGTCGAGGACGCTCACCGGGCCGCAGCCTTCGAGGTGGCCGCGCACCGCCTCGAGCGCCGCGGCCTCGGCGCCGGGAGGCGCGGTCTGCGCGAGGGTTTCGGGGACGCGCACGTCGGGGGCGATGCGCCCGCCCGGGAAGAGCGCCTCTGCGAACGCGCGGCGCTCGGCGGCGAGCCAGAGCGGGCCCGCATGCGCGGCGATGCTCGCCGCGCGGCCCGCTGCCGCGAGCGCCGCGAACCATTCCTCCCACGCCGGCTCGGGGCGGATCACGATGGCGCCGAGCAGCAGGTCGTGGAGCTCCTCGGCGTCGCGCGGCGCCGGGCGCGCCTCCTCGCGCACGCGCGCGATCGCCTCCGGGTCGAGGCGGCCGAGCTCACGCGCGCTCTCCGGGATGCCGCGCCGCAGCGCCACGGCGCGCGTGCGGCGCTCCTCGAGCGGTGCGTCGTCGAGGAACGTGTAGGGACGGGCGTTCAGGATCTCGTGCGCCAGCAGCGACGGCTCGGTCGTGTCGCGCAGGTGGACGCGCACGCGGCCCTGCCGGATGCCGCGCAGCAGGCGCACGAGGCCGTCGGCGTCGGCCGCCTCGAAGAGACAATCGCGCAGCGTCTGGCGCACGATCACCTGGTCGGGGATCTCGACCGGGCCGGTCGCGTTCTCCTGGCACTGGGCGAGCTGCGGGAACATCGCCGCCAGCAGGTCGTCGGCCTGCATGCGCTGGAGCGGCGGCGGCACCCGGCGCCCGCCCTTCTGGCGCAAGACCAGCAGCGCGCGGCCGAGGTTCCAGCGCCAGCGCACCGCGAAGGTCGGCGAGGCGAGCATCGCCTGCGCCAGCACCTCGGCGGCGCTGTCGGGCGCGAGAAAGCGCGGCACCTCCTCGAGCGGGAAGCTGTGCTGCGGCGAGAGCGAGAGCACCAGGGCATCGTCGCTCGCCGCCGCCTGCAGCTCGAAGTCGAAGCTGCGGCAGAAGCGCTTGCGCAGCGCGAGCCCGAAACCGCGGTTGATGCGCCCGCCGAAGGGCGCGTGCACCACGAGCTGCATGCCACCGGACTCGTCGAAGAAGCGCTCGAAGACGACGTCCTCCTGGGTGGGGAGGACGCCGAGCGCGGTGCGCGCCGCGTCGAGGTAGCGGGCGATCTGCTCGGCCGCCGGGCGCGAGATCTCGAGCTCGCCGCACAGCCACGCGACTGCGGCAGCGGTGCCGCCCTGGTCGAGGCGCTCGCCGACCCGCGCCCGCAGCTCCGACACCTCGGCGGAGAGCTCGCGCGTGCGCGCCGGCGCCTCGCCGAGCCAGAACGGGACGCTGGGCGGCGCACCCTCGGCGTCGACCACGCGCACCACGCCGCTCTCGACGCGGCGGATGCGCCACGAGGTGCTGCCGAGCAGGAACACGTCGCCCGCCATGCTCTCGATCGCGAAGTCCTCGTTCACGGTGCCGACGAAGGTGTCGCCGGGGTCGGCGACGACGCGGTAGTCGGCCGTGTCCGGGATGGCGCCGCCGGCGGCGAGCGCGGCGATGCGCGCGCCCCGCCGCGCGCGCAGCCAGCCGTTGACGCGGTCGCGGTGCAGGTACGCGCCGCGCCGCCCGCGCCCGGTCGCGACGCCCTCGGACAGCATCTCGACGAGCGCGTCGAAGTCCTCGCGCGCGAGCCGCGCGTACGGCGCCGCGCGGCGCGCCAGCGCGAAGAGCTCGTCCTCGCGCCAGGCCTCGGCGGCGCAGGCCGCGACGATCTGCTGCGCCAGGATGTCGAGCGGCGCCTCGGGTGGCTCGAGGCGGTCGAGGCGCCCGGCGCGCACGCCGCGCAGCAGGGCGGCGCACTCGACCAGCTCGTCGCGCGTCGCCGGGAACAGCCGCCCCTTCGGCACCGCGCCGCGCGCGTGGCCCGAGCGGCCGACGCGCTGCAGGAAGGTGGCGAGGCTGCGCGGCGAGCCGATCTGGCAGACCAGTTCGACCGGGCCGATGTCGATGCCGAGCTCGAGCGACGCCGTCGCCACCAGCGCGCGCAGCTCGCCCTCGCGCAGCCGCGCCTCGAGCCGCGCGCGCCGTTCCTTCGAGAGGCTCCCGTGGTGCGCGGCGACGCGCTCCTCGCCGAGGCGCTCGGCGAGCGCGTGCGCGACGCGCTCGGCGAGGCGCCGCGTGTTGACGAAGACCAGCGTCGTCCGCTGCGACTCGACGAGCGCCGCGATGCGGTCGAAGATCTCGCCGAACTGCTCGTGCGAGGCCACCGCCTCGAGCTCGCTCTCCGGCACCTCGATCGCCACGTCGAGCGCTCGGCGGTGCCCGAAGTCGACGATCCGGCAGCGCGGCCGGCCGTCGCCTTCGTCCCGATCGGGGCCGGCGCCGACCAGCAGGCGCGCCACGCTCTCGATCGGCTGCTGCGTCGCCGAGAGCCCGACGCGCACCGGCGGCGCGATGCAGAGCGCCGTCAGGCGCTCGAGCGTCAGGGCGAGGTGCGAGCCCCGCTTGTCGCGCGCCACGGCGTGGATCTCGTCGACGATCACGGTGTCGACGCCGCGCAGCCGCTCGCGGCTGCGCTCGGCCGTGACCAGCAGGTAGAGCGACTCGGGCGTCGTCACGACCAGGTGCGGCGGCCGCCGGAGCATCGCGGCGCGGGCCGCGGGCGGCGTGTCGCCGCTGCGGACCAGGGCGCGGATCTCGGGGATCGCGACGCCGAGCTCGGCGGCGACGCCGCGGATCTCCTCGAGCGGTGTCGTCAGGTTGTGCTGGATGTCGCTCGCGAGCGCCTTCAGCGGCGACACGTAGACGACCCTCGTCTCGTCGGCGAGCTCGCCCTCGCGCTCGGCACGCCGGATCAGGCGGTCGATGCAGACCAGGAAGGCCGCGAGCGTCTTGCCGCTCCCGGTCGGCGCTGCGATCAGCGTGTGCCGCCCGGCGGCGATGCTCGGCCAGCCCTCGGCCTGCGGCTCGGTCGGGCCGGCGGGGAAGCGTCGCTCGAACCAGGTCCGGACGGCAGGGTGGAAGAGCTCGAGGGCGGGCATGATCGTGCAAAGAGGATAGCGGGGGTTGGTCAGCGCTTTGCGCGTTGCGGGCCCCTTCTTCCTCCGGTTAGCGCGTCGAGCTCGGCTTGGAGCGGGGCGATGCGGGAGGCCATGGGCGAGCGCGCGGCGAGCGCACGTTCGATGGCGCGCACGGCGTTGGCCACCGAGGGATGGTTGCGCTGGAACGCCCGGCCGATGCGCTGGAGCGAGGCGTCGGTGTAGCGGGAGCACAGGTACATCGCGATCTGGCGCGGCACCAGCAGCTCGCGCCGGCGCGAGCGCGAGGCGAGCGCTTCGGCCACGAGCTCGAAGTGCGCCGCGACCAGTGCCGCGATGCGCTCCGGGTCGAGGCGCGCCGCCCCGCACCCCGGCAGCAGCTTGCGCAGCCCCGCCTCGACCAGCGTCAGGTCGATGGGGCGCCGCAGCAGCGAGGCGCTCGCCACGAGCTGGACCAGCGCGGCCTCGAGGTCGCGCACGCTCCCGGGGATCGCCGCGACGAGGCGCTCGAGGCAGGCGGGCGGTAGCGTGACGCCCGCCGCCGCGGCCTTGCTGCGCACGATCTCGCGCCGCAGCTCGGGGTCCGGCGCCTCGATCTCGGCGACCAGGCCGCTCGCGAGGCGCGAGGCGAGCCGCGCGTCGAGCTCCGGGATCTCCCGCGGCAGGCGCTCGGCCGTCAGCATCACGCGCGCCCCGCGCCGGGCGAGGTGCTCGAGGGTGTGGAGCAGCTCGAGCTGCGTCGACTGCTTGGCGCGCAGGAAGTGGACATCGTCGAAGACGAGGACCTCGCAGTCCCGATAGCGCTGCTTGAAGTCGGGTGTGCGCTGGGCGCGGATCGACGCCAGCAGCTCGTTGGTGAACTGCTCGCCCGAGACGTAGACCGCGCGCTCGCCGCGCGCGCACACCTCGGCGACCACGGCGCTCGCGAGGTGGGTCTTGCCGAGGCCGGCGCCGGCCACGATGTAGAGCGGGCTCAGGGCGAGCTGGCGACCGCGCGCCAGGGCGAGCGCGGCTTCGCGCGCCAGCGCGTTGCTCTCGCCGGCCGCGAAGTGGGCGAAGCCGTAGCGCGGCGCCTCGGCGCGCGGCGCAGGCTCGGGGCGGCGCGCCTCGTCCGGGCGGACCGGGAACACGCGCGGCCTCGGCTCGGGCACGCTCGCAGGCCCCGCGCGCTCGGGAGCTTCGGCGGCGGCTGCACCGACGGCGAGCACGACCGGCACCGGCCGCCCGCATTCGTGCGTGACGTGCTCGGTGATGCGCGCGAGATAGCGCTCGCGCACGCGCTCGCGGTGGAACGCGCTCGGGCACAGCAGGCGCACACCGTCGTCCGCGGCCTCGGCCGCGAGCGGGCCGATCCACGCGTCGAGCGCGAGCGCCGAGAGCTCGCGGCGAAGACGGCGCAGCACGCCGTCCCAGATCTCGGGGACCGGGCCGAGACGAAGCACCGCCCGATCGACCTGGGGGGGACAGGTCATCACGCGATTCTCAGAGGTTTTTCAGGGTCCGTCGGGAAGATTCCCGAGCGTGAACCGTTGGAAGCGCGCGGAGTAGACCATAGGGGTCGCGCGCGCGCAAGAGAAGAAAGCGGCGATCGCGCGGCGCGGGCGACACGCGCAAGATACAGCCCAGAACAGCGACTCGCCGGGGGAGAACTCGCGTTTGCAAACCCGAACGCGTTTCGATTCCGAGGAGTTCAGCGCCTCTCGCGAGAGCCTGCGAGACGCCGTCGGCGCTCCGGATCGAGCCCGCCACGGCACGCGCCGCCGGCAACGAATCTGCTGATTTCGAAAAATCGCTGAAT
>Ga0335070_10000249_pt1 | contig 62240 bp, 52 predicted proteins | sample Lox_Sample_13_FD_206722 | JGI IMG/M metagenome (GOLD analysis project Ga0335070, IMG submission 206722) | Soil microbial communities from Loxahatchee National Wildlife Refuge, Florida, United States - Lox_Sample_1.3 | ecosystem: Environmental > Terrestrial > Soil > Wetlands | place: USA...
AGTGGCGGATAGGCATCCGGAGCGCTGGCTCGGCGGAACCCGCTGTGTTCCTGGCAACATGGACAAGCTCGAATGGACACAGAAATAAACGGACCAGGGGCGACAGGGACAGTCAGAATCGACGCACTCGTAAATCGAAAAAGCGAGCGCCATAAATCGAGGCTGACAAGCGAGTTAGGGAGACGTGGGACACGCGGCTCCGTCCCCTTCGCAAAATTCGCCCTTTTTGCGATAATCGCGGTTTGAACATCATGACGGGGACACGAGGGACGGCCTGGGTAGCCACGCTCAAAAGAGCACACCCTGGGCGTGCCAGAGAGAATATTTGGGCGCTCGCCGCACAAATAAGCGAGATGCCTCGCAATGCACGAGTGGTAGCCCCAGGGTTGCCCTATCACATCACCCAACGGGGGACGAATCGGCAGCGGGTGTTCCTGACGGTCGCCGACCGTTCGCTGTACCTAAGACTGGTGCGGGAGAACCAGGCAGAAGCCGGGGTCGAGGTTCCAGGTGGCGAAGCCGTTAGCCGTGAGATCGGCGGCGACGGGACGTACGAGATCCAGAGCGACGGCGCGGTCGTCGAGCTTTCCGAGTTTGGCTACCCAGCAGCCACCATGAACAATGATGACGACGGGATGCGGCCCTCTGCCGGCAGGAACACGCAGTTCGCCGAATTGCAGCGCGGCAGTGCCGTACGCGATACGGGTGGCTTCGGGGACGGGAAGCTTCAGGAGGTCGTCAGGAGTCCGATCTTGAGCATAGAGCGGGGCGAGGATAAGCAGCGAAAAAGCGACGAGGCGCATGCCTACTCAATGTAAGCTCGATAGGTCAAGAACTAAGTAACGTCGGCACCGTCTCGGCAAAAGGTGATGCGTTCTCCAAGGCGGCGAGTGTTCCCGAGGACAGCGCACCCAAAGCTATCGCACTTCAGCGTGTCGTTCGCGCTGGCCTCGGGAGTGCTTTGGGGACTGGTGCTGTTTCTGATTACGTTGATAGCGGCGGCCCGCGGAATTGGGGTGAATCTGAGTCGCGGTCCCCCTTGGCGGCTTGGAATCGGTGGCCCGAGTCGTCAGTCGAATCAGCTGTTAATCAGAACGATCTTGCCTTCAACGGTACCCGTCGCAAGGAGTTCGATGGCTTCTCGTGCCCCAAGGAGCGGGAACGTTCGGTTCACGAGCGGGTCGATCTTCTTCTCTTCGAGGAGTGCGAAGATCTTCGGTAAATCCTCACGCAGCGGCTTGGGGTCCTTCCGGTACAGGGCGGTAATGCCGTAGAACGTGCCGCGCCGACCGCGCAAGCGCGCACCGATGAAAAGATTGCCGAACGTGGCCAGCTTGGAAAGCATTCCGAGAGCGCCCATGAACCCAAATCCGACGACCGTGCCGCCGCGCCGGAGCGCGCCGATGCACGGACCAGTATTGGCCCCGCCGACCGCGTCGAACACGTAGTCGACGCCTTTGGGTTCGAGCGCTCGCGTCAGGCGGTCGAGCTGCCCTGCCCGGTAGTCGATTGGCGTTGCACCGAGTGAACGCAAGATGGCATGCTTCGAGGTAGACGCGGCACCGTAGGTCTTCACTCCCGCCAGCCTTAACAATTGAAGAGCCGCCGTGCCGACGCCTCCGGCTGCGCCGGTGACCAGCGCGGTCTGGCCCGGCCGCACCTTTGCGACGCGATGAATCATTTGCCACGCGGTCACGTAGTTCAAGATCACTGCCGCCGCGTCGCGATCAGAGACGCCGTCGGGTATGGGAAGGAAGTGTTCGGCCTCGCGGACCAGAAGTTCTGCAAAGCCGCCGTACACGGTGAGCGCAGCCACGCGCTGGCCCAATTCAAATCCGGAGACGCCGGTGCCAGTCGCCTCGACCACGCCCGCGACCTCATACCCAGGCACGAATGGGATCTTCGGCGCGTACAGATAGTCGCCCGCCAACATGATCAAATCGGTTGCGCCCACCCCGGCAGCGCGCACCCGTATGCGAATTTGCCCTGGGCCGAGTTCCTCGATCGGCAACTCGACGACCTGAAGAACCTCAGGTCCGCCCTTCTTCGTCAACATCACTGCGCGGTACGTCGCTGCCATGCCTGCTTCCAGTATGGCTTGAATCGGCCCGTCGACGGCACCACATTTCGCTGTTCGGCACAACCCCGCCGCGTCGCGCCTGTTCGCCAACGAGTCAAGAGAACCGAATCGTCGGGCTTGAGTCCTTTTTATAGACCCGACCTCACTTCCGCGCGGAACGTACCCGGAACTTGTGACAGTTCCGCCCGTTAAGTCACATTATCGGTAGCGTTTCCGAAAGGCCGGAACGTTTCCCTGAACGGGCGTCCCTGCCTGCCATTCGATCTTCTCTCCCTCTCGCCTACTGCCGTCGGAATCGACGATTATGATTTGCCAAGTCTTGTGCGCACGCACAGGCATCGTTATCTCTTCGAGCCGCTCTAACCGCCGCGTGATGTTTCTGCCGATCATGTGTAGCTTCCTTTGGCAAGCCGGATCGATCCGCCGTCAACGCCTTCGAGGTTGCGCCGTCGACCTTGGCGCCTAGTCATCCGCGTTCTCCTACTGCGCCCAGCGCTGGCGATTGGTCATCTGCGTCCTGCGCTCCGGTTCGCCTCTGCCGCGGCTTCGAGTTCCCTCAGTCGCGCCTCGATATCCTCGATCTCGATCGCCTTGGCGGCGTGGCTCAACACGCTATCCGCAGCACGCAGTCTGCAAGACGGCGGAGAGTTCGGATCGACCATGATCTTTAGCAACGTCGTGGCTGCAGCCGTGGAGCCCTGTTGGAGACGCGAGATGGACTGTCCGTAGGCTTGCCGGCGGGCTTCCCTGAAAGCCGCATCAAAGGCGGGGATCTTCATCCACCGCAGCAGCGTCCTGGTTCCAACGCCAGCCGCGCTTGCCGCTTCGTCGATGTTCCTTTGCGACAGAAGCGCGGCGATCGCATCCTCCTGCTTGCGGCCGAGTTTTGATCCATGTCCTGCCATCAGATGCCATCTGGTGCCAACGGGAGGCGCCGGGGGCCGATCGCCCAACCATTGCCAACCATTCGCCAAGGTTGATTTCCCTTGCTTTCCGGCCCGTTCAGAGTGATCGATGTGGTCACGCGGTAATCACCGCCCAAGGAGAACACATGACCACGGAACAAACAGAAGTTGGCGAGACGCAGGCCACAAAAAGGGCCACCGCTGGCGCACGTCGCGCCAACGTTGCGCCCGCCAAGGGAAAGTCGGGGAAGAAGGCCACCCCAGCCAAGAAAGCGCCGCGTAGCGCGCGCAACGACGCCCGGGAGGGGAGCAAAACCGCAGCCGTCCTCGAACTGCTCAAGCGGCCCGGCGGAGCCAGCGCCAAGGAACTGCTGAAGGCCACCGGCTGGCAGCCGCATTCCCTGCGCGGATTTCTGTCCGGGACGGTCGGCAAGAAGATGGGCCTGACGGTGATCTCCACGAAGGGCGAGGACGCGGAGCGCAGCTACTCCGTGAAAACTTGACCCTGGACCAGGATCGCCACAACGCGCCGCTAGGCTCCCGCCTGGCGGCGTTTTTCGTTTAGCATCTAAAGCGACTGCAATTTCGCGTTGAACGCCTCCACTGGCCCCGCCATCAGGCGGCGCAGTTCCTGGCTGTTCATCCCAAAGGCACGCGCCGTCGTCTCCGCCAAGCTCTCGTTCCCCGTCTGTACGAAGCCATGTGCCTTTAGATGTTCGCGCAGCATTTCGCGGAAGTTGATGCGCGGCGCGGAGGCAGCCTCTCGGGCTCGAATGGCCGCGGCGTGGATCTTTTCCAGAGTCTCCAAGCGCCTCGATAGTTTCTCTCGCATCCTGATTCGCCTCGATCTCGTTCACCCGTACGTTAGGATCCGCAGCTCCGCAGACCAATCCGAAAGCGCCAGACAGAGTCCGTGGATGTCGGGATTGCCCGATAATATCTCCGATTCGATGGCCGCGATCTCCCAGCGGCAGCGCTCGATTCATTCGGCCTCCGGTCGGCGTTCCTGAGCGATCTCGTCGAAGTTCCGCCCGTCCGCCTCGAGCGTCGCGCTTTTACCGGTTAGCTGTTGCCAGCGCTGCACCACCGCGTCCACGTACTTTGGATCAAGCTCGATTCCGTAGCAAATGCGCTCGTTCAATTCGGCCGCCGCCAGCGTCGTGCCCGAGCCGAGGAACGGCTCATAGACCAGCTCTCCGCGTCTGAGGTGATTCAGGATCGGCCGCCGCATCAGTTCAACCGGTTTCTGCGTAGTATGGTCCCACTTCTGCTCGTCGGAGCCGCCCATGATGAACTTCGGCGAAGGCGATTCCCAGATGGTCGAGTTCTCGCCGGCCTTACCGAACCAGGGCGCGTTCTTCTTGCGCACGTACCAACAGGGCTCATGCTGATACCAGTAGTGCGTCCTTGTCAGAACAGTTCGGCCCTTATTCCAGATGATCTGCTGCGGATAAAGAAAGCCAATGCGCAGCAGGCCGTCGAGCACCTCGCGAGTGAGAACGCTCGCGTGCCAGACGTAGGCAATCTCAAGACTCGGCACCAACGCGAACGCTTCCGACCAGTCGGCCCGCGTGTCGCCGGAGATGGTGGTCTCCGTGTGCCCCTTGGTGCGCTTCTTCATGTAGCTTGGCTCGGCTGGTCCGCAGCCGTTGAGTCCAGCGCGGTCACGCCATTCGGAGTCCAGTTCAATGCCGTACGGCGGATCGGTGACCAGCAGCCGCGGCTTGCGGTCGCCCAGCAGCCGCGCGACAGCTTCCGCGCTGGTCGCGTCGCCGCACAACACCCGATGGTCGCCAAGAAGCCACAGGGCGCCAGTCTGGGACACGGGCGTTTCCGGGAGCGGCGGAACCGCGTTGGCTTTCTCCTCGTCCTCAATCGCCAGCAGCCCATCGATTTCGCCGGGATCGAAGCCGGTGAGGCTGAGATCAAAGTCCGCCTCCTGGATATCCTGCAGCTCCAGCGCCAACAGCTCTTCATCCCAATCAGCCCACGTCACCGAGCGGTTCACCATCAGCCGGAACGCCTTCACCTGCGCCGGTGTCCACTCGTCGCACAGGATGACAGGAACCTCGGTAATGCCGAGCTTGCGCGCTGCCTTCAGCCGCAGGTGGCCATCGACAACTTCACCGTCGCCGCGCGCCAGCACGGGAATCTTGAACCCGAACTCTCGGATGGAAGAGCACATGCGATCCACAGCCTTGTCGTTCTTGCGCGGATTGCGCGCATACTCGACCAGCTTGTCGATCGGCCAAAGCGCGATATCCTGCGTCGCCGGGCTCGGGTTCAGTTTCATAAGGCGATTATACGGGTGGTTGTTTCTATTGCAAAATGCTCTAATAAAGGGAGTTATCTGTTGTCAATTGATGCTAGGTGTAACGAACAGCGGAATCCCCTTATTTTGGTGATGAGAGGCACCGTCGTCAACCGGAAATCCGCCTTCGGGGTAGTCGAGGAAGCGATGGACGATAACTTCTGGGAGAGCCTGCGGCAGGGTTTCATGCAGCTCCGCGCGGACTGCGCAATAGATCCGCACTTGAATCCTGCGGGGCGCCTGACTGCGATTTGGACAGCGGACCGGGAAAAGAAGTGGCGGCTCAATTACCACCGTGGCAAGGACGGTAACGGCGTGATTGAACGGTTCACCTGGGCCGCGGAGAGTGCGGCAGCGCAGCTGGGCTTCAAAGGCAGCGAACGGGAAGCACTTTCCTATTGGCTCGATCGGATTAAGGCCAAGGCGCCCGAAGCACACATCCAGAGAATCCATACCGTCAGAGGGATCGACGAGACTGAAGAGATTTACTCCGTTGAGATTTTGGATATTTGCGGTTTGTCCGCAGACTATTGCCGGAAATGCCAGGCCGAGGAGATCAGAACCGTGAAGACAGGTGGAGATAGAACGATCGAGGGCTCGCCCTTTGATGGACCTCCTTTGAGTGACGCCATCACGGTAGCTCGCATCCCAGAGCTTCCGTTGGAACTCCAGGATGCATTTGAGAGAGTGAAGGCGCGGGCCGAACTGGATTACGCAAAGCGCGGTGAGCGCTTTCCTCACAACCCGAGCTTTTCCGAAAGTGGTTTCCACCTTCCGGTTTTGATCCACGAAGTGTTTTTTGAGTTTTGTTCGCAAGCGCGTCGCGCCTTCTTCGATGAATCCTGGACGATCTCGCAAGTCCAGCGAGCAGCCGAGGCCGCCTGGCCGGCAATTTGCGACTTTTATTTTGTTCGGGAGCGGGGAGCACACTCGGAGCAACAGAAGTCGATCCATCGCGCGGCGCTTTGGCGCACCGTTGCGGATGATCCGCGCTGGAAGCAGCATCTCGCGGAACTTGTGACGCCAACCGAGAAGGGCTCCTCTGGGAAACCGCGTGAACAGACCATCGAATCTCTGAGTGTCTCTACTGGCCCTGACGTGCAGGACTGGCAAGAGGTAGAGATCCGATTCTTGAGCGACAATCGGGTTCAAGTCACGGCGGGCGCGTATTGTGAATCGCTCAACTACGCCGAATTTGGGTTTGAAGACGGCCGAAAGAAAGTTTAGCGTGGGCAGCCCTGCGCGCGCTTGCGGAGGCAGGTGGTACGATCCGACGTTCTGAGAATGGACCTGCCGGGGCGAGGTTGGAAAAACGCATGCAAGAGATACGCGCAACTCTCCGAAAACGCTTCAAGCTTGAGAATGATCCGCTTCCCTTGATCAAGGGAGTGGGCTATCGAGCGCATTTTAAGATTGGCTGCGCACCTTCCTTCGATTCGTAACGGCCGAATTTTCGGCCAGCATTCGATCAAAATCTTCAAATTATTTTTGCCGCGATCTCAGTGGGTTACCCAGCTTTGCGCCGAAAACTCCTCGCGCCCGTCGAATTTTCGCCCAATAGAGTTGTATGAACAATTCACTGCCATTCAGACGTGGGAGCGCGGATGACGTCGAGTTAGAATCCCTTCTCACCGAGCAAGAATACGCCCGCATTACGAAACGAAGTGTTGCCAGCGTGCGCCGGGATCGGCTGATGCGTCAAGGCTGCCCCTACGTAAAGCTCGGAGCGCTGGTGCGCTACCGCCCGTCCGACGTGAGAGCGTACATCGAGAGCCAGTTGCGTAAACCAGCCCGCGAACATTCGGTGACCGGGGCCCGGCAATGAGTAAAGAAACAGCAGCCGCTTGTTCTGTCGTCCTACGGGGCGAGCCGTTGCGGGACGCCGACTATGCAGCCCTCGAGGGTTCATGGATCTGGCGTGAGCTGGCCGATCAGGCGATGCTTCGTCGTGTATCCAGCACGGAGGGGGCCGAGATCGTCGGCCGGCGCGACAACGGCTCGTACTCTGGCATCGCGTTTGTCTACGTCTGGCCCGGCGAGGATCGCATCCGCGAATTTTGGCTTCGTCGCGACCGGCCAGAGATCAGATGCGACGGGGCAGGCAACCCGAAAGAGCAGGGCAAGTACCTCGGTCCGCCCGGGCGCGGAAACCTGCTCTATATCACGCCAGGGACAGAACCCGACCTGTTGAGCGATGTCCGAATCCCGATCGTTGTTACGGAAGGCGCCAAGAAGACGCTCGCTTTGCACCGTCTCTCACGTCACGATTTAGCCGCCGGTGCTCCTCCCCGCTTCCTACCTGTCGGACTCAGCGGTGTGTACTCCTTCACGGGCAAGATCGGGAAAGTGCCTGCAGCCGACGGTTCCACGCGCGATGAAAAGGGCTTGATAGCTGACCTCCGGCGTTTAGTATGGCTCGGACGCCGCGTCTATATCGCCTATGATTCGAACGCTCATACCAATCCCAAGGTGGCTGCAGCCAGGCGACGCCTCACGATCGAATTGACGCAGTTGGGCGCGGAGATTTACTGGGTGAACTTGCCGAAGCCCGGCCAGGGGCCGCCGATTAACGGCATCGACGATCTGCTTGCCGCGTGGGGCCCCGAGAAGGTGCTGGACCTGTTTCACAGGAGCGAGGCAGCGCCCACAGATGAACCTCAGCCGAGCCAGGCGCGGCAGTTGATCGAGCTCTGCGATGATGTTGAGCTATTTCGTACTCCTGACGGCGAGGCCTACGCGCAGATCCCTGTCGGAGAGCATCGGGAAACATGGATGTTGCGGAGCAGAGCGTTTTCCCGATGGCTCTCGCGGCAGTTCCACCAATCGACTGGAAAGCCGCCTCGCGCACAGGCCCTGCAGGAGGCAATCGCTCTGCTTGAGGCGAAGGCGCATTTCGAATCGCCGGAGATCCGCGTTTGGGTGCGCGTCGCCGAACACGAGGGCCTGATTTACATCGACCTTTGTAACTCGGCATGGGAGGTGGTCGAGATCAGCAAGAGTGGATGGCGGATCATATCAGATTCCCCTGTTCGATTCCGGCGGACAAAGGGTATGCTGGCGATCCCGAAACCAATCCTTGGCGGGTCGGCGGCGCTCCTCCGAAAGTTCATCAATATTGGCGGCGACGAGAACTGGGCACTCTGCCTGAGCTGGCTGGTTGCGACTCTGCGGCCAACTGGTCCATATCCAATCCTGATACTTCAAGGCGAACAGGGCTCCGCCAAGAGCACCATGGCGAAGTTCCTCCGAAAAATCATTGATCCGGTGGTCGCGCTGGTGCGGACTCCGCCGCGGAGCGACCGGGATCTCTTGATCGCCGCCTCGAACTCATGGGTCATCGCCTACGACAACCTTTCCGGTGTACAGCACTGGCTGTCGGATGGCCTGTGCCGGCTCGCGACTGGAGGCGGGTTTTCAACTCGCGAGTTGTACACCGATTCCGACGAAGTAATTTTCGACGCCATGCGGCCGGTGATTCTGAACGGGATTGATCAGGTCGCAGAACGGGCCGACCTTGCGGAGCGTTCTCTGATTCTGCACCTGCCACGGATCGCCCCCGCTGATCGTCAAGACGAGCGGCAGCTTTACGCAGACTTTGAACGTGAGCTGCCGCTCATCCTCGGTGCACTGTACGCCGCGGTGAGCGTCGCCTTATCGCGGATTGATCACGTCCACCTGGACAATAAGCCCAGAATGGCCGACTTCGCTCTGTGGACAACTGCGGCCGCACCGGCCCTGGGTATCGAGCCAGACACGTTCCTCGTCGCCTACCGCGGGAATCGCGCTGAAGCGGTAGAGGATACCCTCGAAGGTGATGTCGTGGCCTCGTCCTTACTGGAGTGGATCGAGGGAAGGCGCGTCGCCGACGAGTCGGACTGCTGGGAGGGCACCTGTAAGCAACTGCTGCAGCATCTAGAATCCGTTGCGAGCGACGGAATGAAGAAGTCTCCGGCGTGGCCAAAGACGCCTCGCGCACTGTCCAGCCGGCTTCGGCGAATCGCGACCTTCATGAGAGAGGTCGGAGTCGAGATTGGATTTCATCCAAAAAGCACCCGTGGGGAAAGGCGATTGACCATTTCAGGAGGCGTGCAAACAACCGCCACTACCGCCACTACCGCCTCCAGCGATTCCTCGATCCCTTCAATTCAGTCGGATGCAACGCTGTCTTCGAGTGGCGGTGGGGCGATTCGCGCCGCGGTTGTCCCGCCACCGCCACAGCTACCGCCACTCCCGGGTCTGCCACCTAACTCCTTCGGTGCCACCACGTGTGGAGACTCAGAGGCGGTTGAGGCGGTAGTGGCGGTTGTTTGCAGTGATTCATCTTCACCGGCGCGGAAGGATCTGTGCGCCTCATGCGGACCGGTCGATTGGGTCTTTAGAAGAAAGCAGTGGGTTTGCCCGAGATGCGATCAACCGGCGCGTTCATGATCGGATTGGCGGTTGACTTGTGCGCTCCGACCACGCGACCAATGTCATGGCTCGCCGCAGAGGCGGCTGGGTAAAGCGATGTGCGTCTACAAGCGCGGCAAACTCTGGTGGTACCGGTTCTCCTGGAGAGGGGAAGCCTTCCGGGAGAGCACCAAGCAGGCGAATCGACGTGTAGCCGAACAAATCGAAGCCGCGCACAAAACCTCCCTCGCGAAGGGTGAAGTCGGCATCCGAGACCGGAAGGCCGCCGCGCCGACAATTCGACAGTTCGCCAAGACCGACTTCCTGCCTTTCTGCAGATCAACTTTCGCAGCCAAGACCAAAACACTCGGCTACTACGAAAATGGAACCGCTCGTCTGCTGGAGTATGCTCCGGTCGCAGACGAGTCGCTCGACACGATCACTGGCGAGAAGATTGCCGGCTACGCCCGCTGCCGGCAGGATATGGGAATGAAGGTTTCCACGGTGAATCGCGAGCTCCAAGTGCTGCGGCGAATGTTTGCGCTCGCAGTGGAATGGGGGAAAGTGGAACGGGTCCTGCCCCGCGTGAGGATGATTCCAGGTGAAGCCCACCGGGACAGGGTCATGAGCATAAACGAGGAGAAGGTCTACCTTGAGGCCGCGCAGGAAATCGGCATCGCTGCAATAGAAGGATACGAACGCACCCTGGTTGGAATCCGGGCCTCCCAGCGCGGTCAAACCCCAGTCAAGCCCCGCGACCCGTTTCTGCTCCGCGATGTTTCCACGATTCTGCTGGACTGCGGCATCCGGCCGGAGGAGTGCTTTCGTCTGCGCTGGGAGCAATGTCAGAACGACACCATTGAAATCACTTACGGCAAGACCGACAACGCCCGCCGACGCCTCCCTCTCTCGCAACGCGTGCAATCAATTCTCGCGATGCGCCGCGGTCATGTGGAAGGACCGTGGATTTTCCCAGCCCCCACAAAAAGCGGACACATCGAGCCGTCGAGTCTGCAGGGTCAGCACGCCAAGGCCTGCAAGCTGGCGAAGCTGGAGCACTTCCCGCTTTACACGTTCCGCCACTCCTGCCTGACTCGCTGGGCTCCATTCATGGACCCCTGGACACTCGCTTACCTCGCCGGCCACCGCGACATGAGCATCACGAAACGGTACGTTCACCCGCAGGATTACAGCACGCGCGCCGCAATGGAGAGGGCCCGCGTAGCGTTGAGTGGGCACAATTCTGGGCACAGTCCGATTCTGAGCACAGAATGGCCAATCGCAAATCGGCCCGTAAGTAACTAATTTCTTTGGAGTTAATGGTGCGCCCGGAGTGATTCGAACACCCGACCTTCTGGTTCGTAGCCAGACACATAGTCCCCGGCAGTCCCTACTGGGTATAGGTTTCAGTGACTTAACATGACGCCATGGGACTAGGAAAGCCCTCCGGGGACCGCCATTAGGGGGAGCGAACAGGGGGAGCAATTTATTTTTGTGAGGCGGCGGCCTTGCGCCTTGCCAGGCTCACGCGGTCCGTCAAAGATCTGGCGGTTCTGCTCGAACTTTTCCAGCGGCGGAACGTGTCGCTGGTGTCGGTCGCCGAGGCCCTAGACACCGGATCGGCGGCGGGACGGCTGCTCCTGAATATCATGGTCTCGGTGAGCCAATGGGAGCGAGAGGCCATCGGCGAACGGACCCGCGATGCGATGAGACACAAGAAGGTGAATCTGCAAGAATTCTGCGGTAACGCGCCTTACGGTTTTCGATTGGCTGCCGACCAGAAGCACGTCGAGCCGGACGCAGCGGAGCAGGCCATCCTCCGCACAATTCTTAGCGCTCGGCGGTGCGGCAAATCACTGCGCGTGATTGCGGATAACCTAAACCGGCGCGGCCTCAAAACACTTGCCGGATCACCATGGCGGTTTGAATACATAGCGAGAGTCGCGAAAGCTTCATAGCAACTTCTTTTGAGGCACTGCGGCTTAAATAAACGGGAGGATCTTTACTTGACTACGATGGTTACACCAGCCTGAGATTGTTGTCCCCCAATGGTAAGCGTCAGAGCATCCGAACCGACTGAAGCCCCTTGTGGAACAACCGCATTTACCTGAAGTAAACCGCACACCTCACCCGGAGCTGCTCCCTGATACGTCACCACCGCGTTCTGGCCACCTATAGTCACAGTCACGGGCGATAAGGACATACTCGCCGCAGATGCAAAGCTTCCCGTGATGCACGCTGGTGATGTCTGTCCTCCACCGGTCGCAAAAATTTGGATCGTTGTCCCCCTCGCGGCGGCATTAGAAGCCCCGTTAATGGAATTGTCTTGATTCAGCGCAGCAGCCTGACCTATACCGGTTGATCCGATGGTAAAAATCGACGGCCCGGCTGGTGCCAGCGCCACCGACCACATCGATGACTGCAATCCGTTTGCGGTTACCTGAATGGATGCTGCGCCGGTTGATCCCACTTCGTAGGGTACGATTGCGTTGACCTGTCCCGAAGAAACATAAATCAGCGGGGCGGGGACGTTATTGATTATAACCTGCGTACCGTCGAGCGTGGTTGCGACATTCCCGGCTGCATCGAAAATCAACCCTGAAGGAGTCGATCCGATACCGGTTCCATATAAGCTGATGATTTCCCCTGGTGAAATAAAAGAGGGAATTCCTGACGCGGCGCTAACGATAGATCCAAGAATAGGCGGCAGTGCAGTAGAAGCGGTTGTGGTGAGCACGATAGGAACCGTAATCGAGCCAGAACCTGAGGTGAAGGTTACGCTTCCATAGTGAGTGCCCGGCTGTGTGGATAGAAAAGTGAGTGTGACGGTTGCCGGTGTGAAGGAAGAATTCGAAAAACTTTGTGTGACCCATTGCTCAGGGCCAGGAGTAAAAGTCGCGTAACTATAAAGTGAGCTGGGAGTAGATCTGATATTGAAGGATTGGGTTGCACTCTGCCCTGACGGAATCGTCAAAGCTACGCTTGCAGGAGTGACGGATAGAGGGGCAGACGGAGCGACCACAACGAGTGTCACCGGTATTTGCACGGAGCCATTCGTCGTGGATGTGAGCGTAATTGTTCCGACATAGGTTCCGGGGCCGAGTCCAACGGCGCTCACGGTGACCGACACACCCCCAAGGAACATAGCTGTCAGCCAATTGCCCCCCGATTGAGTTTGCACTCCAATTGTGAAATTTAATGTTGGTTGTACCGAGATAAGCTGCGGAGCTTGCGCTCCTGAGGTTCCAGCAGCTAGGGCGAATTGAAGCGTGGCTGGGTTTGCCGACAAGGGCGGGGGACTACTTGAGGCAGGCGTGATGACGAACTCCACGGCGAAACTGACTGAATTCGCCGGTCCTTGGATGACAACGTTCCCCATATACGTTCCGGCGGAAAGACCGTTGGGATTTGTCGTGAGACTGATCGAGCCAGGAGTAGACCCGGTCGTCGGCGCGGCGGAAAGCCAACTCCCTCCGGAGTTGGTGGTGACCGAAGTGGAAAACTGGGCTTGCGTACCGCTTGTTGAGACGCTTATGGTGCCCGTACTGGGAGTGACGGAGCCTACGGTCGCCGTAAAGTAATTGCTGCCAGAAGCGAAGATAAACGGGGACGCACTCACCTGCAGTTTTACCGGCAAGACGATGTCTTGTGCACTGAGGGAAGAGAGGCTTGGCGGCAGAATCGTCTTGATGGTTACAGTTCCGCTATGGGTGCCTGCAGCGAGATCGGAGACGTTTGGCGTCAACGTAAGCGTTGCGGGCTCCATGCCTTGCGTCGGGCTTACGGTGAGCCACGCTGCAGCGGAGGCAGAAACCGTCGCTGTAAATCCAAAGGTTCCCGTGAGCGCGACGCTTACCGGAGACGGGGTGGCATAACCAATTTGCCAAGTCCAAGTCCCACCTGAAAGGCCAGAGAGCGAGGCCGTGGGCTGGAGGAGGTTTGGAAGACCGATTAGAGCAGTCGGAGGAAAGACACTGGATTGAGTCGAGTAAGGAGGTACATTGGACTGAATCGCTCGGTACTCCAGCATTCGCATCGGGGCCGTTGCAACCATCGCAAGTTCTCCCAGGCCGGAAGTGAACGAGGACGTATTAAGAAAATAAAGATCGCCGGAGGGTATGGTTATTGAGGGCGCAATTGTTGCAGCTCCAGAAGAGCTAGCGAATAAGAATGTGACAGTGACCGGAGAAAGATTCTGGTTTAAGAGGGCGATGGATTCCGCAATTCTCGCAGACACGGGAAAGTCCCACGCGACATTCGTGTAGGTCGTGAGTGGCAATAGAGGGAAAACGGTGGATGTTGTGTTGGCGGGGGAGGAAGGAAGCGAGCAGAAAAAGTCCGATTGCATTCCGCTTCCGGTTAGGACGTGAAGATGTTTGCCCATCATCTCTGTGGTGCCGCCGAGCGTTACGTTGATCTGCTGCGCACTGACAAAATGCGTGGAAGCCAAATCTACGCCGTCGATCGTAACGGTGGTCGCAGTGTCGAATCCGGTTCCGGCTACTGCAATTACTGTTCCGGTGGGTAGAACGCCGCCGCCGGGAGTGACACTCTGAACGGAGACAGTGCCACCAACGGTGAAGGTTCCGGGAACGACGCTGACGTTGTACGAGTTACCTTCCTGATCCTGCCAAGGTGATTGGCTGGGGTCAACGGTGATAGAAGACGTTGCGCCTGATTTCGCCGTCGCGAGGATTGGGACGGTTACAATGAATACGGGCAAGCCGGGCAGCTGCCCGAGGCTCGCTGAGGAGGAACTAACTGACCCAGTCAACTGTTGGCCATTTAGGTTGGCGTAGCCGATCTGGTCTCCGGTCGCGCTGAAGGCTGCTACATTGGCGATAGGACCGAAAATCGTCGGATCCAAGCTCATGGAGACGGACGCGGTAGAAACCAATGCGGGCGATATCAATGAGATTTTGAACTGCGCGTATCCACCAGACGGGGCGTTTTCACTGGAAATGCGAAGAGATACTGTGGATGATGTAGGCTGTGCCAGCAGACTAAAGGTCAGGGTGATAAATAGCGCAATCAGTTTAAACGTGCCACAGCGGGTGGGGCAGGAAGGGACTGGCAATTCGTTTCCGCTTCTTTCCAAATAAGGTTTCATAAAAATTGCCTTAATGCTAGCATGTAATGGGCCAATGCGAACACCGATTTTACCTGTGTTCGCATTCAATGTGAGCAGTTCTAACCTTGCGTCGTACGGCGACCGCTATCCTGACGCGATATACTCACTAGGGAGGTTATTCCACGTGCGTGCTTGACAACTTGCAAGGAATCTTAAGAGGATGCGATAGACGGCACATTTTCGGTTGATTTATATTTCTAGGGTAGACCTCGGCGCACAAGCGTTACGTTCTGTCCGAAGTTCAAGGACACGGTATCGAGTTGGTTTCTTTTGACAAGCCGAATCATTTGCGGGACTATCCGCCCCGTGCCAACACTTTCAAGGGTATCGCGCAGCGCAATGGTCACTACGGGTGCTTCAGCGAATGTTGGAACGTACCTAGTACAGCTTGGCCATAGACATTACCCATCGAGAATTCCAAATGATCTGAAGTGAAGCACTGGAGGAAAGCTATGCGTCGAAGTTTCTTGATCGCGACCTGCGCAAGCGTCACTAATCTCGGTTTTCTGTTCGGGCAGGGTGTAACTCTCATTGGTTCGGGCTACTCCGATCCATCAGTCATTCGAGTGGCGCCAGGCCAGATTGCCACGCTGTTCGTGACGGGCTTGAAAACGGTACTCTTATCGCAGCCTATCAATGCTGCTGTGGTTCCACTGCCGACCGCGCTGGCGGGGATCTCCGTCACTTTGAATCAAAACGGCGGCAAATCGACGCCGGTTCCATTGCTGTCCATTCAACAGTCGTCCGTCTGCAGCAGTGCTGGGGCTTCTTCTCCCCCCGGATTGACCGCCGACTGCCTCATTACAGCGATTACGGTTCAGATCCCTTTCGAGCTTACCGTTGTTCCTCAACCGCCGCTAACTTCGAATGTTCAGGAATTGCTCGTTACCGAAAACGGCACCGTGAGCAAGGCGTTCAAACTCACGCCGCTTGCCGACAATCTCCACGTCATCAATACCTGCGATCTGTTCCAATCACGACAATTGGCGTCGGCAGGATCTTGCGAACCTCTTGTGACTCACGCCGATGGAACCATTGTCACCGTCGATACTCCCGCACAAGCCGACGAGGAGCTTGTTGTTTGGGCCTATGGGCTAGGCGCGACAACCCCAACGCCTACAAGTGGAAGCGTGAGTCCTACACCGGCCGCAACGTATGCTTCTAGCTTGTACCTCCAGTTTGATTTCCGGACCAACGCCGCACCATCTCGTCCCTATTCCGGCACCGTGGCTGGCACAGAACCGCCTCAAAGCCCGGCTCCAATTTTTGTTGGACTGACCCCAGGCGAGGTTGGGCTGTACCAGATCAATTTTAAAATCCCAAGCTCAATTCCTGTTGTGGAGCGCTGCGGGATTTCGTGTGGATCCGTGAAGTGTACGATCTTCGATACGGTACAGTCAAACCTCACGATTGACATCGGAGCGAGCTTTAGTTTTGACGGCGCGGCGATCTGCGTGGAGCCGCCCCAATAGTCGAACATATTCCTGCGAAAAACGGGGACAGATGGGAAGAAACGGCTCGCCGCCTTGAACAGCGATAAGCACTGAGCGCACTCGGGGGAAAACCGGGTTAGCCTGAACTTACACATTATCAATCTGCCCATTCATAGGCAGATTGCTCTGTCCCCCTTTCCTATCTCGCGATGGGCTTTTTCTGCCGTGCCAGGAGCGGGTCCAATATCTAAAAGCCTTCAACGTCATCGCGCTAGATGCCTAATTGGTTACACAACGGGCTCCCCGTCTGCGACGCTTGCCCTGGTAGCGGAATAACTGGTAGCCGGTGACCTTGCTGTCGCTAAAAACGCGTTTCATTTGCCCCCGCAGGATAGCTCGAAAACTAGGGGGAGTTCAAGGGGGAGTATGGGGGACTTTTCCGTCCCTTAACTCTTTTGTTTTCTATGGTGCGCCCGGAGTGATTCGAACACCCGACCTTCTGGTTCGTAGCCAGACGCTCTATCCAACTGAGCTACGGGCGCAATTAAGGACAGGGCGCCTTCTGCGCCCAAGTTTTACAATACCACAGCTACCGAGCCACTGCCTTCCACGTTCCGCTGTCCACCGCCTGATCCCCGGCCGTCGTCTTATACGTGCCCTCAATTGTTTTGCCGTTCACTGTCGCCTCGGCAGCCGATTGCAGCAGCGTGCCCTGCGCGTCGAACTCATACACCAGCGTGAGTTTCGTTCCGTCCGCTTTGAACGAGATCACTTTGCACTTAATTTCCTCCCCGCCGAGCGTGAAGCCGATCTCTGGCGTCAAGCCACCCCTTCCATCCGCCTTCAGGGTCAGGTGGATCTCACCGCTCGCGCTGGCGCCGGACCACTCGCCTTTATACGTTCCCGGAGCGATCTTCTCCTGCCCCATAGCCAGGAGCGCTACCGCGCATAGTCCAAGAATGACGTTCCACATTCCTCCAACTTACTAAATTCCTGCGTCCCCGGCCGGTGCGTATGCGTTACTGGTAAATAGAAGCGTGACGATACCTGGTCAAGCAACGGAGGCAACCAGCGCGGAATTCGCGCCGAGGCCCTTTGACCAGGTCCTGCGCGAGCATCAGTCCATGGTTTTCAGCATCGCCTATCATTTCTTGCGCGAGCGAAGCGCCGCCGAGGAGGTGGCGCAGGACGTGTTTCTGCAGTTTCATCGCCGCTTCGACGATTTCCGGCCCGGGCCGGACCGAGAAAAACATATTTCGCACTGGCTCAGAAAGGTCGCCAGCCACCGCTGCATCGATTACGTGCGCAAGCAGCGGACGCAGCCGGCTTCGGGCCTGGCGGTGAGCCTCGAAGACGCGCCTCCGCCCAGTGTGGCGGGCGAGCCGGCGGATCACTTCCTGAACCAGCGGTTGGAATCGTTGATCGCGTCGCTGCCCGAAAAGCCGCGCATGGTGCTGATCCTTCGCTACCAGGAGGATCTCATGCCGGAGGAGATCGCGTCACTGCTCGACATGCCGGTGCGGACGGTGAAAAGTCATTTGCAGAGATCATTGGAAATGCTGCGCGAAAAGATCGGCCGCAGCATGGGGAACATACGATGATGGACGATTTTGAAAAACAGATTCAGCAAGCTCTTTCGAGAAAGGATCCTTCGCCGTTCTTTGAGGCGCGCGTCCTGGCGGCGGCGAAGCGCGATGCACGGGCTCGCCGCGCGAACTGGCAGATGTGGTGGGCCTCCGCCGTCGCCGCTTCCCTGCTGATCGTGACGGGCTCGGCCTGGCAATACGAAAAAGGCGTTCGCGAGCGCGCCGCCGGCGAGCAGGCCAAGGCTCGGCTGGAGTTGGCCCTGAAGGTCACCAGCGTGAAGTTGCAAAAAATCAGCCAAAAAGTGGAACACATTCAGAATTAAATGAGGACTCTTATGAAATATGCAATTCCCGTTTTGTTCTTGGCCCTGCCGCTGGCGGCACAAGAGATCAAAATGCCCCCCGGGCTCGACAAACTCGCGGCCAAGGCGTCGGAGGTAGTGGACGTTTCACTCGACGGCGCTCTGCTGCAGCTCGCCTCGCGCTTTCTTTCGGACAAAGATCCCGACGAGGCTCACGTGAAGCAGCTCGTCGGCGGTCTGAAGGGCGTCTACGTCAAGAGCTTTGAATTCGACGAGGCCAATCAATACAGCCAGACGGAAATCGATGAATTTCGCGCGCAGTTCCGCCCGCCCCTCTGGTCCCGCATCGTCGGCGCACGCAGCAAGAAGAACGGCGAAAACTCCGAGGTGTATCTGAAAACCGAAAACAACCAGATCACCGGCCTCGCCGTCATCGCGGCGGAGGCAAAAGAGCTGACCATCGTTAACATCGTCGGCTTCATCCGTCCGGAGGATCTGCGCGATCTCGGCGGCCACATGGGCATCCCCAAGATCGACGTGGGCGGAGCCAAGAAGGGTCACGACAAGAAGGACAAGGAGGATGACAAATGAAATCCGCGCTCTTTGTCCTCTGCCTTGCGGGCGCTGGGTTTTCGCAAGCCGCCGATCGCGAATTTCACGACGTCGTGCGCGTTATTTCCCAGGAATTTCATACCCGGCCCACGTCGATTCCCTTCTTCGGCCTGGTCAACGTCTTCACGGAGACGATTCGGCCCGCTGGCACGCGCCACATCGACCTGGCGATCTTCGAACATCTCAGCGATCACGATCGCGACGGCCGCAATCTGGCCGAGTCGATCCAGAGCGCCGTCGGCCGTTCCTGGAAGCCATTTATTAAGGTGCAGTCCTTAAGGAGAGGCGCCGAGGAGACCGTCCTTGTCTACATGCGCCAGGAAGGCAGAGAGTGGCGCCTGCTGATTACCTCCGTCGAGCGCGACGAAGCCACAGTCGTGCAGCTCCGCTTGAACCCCGACGCACTTGCGAAATGGATGAACGACCCCGAGAATCACGCGCGCCACTGGCATGGAGAAATCGGCGAGTAAGACATCCGGCCTTGCAGTGATTGCAACTGAGCCGAAGGAGACGATCCTTCATTGGTGGTCACTCTTGCAGCTCGATTATGTTCCTCATTTTTCATTTGAGAAATAAAGCACAGTTTTATTCTTAACATTGTTGCGGGTCAAACTTGCAGGCAAGCAATTTGGATACTTTATCGGATTTACAGGTTTTCCGCCAATGAGGAATATTTTGCAGTCCCCGGATCTTAGGCAAGCCGTGCATGACTCGCACCGGGCTCGTCGCCATCGCGAACGGCGGGAGGGACATGGGGGGCCACGATCCGACCGATCCGAGTATTCTGGAGGCCCTGTCGCATTCACCGGACGACACCCTGCGTCTACTCGGCGACCTCGGGCGACAGCAGCGCGGCGAGAACCTGCTGTAAGTCGCCGTCCGCGGCTGCGTCTATCTCCTTTTCTTTGCGCCCTTTGCGTCTTTGCGTGAGATTGTTTTTTCGCCTCTGAGCGTACCCTCAAGCCAGGAAACTTCCTGGCCAGGAAGCAAGTCGTATTAAGGTGGACCTGAGTCTCCGGCGGCCTTACCGCCCTTGCGGCGCCAGCTCGTAGCATGGCGCCGACGGAGGAATCTTGGGATCGATCCCGCAACAACACTGGGAAGCGGATAGCGCATATCGCCGTGCCCAGGCAGTTATCAGAGGGTGGAACATCAAAGCAGGGATAATCGCGCTTGGGAAAGCCCGGGACCCTCTCGCCGAGATGCCGCCCGATTCACTCGCGGCCGGGTACGGTCCCGCTTTCGGGGCGGGTCTCCGGCCGCGCACGACTTTTTCGTACCGCCGTCGTGTGCCTAATCGAACATCAGCACGACCTTCGCCGCGTCCCCGCCGATCATCGCCTGAAATCCTTTTTCGTAATCGTTGATGTGGAACCGGTGCGTGATCACCGGCTGAATATCCAGCCCCGATTCGAGCATCACCGTCATCTTGTACCAGGTCTCGTACATTTCCCGGCCGTAGATGCCTTTGATCGTGAGCATATTGAACACCACCGTGCGCCAGTCGATCGACATGTCCTTATCGGGAATGCCCAGCATCGCGATCTTTCCGCCGTGGCTCATGTTGGCCAGCATGTCGCGGAACGCCTGCCCGTTGCCCGACATTTCCAGGCCCACGTCGAAGCCTTCCTTCATGCCGAGCTGCCTTTGAACCTCAGACAGAGTGTTCTTCGACGCGTCCATCGCCACCGTCGCGCCGAGCTTTTTCGCCAGCTTCAGCCGGAACGGATTCATATCCGTGGCGACCACGAATCGCGCTCCCGCGTGCCTGGCCACCGCCACTGCCATCAGCCCGATCGGCCCGCATCCGGTGACCAGAACATCTTCGCCCAGCACCGGGAACGACAGCGCCGTGTGCACCGCGTTGCCGAACGGATCAAAAATCGCCGCGATATCCAGGTCCACTTCGGGCGCGTGCCGCCAGATGTTCGTCATCGGCAGAACGATGTATTCGGCAAACGCTCCCGGGCGATTGACGCCCACGCCCATGGTGTGGGCGCACAGGTGGCGCCTTCCAGCAAGGCAATTGCGGCAGCGCCCGCACACCACGTGCCCTTCGCCGCTCACAATATCGCCTGGGTGAAAATCGTTGACGTTCGAGCCCACTTCCACGATCTCGCCCACGAACTCATGCCCGATCGCCATTGGCACGGGGATGGTGCGCTGCGCCCAATCGTCCCATTTATAAATGTGGACGTCGGTTCCGCAGATGCCGGCGCGCTTCACGCGGATCATCACGTCGTTGATGCCCGGCTTCGGGGCCTCAATATCTTCGAGCCACAACCCCGGCTCGCGTTTTGCCTTCACAAGGGCTTTCATACGCTCCTATTGTCTGACATCAGCGTGTCCGCTATCATGACCCTCATGCGAACAACGTTGTTTCTGCTTACTTGCGCAGCCGCGTATGCGCAACTTTCTGAGACGGCCACTTGGGCCGCTCATGCCCTGAATCAGTACGCCGTGAAGCCGAATATTGTCTATGGCGTGCAGAACAATTACGAAACCAAGCTCGACGTATATCAGCGCCGCGACGTAACCAACCCTCAGCCGACAATCATTTATATCCACGGCGGCGGGTGGGTGGGAGGCACCAAGGAAGGCGCGCTGATGGGCCTGTTTCCGTACTTCGAAATGGGATGGAACGTGGTGAACGTGGAATACCGCATGGAGCGCGTGTCGCCCGCGCCCGCCGCGGTGGAAGATTGCCTCTGCGCGCTGCGCTTCATCGCCGCGCATGCGAAGGAGTACAACATCGACACCGCGCGTCTGGTCACCACCGGCGACTCGGCCGGAGGCCACCTCGCGCTGACCACTGGCATGGTTCCGCAATCGGCCGGCCTCGACCGCCAGTGCCCCGGCCCGGATCTGCCGAAGGTCGCCGCGATTCTCGATTGGTACGGCATCACCGACGTGAACGATCTTCTCGACGGGCCCAATCAGAAAAGCTACGCGGTGCAGTGGCTCGGCAGCCTGCCGGATAAGGAGGCCATCGCCAAGCGAGTCTCGCCGCTCGAATACGTTCGCGCCGGCCTGCCTCCGATCCTGATAATTCAGGGCGATGCCGACCCAGTGGTGCCGTATTCCCACTCGGTGCGGCTGAAAGAAGCGCTCGATAAAGCGGGCGTGCCGAATGAGCTCGTCACCATCCCCGGAGGCAAGCACGGAGGTTTCACACCGGAGGAACGGGTGCGGATTTTCAAGGCCACGAAGGATTTCCTGGCGAAGTATCATTTGCAATAACGTGGCGCACGGACTCGTGCGTGCCGTGTCGAGACTCTTCTCGACACCAGCCCAGGCATCGACACGAGTGTCGATGCGGCACGCAAAGTGCGTGCGCCACGTTATACGCGATGGTGGAGCCATGGTCATGCAAAAGAGCGCGCCCCAACAAAGCCACTTTCTCAACGTCGATCTCGATATTTACTCCAAGTCTGACCTTCAACCCCTCGTCGACGCCTTCGGCGGGAAGGTTAGCGTACTTTACGTCGGGCGATTCAGGCGCAGTTACAAGGCCGTGTTGGAGGTCAATAGAACCACCCAAGACGCGGACGCGACCATTCGCGCAATCTGCGCGTTGATCCTGGCCCTGCCGCGGCCCGCGAGGCGCCTTTGGAACGAAGCGAAGATGCGGGACTTCAGCATCGGCATCCAGCCAATGAAGGATCCGCCATCCCGTGACTTCGCGCTGTCGGCGGAAACCGTGAAACAAGCCGCGAGCGTGGGGGCGCGAATTGTAATCACTATTTACGCACCGGATGTAGCGAGATAATAACAGCGAGGCCTCATGTCCATCGCTCGACTCCTCCCGCTCCCCGTACTTGCGGCCGTCCTCATCTTCGCCCAGCGCGTATCCAATTTCACCTATACCTGGAATCCTGTTCGCATCGTCGCCGGCGGCTACGTGCCGGGCTTTGTCGCGCATCCGACGCAGCCCGGGCTGATATATCTGCGCACCGATATCGGGGGCGTGTATCGCTGGAACAATGGCACGTGGCTGCCGCTGCTCGATTACTGGTCGGGTAATTTTTACCAACTGACGGGCCCGGAAAGCATCGCGCTCGATCCCACTGACCCGAATCGCCTCTACATCGCGGCCGGGATGTACACCTGCGGGGGGTGCTCGTTTGCGATTCTCGCGTCCACCGATCAGGGCGCGACGTTCACCACGTACCAGACGCCATTCCAGATGGGCTCCAACAACGACGGCCGCGCGGCGGGCGAGCGCCTGGCCGTGAATCCGTTCCATCCCAACGAGTTGTTCATGGGCACACGCAAACAGGGGCTTTGGAAAAGCTCCAATAACGCGCAATCCTGGTCGCAAGTTACCAGTTTTCCCGTGCAGTCTTCGAGCGACGGCTTCGGCGTCCAGTGGGTGGTCTTCGATCCGAAACACTCCGGAACGATTTACGTTGGGTCTTACACAAATGCAGGCGTGTATCTGAGCACCGACGGCGGCGCGACGTGGACTCGGATCCCCGGGCAGCCATTAAGCTGGCCCTTCATCGTGCCGTTCATCACAAATCCGCCTGAGCCGAACCGCGCGGTGCTCAATCCGGACGGCAATCTCTACGTCACTTACGGCGATTATCCGGGACCCAATACGATGAACTACGGCATGGTGCAGAAGTTCAACCCGTCCACCGGGGCGTGGACCAACATCACTCCGCCCTATGACACCGCCGACGGCCAGACCACAGCGCTCGGGGGCTTCAACGGCATCAGCCAGGACCCCACGCGGCCTGGCACCATCGCCGTCAGCACGTTTAATCGCTGGTATCCGGTGGATACCATCTACATCACGCACGATGGAGGCAGCACGTGGATCGATCTGGGACGCGTCACCTCCGCCGCCGGGTTCAAAGGACTGAACGCGGGCAATTTTTATTTCAATCCCTCGGTCTTTTCCTTCGCGCCGTGGCTGACCTTCGGCAACACGTCGACGCCCGCCGGCAGCGCCAAGTTCGGCTGGTGGATTTCCGCGTTGTTAATCGATCCCGCGAATCCGCAGCACCTGATGTTCGGCACCGGCGCGACCATTTACGGAACGAACAATCTATCCGTCGTGGATAACGGCCAGTCCCCCGCGTGGACCGTGCAGGGCATGGGCGTGGAGGAAACCGCGGTACAGGCGATGATCAGTCCGCTGGCCGGCGCGCACCTGCTGAGCGGCGTCGGCGATATCGGCGGTTTCCGGCACGACGACTTCAACGTCTCACCGGCCGGCGGCATGTATACAAATCCTGTCGCGACCACGGTGGGTAGCCTCGATTGGGCTGGACAGAATCCTCTGTTGGTCACGCGCACGCAATCGCCCAACAGCGCGTCGACGAGCCCCTGCACGTGGGGCGCGCTATCGTCCGATGGCGGAACGACGTGGGCTCCGCTGCCCGCGTGCGCATCGGGAGTAAACAACAGCAATGGAGGAACGCTCGCGGTGGATGCATCGGGAACGATGCTCGCATGGACGCCCCCGGGCTACAATTCCGGGATTCAGATCTCCAACGATGGAGGAACCACATGGAAGGCGGCGACGGGACTCCCCGCGAGCGCGAACGTCGTCGCCGATAAGGTGACACCGCAGTTGTTCTACGCGCTATTCAACGAGGATTTCTACAGCACCACCGGCAGCGGCGGCACCGCGTTCACCAAGGTCAGTTCGTCGAAGCTCAGCATTTGCAACGCGGGTCATTCCTCGTGCGGAAAGCCAGTCGTTAATTTTGCCAAATCCGGCGACATCTGGGTGCCTTTTGGTACCAACGGCCTCTATCACTCAACCGACGGAGGCGCTACGTGGAAGATCATGTCCAACGTCCCCTTCGCGGATTCCCTTGCGATAGGGGCATCGCCTGGACGCGGCGCCCCGCAAGCGATCTACGTTTACGGTAGCGTTGCGCCGCCCGGGCCCGTTGCGATTTATCAATCGCTCGACAATGGCGCCACTTGGTCCAAGATCGGCGATGACCGCTATGGAGGCCCGACGCTGATCGCCGCCGATTCGCGTGTATTTGGCCGAGTGTTCCTGGGCATGAACGGCCGCGGCATCATTTACGGCGAGATCGCAGAGCGCGAGCGGCGCTTACGCTAGCCCCACGCTCAGGCATAGGACTGGCAACTGCGTCCACATCCAAAGCCTCATGCATCAGAGTCTGTCTGAAAAACACGGGCGTTGACCCCTCCCGATGGCGTCAGTTTGGGGCTAACGCCACGTCTCGCTCGGGAATTTCCCGAGAGATTATTTCGGGCCTGACCGGACTATAGAGCAGTGTTAAGAGCTATAGCGACTCTCTGTATTGCTACGACCGCGTTGATCGGTCAGGCCAAGACGACCACGGCGAAAAAGGCGCCCGCGCCTGCGGGCACGACTGCTCAAGAAGATAAGCAGATCGAGGCGGCCATCCGCGCCAAACTCGCGAAATCGAAGATCGGCAAGGACGGATTCACCGTGCGTGTCCAGGGAGGAATCGCTTACTGGGAGGGCAAGACCGACGTCGTGCAGCACAAGGGATCGGCGACCCGCATGGCAAAGACCGCCGGCGCGAAGGTCGTGGTGAACAACATCAAAGTGAGCGACACGGCCAAGGAAAAAGCAGCGGAGAACCTGGATGAAGGCCGGCGACGCGCACAAGTCAAACGAAGCGATCCGCGAACCGAGAAGGATTAGTTCCCGTCGATTTGGGCGGCGAGTCCATTATGACTTCGAACTGGTTCTGGAGGTTGCCGATATAGAAACGGGAGCCCACCGGAAGATCACGCGGACTGCCCGACGCCAGACGTTCGCCCCTCGTTAGAAAGGTTCCGTTGGTCGAGCCCAGATCCTCCAGCACGAACATCCTCCGCGCCGCGTTCCAACTGACGATGCAGAGAAGGGCGGGTCTCATTTCCTGACGGCACCTTGCGCCGCTCGATGCTTCTTGTACCACCAACCGCCGCCGCCCGCGGCAATCCCCACAATTCCGAAGACGAGTCCGGCGGCGATCAACTTCCGCGACCGCTTCGGTTGTGGCGGAGGCGACGCCGGGGCGCCTGGCGTTTCGGACTTCCCTACCTCATCTTGCAGCGTCACCGACAATACCGTAACGTTATCCTGGAACTCATATTCCTGCGCCAGCGTGCGCGCTACCAGGGCGTCGGGCCAGGCGTGCGGCGCCTGCGCGTGAAGCGCGGTCAGGATTTCGGATTCGCTCAAGGTCTTGAAGAGGCCGTCACTTGCCAGAAGGATCGTATCGCCGTCGAGCAGGAGCCAGGGATCGACGTTGCGGTCGATTTCCTCCAGCATCTCCACGCCGATGAAACTCGTCAGAGATTCCCGCTCCGGATGCAGCAGCGCCTGTTCGCGGGATATCGCTCCGCGCGACACCGCGCTATCTAGGATGCTGGCGAAGGTATGAGGGCGGTTCACCGTCTGCATCCGATCGCCTCTGATGTGAAAGATTCCGCTGTCGCCCACGGAGATAAAGTACATCGCCTTGTTCCTACCCCCGCGATCGATCAGCGATGCCGCTACCAACGTGGTGCCGACGCTCTCGGCGGCGCCCAACTCGCGAGCCATCTCCACCACGCGGTCGTTGGCCGCGCGGACGCTGCGCTCCAGCGCCTCGGGAATGGACTCCGGTGGAGTCTTCCGCCGGTACGCATCGAGAAACGCTCGGACGGCGGAGCGGCTGGCCAGGTCCCCGTGTTCGAGGCCTCCCATGCCGTCGCACACGACCGCCACAAAACCGCCATGAGAAAGAAACGCCTCATCGTCCAGATCTCCGAATCCGAACGAATCCTGTTGCGAACTCCTCGCACCGATGTGCTGCGCGTTCCCTGCCAGAAAACTCATGGTTCTTTACACGCCGGAGGCTCAGAGTCTGCTGTGGCAGATCATGAACCGCGTTGGAATGGGGTCATTATATCGAAGCAATAATCTGGGACGTATCCTGCCCTTCGAGCCCGAGCGAAGTTGAGACCTCGAAGAAATCGGAGGGCCGGATGGCCATCTCATGGTGCTTCGCGAACAGGAGCCGCGCTGTATCGATGTTGGCGCGCCCCACGATTTCCGCCGGTTCCACATAATTCAGGACGGCGGGAGCCAGTACGCCATATTGGCGGATCAGCATAATCATTTCTGATTCGGCGATTCGGTATTCGGCCGCCAGGGCACGGGCGTGTGCGAGGATTTCCCGGACCGCCTTAGGGGTGTTTCCGTTCAGCGCGGTCTTTTCGGTCACATGAACGCCTCTGAGCTCCGGGGCGATCAGGGCGACCGCCAAATCCGCGGCCTGCTCCGCCATTACGCGATAGGTGGTGTATTTTCCACCCGTGATGCGAATGACGCCTTGCGGATCGCGGTAAATCTGATGCTGGCGCGTGGCGCTCGTGGCCGATCCTTCCGACGCCAGCAGCGGACGCAGCGAGCTGAACGCCGTCACCGGCTCCATTTTCGCGCTCGCCGGGAAGATCCGCGCCGCGATCTCACGCAGGTACCGGGTCTCCTCGGCTGAGATGTGCACGTCGTCAGCCGAGCCGTGGTGGTCCACATCGGTCGTGCCGATGAGCGTCCGATCGCCGCGCTCGCCCCAGGGAATGAAGAAGATAATTCGGCCATCCTCTTCGAAATGGGCGATCGCGTACTTGCTGGCATTCAGGCGGGGCATCACGATGTGTGAGCCGCGCACCAGCCTCGGCGTGGGATCTGTCGCCCAGGGCCCCGTGGAGTCGATCAGCATCCTGGCCTTTGTCTCAAAGGTCTCGCCGGAGATCGCGTCTTTCATGGGCACGCGCCAGATGCCGTCTCCGTCGCGCGAGGGCCGGTCGGCCTGCACATAATTGGCGCAGGCCGCGCCATTGGCGATCGCTTCGAAGACGTTTTCCAACACCAGGCGCGCCGAGCGGACCTGCCCATCGTAGAACTCGGCGGCTGCCGTCATCCCCGGGGCGGCGAGGCCGGGCTCCAGCGCGCGCACTTCGTTGAGGGACAGCTTTCGATGCTTTGGCACCGCGCCGCTGCCGTCGAACAGGTCATAAATGGTCAGGCCGAGATCGTAATAGAAGATCTTGGCCCATCCGGCCAAAGGCAGAAGGAAGGGCTGCGGCTCCACCAGATGCGGAGCGATGCGGAGCAGCACCGCCCGCTCCCGAAGGGCCTCCCTCACCAGCCGGAAATCGAGCTGTTTCAGATAGCGTAGGCCGCCGTGAATCAGATGGGAATTTTTCCCGCTCGTACCGGAGGAGAAATGATTTTTCTCCACCAGCCCGACGTTGAGATGCGCCTTCTTAGCCAGGGCTCGCAGCATGAGATCCCGGGCCGTACCGGCCCCGTTGATCCCTCCGCCGAGGATAAGGATGTCGAACGTTTCCGACCGCAGTCTCCCGATCGCCAAATCGCGCGTGTCGGGATTGACGACAGGAGTCATCGTTTACATTCTAGGTTATTCCGAAATAGGCTCCTCGTTCGCAACCAGGGGTAGCCGCTAAACTTGGTTGACGGCTTACGCGCTAGGCGCATTGGGCTGCTGCTGTTTTATGAAGGCGACGCCTTCTTGATTTTCTATCACCTTAAAGGCTGGCGTATTCATGAGGCTGTGCATGTAGCAGTGGTGCACGGTAAGCAGTAGATCTTGAAACTGCTGGTTCGACTCGATGGATTGGACTTTGAGTCCAATCTTCTTGCATTCGTCGAACTCGATATGGCGATCATGGCCTTTGTTGCCACTGTAGTCCGTCAGTTTGCGAACAATTGTTCGCGCTTTGTTCAATGCGCGGGGGTCTTTATGAAACATGACCCTGCGCAATTGAGCCGTCACAAATCGATTAGAGCCCTTGATGGCGTTTTCACATTGACTTAGATAGGTTGGATAATACTGGCCAATGACCGATTGCCAGATAGGGATTGTGCTGGGATCCTTTTTGGTCTCCCGCATGGCGCGCTTGAACTCTTGGATCACGCCGTAAGCTGGGAACCCGTCCAAATGGGGGTCGATTGGGCCCAAGTTTGCATGCTTCTCGGACATCAAAATTTCCTTACAGCAGCACGCCATGATCGTACCGGCTGACATCGCGATTTGAGGAACCAAGGCGCGAATGTCGTCTTTGAACATCTTTTGCAGATACCCTATAATTGACTGAGTAGCCGCGATGCCGCCACCCGGCGTATGCAGGATCAGATCCAGGCCCTTGGTTCGATCGAGCCCGTGAACCGCCATCATAAAGCCGTTCTTATCCTCGTCGTTAATGTCGGCTCGCAGTAATGGCTTTGACAGGAAGCCCGAATAGTAGGCGATGATGTTTCTGCCTGTATTCTGATGGAGGAGCATCAGATACTTCCGCCTGACCGTGCTCATCGCGGCCTGCGAAAGGAACACGCCACGCCCAGTTTCTGCCTGTATCTCCTGAAATACCTGACCCCAGTTCGGCATATAACCCTAGGCGGGCTTCTCGCATAGGCCGTAGGTAGTTACTGATGGCACGGACTTGTACATCGAGAGTCTCTCTCTCGCTGGGGCGTTCGGGCCGGGCCCCACGAACATCCTTCTGTGCGCATCTTCCAGCACGTACGTTTCTCGCGGTTTCTTTATGGGCTTTGTCTTGTTCCGTTTTGGAGCGGCTTTCATAGAAAAATTACCTCCTGAGTCGAAATTCATCACGCCGCGCTTGATCCCGTAGACTTGGACCAACGCGCCTGCACAGCAGCGCGCGCGCTTGCGCTCCTTTCTTCAGCTGTCATCTTAGCAGCACGCGCAGGGCCACCCTTTAGGCCCCCCTTCTTCCCGAGCTTTGAAAAGTACTTATGCATATCGGCCGAGACTCGTTTCTTCTTCATAGCCCTATTATACGTGAGCGGCTCAAGAAGGCAAGGAAATAATTTATGTGGATATACGTGAACAGCTCACGTATATCCACATCGCAAAAGCCCCGATCAGTGCTGAAACGCCGGCGGTTGTATTGGACGCGATTCCCTCGGGGGGGTGTTCCGCCGGCGAGATCCAACGCTCGTAGACCCTCGGCGAACTTACCACCAGTAGCCGCCGATCGGCCGATCCCGCTCTCCGTTGGAAGAGCGCGAGACTCCGTGACTAAAACGTAACCGGATGCGGGGAAAACAGATGCGCGTGAAAGCGGTAAGTCAAGGAAGTTGCGGCTTCTTAAAGAACCAAAGCCAGAAGTACTGATCTCCGGCGCCGTGCCGGTAGCGGGGCTCGAAGTTATGGCGCCAGGCCATTTCCACAGCCTGGGCGTCGGAAAAAGGGACGCCGAGCCACGTGTCCTCGGCCGAGGTCTGCATATCCGTGCATCCCTGAACCTGAAATTTGAACAGCGCGCCGGGCCTTAGCAGGCGATTCACCTCGCGGACGTAGTTCTCGATCACTTCGCGGCTTGGGATGTGCTGGAACACAATGGCCGAGTATGCGAAATCGAATTCCAACTCGGGAACCACGGTGAGGTCGCAGCCGTTGTTCTGGTAAATGTGCGCGTTGGGAAAGTCCTTCAGGGCTTCCTTGGCGTGCGCGACCATTTCGCCGCTGACGTCCACGGCATGAATTTCGCCGAACAGCCTCGCCAGAGCGCGCGTCAGACGTCCGGCGCCGCAGCCGATTTCGAGCACCCGCATCTGCTTGGGATCCTTTCCCTGGCAGATGTTGCCCATGTCGTTGAGGATCTGCTCCTTGATGGCCTGCTCGCCGGAGGCGAAAAACTCCTCGTCGGTCCATTCGGTCCGGCCGGTGGCGACGTAATGGCGGGCATTTTCCCGGGCGCGCGCATCCCAGTCCTGCCGCATTTTTTCCAACGTGGCTTTGTCGAGCGTGGGCGGAATGCTCTGTTCCGGCATGAATTGGTTGGTGGACGGCGGGGGGATCGAACCCCCGACCTCTGCATTGCGAACGCAGCGCTCTCCCAGCTGAGCTAGCCGCCCATTTGAGGCCTATAAGTCCATAATATAGCATGGCGGTTCGTCATGCATTTTTTACTTGCCCCGCGAGGCTAAACGAAGGACACTGAAACTAAAATGTCCACTGTGAAATTTCCCGATACCGCCCCCGTACGAGAGCCGGCCGACCGCTGGAGCATCGCTGAGGCTGGCGAGCTCTACGACGTCGCCCGGTGGGGCAAGGGCTATTTTTCGATCGGGCAGAACGGCCACGTCTGGGTGCATCCGGATAAAGACACCTCGCACGGGCTCGACCTGAAGGAACTGGTGGACAATCTCCAGTTGCGCGGCATCGCCCTGCCGATCCTCATCCGCTTCGGCGAAATTCTGCAGCACCGCCTGGGGGAGATCCATCAGGCCTTTGACACCGCGATCGCGGAGCAGGGCTACAAGAGCTCCTACTGCTGCGTGTACCCGATCAAGGTGAATCAGCAGCGGCAGGTGGTGGAGGAAGTGTTCAAGTACGGGCGCCCGTTCCGGTTCGGGCTGGAAGCCGGATCGAAGCCTGAACTGCTGGCTGTCCTGGCCATTGCGGATAATGAAACGCCCATCATTTGCAACGGCTTTAAGGACGACGAATACATCGAAATGGCGATGCTATCGAAGAAAATCGGCCGCCAGATTATTCCCGTCGTCGAAAAGTACACCGAGCTTGACCTGATTCTGAAGCATTCGGTGCGCGTCGGCGTGCGGCCCGTGATCGGGCTGCGCATCAAGCTCGCCAGCCGCGGGTCGGGGCGATGGAAATCCTCCGGTGGGTACCGGTCGAAGTTTGGCTTGACCGTCACCGAGGCTCTGCGCGCGCTTGATCAGCTGAAGGCCTGCGGCATGGAGGATTGCCTCCAGCTTCTGCATTTCCATTTAGGCAGCCAGATTACGAATATCCGCCAGATCAAGGCGGCAGTAATCGAGGCGGCAAGGGTTTATGTCGAACTGAAGCGGGCCGGCGCCGGACTGAACTATATGGACGTCGGCGGCGGCCTGGGCATCGATTACGACGGCTCCCAGACCGACTTTGAGTCCAGCGTGAATTACACCCTGCAGGAATACGCCAACGACGTGGTGCATCACATCCAGAACGTCTGCGACGAAGCGGAAGTGGCGCATCCGATCATCATCTCTGAGAGTGGGCGGGCAGTGGCGGCCTATCACAGCGTGCTCGTGTTCAATGTTCTTGGAGTCACCGGATTTGGCGAAACCGATCCGGTTTGCGAAATCCCGGACGATGTCGAGCAGCCGCTGATCGACCTGCAGGAGACGATGAAGGGCCTCTCCACCAAGAACCTGCTCGAAAGCTTTCACGACGCGCAGCAGGCGCTTGATTCAGCTCTGAACCTGTTCAGTCTCGGCTACCTGCCCTTGCAGCAGCGCAGCATGGCCGAAAGCGTGTACTGGCAGATCTGCCGGAATATTCAGCGGCTGGCCAAGACGCTCGATTATTTCCCGGAGGAATTGGAGGGCTTGGACGGCCTTCTGTCCGACACCTATTTCTGCAATTTTTCACTTTTCCAGAGCATGCCGGACAGTTGGGCGGTAAAGCAGCTTTTCCCCATCATGCCGATCCACCGGCTGGAGCAGGAGCCGTTCCGCCATGGCATCCTGGGCGACATTTCCTGCGATTCCGACGGCAAAGTGGACCAGTTCATCGACCGCCGGGACGTCAAGAAGACGCTGCCGCTGCACTCGTTTAACGGCGAGCCTTATTATCTGGGCGCGTTCCTTGTCGGCGCCTATCAGGAGATCCTCGGCGATCTGCACAACCTGTTCGGAGATACCAACGCAGTGCACGTGCGGCTGGATGGGAATAATTCGGTTGTGCTGGAGGCGGTGATTCGCGGCGACACGGTTCGCGAAGTACTGGATTACGTGCAGTTCAAGACGCCGGCGCTGCTGGAGCAGTTCCGCACCGACGTGGAGACCGCCGTGCGCGAGGGCCGCATCGGGTATGAGGAGGCGGGCTCGCTGCTGCGGTTCTATGAAGAGGGGCTGAACGGATACACATATTTAGAGCAGTAGGCTTGCGATCTCTGCGTCTCTGCGTGGAGTTGCTTGTCGCACGCAGAGACGCGGAGTTCGCCGAGACCTGCAAGAATCATGTTGATGTCCCGACTGCTGTTTCTGATCTGCGCCTCGACCCTATCCGCTCAACCGGTGTTCCTCCTGCCTGATGGCGTCACCCCGAAGAAACACATCGTCGAGCTGACCGTCGACCCAGATCTCGATACGTTCACCGGCTGGGTGCGAATCGAGGTTGAACTGGCGAAGCCCGCGAACGTACTGTGGGTCAATGCGAAGGATCTGATCCCGCGCGAGACGTCGGTACTCTGGCAAGGGCATAGTCTGACGGCCACTCCTTCGGTGGACGGAGGCGAGTTCATCGGCGTCCATCTGGCGTCGCCTGTCGGGCCTGGGCCGGCCACCATCTCCATCCGCTATCGGGGCAAGCTCGATGAAGCCGCCGTGGCCGGGCCGTATCGCAATAAAGTAGCAGGCGAGTGGTATGCGTTCACGACGTTTACTCCCATCGATGCGCGGCGGGCGTTTCCCTGTTTCGACGAGCCCCGATTTAAGACGCCATGGGAGATCTCCATTCACGTGAAGCGCGGCGATAAAGCGTTCTCCAACGCGCCGCAGATCGCCGAAATTGACGAGCCAGGTGGCAAGTTGATCCGGTTCGCGACCACGCAGCCTCTTCCCGCCGAGGTCGTCGCTTTCTGCGTCGGACCGTTTGACGTCTATGAAGGTTCTCCCGCCGGACATGGGACGCCGATCCGCATCATCTCCGCCCGGGGCCAGCGCGAGCAATCAAGACTGGCCGCGCAGGCCACTGTCGACGTGCTGCCGCGCCTGGAAGACTATACCGGTATCCAGTATCCGTTCGGAAAACTGGATCATGTTGCCGTGCCTGAATTCAAATTCGGCGCGGTGGAAAATCCAGGCCTGATCACATATAAAGCCAGTGCGCTGCTGCAGCAACCCAACGACGTGGAAGCGGAGAAAGCGCGCCGCATCCGGGGGCTGCAGGCGCACGAGATGGGCCACCAATGGTTCGGCGATCTGGTGACGCAAGCGACGTGGGATGACGTGTGGCTCAGCGAAGGCTTTGCCACATGGTTTTCGGCGAAGGTGATGGATCAGGAGCAGCCGGCGGCGCGAAGGCTGCTTGCCTCCGTTGCCGCGCGCGAGCGCATCATGGTCACCGATGCTGGTCCCAAGACGAGGCCTGTTCGCCTGGAGATGCATAGCCGCAAAGAAACCGATGGCGTCTACAGCCAGTTCGTCTATCAGAAAGGCGCGGCGATTCTGATGATGCTCGACGGATGGCTGGGCGAGGCGCGCGTCCGCGACGGGCTGCGCGCATACCTGAAAGCGCACCAGTTCGGCAACGCGTCGACGGCGGATCTGGAAGCGTCACTGCCCGGCAGCAAACCGGTGCTCGATGGTTTTCTGAATCAAACCGGAATCCCATCGATTCGCGTGAAATGCGGCGATGCGAAGCTCGTCGTCGAGCAGACCAATGCCTCACACAACTGGAATGTCCCGGTGTGCTGGCGCGGTGCCGGAATGCCTCCGGTGTGTTCGGTGGTCGGATCCGCGCGCGCGGAGACCCGCGTCAACTCCTGCCCGGCGTGGATTTATCCGAACTCGGGCGGTACGGGATATTTCAGAACGGAATGGTCGGCAGAGCATCTTACGGCGCTGGACTTATCTCAGCTTTCGGCGGCGGAGCGGCTGACGTTGATCTACGACCTGCGCGCTGCGAAAAACATTACGGCACCAGTCTTAAGGGACCTGGCAGGAGATGCGCAACCGGAGGTTGCCAAGGCGGCGGCGGACGTGATGGCGGGGAAGTAGGCTTCACTCCACTCCGAATCGCGAGATGGCTCCTTTCGGGCCTACGGCGAAACCGGCGTAGCTGAGCAGGAAACTCATGGCGTTGTAATTACCCTTGTCGAACGTTTTCCACGTTTTTCCTTTATCGGTGGAGACATCGGAGCCCGATGTGCCCGTCGCGATCCACATTTTGTGGTCGGCTAAGTAAGCGATGGCGGAGCGGAAGCCGGCCGGCCCGCCTTCTGGCGCGGTCCATTTTTTGCCGCCGTCGGTAGTGATGGCGATGTTGTGCGATGCATCGCCGGGCTTTGCATAATCGCCTCCGACGGCGATGCCGAACAGCGGATTCATAAAGGCGATGGAAAAGATTCCGGCGCTGGCCGAGTCGTTGCGGATGGGCGTCGCTGAAACAGACCACTTCTTTCCGCCGTCTTCGGACCGGAATACTCGCGCGCCCTTGGGTCCTCCTGATCCGAACCAGACGTGGTGCGAGCCCAGCACGAACAGGCTGCTATTGCTGGCCGCGAACGCTCCTTCGTTCGGCACGGCGGCGGGAGTTTTTTCGCGATGCCAGGTGTCGCCGCCGTCCTCCGTGGTCATGATCACGAAATGGCCCGCTACGGGGTCGCCCAGTAGAATTCCATGCGTCGCGTCCCAGAAGGCAATGGCGTCGAAGAAGCCCTTGGGGTCAGGATTCGTGTAGACCACGTCCCATTTCGCGCCGCCGTCCTTGGTCTTGTAGATGCGCGACTTATCGCCAGTGCCGATGCTCATCAGGATCGCGGCCTTGTCGCTAAAGGCGCGCAGGGCTCGAAAATCCATATCCGCCGCGCCGGGAACGGCCGCCGCTGTCCAAGTCTCTCCTGCGTCGGCGGTGATCAGGTACGTGCCCTTCGTTCCGCTGGCCCAGGCGACTTTGGCGCTCACGACGCTGACGGCGCGCAGCGATGCCGTGGTGTTGCTGGTTAGAGGACTCCAGGTTTGCGCCAAACATGTTTGCGCCGAAACAGCAATGCAAACAAAGACGCCAGCGAAAGCCTTTTTCATGCTTATTCAACGTTACAATGAGCGCATGCTCGCTGGGAAAACCGCGCTCGTTACAGGAGCCAATGGAGCCATCGGATCGGAGATCTGCCGCGCATTCGCCAAACAAGGGGCGCGCGTCATCGTCAATTATTTTGAAGATCGCGCGGGAGCCGAGACGCTGGCTGCCTCCACCGGCGGCGTGGCGGTGTATGCGGACATAGGCAATCCGGCTGACGTCGACCGGATGGTTTCGCAATTCTCGCGCATCGATATTCTCGTGAATAACACCGGCATTCAGACGTTCAGCCCCCTGCTCGACTTGCCCGACGCCGCCTGGGAGCGGGTGATTCGCACGAATCTGACGGGATGCTTTCTATGCACGCAACGTGTGGGGCGGATCATGAAGGCAAACGGTGGAGGCAGGATCATCAATCTCGGTTCGGGCTCAAATAAAGCGGCGTTTCCCGGGCTCTCTAGCTATACGGCGAGCAAGGGCGGCATTGAAATGTTCACCAAAGTGGCGGCCGTGGAGTTGGGCGAGTATGGAATCACCGTCAACTGCGTGGCGCCCGGCGCGATCGAGACGGAGCGCACGAAACTGGAAACGCCCGACTATGCCGGGACCTGGGCGAAGCTCACACCGCTGGGGCGTATCGGCACGCCGGCCGATGTGGCCAAGGCGATCCTGTTCTTCACCAGCGACGAAGCGGCCTTCATCACGGGGCAGACGCTGTGGGTGGATGGAGGGCTGTTCAGTAAACCTGCATGGCCCTATTAGAACGATTGGCGCACGGCATCAAAGCGGGTATTCTGGGCGCCTTGGCGCTGCTCAGCCTGTTTGCTTCCACGTCCATCCTGCGGCGGCACGTCTGGTGGGAAGTTCCGAATCTGCTGGGGTCGACGTTTTATCATTACCGGGCCTTCTATTCCGGAGTGGGAACGGCCACCGTGGCGGGCGCGGCGCTGGAACTGGTGTTGGGAGGAGTGGTAGGAGGGGTATTCGGCGCGGCCTGCGGAAATGTGCGCTCCCGGCACAGGTTGATCCTTTTAGGCACGCTTACCGGGCTAGCCTGGTTCTATCTGGCGAATCTTCTCCTGTGGCCGCGGTTGAACCCCATGGTTCCGCTGTACTGGCCGGAACCGGCGGCGGTCCTTTGCCATGCGGTATTTGGGGCATGTTTGGCGTTCGCTGCGAGCGAGGGGCCCGAACTTCCGGCGCAAATGGCCCCTCGGATGCGGTAGACTTATTGTTTCGCTTCTGCGTTCGAGTCTCCCTCCCTGTGGGTATCGGGCATTCCGATTCTGCGATGAAACCCTGGGTAAAGTGGGAACGTCTGGAGTGAGGCGCAGAGTGGAAAGGAACCGTTTTAGGATGACGTTTTTCAGGCCTGGACGCCTGCGCGTACTTGTGGTCTGTCTCGCTAGCGGATTGGCGGCGTTTGCCCAGCAAACCCCGCCGGCGCAGCCTCCCACCCAGCCGCCCCAGTCCCAGCAGCCGCCCCAGGCGAAGCCTCAGCCGCCAGCCCAACAGCCGCCCGCGCCGCCGCAAGAGCGCCGCGCGAACCCATTTGAAACCGTTCCCCCATCCACCGAACGACAGCAGCCGCCGAAACTGGAAGCTCCCAAACCCGCCGAGGAGCCAAAGGCGAATCTGGACCGCCCCGCCGAGGACACCATCGAACTGATCGAATTCCGCGGCGCGCGCCGCGTTCCACAGGACACGCTGCGTGCGTTGATCGTCACAAAGAAAGGCGACAAGTACGACGAGGAGTCCCTGCACCGGGACTTCATGGCGCTGTGGAATACCGGCCGTTTCGACGACATCCGCATGGAGCGCGAAGTAGGTAAGACGGGTTGGATCGTGCGTTTCACCGTGGTGGAACGTCGCATCGTCCGCTCGATCAAGTACGACGGCTTGAAGTCGATCTCGCAATCGGAAATACTGGACCGGTTCAAAGAGCGTAAAGTCGGCTTGAGCGTGGAGTCGCAATACGACCCGAACAAGATTCAGCGTGCCCGCAACGTTTTACAGGATTATCTCGCGGAGCGCGGACGCCAGTTCGCCACTGTTGAACCGGAGCTGCGGCAGGTGCCTCCCAGCTCGCTGGAACTGACGTTCAAGGTAAACGAAGGCCCGAAAGTGAAGGTGCATGAGATCACTTTCGACGGCAACAAGGTGTTCCAGCCTCTGATACTCAAGCGGGCGATGAAGAATCTCCACAGCATCGGCATTCCCTATTCGATCGTGGCCGAGGATTTGTTCTCGAAGACCTTCGATTCCACCAAGCTCGAAGAAGACCAGCAGCGCATCGAGGAGTTCTACAAGGATCACGGTTACTTTACCGCGCACACCACCGGCGCGAAGGTGACGGTCGTGAACACCGGCGGGGGACAATGGCGGCTGCCGCTGATTTTGTCCAACAGCCGGGGCAAGGGCGCCAACATCCACATCAGCATCGAAGAGGGCCGCCTCTATCACCTGAACAACATCAATTTCGTGGGCGTGAAGTTGTTCCGCACGCCGGAGACGCTGATGCGCCCGGTGTTTCAGATGAGCTCCGGCGATGTGTTTTCCACCGACAAACTGCGCAAAGGTTTCGAGGAACTGCGCAAACTGTATGGCAACTTCGGCTACATCGACTTCGTGGCCGAGCCGAACATTGAGCCGGTCCCCAACACCGACAAAGTCGACTTGACGCTGAACTTTGACGAAGGCAAACAGTTTTTCGTGCGCCGCATCGATTTTTCGGGCAACACGACGACGCGCGACAAGATCATCCGCCGCGAGCTTCTGGTCGATGAAGGTGATATTTATAACACCAAGCTGTGGGACGTCAGCCTTCTCCGGCTCAATCAGCTCGGCTATTTCGAGCCGTTGAAGGCCGAAGATTCGGTTGACATTAAGCGCGACACCAAGACGGATACGGTGGACATCACCCTGAAAGTGAAGGAGCGCGGGAAGAATTCCATTCAGTTGAATGGCGGCGTATCGGGCATCGCCGGCAGCTTCATCGGATTCTCGTACGCGACCAACAACCTGCTCGGTTTAGGCGAAACGCTCAGCCTCAATTCGCAGATTGGCACCATGCAGGACAACGTGACGATCGGCTTCACTGAGCCCTACTTCCTGGATCACCCGATTCAGGTTGGCATGACGGTGTTCTACACGCGCTTCGACTACAATCAGGCGCGCCAGGCGTCGATTTTCGCCGGCCAGAATCTGACGGCTCTTTACGCGCAGTTGGGCACGCAGAACCTGCTGAATTACGTGTCGGACTCGCGTGGCTTTACAGTGTTCGTCAGCAAGGCGCTGCGGCGCAGTTTCGCGCGCCTGGGCGTCAGCTACGGGTACTCGGTTCAGAACGTGAAGACGCTGACCGACGCGGCGACGGCGTATTACACCTACATCGACTTTTTGCACATCAACGGGCCGAATCCGCTGAACGGCATCACGCAATCCGCGATCACGCCGACCTTTACCTATAACTCGGTGAACCATCCGATTACTCCGACCGCCGGAAGAAGCCTGGCGCTCTCGGTACAGTTCGCCGGCAGCATCCTGGGTGGCAACGTAAACCAGATCCTACCGACGTTGGACGCGAAGTATTTCCACACCTCGCCGCTGAACCGGAAGCATGTGATCGGCGCGCACCTTCTGGGCCGGTTCGTCACTGGATATGGCGGCAAGGTCGCGCCGCCGCTGAACCGCTTCTACATGGGCGGCGAAAACGATATCCGCGGCTTCGACATCTGGAGCATCAGCCCGTTGGCATTCATTCCGACTTCGGCCACCGTGAACATCCTAAACAACGACGGCACGCCTCGCCAGCAGAAGATCACCGTGAACGGCGCAACGACGTACCAAAACGTGACGCAGATAATCCCCAGCTACCAGCTGGTAACGCCGGGCGGCGATTTGGAGACCGTTGGGAACCTGGAATACCGCATCCCGATCTTCGGGCCGGTGATCCTGGCGGGGTTCGTCGACGCCGGTCTCAACCGCCTGGTGCTGAGCAACCAATTGAGGCTGAACGATGATCGTGTGACCCAGTTGGACACGCAGTTCCCGGAAGCGGCCTTCCCGAATCGGGCGATCGTCGCAGCGGGTACGCAAAAGATCCGTATGTCCACTGGTTTGGAGCTTCAAGTCATGCTGCCGGTCGTGAACGCGCCCTTCCGTATTTATTGGGCGTACAATCCCTGGCGCGTCGAGCAGTTCGTGCAGCCGCCCATCGTAGCCGATCGTAGCTATTTCCCGAATTCGGCATCGTTCTTCAATTCGATTGCGCAGGTCGGGCAGTCATACCCAATATTTGAGAGAGCTTCCACATTCCGGTTTACCGTCGGTCGGACTTTTTAGAGCGGCGTGTTACCATAATTTCAAGAAAAATAGGAGTCTATTGTGAAACACAGAATTACCGCGCTGCCGTGCTTGGCCCTTTTTGTGGCCTCCATGGCTGGGGCGCAGACGCCCACCAAGATCGGCGTGATCCAGATCCAGCAGGCGCTGGTGAGCACCAAGGACGGGCAGAAGGCAGTGGCCGATCTGGAAACCCGCATGGCGCCGAAGCAGAAGGAAATGGAGCGCAAGCGCACCGAGATCCAGGAGCTGCAGGATAAGTTAAGCAAGGGTGGAGCCGCCATGGCGCAGGCCGCCAAGGACGATCTGGCCCGTACAATCGACACGAAGACCAAGAGCTTCAATCGCGATATGGAAGATGCCCGTGCGGAACTCGACCAGGAACAGCGCAAGCTTCTGGAGGATCTGAGCGGTAAGATGCAGGTGGTGATCGATAAGTACGCGCAGACCAATGGCTACGCGGTGATTCTGGACGTCAGCAACCAGAACACGAACGTACTGTACGTCTCGACCGGTGTGGACATCACAAAGGACGTCATCGACCTGTACGACAAAATGAATCCGGGCGGGCCGTCTTCGAAGCCTTCGGCTCCGGCGGCGCCGAAACCGCTTACACCGGCGACGCCCGTGAAGAAGCCGTAGTTTCTTGAGCCATTCGGACCGGTGGGCGACGCGGATTCGCGAGCGTCGCCTGCCTGGTTCGCCCTGCCTGGTTCGCCCTCACCCCGCCCGGTGATTCGTTCGCCGTTTCTCCCACGACACTCCCCCTCGGGCCGTCCCGCGTTTAGTATCATCGAAACCGTTGCCAGAGTCTCCAGAATCGGGCGATTTCAGCGTCCATAGCGACGACGCCGTGTGCTTCACCGCTGGGCTGCCCGGCGTCAGCTTCGGCGCGGGCACGATCCACGCCTATCTTGCCTCTGACCGGACTCCTCCGAAAGTAGCCGCGGGAATCTCGACCGGCGCGCTGACGGCCGCAGTGATGGAGCGGTCATACCGCGAACTGCTCGAATCGCGTACAGAAGCCGCCCGATGGACCTGGTTCCGGCGGTATCTCTCCTTCTTGCTGGACCGCCCCTACGACGTCACCTGGAACGCCATCCCCAATCCCAGCGATTTCGTCGCCGATCTGCCTCCGGTGACGGAGACGGTCCTGCCGGCCAGACCGGACGGATCGCCAGATCCCGAATGGGAGTGGCGCGAGGCGAAGGCGCGGCGGCGGCTGCACATCATTGCGCGATTTGGGCGCTGGTGTTCCCACCTGCCGGTGACCGTTGCCTCCATCGGCTGGATCGCGGTGCGCTACGCACGCCATCGGGAACGGCATTTTCCCATGCCGGTAGCGCGCTGGTGGAACGCGCTGGCGCTGTGGACCCGCGTGCTGTGGTTCGAATGGCTTGTGCTGATCCAGATCATTATTCGGCCCCAATTTTTCCCCGAATGGCGATTCCGCACGCGCGGCAAAATGATCTCCCACCTGCCGCTGCGCCCGCTGTTCGGATGGAAGCTGTGGCTGGCCACCGTGTTTCTCGGTTCGGCCACCATCGCATTGTGGGCGTGGAATTTGTGGGTCGCGCTCGAAGAGATATTCCAGGCCAGGCCCCCACATGTGCTGCATCTTGGGCTGCTGCTGGGGTTCACCTGCGCTCCGCTGGTTCCCATCTTTCTGCGCCGCTGGATGGGGCCAACCAACAACTGGGGTTTCAAGAAAATCCTGACTCATCTGGGCATCCGCGTGTCGCTGATAGACGATTTTCACCTGCGCTTGAAGCTGCACCGGCTATTCGCCGATCAAGGCGCGGAGCCGGCGCTAAAAGACCTGAAATTTCCGGTGCTGATGGTGGCCGCGCCGTTGCAGATTGTCGATTCCTCGCCTAGCCAGCTTTGGCCCGGAACGAAGAGTGATATTTCCCTCGTCGACGCTCTGCGCGCTAGCCTGGCGATTCCCCGGCTGTTTTCGCCGACAGTGGTGACCGGCGCTTCGATCGAGAATTGGCTGGAACGGGGGAAGAAACTGGAGCGGCTGGATCTGGTCGACGGGTCCGTAGTGCGGCACAATCCGTTGCCCGCTCTTGTGCGCTTCCTCTCCGACTCGAAGAACGCCAACGTCGCCGAGATTCTCTCGCGGCCCGAGGCGCGCGTTCATTTGGTCTACGACATCCCCATTCAGGCCAAGCCTCTTCCGGATGCCGCCGAGGTGCCGCGGATGCCGAACGTAGTCGATACGGGCTTTGCGGGCAGGCGTCTCGAAAGGCGGCGAGATAGCCGTCTGGAAGTGGTGCGCACAAATCACGTGAGCCAGATCGAGAACACTTTGCGCGAGGCGACCGGGGCCGTCAGCTCACCCGACGTGCACACCATTACGGTGGATGAAATCGCGCCGGAAGAGGAGCTGACGCTCGAAAATACCTTGCAGCCGACGGAGGTGGAAATGCTCCGTCATATCGCTGCGGGCTGCCGCAGGAGCCTGTCGGTACTCTATTGCGACGAGATCGGGAAAATGGGCAGTGTAATTGAGTGCGGAGCCCTGCTGCGGCGCATCGCCACAAAGAGGGAAGTTGGCGATTTGCCGGGCTTGCCGGAGGTGTGCGGGCACTGCCCGCGTAAGCTGCAAGCGGTCGCGCCGCTCGAGGATCGCCTTTTGCCGGGGAGGTTCCGTGCGGGATCGGGCGAATTGGCGCGGCGCTTCCCCGAAGTCGCTGGGGGTCGCCCGCGAATCGTATTTCTGGCCAGCGGAGGAGTGTTTCGCGGGTCCTTCCACGTGGGCATGACCGGCGCGATGTATGCCACGAAGTTGAAGCCCGATATGATCGTCGGAGCGTCCGTCGGGACTCTGTTGGGTGCGGCACTGGCCTCGATGTTTTCCTCGAGCGACCAGCAGGCCCAGGAGAAACTGAAGCGCCTGACGTGCCTGTTTCTCGAAGTGGACCAGCGCGTGGCGCTCACCAGGACGCTAAAGGCCGCCGTGAAAGACCTTGGCATCCGGAGCCGCGGCGCCAGCATGGATCTTTCTCCCAATACGCTCCGCAGAATGGTGCGCGCGGGCAGCCGCCGCGATCCGGGCATCGCGGTCACCGGAGCGCCACCGGCGCTGATCGATGCGATTTCCGACCTGTTCCTCATTCCCTACCGGGCCACCGCGCGCATCGCCGCGGAGTTCGTCGCCGGCCACGTTTCCCGCGCAACGAACACGTTTTGGACGCAGATCAAGACGGAGACCATCGACCGCCTGGGGATTCACGATGCGTTGATCGGGTCCTCGCTGCTGGAGCGCGAGACCAGGCTTGTGCTGGGCGACGTGCCGCTGGAAGTGCAGCCCTTTCTTGAGCCGAGCCGTATCGCGTTCTTCGCGACTGCGGTGAACTTGGCGACCGAGTGGCTTACGATCCTGGGCGCGGAACCCGCCGAGAGCCGCTATGACCTGATCGAGGCTCTGCTGGCATCGAGCGCGTTTCCCATGGCCTTCGCGCCGCGCCGGGCCAGCGCGCTCTATCCGGGATCAGGCCGCCGCGATGTGTTCTACGGCGATGGGGGCATGTTCGATAATCTCCCGTTCCTCCCTGCGTTCGAGGTGCTGCGCGAGGTGCAGGCGGACCGGTTACAGTCGACGCTGGGCAAAGGCCGCTGGCGCGAAGAACTGGCTCGCCGCCATCGCGAACCGGATCTGTTCCTCACGGGCGCGCTGAACGTCCGGCAGAGGGACGATGAGCCGGACGCGTACGATTCGCTCCGTAAGATCGCAGCGCGCGCAACGTCACTTGAGGACAACGAAAAAATCTATGGTATGGAACGGACTTGCCGCCAGATCGACAAGCAGTTGGGCAGAGTGAGCGCCGAGTCACGGCCCGGAGATGCGAACGTGCCCGCGGACCGGGAACAGTTCCTGAACGGCATCGTGAACGCGGCCGTATTGCCCGTGTATCCCGCCGACGCCGGCCATCTGAACGGCACTTACGAGTTCTGCGGCACCATGGGCATGGATGTAGCGAAGATCCGCAGGTCCATCGCCGATGGTTGCTTTCAAACCATGCTTGCGATTGCGCAAGGGCAGGAACAGGGCCCGGATTCGATGGCCGGAAGAAGCCTCGGCGCGCTCACGGCAATGGGCCGCGTGCCGAGGATCACCTTCGAGCGCGGCCGCGCGAATCATGACGGTGCCTGCCCGTTCTTCCGGGTGCAAGGACAACTGCTGCGGTGCCCGTTCCACGGCATCGAGAAGATTTACGAAACCTGCGGCGAGGATCCGGTGCACCTCGGGGCGTCGGGAGCGAAGCGGCCCGTTGCATAGCCAGTCTATAGAGGTGGCTGCCGGCCTGGGACCTGTGAGGAGCCTGTAGAAGGCGTTTGCGAGAGACCTGCAATGGAAAATCAAAGCGTTGAAAATTCCCCCCAGCTGTACGCACGAATAGGCGGCGCGCTATACCTAGCAATCATCCTTCTCGGTGCTTTTGCTGAAGGGTTCGTCGCAAATAAACTCGTCGTATCGGGTGACGCAGCAACTACGGCTCACAACATTCTGGCCGCACCGGAGTTGTGGCGCCTCAGTGTCGCTGGCGACTTGACCGTCGTGTTATGTGCCGTGCCATTGTTGTGGATTGAGTATCTGTTGCTCAGACCAGTTAGCAAGCACCTGGTTCTGCTCGCGGTATTGTTTAATCTGGCGTCCCTTGCTGTCGAGGCCATAAGCAAGTTGTTTCTTCTTTTGGTGAAGCCGATATTGGGCAGCGCCGATTATCTAAGGGCATTTGCACCACAGCAGCTACAGACTCTTGCGAACCTTGCGCTCAAGTCGCATGACATTGCCTTCAATATTGCCCTGATATTTTTTGGCTTCACATGCCTGGTGAATGGCTACCTGATCTTAAGATCGGGGTATTTCCCGAAGTTTATAGGTGCATTGATGCAATTGGCGGGTCTGAGTTATCTGACGGCCTGTTTTGCGGCGCTTTTTGCCCCTGCGTTCGCCGACCTGATAACTCCCGCTGTTCTGATTCCGCCACTGATTGGAGAATCGTCATTTTGCCTGTGGCTTCTTGTGAAGGGCGTGAATGTCGCGAAGTGGAAGGAGCGAGTAAGCATGGGACAGGGGATTTGACCACCCAACGTTAATTGGTTAGATCCTGGCTCCTGAGATCCTTCATAAGATCCGGCCCTGCATTGCGCGGATAACCGAAATCCCAAAAAGGATCGCCCGGAGCGCTCTCCCACACGCGTTTGTCGCAGCCGGTGAGCAGCTTCTTCAGGCGCGCGTCGAGCTGGTGCACTTCGTCGTCCTCGGCCTCGGCGAGCGCCAGGATCGCGCGGGCGTCCAGATCGTTGCGGTAATCCTCCAGACCGAGCCCATAGCCGTGCTCCACTTGTTTCACGAACTCCCGGTACTTACGGACCAGCCCTTCGCGGCCCTCGCGCACCACATGCTCGGGGTAGCCGTTTTCCTTCAAGTATTCGTGTACCGTCATGGCCGCGTCGCCTGCCTGTGAAAATATCGTTCTCCATCGTTGGGTTTAAAAAAAGTGCGGATGGTGCGGTCCGGATTGTACGCTCCGAAAGCCCCGGAGCGGCGGTCGAAGCGCGTAATGATGCCGTCGGGTTTGATGACCTGAAGGATCGGCCCTCCTTCCGGCGCATCCCTCAGATCCTGCGCCATGTGCAAATACTGATCCGGAGTCACGTTGCCGAACTCGCTCCCATGCTTGGCGAAATGCTCCTCGAATTGCTTGCGGGAACGGAAGCCCGGACCGCCGCCGAATAACAATAGCGCCGCGAGCAGCAGCCCGATGGCGGCTCTTGCCTGTCTCATACCGTCTCTTCTCTTCCTCCCTGGAGAATCGATTTGCGCGCAGCCTCTATCACCCGTTCATTGTGGCGGCTGTTGGCGGGCGTGGCGATCAGGTTCTGGGCGTCGAATTGGTCGAGCGCGCGCGGATCCTCGTCCACCGTGCGGCATGCGTCGATAATTCGCTCGATAGAGCGATATCCGTAGCCGACCGGCGTGAGGCCGCGTTCCTCCAACGGCACGTACTGGAAGTAATCCGAACTGGGCTCGCTATACGGGCCGCCGAGGTACGAATACTCCATGCCGCGATACTGGTCCGAGTGGCGAATCATGGCGCCTCCATCTGCTCCAGCGCACCACATCGTGAGCCCCTGCATGTTCGACCCCGGGCCCTCCTCGGGATAACCAAGGCCGTTTTGGACGTTCAGACACGCGCCGTTGGACCAGATCACGCGGGCGTCGGTCCACAAAAAACCTTCATTACCGTTGGGATACCGATCGCGCAGACCGTGGACGCTCACCGCGACCGGTTCCAGGCCGGTGATGAACTGCACCAGATCCACATAATGGCAGCCGATGTAGCAGAACGCGTCGGAGTTTTCGCAGGTGCACCAATTCTGAAAATTCGAATGGCGATAGCTCCACTTCTCGTGCAGGCAGGCGTTACCCAGGCGAAATTCGCCGAATCTGCCCTCAAGATAGGCGCGACGGGCCATCAGGCTGCGGTCGTCGAAGCGCTTGTGATAATCGATGCCGACAAAAAGATTCCGCGCTCGCGATGCTTCTTCGATATTGATGGAGTCGGCGACGGTCATCACCAGCGGTTTTACCGCGCAGACGTGGAGATCGGCGCTCAATGCCGCCAGGATCACGTCCCGATGCAGCGGATCGGGCACGGCCACCACCGCGAGCTGCCGCGGAGGCATCGATTTAAGAACGGCCGCATAAGGCTCGGTGGTTGCCTCGAAGGCTTGATCCGGGAACGCGGCGCGCAGAGTCTCTGATGCCAGCTTCTCAAGTGTCGAAAGGCTTCGCGCACAGACGCGAATTTTCCCGATCCGTCCCAGCCGCCGCAATTGATAAAGAGACGGCAGAAGCTGGTCGTGCGTGATCATGCCGCCGCCGATGATGACGGCGTCGAACGAGTTCATGCGAGGCTGCGCGCGGCGAGGACTTCGGCCGCGGCCTCCTCGAACACGTTGAGGCTTTCCTCGAGCGCTGCCTCCGTAATACAGAGTGGCGGACAGATCTTCACCGTGGCTCCACCGAAGCCGACCGGCGCGAACAACAGCACGCCTTTCTGAATCGAGCGCCAGACCAGGTCGAAGGCCGCGTCGCCATCAGGCTCCTTGGTGCCGGGCCGGACCATCGCCATGCCCGCCACCAGGCCCTTTCCTTCCACGTCGCCGATCTGCGGATAGCAGCGCATCATCGCTCTCAGGCGCGCATGCAGAAGCTCGCCGAGACGCCGCGCGTTGCCCACCAACCCCTCGTTGACGATCAGATCCATCGACGCTATGGCCGCCGCGCAGGCGACCGGGTTGCCAGTATGCGTCGAGGTCATGCTGCCGGGCGGATGCAGATTCATCACGCCCGCGCGCCCGGCGACGGCAGCCAACGGCAACGAACTGCTGATGCCTTTTCCGAACAGCGCCAGATCCGGTACGATGCCGTAATGCTCAAAGCCCCACATGGTGCCGGTACGTCCGAAACCTGCCTGCACTTCGTCGCACACCAGCAGGATCTGATGAGCGGCGGTCCAGCTTCGCAGCGCCTGCATGTATTCGCGCGGAGCGAAAGCAGCGCTGCCACCCTGATACGTCTCCAGAATGACGCCGCACACGCTGGACGCGCCGACGCCAAGCTCAGCCAGGGACTTGAGAAAGAAATCGAAGGAGACGTCCGGCGTGCGGAAACCGTCGGGGAACGGCACCTGTGCGAAACCGTGGTCGGGATTGATAATCCACTCCTTCAGCGCAGGAATGCCACCGGCGAGCTGCGATCCCAGCGTGCGGCCATGAAACGCCTTGTCGAAGGAGATCACGACGTGTTTGCCACGCCCGCCGACCTTCACACCGTGGGTGCGGCACAGCTTGATAGCGCATTCCACCGTCTCCGATCCCGTCGTGAGCAGGAACACGCGGTCGAGGGATAAAGGCAATAGTGAAGCCAATTTCTCCACCAGCCGCGCCCGGACAGCGCTGGGGAAGCAGTAGTTGTGCAGCAACCCATGCGCGGCCTGCGCGACGATGGCATCGATCATTTCGCGGCGGCCGTGGCCTGCATTCGCGACCAGCACACCGCTCGACCAGTCGATCCAGCGATTGCCCCAGGCATCGAAGACTTGAAAGCCCTCGGCGCGATCCCACAGCACCGGCGGTTGTCCCTGCATGGAGACGGGCTCATGGCGATGCAGCGTCTCCAGAATCGGAACAGACCCAGGCGCGGGAAGAGACGTGACGATCCGGCGCAAAGTGGTTTCCACGCGCGGAACGGGGCGCGGGGTGAGATCAAATTGCCGGGACATGATGAGTTTCCATTGTAGCGACCGTTAGAATGGTAGTGCAGATGTCATCCAATCTCTCCGCGGATGAAGTTCAACCGCCCGTCGCAAGAATGATTCCTACGCCGTCGACCACGCTGGGTGATGCGCGCGTCGACGGTTATTTCTGGCTGCGCGACCGCAAGAATGCGGAAACGATCGCGTACCTGGAAGCGGAAAATGCTTACACAGCCGCAAAGATGAAGCGCACCGAGGCGCTGCAGGCGAAGCTGTATCAGGAGATTCTCGGGCGAATCCAGCAGACGGACCAGAGCGTCACCACCAAGCGTGAAGACTATTTTTATTACACCCGCACGGAGGAGGGAAAACAGTACGCCATCTATTGCCGCAAGCGCGGCGAGAATGGCCCGGAAGAAGTGTTGCTCGACGGCAACCGAATGGCTGAAGGGAAGAAGTATTTCCGCGTCGGCAACTTCACCCCAAGCCCGGATCACAAACTGCTGGCCTATTCCGTCGATTTCGAAGGCGACGAGGCCTATACCATTCACGTGAAGAATCTGGTCACGGGCGGGTTGCTGGCCGATGCGATTCCGAATACCTACTACACGCTCGAGTGGACCAACGACAACACAACTTTTTTTTACACCGTGCTCGACGCCGCCAAGCGTCCGTTCAAAGTCTTTCGGCACCGCCTGGGAGTGGCGCAAGACGCCCTGGTCTATCACGAGACGGACGAGCGGTTCACGGTAGAGATCGAAAAGACAACCAGCCGCGCCTACATATTGATCGACATCGGAAGCTCACTTACCTCGGAGTTTCGTTTCTTGGACGCGAACCAGCCGGAAGGCGAGTTGAAGATCCTGCTCCCGCGCGTACAGGGGACCGAATACGACGTGACGCATCATGGCGATTCCTGGTTTATCCGCACTAACGACGGCGCACGGACGTTTCGACTAATTGAGGCTCCGGTGAAGGATCCGTCGCGCGCGAACTGGAAAGTATCGATCGCGGCGCGCCACGACGCGACCATCGAAAGCGTGACCGCGTTTCGGAACCACCTGGTCACGCAGGAGCGCGAGCGGGGATTGATGAAGATTAGCATCCGGCAGTTCACCGGCGGCGAAGTGCATTACATCGAATTTCATGAGCCCGCATATACAGCGGGCCTTGGCGCGAATGCCGAATACGATACGAATCTATTGCGATTCACCTATACGTCGCTGGTGACGCCAAGCTCCGTGTTCGACTACAACATGGACACGCGTGAACGAGTGCTCAAGAAGCAGCAGCCGGTCTTGGGCGGCTACGATCCATCGCAATACTCGTCTGAACGTATCTACGCCACGGCTCCGGACGGCGTGAAAGTCCCAATTTCCTTGGTCTACAAGAAGGGATTCGAGCGGAACGGCAAGGCCCCGACGCTGCTCTACGGCTATGGGTCCTACGGCATCAGTATGGACCCTGGGTTCAATTCCGACCGGCTAAGCCTGCTCGACCGCGGCATGGTCTACGCGATCGCGCATATTCGCGGCGGCGCCGATCTGGGCAAGCCCTGGCACGAAGACGGCCGTTTTCTGAAAAAGAAGAACACGTTTACAGATTTCATCGCGTGCGCCGAGCATCTGATCGCGCGGAAGTTTACCTCAGCAGACCGGCTGGCGATCATGGGCGGCAGCGCAGGAGGCCTGCTGATGGGCGCGGTCACGAACTTGCGCCCGGATCTGTTCGCGGCGGTGGTGGCGAAAGTCCCGTTTGTCGATTCTCTGAACACCATGCTCGACGCGTCCCTGCCGCTGACCGTAGGCGAATACGAGGAGTGGGGCAATCCCAACGAAAAGCCGTTCTACGACTACATCAAGTCTTACGCGCCTTACGAAAATGTCGCCGCGAAGGAGTATCCGGCGATGCTGGTCACGGCCGGGTTGAATGACCCGCGCGTGTCGTACTGGGAACCGGCCAAGTTCGTGGCCAAGCTGCGCGCGATGAAGAACGATCATCGCATTCTGCTACTCAAAACCAACATGGGTAGCGGCCATTTCGGGTCGTCCGGCCGGTACGAATACATCAAGGAAACCGCGTTCGACTATGCATTTCTGCTGAGCGCTCTTGGCCTCGAATGACGCTATCCTGAAGGCATGAACCCACAACCCCAGACGGAAATTACCCTGGTCAATTCGGCCGATTACCGTGAATCGTACGCCAACAGCGTGCAGGTCCGCGTCAGTTTGTGGGACTTCTTTCTGCTGTTTGGCACAATCAACCAGAGCACGCCCGAGAAGGTCACGATCTCAAACTTTCAGGGCCTGTTCCTGAGCCCTCAGCAAGCCAAGGCGCTGGCCAACGTGCTGAACCAGAACATCCAGCAGTACGAGACGGCGTTCGGCGAGATCAAGCTCGCGCCGCACGCCACCGGCGCCGTGATTCAATAGCCACGTGGTCCTTTCCCGGCGCGCGTCTTCGCTTCTGTTTTTCCTCGCCTTCCTGGCGTTGATGATTGCGCTGCACCTCCCGATCCTGAAGTGCCCGTTTCATTGGGATGAGATGGGACAGTTCGCGCCGGCCTCATTGGACCTGTATACCGATGGCTCGCTGGTCGCTCACTCCACGCTGCCGAATGTGCATCCCCCAGGCGTGATGGCGATCGTTGCGCTTGCCTGGCGGCTGTGCGGCGTCTCCGTAGTGGCGGCGCGCGTGGCGATGCTGGTGGTCGCCTCGGCAGGCCTGTTGTTTTCCTTCTTGCTGGCGATTCGTCTGTGTCGGGGCCTGGAGGGCGCGCCGGCGTTCGCGGCGGTCCTGTTCCTGATGGCCTCTCCGATCTTCTTTTCGCAGTCCGAGATGATTTTGCTCGACATGCCGGCGATGACCTTCACGTCGCTGGCGCTGTTGCTGTTCCTGGACGAGCGCTACCTCGCCTGCGCGGCAGCGTGCACGGCCCTGGTCTTGGTGAAGGAGACGGCCATCACCACCCCTATGGTCCTGGGCGCGTGGCTTCTGTTTCGGGAAAAGAAGATCCGACAGGCACTGTTCTTTCTTGCGCCAGCGATCGCGCTGGGCGCATGGCTGATCCTGCTGCACGCCAGGACGGGTCACTGGCTCGGCAATGAGGAGTTCGCGCGCGATAACGTCGGCGGCGCTCTCAGCCTCGCGCACATCGCGCTCGGATTCGTGGGACGCTTTCACTACCTCTTTATCGCCGACGGGCGTTGGATCGGAGCCATCGCGCTGATCGCCGGGTTTCGCGTGATGAAGGGTAAGGCGTGGACGATTGCGATCCTCGTGGCCCTCGCCCAGATAGTGATCGTCACCGTGCTCGGCTACGCGATGCTGGAACGCTACCTGCTGCCCGCGCTGCCGGTTCTCTACGCCGCCATGGCCGCGTCGTTTACCGTATTTCGGCCCGCTCTGCGCTGGACGATGCAGGCGGCGATGATCGCGCTCCTGGTTATCGGATGGTTCTGGAATCCGCCATATCCGTTCTCCTATGAGAACAACCTGGCGTGGACGGATTTCGTCGCGCTGCAGAAGGAGGCCGCGAACTATCTTGAAGCGAACGCGCCCGGTCGGCGCATCGCCGGTGCCTGGCCGTTTTGCGGCGCGATCCAGCACCCGTATCTCGGCTACGTCGACAAACCACTGAACAGTGTCGAGATACAAGGCTATCAATTGCCTGAGATCGCCGCCGCGGATCGCAACACCTGGGACATTCTCGTCGTTTACGAAAAATTCTGGACGTTTGAAGGGACATCCTTCACGAATCCTCTGGTTCGCCTCATCGCCAAGCAGTACGCCGGCTATCATCCCCAGGCGACCTCGCAGGAGATCCGCAATAACATCGGTCTCATCCCGTTGCACCGGTGGGAGCGCGGCGGTCAGTGGATCGAAATCTATGCCAAGCCCGCGAACTAAGGCTGCTTTTTCTTTGTTTGCATCTTTGCCGGTTTGGGCGGTGACGGAGGTTCCAGAACCTCGAGGATTCGTGTGATCTGTTCCCTCAGCATACTAGATGTTTAGTACGATGGTGTTAGCGGTAACCCAAAATTGCATCCCCGGGCGCGTTGTGTGCGTACTACGCTGATGTGAAGATGCGCACAGCCGCCCTATTCCCCGCGATTTTGCTCTCTTGCCTCGCGCAGGACCCGATCAAGGTCAGCGTGCGCCTGGTCAACGTCGCGTTCACCGTACGCGACGCCAATGGCACCCCGGTGACCAACCTCACCCGGGACGATTTTGAGGTGTTGGACGACGGCCAGCGCCAGCCGATCTCCTTTTTCGCGCGCGGTGAGGATCTGCCGCTCGCGCTCGGCTTGATTGTCGACGCCAGCGGCAGCCAATCCAAGTTCGTCAAGCAACACGAGCGCCATTTGAGAGCTTTCCTGAACGACGTCTTGGGCCCGCGGGATCGCGCCCTCCTGCTCTGCTTCGGCAATCATCTGCGTCTGGCGTCCGATTTCTCCAATTCGGCCTCAGAGATCCTGGAGGGCCTTAGGGCGTATGAAAAGAAGACCGTAAGCGTGCCGGAAATCGGCCCCCACGAGCTTCGCCAAGGCGGCACGGCCTTCTACGACGCGCTGTATTACTCGACTCTGCGAAAGTTGGTCCGGACCGAGCAGGGGCGCCGAGCGCTCATCGTTTTCAGCGACGGAGAAGACAATTCCAGCGCCCACACGATGATGGACGTCATCGAAGCAGCCCAGGCCGAGGACGTGACTCTGTTCTGCATCCGCTACACCGAGACCGCGAAGGGCGAATGGACGGCCCGGAACAAATATGGCGCGTCCGTGATGGCCCGGCTCGCCCGCGAGACCGGGGGCGCGGATTTCGACGCCGAAAAATCCGACCTACGCGGCTCGTTCCGCCAGATCGCCGAGCAACTGCGGTCGTCCTACGAGCTGGCCTATCACGCCGGCGCGGCGGACGGCACGTTTCACAAATTGTCGATTCGCGTGAAGCAGTCCGGGCTCACCGTTCGCTCCAAGACGGGATACTATTCGAGCGACGCTACTCGGACTTCGTTTTCACCAGAGCCATGAACATATCGAAGAACGATAACGCAGTCAGCGCTACGCAAACTCCCGCTAACACCTGCCACACGCGCTCTATCGCCGGTTTAAACCCGGGCGTGCCGGCGATGAAGCCCACCAGGAATCCGCCGATCACTCCGCCGATATGGGCGGCATTATCGGTCGCGAAAAACGGAAGCAGACCCATCGCCAGGATGTAAATCACCCAGCGCGAGTAAAACCGTCGAATTTCGGCTCCCCATGCCGACCGATCGCGGACGCCCAACGCGATCATCGCGCCGATCAGCCCCATGATGCCGGCCGAGGCGCCAATGGAGGGCGTCATCGGGCTCCAAAAGAAGCTGGCCAGAAAACCGGTCACCGTGGAGACGAAGTAAATGACCAGGTAGCGGCTGGTTCCGTACATTTCCTCGGTCTGCGCCCCCAGGTCGAACAGCACCCAGGAGTTCATCAGAATGTGTAAAATACCGCCGTGCAGGAACCCGGCCGTCACCAGTCTCCACCACTCGCCCTGAACCATGTATGGACCGAACTTCGCCCCGAAATCCACCAGCGTCCGGCCATCGAAGTCGAAGGAAATGCCCTGCCCGCCGGACTGCATGTGGATCATCATGGCGATGTACAGGCCGGTGTTGATCAGAAGGATGACGGTCGTGGTGAAGCGGGCGTGGGGGATGAGCCCTCCGAGCGCGCCAGCAGGCGACCGCCGTTCGACCGCCTTTGGCCCGACCCGGAAGTCGCAGTAGGGACATACTTTATCGTCAGTGGTGATGAATGCCCGGCAGTTCGGGCACATGCGGCGCTTATCCATGTGGCTTCTCCATTGTAGCGGGCCGCGAACGGACCTCCACGCTTGCGGTACAATCAAAAAAGTTCGATGCCGAAGACCGAGCAACAGCTTCGCGACGATATCATCCGCGTCGGCCGGCTGATATTCGATAAGGGATGGATCGCCGCCAATGACGGCAACATCACTATCCGGCTGGGGCCGAATCTTATCCTGGCGACCCCGACTGGCGTCTGCAAGGGGATGATGAGCCCCGAGGACCTGATCCTGTGCGATTTGGACGGAAACAAGATCGCCGGCGAGCGGGAACGCACCTCGGAGATGGCGATGCATCTCACCATCTACAAGCTCCGCCCCGACATCATGGGGATTCTCCACGCCCACCCTCCCACGGCCACCGGGTTCGCCACCGCCGGTCGCGCCCTGAATCTCGGCCTGCTGCCCGAAATCGTCATCCGGTTGGGCTCAGTGCCGCTGTGTGATTATGGCTTGCCGGGAACACCCGCGTTGACCGAGGGAATGCTTCCCTATATACCGAAATACGAGGCTCTGCTGATGGCAAACCACGGCGTCGTCTCCTATGGCGCGGACATATTCGATGCCTACTTCAAGATGGAGACGGTGGAGCACTTCGCGCGCATCGCACTCGTAGCGGAGCTGCTGGGCGGGCCCAAGGTGCTGCCGCGAGCCGAGATTCAGAAGCTCTTCGATTCGCGCAAGCGCTATTGTGTCGATTCCAACAACGGGTTCGACCAGGGCGCTCCGCTGGCCGCGGAGGACATGCCGGAGTCGGGCGAAAAATTCGAAATCACGCGGGAGCAACTGATCTCCATCATCGATGAAGCGCTGAAAGTTCGCGGCGTTTACTAGCCTGACAGGGTCTTAGCCCCTGGCGTCAGAGCCTGTGTGAAAACGCGCTTTACGCGGCAATTTTCCCTGGCGAAGGGGACTGACCACTGTGTCCCCGATCCCACAAACGCCGCACTTTCCCCAAATCGTGTTCAGTGGACACAGCGGTCTGTTCCCTTCGCTCCCGGAATGCCAGTCAAGAAGGAAGGTTTTCACACAGACTCGTCAGCCAGGGGGCTTCGTCTCTAGCCGCGTGTCGGAAGGCCGGAACCGATCTCCGCTTCCGCATCCGCGCGGGTCTGGCCGGCGCGCCGCCGCGAGGCCCGGAAGGCGAACAGATAGCTCGCCAAAATGCACCCCGCGACAAGCTTTAACCCCTCGGAAATCAATAACATCTGACACAGTACTAACAGTTGCATCGTGCCTGCGGCCACGGCCTGGTTTTGGCCAAACTCAGCTTCCCGCCACCGGAACGATAGTTCGGGCATTACGGCGAAGAACTGGAATATCTGCGCCGCCAGCATAATGGCGCACAATACCAGCGAAACCACACGCTTTTGTGTGGCGAAGTAGAGGCAGATCCCCAGGCTCAGCCCCAGCGCGAACTGCGCTCTTCCCCAAAGATCGAGTAAATTGCGAGTCTGTTGCGCCGCATGATGGCGCAACAACTGCTCAACCTGATCCTGCCCCAGAGTGCTGAGGATTCTCGACACCGGGTCAACCGGCGCTGCGATCACTAGCGAGGCCGAATGGAGATTCTCCAGGACGACAAACGCCATGAAAACGCTGCATCCCAGCCAGACCCCTAACAGAAACGTGGCAATGCGCCGAGTGTGCATTGGCTTTACTATGCCACAGCTTCAATCCCCACGGAGGGCCACCAGCGGATCCACTTTGGTGGCCCGCTTGGCCGGAACGTAGCTCGCCGCGACTGACACGGCGGCGAGCAGGGCCGAGACTCCCAGGTAAGTAAGCGGGTCGCCCGGCTTCACCTCGAAAAGGAAGGAAGTCAGCAGCCGCGTTGCCGCCGCGGCACCCGCCAATCCCAGCGCCAGTCCGGCGCCTGCCAGGATCATCCCCTGCTTCAAGACCAATCCCAGCACGGCGCCCGGCGTGGCGCCTAAAGCCATCCGCAGTCCGATTTCGTTCAACCGTTGCCCTACTGCGTAGGCCGTTACGCCGTAAACGCCCGCCATCGCGAGGCACACCGCAAGCCCGGCGAACAAGGCGAACAACAGCGTCCGGAACCGCGGTGCGGCAATGTTCTCCTTGAGTGACGCCTCCATGGTGGTGAACTTGATGGGCACCTCGGGCGATTTGTCGCGGACGAGTCTGCGCATCGACTCGGAGAGCAACTGCGGCTCGCCGTGCGTTCTGGCGACGAGCATCAGATAGGCGCTTGCCTCCGGATGCTGCTCATAGGCCATGAACAACTCGGGCTGCGGCGCGCTGGCCGGTCCATACTGCCGCACGTCGCCGACCACGCCCACGATGGTCATGGGAGTGAGCGAATCGAATCCGCAGACGATCGTGTGACCGATCGGATTCTGCCCTGGAAGCGCCTTCTTCGCGAGCGCCTCATTAATAATCGCCACGAAGGGCGCATCGTAGGTGTCGCCATCGTTGAATTCGCGCCCGGCGATCAGGGGAATGCCGAACGTGGCGAAGGCACGCGGCGCGACTATGGAGAACACCGCCTGGCGGTCCGGATCGAAGCCATGCTTCATCGGTCCGTCGAGCCCGTAGGTGCCATCCGAAGCGGGCGAACCGGGGACCGCGCGAGTGGCACTGACGGCCGTGACACCGGGCATCCGGGCGATTTCCGGCATCAGTAGCTTGTAGAACTGGGTGGCTCTTCTCCCGTCGTCGAGCGATTGCGATGGCACGTCGGCGGTCATCAGCAGCAGATGGTCCGGTTTGAAGCCCATCGGCGCATTCGTTAATGCGGCGAAGCTCTTCATGAGCAGGCCCGCGCCTACTAGCAGGACGACGGAGAGCGCGATTTCCGCCACGACCAACGCGTTGCGGAGCTTTCCGGTTCCGCCGCCCACAACAGACTTATTGCCGCCCAGCTTCAATGCGTCGTTCAAATCGACGCTTGCCGCGGTCAGCGCGGGAGCGAGCCCGAACAACAGGCTCGCCGCGATGGAAACGGCGAGCGTGAATCCCAGCACCTGGAAGTCTATGATGCTTCCGTCCCGGAGCCGAGGAATACTCGACGGAGCGATCGCCACGAGGACATCGGCGGCCCAAATGGCGAGCGCGAATCCGAGCGTCCCGGCAGCCATCGCCAGAACGACGCTTTCGGTGATCAATTGCCGCACGATTCGCCAGCGGCTCGCACCGACGGCCGCGCGAATCGCAATCTCCCTGGTGCGCGACGTCGCCCGCGCCAGCAGGAGATTCGCGGTGTTGGCGCAGGCGATCAGCAGCACCATTGCGACCGCCCCCAGCAGCAGGTAAAGTGTCGTGCGGACATTGCGCACCAAACGGTCGCGCATGCCGATGACCGCGACGCTCTTGGCCCCATCCTCCGCCGGATATTGCTTCGAAAGGCGGTCACCGATGGACGTCATCTGCGCTTGCGCCTGCTGCAGGCTAATGCCCGCCTTCAATCTGCCGACAACCCAGAAGTTGTGCGCCGACCGGTTTTCCTTGGCGTCCGATTCCTGAGGCAGCCAAATCGCCGTTTTCTCCGGATAATCGAAGCCCGCAGGCATCACACCGACGATGGAGTATGTCCTTTGATTGACGCTGACGATCTTGTCCAGCGCGTTGGCGTTCGCGCCGAAGTGCGCTAACGCGTACGCCTGGCTCACCACCGCCGCTGCGCGGACCGACCAATCCTCGGGAACAAAAGCGCGGCCCGTTACTGGCTCCGCCGAGAACACTAGGAAGAACTCCGGCGAGATGGAAGCGACATTGGCGAATTCCGCTGCGCCACCCGCCATCACGGCCATCGTGTCGTACCAGTAATCGCCCATGGCGTCGAAGGCGGTCGATTGATCGTGCCAGTCGTGGAAGTCTGGCGCGGACGAATTTCCTCCGGTGTGGCCCGACTTCCTCCAGAGGGGCGAAATCGTCACGATCCGGTCCGGATTATTGAACACCAGCGGCCGCAGCAGTACCGCGTTTACCACGCTGAAAACAGCAGTGTTCGCGCCGATGCCGAGAGCCATCACGATCACGGCAAGAAGGGCAAAGCCCGGGTTGTTGCGAAGCGAGCGCAGGGCGTATTTCAGATCCATGGAGGGTACTGGGAGCAAACCCAATGCCAAACCTAAGCCCCGCGACGACCAGCGTTTACGGGACTGCGGCTGTCCGCTTGTGGGAAGCCATGCCCAAAAACGAGAGGGGAGCGGTTAAGCTCCCCTCGTCGCGTCGAACATGTTTAACTTTCGGATCGTGACTTCTTGGTCCCCTTCGAATCGGGGCCCTTTCATTCTAACCCAGGGCGATCCATCCTTGCGGGGGCAGCGTCGTCCTCACCAGCCCGCCCTGGGTCACCACCACGCGGAACCATTTCCCCGCTTTCGGCGCTTTCATTTCGACAATCCGTTTGCGAACCACCTCCGCCACCACGACGCCCGTCTCGAACTCCACGGCAAAGGAATCGCCCGTGGCGCCATCCAGCCGGATATACAGATTCGCCTCGTCCCATCCGTAGAACAGCTCCTGCGCACCCGCCGCTCCTCCGTGCATCGCGCCCGACCGCGAATCCGGCCGGTAACGCCCCGCGCCCAGCCACTCGAAGTGCGATGAGACCTCGCCGTCCATAACCGGATGAATCAGGTTCGATGGCGCTTCACGATGCTCACCCTCGCCGAGACCCTTTAAAATCGGCCGCGAGAGCTCGATGGGAGGTTCCTGCCCGAGCGCGCGATACACGTTTCTTAGGTGATCCCGGTACAACTGGTCGAACTCCGGACGGTTTTCCGAGCCGTGCTCTGGTCCATACCACCAATTCCAGTCGCTGCCTTCTGCGATCAGCAATTCTTCGTAGGCCAGCTTGCGAGAATCCTCCGGAACGTCCTTTGCCGCGTCGTAAGCGCGCCGCGCCGCCAGCAAATACTCCCAGGCGAGGTTATCTTCTTCCGCGCCGATCCAAACATCGAAGTTTGCGTTGATCCAGGAGCCGGGGAAAATACCCTGCAGCGGGTGCGCGTGGTTCTTCTCGAGCGCCTCGGAAACAGTCAGCGCTTCGAAGTTCGGATCTTCGGAGATGCGCCGGTACAGTTCGCGCAGGAACGGACGCCCATTCGCCTCATACCACTCCCAGGCATTTTCGCCATCCAGAATGATGGGAACCAGACCCTCGGTTCCGGCCGTGTTCTGGCGGATCCGGTTCAAGAAGTGCTCGGCCGCTTCCGCCGCGCCCATGCGCTGATAGGTGAACCCGATCAGGTCGCTCAGATAGTGATCGCGGAACAGCATTTTCAACTCGCCGCTGTTCTGTTGCCAGCGATACGCGCGATAGGTTTCAAGACAGCCCGCGTCCCGGCCAAGCGTTCGCGCCAGGACCCCATTATCGGTCCCGGACCACGTGTATCCGCACTCCGCGGCCAATGCCAGGGCCTCGTCCGAGACGGATCCCTCGCTGGGCCACAGACCCTTCGGGGCGACGCCCAACTTCTCCTTGATATACGCCCGCGACCTCTGAAGCTGCTCCTTCGCATCGCCGGGATACTGAAACCGCGACGGCAAAGACACGCCGGGATGCGCCACCTGCGCGATGGCGGTATCGCAGATCAGCGGCAGAATCGGATGATAGAACGGCGTGGTGGAGATTTCGATTTGCCCTTTAGCCGCGTACTCGCGATAGACGGGCAACACGCGCCGCAGCGCCTCGCTTTGTTTGCGAGCCATCAGCGCCTGGTCGTCGCGGGAAAAATCGCGCCCCTTGGCGATCAGCGCCCTCAGTTCCGGGTCGCGGGCGAGGACATCCTCATCGAACCAGGCGATCTGGCTGAAAATCTGCAGATCGCGCAGCTCCTGGGTGTTGAAGCGCTCGTTGCGGCGCTCATAGAGTTCGCGATAGCGCGGGTAGCGATAGATGATCCGCTCCACGTGCGCCTGAAAAAAATACTTGAAGATGAAATGGCGTTGCGCCTCGGTCAGATGCTCGGCGGACTCCAACGCGCAATCTAGAAACGGATCGGACGCCTTGCCTTCGGCATATTCCTCAATCTGCGCCACCATGGACGGCACCAGGTTGAACGTCTGGTGAATTTTCGGGAATTCGCCGAGAATCTCGACCATGCCCGCGTAATCCTTCAACGCGTGCAGCCGGGTCCAGGGGAGCTTATATTCGCCGGTCCACAAGTCCTTGTAGAACGGTTGGTGCATGTGCCAGAGGAAGCAGAGGGTCGTCATTCAGGAGGGTTGACCATTGGAATCTCTCAAAATACCATTCCCTCAATCCCCGCCGCCAGCCTCGTCGATTGCTTCCAGCACTTGTTTGACGATCTTGGGATGCAGTGTCGCGCTGCTGTGGAAGGGCACAACAACCCGCCGGCCCCTTTAAGGTAATCCGGCTTTCAGCAGCAGCGCCTCGGCCTCCGGAGCCGTAAGGCGCGGCGCCTTAGGCATTAACTTCGAGTGCGGTGGTCAAAATCTCGCGGCTCAACGCCGCTGCTCGCTCTTCTTCTGTCAGGGTCTCCAGATAGAGATCAATCGCTTCACGGATATTGGCAAGCGTTTCCTCGACGGTCCCGCCCTGTGATTGGCAGCCCTTCAGCTCAGGACACCAAGCATAACAGCCGTGCTCATCCTGTTCGATTACCACGCTGATCTTGCCCGTCATCGACCACCATTCTACCTCGAGAGGATGGGAGACTCAGCCGTGGCCCAAGGTGTACGTCCGCGCAGCTCGATCATTTCGCAAAATAGCTCCGCACCGGAACCGGCGCCGGTGTCTGCTTGATCGCCTCCCACAGAATGGCGTTCAACTCGTCGTCATCCACGCGATCCGCTTCGCTGAAGTCCATCCGCATCGACCTCGCCGCCGTTGGCGATCTCGGCGGATTCTTGTCCGTCAACGAAATCCTCGGCCTCTCTGCCTGATAAGGAACCATATTCGGCGCGCTGGCGAACGCCATCGCCAGAGGCCTGGCAGCCGCGTCGAACTGCGTCAACGCTCGCAAGCCGAGGATCAGTTCGATGGTCCGTAGCACGGACGATTGGTTATACATCGAACTGTCGATGATCCCCCTCCGCGTATACGGCGACAGTGCGAACATCGGCGAGCGGTGCGAATCCACGTGATCGGGCCCGTTCTGCGCGTCGTCTTCGATCACGAAAATTGCCGTTTTCGCCCAGAACTTACTCTTCGACACGCCTTCCACCAGCATCCCCAGCGCGTAGTCGTTATCGGCAAACGCCGAACGCGGCGCGATGTGTCCGGGCGACGTGCCCGACGTATGATCGTTGCCGAGCCTCATGATGATGAACCGGGGCATATTGCCGGACGTCTCGAATTCCTTCAGTTCGCTCAAGAAGGTCTTAGCGCGCTCGACATCGGTATAGTCTAGATCGAATCCCCGGTAATGGGTGTTGGTGATCGTCTTCAGCGCCGGATCGCGCACACCGTCGATCTGCGCTCCGTCTGGCGCGGCGTCCTTGAGATTATTCACCTGATGGCCGTAATTCCGCACCGTCAGGCCCGCGGCCAGCGCATTCGACCAGATATAGCCCGCCGGAGGAGAGTTGGCCGGCTCGCCTCCTTCGTAATCGTAGAAATTGCGGCGCTTGGCGTAGCTCGACGGCCAGAACTTTTGCGTGTAATCCGGCGCGATGCCCGCCGTGGCCCAATTGTGGCCGTCCGCGCTGACGTCGGCGTTGACGTAGAAGTTGTCGAACAGCACGAACTCGCGCGCCAGCTTGTAATGATTCGGCGCGGTATTCTCGTCAAACAGGTTGAGCGAAGGATCACTGTTACCCTTGCCGATCTTTCCCAGCACCTGATCGTACGTGCGATTTTCCTTGACGATGTAAATCACGTGCTCGATCGGCGAGCGCCTGCCGGGTTTCGTGTAAATCACGTTGTCGTCGGCGAACTCCGCTACCTCGAGCTTCGAATCGTCGTAGGGCGACAGAGATCTCGCGGTCTTCGTATATTTCGCCAGTGCATCCGCGGTAAGCGGCGCGATCACCGACATGGTTCCGGTTTGCAGATTGCCGACGTACTCGCGGCGCGGGTCGCCTCCGCCCTCAATCGCCGGCGCACCGAACGGCCCCGGAGCCTTCGGATTCGGATAGCTCTGCAACCCACGGCCATTCAGCACCAGAATCGTGTTGTCCTTCAACACACGCGCCGCGGTCGGATACCAGCCGGTGGGAATGAAGCCGATCAGCCGGCTGCGTTGTTCGGAAATGTCGGTCACCGCGACCGCGTTCGCGTCGGAGCACACGGTGAACAGCGTCTT
>Ga0335070_10000250_pt1 | contig 62222 bp, 51 predicted proteins | sample Lox_Sample_13_FD_206722 | JGI IMG/M metagenome (GOLD analysis project Ga0335070, IMG submission 206722) | Soil microbial communities from Loxahatchee National Wildlife Refuge, Florida, United States - Lox_Sample_1.3 | ecosystem: Environmental > Terrestrial > Soil > Wetlands | place: USA...
ACTACGAGCAGACGCTGCGGAAGCTCTTCCCCGGCACGGCGACGTTCCCGAGCTTCGACCTGGTGCTGCTCGGGCTCGGTCCGGACGGGCACACCGCGTCCCTCTTCCCGCACTCGCCGGCGCTGAACGAGCGTGCCCGCTGGGTCGTGGCCAACTGGGTGGAGAAGTTCCGGACGCATCGCATCACCCTGACCTTCCCGGTGTTGAACGCGGCGGCGGAGGTGCTGTTTCTGGTGACCGGCGACGACAAGGCCTGGGCTCTCCGGGAAGTGCTCCAGGGAAGCGCTCCGGTGGCGGAGATTCCAGCTCGGGGCATCGTGCCCGCCTCGGGCCGGGTGACCTTCCTGGTGGACCGGGCGGCGGCGGCCGGGCTAGGTCAGTCGAGCTGAGCGTGAAGATCCTCCCCTCCATCCTGGCGGCCGACTACTGGCGACTGGGCGAGCAGGTCGCCGACGCCGAGCGGGGCGGGGCGGACCGGTTCCATATCGACGTCATGGATGGGCTGTTCGTCCCTAACCTGACGCTCGGCATCCCGATCGTCGAGGCGATGAGACGGGGGACGAAGCTGCCCCTGGAGATTCACCTCATGATCGAGCGGCCGGAGCGCTACACCGCGGATTTCATCAAGGCGGGCGGAGACCTCCTGATCCTGCACCAGGAGGCGACTCCCAACCTGCACCGCGCCATCCAGCAGGTGCGCCAGCTCGGGAAGCAGGTCGGCGTCGGGCTCAACCCCGCGACGCCGCTCGGGACGATCGACGAGGTCATCGAGAGCCTCGATCTGCTGCTCCTGATGACGGTGAACCCCGGATTCGGCGGGCAGAAGTTCATCCACGAGGTGATGCCCAAGCTGACCCGGGCGCGGGCGCTCCTCCAGCAGCGAGCGCCGCGGTGCGAGCTCGAGGTGGACGGGGGGGTGGATCTGACGACCGGGCCGATCGCCGCGGCCGCGGGCGCGGACGTGCTCGTCGCCGGCACCTGCGTCTTCGCCCACCCAGGCGGCCCAGGCGCCGGCGTGCACGCGCTCCGCGAGGCAGTGAAGCGCGGGCCGAGTGCTTCGATCTAGGAATGTCGCCGGGGACCCGCTGACGTTTCGCGGCTCCGATCCGCCTTGCCCTCAGTCGAGGTCTGCTGCGGCAACACCATCCGCGCTTCAGGACGCCGTGTCGTGCCCGAGCGCCTGCTGGGCCTCGGCGACTCCGGCATCGGCCGTCCCGCTCTGGAGCACCTGCACCAGCCGGGCGTTCACCTCTCCGAGCCGCCGCGCGAGGATCCGTGCGAGCCCGTGGGCAATCTTGAGCGCGGCGACGTTCCCACTCGACATCCGGGCGCGAAGCGCCGGACCGGGGACGACCGCCAGGGTCACCGGCCCGACGGCGATGGCCGAGGCGCTACGCTTCCCGCCGGCCTCGAGCACCGCCATCTCCCCCAGCACCGCGGGCGCGGAGACCACCGAGAGCACCTGGTGCTTCCCGGTGGGGTCCTTCTTCACCACCTGCGCCGAGCCCGAGAGCAGGAACACCAGCGCGTCCCCGGCGTCTCCCTCCCGGAACAGCGGGAGCTGTGCCTCCAGAGTCTTCAGCTCGGCGAGCCCGGCGATCTCCGCCCGCTCCGCCTCGGTCAGTCCCGCGAGCAGGGGAACCTGGCGCAGTGCCTCGGCCGTCGGTCGCTCGCTCATCGCCGCCTCGCACGCTCCAGGCGGAGCGACTTCTCGCCCCGCTTCTGTCCGTCCAGCTTCTCGAACGCCGGAGCGTCCTCCTCGGCGACGAAGGCGTAGCTGTAGGTCTGCTTGACGTCCAGCCGCTGGAGCTTTCCCACCGGCGCGCCGAAGCCCTCGAGCATCGAGGTGATTCCCGCGGCGTCCAGGCCCTCCATGCTGCCGACGTTCATCCAGAGGCGGACCTGTCCCGGCGTCCCCGACTCGGCCGGCGGCGCCGACGCCTCCTCGGCACGGTCCCGGCGGGGTGGCCGCTCCGCGCGTTCCCGCCGCTCGCGCGGCGCGCCGGAGCGCTCGCCGCGCTCGGACCGTTCGCGTCTCTCGGGCCGCTCGCCCCGTTCCTCCCGCCGTGGCCGGTCGCTCCGGGACCGCTCGCGCTCGCGAGGAGGCCTCGCCGGCGCCGGTGCGGCCTCCGCACCCCCGGCGGCCTTGAGCTTCTCCATCCGCAGGTGCCCGAAGAAGAACTTCAAGAGATAGGCGATGGAGTCGTCGGCGTCCGGGCGCTGCTTCAGCTCGCCGGCGAGCCCGAGGTACCCCTCGTACACGCTCCCGGCGGCGGCGGACTGGATCTCCCGCACGTGCCGCTCGGTCCACATCGTCATCGCCACCTCGGGCGAGGGCATCTCGCGCTTCTCGAACTTGATGCCGTACTTCTTCTCCAGCACGGTGAACGTCCCGAGCTCCCGGCCGGAGATGAGGTTGATCGCCGTGCCCTTCTTCCCGATGCGCCCCGTCCGCCCGACGCGGTGCAGGTACACTGCCGGGTCCTCGGGCAGCGAGTAGTTGATGACGTACTGGAGGTCGGAGATGTCGATGCCGCGGGCGGCGATGTCGGTCGCCACCATGAAGGCGACCTCGCCGCGCTTCACCTTGGCCATCACCCGCTCCCGCTCCTTCTGGGGGAGGTCGCCGTTGAGCAGCTCGGCGTCGAAGCCGTTCCGGTTCAGGACCGCGGTCACCAGCGCCGTGTCGTCCCGGGTGTTGCAGAAGACGATGGCGTTGTCCGGCTCTTCCATCTCCAGCACGTAGATGAGGTTCCGCGGCTTGGGGTAGGCGTCGGTCACGTCGTAGCGGACGTGGTGGATGTGGTCGACGGTGAGGACGTCGCCGGAGAGCATCAGCATCTCCGGGGAGGTGGTGTACTGGCTGATGAGGTTCTGGATCTCCGGGGGCACGGTGGCGCTGAAGAGCAAGACCTGGCGACCCTTGGGCAGCTGGTCGAGGATCCGGGTGACCTCCTCGTAGAACCCCTGGTTCAGCATCTCGTCGGCCTCGTCGAGCACGACGTGCCGGCAGCCCTGGAGCTTGAGATTCTTCCTCCGGATGTGGTCGTAGATGCGGCCCGGCGTGCCGACCACGATGGGCGAGCCGCTCTCCAGCGCGTTCTCCTGATCCTGCATCGACGCGCCGCCGTAGATGGCCGTGACCCGGACGCCCTTGTACTTGGCCAGGTCTTGCAACTCGGCAGCGACCTGGAGCGCGAGCTCCCGGGTGGGGCAGAGGACGAGGGCACGGACGGCCTTGTCCTCGGGGTCCATCTTCTCCAGCAACGGAAGCCCGAAGGCCGCGGTCTTCCCCGTCCCGGTCTTGCTCCGGACGATGAGGTCCTTGCCCTGCATCACCGGGTCGAAGGCCTGGGCCTGGACGGGCGTGGGGTGCGTGTAGCCACGGTCTGCGAGTGCCCGGCGAATCTCGGGGGAGAGCGCCAGGTCCTCGAAGCCCACCTCGGCCATGTACTCGGCCGGCCGCTCGGGGGTCGCCGTCTCCGGGGCCGGAGCCGCATCGGGAGGCAGGGAAGCGTCGCCGCGTTCGGGCGCGGGCGGGTTGTCACTCATCGGGCACGGGCTTAGTCCCTCGCGCACACCCTGGCAATCACGCTGCCGGGGGTCCTGCTAGAAGGATCCCGTCCGCCCGCCCATGGCACGTCCACCGAAGAAGCCAGGCAAGCCCCGCCGCAAGCCGGCCGCCCGTCCCGCCCCGGCCGCCACGGTGCCGAAGCCCGCGCCGGCGCGGTCCGCAGCGCCGAGGCCGGCACCGCGCGCCCGGAGTGGCCGGAGGGCGCGTCCCCAGGCCGAGGGAGTCCGCGAGGCCCGTCCGGTCGAGGAGGAAACGACGGAGTCGTCCGAGGCCACCGAGGCCGCCGAACCCTCGGAGCCGGACGTCGAGGAGCTGGCCGAGATCGAACCGGTGGCCGCCGGGTCCGCGGCCATCACGCCCGCCCGACCCGCGGATCGCGTCTTCCGGGCCGATCCGATGTCGGCCTACATGGCCGAGGTGCAGCGGCACCCGCTGCTGCCGCGCGAGGAGGAGGCCCGCCTCGCCCGGGTCTACCGGAGCACCGGTGACCTGGATGCCGCGGCCCGCCTGGTCTCGGCCAACCTGCGTCTGGTGGTGAAGCTGGCCCACGAGTACCACCGGAATCCCCTCTCGCTGCTCGACCTGGTGCAGGAGGGGAACATCGGCCTGATGCAGGCGGTGAAGAAGTTCGATCCGGAACGCGGGGTGAAGCTCTCCACCTACGCGGCCTGGTGGATCCGGGCGTACATCCTTCGCTACATCATGGACAACTGGAGGATGGTGAAGCTCGGGACCACCGAGGCCCAGCGGAAGCTCTTCTTCAAGTTGCGCCAGGAGCAGGAGCGGCTGCTCAAGCAGGGCTACGAGGCCACACCCAAGCTGCTCGCCGAGCGGCTGAACGTCACCGAACAGGACGTGGTGGAGATGGACCAGCGCCTCGGCCCGGACGAGATCTCCATCGATGCGCCGGTGGGCGAGGACGGTGAGACGACCCGGGGCGACCGCATCTTGCCCTCGAGCGGCTTCCCCGCCGCCGACGAGCGGCTCGCTACCGAGGAGCTGAAGCGCCTCTTCCGCGGGAAGCTCGAGGTCTTCGGGGCGACCCTGGAGGGCAAGGAGAAGTACATCTTCGAGAAGCGGCTCACGGCTGACGAGCCGATGACCCTCCAGCAGATCGGCACCCACTTTGGCTTCTCCCGCGAGCGGGCGCGGCAGATCGAGGCGGCGCTGGTGAACCGGATGCGCGAGTTCGTCCGCTCGGACATGCCGGACTTCGACCTGATTGCCGAGCCGAAGCCCTAGCGCCCGTCACGGCGACCGGATCTTGACGTTGTCGAAGTGCACCTTCGACTCCCACCCGGAGAGCGCGAAGTAGCGGTGGGCCGGCCCACGCAGCGGGTCCGGATCGTCGAGCGTCAGGAAGGGCTGACCGTCCACCAGCCAGGTGAGGACGCGGCCCTGGCGGCGAATCGTCCAGTGGTACTTTCTCCGGGGAACCACTGCCGGCTCGGCGCGGGTCACCCGGTCGGCGGCGTGCTCGTGCTGCCGCGCGATGGCGGAGAGGGTGTTCCGCCAGCCGCCCATCACCAGCACGTACCCGGTCGCGTCGTACGCCGCGCCGAGGTCGCCGCGGTGGAACGACTGCCCGTCCCCGAACACCTCGACCTTCATGTCGCCATCGGGGCTGTCGCTCCAGACGTCGAGGTCGATGACCACGTTCTCCGGGAGGGGCTTCCGGAGCCACACCGGGTGGTTGTGGGCCTGCTGCAGCACCGCCGAGCCCTGCTCGATGGAGACGACACCAGGGTCGGTGGCCAGCCAGTCCGGGCCCAGCTGGGCGCGCTCGAAGTCGTCGGAGAAGGGTCCGGCGGTGGGCTCGAGCGGGGCGGAGGCCAGCGGCGCGAACCCGCGACCCGATGCCGGGGTGACCCGGAGGTCGTCGTAGTAGACGTCCCACTCCCCGCTAGAGAGGCCGAGCCGGTCGTGCCCGGGACCTCCGAGCGGGAACGGGTCGTCGAGCTCGGCCATCAGCCGCCCGTCCACGGTCCACCGCAGCACCGAGCCGCGCCGCTCGAAGCGCATCCGGTACAGGTGCGAGGGATCGAGTGTGACCGGTGGCGCCTCGATGCGGACCGCCGAGCTCTTCCCGAACCCCGCCGAGCGCAGGTCTCCCGGCACCCGCGCCCGTGACAGCCACCGCGAGAGCGTGGCGCCGTTCTCGTCGAGCCGCACCAGGCTCGAGCCGAGCCGCTGAGGCGAGCCCATGGGGCTCCACGGGCCGAGCACCGCCTGGTATCCGGTGTCGGCGTCGAGGCCGTTCCCGAAGAGGGTGACGCGGATCTCGCCCTCGGGGCTGATAGGGCGCGCGGAGACCTCCACCACCACCTCGCCGGGAAGCGCAGCGTCGAGCCAGAGCGGGTTGTTCTTCGTGCCTGGAGAGAGCAGCTGGCCGCCGATCACCCGGTGATAGCCGCCCAGCGAGCGGTAGTTGCGCGCCACGGTGCCCGGGTCGGAGAAGTCGTCCGAGAAGGGCAGGTGACCGGAGGCCTCGGGCTCGCTCCGGACGAGCAGGTGGAGGACCGGCAGGTTGACCAGGAGGACGACTGCCCCGAGCACCAGCCAGCCTCTCCGGCCGAACGGGGCCTGGCGCGCCGGGGAGCCGGCCGCGGAGCCGTTCGCCGCCACCTCCGCCCGTGTCGCCCCGGCCGAGGCAGGACGCCGCTTCACGGGTGTCCGCTCCGGAGCACGGCGACGAGGACCAGCAGGAGGAAGCACAGGGCCGCCACCGCACCGTAGACGAGCAGCGGCCAGGCGACCTCGGTCCGGGCGAGGATGTCGCGGGCCTCGGCGGCCTCCTTGTCGCGGGGGGCCGTGGCCAGCGCCTTCCCGGCGAGACGCCGGGCGGCCACCACGTCGCCGACGGTCAGTGCTTGCTGGGCCCGGCGGAGCGCCTCGGCCGGTTCGGAATCGGATGCCTTCATGTCGGGGGACGAACGCCGGGGCCCGTCTATACACGCCCCGGGGGGGCTGGATGAAGCGCGCCGGCGCCGCTGTTGCACACCTGGGGCATGCTAAGCGAGCCCCTGGCTCCCGCGAATGGCGTTTCCCTTCTCTCGACGAGCTCTCCTGGGCGGCCTGCCGCTGCTGGCGCTGGGGCGCCGCGCGCTGGCCTTCGGAGAGGGGGCGCGCTTCGTTCCCGGCGTCGCGCAGCACGGCGGACGGTGGGACGGCCGGCTGTCCGGGCTCCGGCGGCTCGCCTGGGAGCTGCAGCGGCGGACCTCGGTGGAGGTGGTGCCGGAGGCCCGGGGGCTCGCGCTCACCAGCCCGCGGCTCTTCGACCAGCCGTTCCTCTACTTCGGGGGTGACGGCGAGTTCCCGCCGCTCGCGGCCGCCGAGGTGGAGGCGCTGCGCCGGTACCTCACGTTCGGAGGCTTCGTCCTGGCCGACGCCAACGACGGGAGCGGTGGACGGGGGTTCGACTCCAGCTTTCGCCGCGAGCTGGCCCGGGTGCTCCCGGGCTCCGCGCTGGAGCCGGTGCCGAGCACGCACGTGCTGTTCAAGACCTTTTTCCTGCTCGACTCGGCCCCGGGGCGGCTCTTCCTCCATCCGCAGCTGCACATGGTGAACCTCGGCAACCGGGCGGCGGTGGTGTACTCGCAGAACGACCTGGCGGGTGCCTGGGAGCGCGACGAGGGGGGTGCCTACGCCTACGAAGTCTCCCCGGGTGGCGAACCACAGCGCGAGCTGGCGGTGCGGGTGGGCATCAACGTCTGCATGTACGCGCTCTGCCTGGACTACAAGGACGACGCGGTGCACCTCCCGCTCATCCTCAAGAAGCGGAGATGAACGGAGGCACCACCACCACCTGGCGGCTGGTCAGCCTCTCCCCGCTTCCGGCCTGGGCGCTGGGGTTCCTCACCCTGGTGGTGCTGGCGGGAGTGGTGCTGGCGGTGCTCGGGCTGCGGCGCGAGCCCGCGGCCCTCCGGCGCCGGGTACTGCTCGTTCTCCGGCTCCTGGCCGGGGCGATGGCGCTCTTCTTCCTGCTCGAGCCCGGGCTGCGGCAGCTGGCCCAGGTGCGGGTGAAGAACCGCGTCGCGGTGCTGGTCGACCGGAGCGCGAGCATGGGCTTCCCGGTACGGCCCGACGGGGAGACCCGGGCGGCGGCGGTGGCCGAGGCGCTGGACCGGTTCAGCCCGGGCCTCGAGGGGCTGCGCGACCGGTACCAGGTGGAGGTCCTGGGGTTCTCTCCGGAGCTGGCCCCGGTCTCGTCCGAGGCGCTCCGCACCCCGGGCACCGGCAACCGGACGGACCTCATGGCGGCGCTCCGGGCGTTGAAGGCGACCGACACCGGCGGCAGCCGCAAGCTCGGCGGTGCCATCCTCCTCTCGGACGGGGCGGACAACGTCGAGCTCCAGGCCGGGCTCCAGGCGCGCCAGTCCGACGAGCTGGGCGCGCTCGGCTTCCCGGTCTCCACCATCCGGGTGGGCGAGCCGGCGCTGGTGGACCTGGCCGTCGAGGGGGTGAAGGTGGACGACTTCGCCTTCGTGAGGAACGCGGTGACCGTGGACCTCGAGCTGCACGCCCGGGGGCTGAAGGGCAAGGACGTGCCGGTGGTGCTCCAGCGCGAGGGCCTCACCGTCGGCACCCGCACCGTGCACCTCGACCAGGAGGACCAGCGCACGCCGCTCTCCTTCACCTTCACTCCGGACCAGACGGGCCGCTTCGTCTACACCGTCGGAGCGCCGGTGTTCCCCGGCGAGGCGGTGGTGGAGAACAACACCCGCTCGTTCGTGCTGAAGGTGATCCGCGACCGGGTCCGGGTGCTGCTGGTGGTGGGCAGGCCGAGCTGGGACGAGCGATTCCTCCGCGGGCTTCTCAGGCAGGACCCCAACGTGGACCTGGTCTCGTTCTACATCCTCCGCACCTCCTCGGACGACACCCAGACCCGGAACCCCGAGCGCGAGCTGTCGCTGATCCCCTTTCCGATGGAGGAGATCTTCGACACCAAGCTCCACACCTTCGACGTGGTGGTGTTCCAGAACTTCGGGTACGCCGAGCCGGCGCTCTCCATCGCCAGCTACGAGCGCAACCTCGAGCAGTACGTGGCGGGCGGTGGCGCGCTGCTGGTCATCGGGGGAGACCACGCCTTCGGCGAGGGCCGCGCGGCCTACCCGGTGCTGGACCGCGCCCTGCCGGTGGACCCGAGCGGCGCGCCGGCGGTGCTCGAGCCGTTCAAGGTGAAGCTCACCCCGGACGGGCTCCGGCACCCGGTGATGCGGGTCCAGACGACGGAGGGAGGAACGCAGTCCTCGTGGGACGAGCTGCCGGCGGCGAGCGGGCTGAACGTGGTGCGGGTGAAGCAGGGGGGGACGGTGCTGCTGGCGCACCCCACCCTGAAGGTCGATGGGCAGCCCGCACCGGTGCTCGCGCTCTGGGACCACGGCCGTGGCCGGGCCATGGCGATGATGATGGACGACAGCTGGACCTGGGCCTTCACCGCCCGCCGCACCGGCGAGCAGAACCGCACCTACGACCGCTTCTGGACCAACGCGCTCCGCTGGCTGGTGCGGGACCCGGATCTGACCACCCTCCAGGTCACCGCCGATCCCCCGACGGTCGAGCCGGGGCACGCGGTGGGCGCGGTGGTCACCGCGCGGCAGCCGGACTACCAGCCCGCGGCCTCCGCCGAAGTGCGGGTGGACCTGTTTTCGCTCGGGGAGCGAAGGGTGCTCCAGACCCGGGTGGCGAGCGCCGGGCCGGACGGCGTGGCCCGGGTGTCGTTCGATCCGGTCCCCGCCGGCGCGTACAAGCTCCGCGCGACCGCCAGGCTGATCGGGAAGGACCTGGGCGAGGCGGACGACGCGGTGGCCGTGCGCTCGGTGGGGCCGGAGATGGCGGACGCCTCGGTCCGTACCGAGCTGCTGGCGGACATCGCCCACGCCACCGGCGGCCGTGCCTACGAGCTGCCGATGGGTGGATTCCCCGATGCCCCGCTGCTGGATCCGCCGCTGCTCGAGGTGGGGCGGAGCAAGGACGCGCCGCTCTGGGACCGGTGGGGTTGGCTGGTGGCGCTGGCGGCGCTGCTCGGCGCCGAGTGGTTCCTCCGCCGGCGCTTCGGCTACATCTAGGTCAGGGCGGCCGCAGTCAGCTAGTTCGGCTCGTGCTCGAGCCAGCTGGCCTGCGCGGGCAGGCGGTGAGGTCCGGCGGCCAGAGCCTGGCCGCGGCAGGTCCTGCACCAGGACTGGGCTATCCGCCGGCCGCGCAGGGTGCGGACCCCGAACTCACGCAGGGTGTCCCCGACGCGCTGGCAGCGCGGGCAGCGGCTCCAGCGGGGAAGCTCGGTGGCCTCGCGGGCCTTGCGGCCGTGCTCCACCACCAATGCGAGCGCCTTGGCGAAGCCGATCTGCCAGCGGGGATCGACGTGGACCGACGTGCCGGGTCGGGACCCTGGGCGCACGAGATCCACGCCGCCGAGCAGCGACTGCTGTTCGAGGAGCGGAGCTGGACGTTCCATGGGGGACACACTACATCTGGGGGCTGACAATCCGTTCAGTGGTGGCGGAGTCGGCCGATCAGCCTGCTGCTCCTGGCCGGGGCGGCCTGGCCTCAGCGTGCACCGGGCTTCGGCGATGGGCCCTCGTGCCGGTAGCAGGCCACCGGCGGATCCCCCGAGAGGAGGGCTGCGAGGACGTACCCGGTCGATGCGAGCTCGATCGCGTCGTGCTCGAGCGTCTGCGCCAGCTCCTGGCCGCTCTTCCCCCGCGCGTCGGCCACCGCGCGACAGACCACCGGCTTCACCGCCGTGCCCCCGGCGTGCCCCGGCTTCGTGTCCGCCGCGGACGCGCCGGTTCCCACCACGCACCCCAGCACCAGCCAAGCTCTCCGCCTCATCGCGCGCTCCTCGACAGCGGGCTGCAGGGCCGAGGCTCGCCCGCGCCGAGGCACGCTCGCAAGGGGATCGCCCGGATGTCCGTCTCATCCGTCGGGCAGCGGAACCGGGAGGACCCGGCTGCAGCCGAAGGCGGGCGCCCAGACCTCCTGGACCTCGGGGGAGTTGATGAACACGGCGATGCGCCGGAAGGCCTCGCGTGGTCCGCCCACCCGCGCGGCCCAGGCGAGGCCCCTGGGCGAGAGGTTGGGAACCGCCGGACCGAGGCTCGCCCCCGAACGCCCCGCGCCCGGACCCTCGCGCCGCACCCGCTCCGGGACGAGCAGCGGGGCAAAGCGGGTATGGCGGTGGGCGGGGATGCATCCCTCCGACTCGAGCAGGGTGGCGGCGAGCGGGAGCTCGTGCAGGTTGAACACCAGCTTGCAGTCGCCGGCGTGGGGATCGAACGCCCCGACCAGCCGGTGGTCCCCCCGCGGGATGAGTCGCCGGTCCAGGTAGCAGAAGGCGCGCGCGCTCCCCGGGATCCCGGCGCGGTGTCGGGCCCCCGCCCATCGGTGGAAGGGACGCACCGCGCCCGGGTCGGCGCGGGAGGGGAGGCCGGGCAAGCCGCGCAGCGCCTGGAGCTTGGGGAGCAGCGGGGGAGGCATCCTTTGCGCCCGCGCGAACACCTCGAGGTCCCGGGCCCGAAGGAACGCGTCCACCCGGGCGACGAGCCTCTCCGCGTCGTCGTCGACCAGCAGCTCGTCGAAGCGGGTCTTGAGCCCCGTGCAGCTCACCGGGATGAGCATGTCGAGCGGCTCGCCGGTGGCGCGCCAGCGCGCGTCCAGACGCTCCGCCTCGGCCGGGACCGGCCGGAGGCTCCACTCCGGGCCGTCGATCCGGAAAGGACGCGCACGCGTGCGGAAGAGCGGCCTGGGGCCGGGCGCCCAGGACCGGAACCGAGGGGAGGGCGCCGGCCCTCGCCGGCTCCGCCAGACCGTGATGCAGGTCCGCACGCGGGTCCCGGGGAAGACGGCCGCGCCCAGATCGACCACCTCGCGCAGGGCGAGCCGGTCGAGGAGCCGCCGGCGGAGCGGCGCGTAGAGGAAGGCGTCGAGGAGCGTGGCCGAGGTCACCCAGGCGAGGACCCCGGGGCGCTGGGCCAGCCGCTCCGAGGCGAGCAGCAGGAAGAAGGCGTAGTCGTCGCGGAGGCTGGTCCCGCGGGGGAGGGCGTCGTCGAGCCCCAGCCGGTCGCGGAGGGCGCGGTAGGCCGGCGCGTCGCGGAGCAGCGGGGAGGTGCCGTTGTAGGGGGGGTTCCCGAGCCAGAGCTCCTCGCCCTCGTCCGGCAGCGCGCGCACCAGATCGTCCCAGCCGCCCCGGAGCGCGTCGCCCACCAGGAGGCGCACGCCAGCAACGTCGCGTCGGGCAGCGTCGGCGTGGGCCGGGTCGAGCTCGAGGCCATGGAGGCGGGCGCCGGGGAGCGCGCGGGCGGCGGCGGCGAGGAACGCGCCATCTCCGCAGGCTGGGTCCACCACGGTGATGGATCCACCGCCGATGTGCCGGACGGCGAGGGCGAGCACCGCCTCCACGAGCGGTGGAGGGGTGAAGTACTCGCCGCGGATCCTCCGCGCCTCGGCGGACCTGGCTGGCACGACGACCATCCTATCGCCGGGACCGACGGGCCCCGGGATTGCGCGCCGCGCGGCGAAGGAGGAGCATCCGCCGGCAAGCGGACCGCCGGGGAGGTCTCATGGCGTTCATCGGCTTCGACGTGTACGGGACGCTGGTCGATCCGCTGGGGATGGACGCGCCGCTGCGCGAGCACGTGGGCGACCTCGCGGAACGATTCGCCGCCACCTGGCGCGAGCGGCAGATCGACTGGACGTTCCGCCGGGCGCTGATGGGACGCTACGTCGACTTCGACGTGGTCACGCGCGATGCGTTCCGGGCCACCTCCGCGATGCTCGGCGTGGATCTGCGGACCGCCGAGGCCGGCCTGCTGGATACCTACCGCCGGCTCCCGGCGTTCGCCGACGCGCACGACGGCTTGGCACGGCTCGCCGAGGCAGGACACCGGCTGGTCGCCTTCAGCAACGGGGTGGGCGCGACGCTTCAGGGGCTGCTCACCCACGCTCGCCTCATGCCCCCGCTCACCGAGGTGGTGAGCGTGGACGAGGTACGGACCTACAAGCCCAGCCCGGCGGTGTACCACCACCTGGTCGGGCGCGGCGGCGCGAGCGGCGACCGGACCTGGCTGGTGTCGTCGAACGCCTGGGACGTGCTCGGGGCGAGGTCGGCGGGACTCCGGGCCGCCTGGGTGCGTCGCTCGGCACGTGCCCACTGGGACGGAGGAGGGATCGCCGAGCCGGACCTGGTGGTGGCCTCGCTGGCCGAGCTCGCCGCTCGCCTCCCGGCCTGAGGGCAGCGGTGTCTTCATCGAGGTGGACCATGAACGAGTCGGAGTCGGCCGCGGTGATCGGAACGCTGAACGAGATCCTCGAGCTCGAGCTCGCAGGGGTCGTTCGCTACTCGCACTACTCGCTGATGATCTTCGGGCACGCCCGCATCCCCATCGTCTCCTGGATGCGCGCCCAGGCGACGGAGGCGCTCGACCACGCGGTGACGGCCGGCGAGTACGTGACCGCCCTCGGAGGACACCCCTCCCTGGCCATCGGCAAGCTGCTCGAGACGCACAAGCACGACATCGACCAGATCCTCCGCGAGGCGCTGGAGCACGAGCTCGAGGGTGTCGCCGCCTACAAGAAGCTGTTGAAGCAGACGGAGGAAAAGAGCGTCGTCCTCGAGGAGTACGCGCGGAAGATGGTCCATGGCGAGGAGACCCACGTCATGGACATCGAGAAGATGCTCCGCCGTCCCGGGAAGCTCGAGCCGGCGCGCTGAGCCGGTGCGTTCGCCTCGTCGGATGAGCAGCGCCGAGAGCGTCAGCGCCACGACCCCCGGCGCGAATCAAACGCGCCCCCGCGGGAGAGCCGCTACCCGAGCTCGACGACCTTCTCTCCGAAGAGCCGGTCCACCGCGGCGATGAGCGCGTCGGACACGTCCACCTTGAGCCCGGTGTTGCCGATCAGCGCCTCGGCCTCGCCGGGGAGGACGATGGAGACCGCCAGCGGGGTCGCCCCGGCGTGCTCCTTCGCCAGCCCGTTGAGGCGCTGGAGCCTGTCCTCGGTGACCAGGTCCGCCCGGACGCGGAGCTCGAGCCGCTTCACCCGCTTGTCGCGGACCTCCTTGAGCGACTGCACCTGCTCGACGATCAGCTCGGCGACCGGGTTTTCCTCGTCGCGGGTGTTCACCTGCACCGTGCCGGTCACCAGGATCGGCTCGTCGGACTTGAGGAGCGGCTCCCACGCCTCGTACCCGGGGCGGGGGCCGGACTTGGTCCACTTGCCGTCCTTGCCCATCACCGAACGGCCACCGTCCTTGCCGGGGAAGCACACCAGCTCCACCGAGCCGCTCAGGTCCTCGAGCGTCACCCAGGCCATGCGCTTGCCGGTCTTGGTCGGTCGCTCGCGCAGCGCGGCCACGATGCCGGCCACGGTCGCCACGTCGTCCCGCCGGGCGCGCTGCACCGACGCCGCCGGCCGGGCGTAGCGTTGCAGCTCCTTGGCGTACTGGTGCAGGGGGTGCCCGGAGACGTAGAAGCCGATGGCCTCCTTCTCCATCGCCAGCCGCTCCTTCTCCGGCCACTCCTCGAGCGGTGCGTACTCGGGACGGACCAGCGAGGCCGCGGGCCCTTGCCTCCCCGCGTCCTCCAGGAGCCCGAAGAGCGAGGACTGGCCCACCGCGCGGTCCCGCTGCGCCGAGGCCCCCCGCTCCAGCGCCTTCTCCACGGACTCGAACAGCTGGCGGCGGGGCCGCCCCTCGAAGTCGAACGCGCCCGCCTTCACCAGCGCCTCGATCACCTTCCGGTTCACCCGGCGGCTGTCCACGCGCTCGGAGAAGTCGAAGAGGTCGCGGAAGGGACCGGCCTTCCGCGCTTCCAGGATCGCCTCGATCGCGCTCTCGCCCACGCCCTTGATCGCTCCGAGGCCGAAGCGGATCTTCCCGTCCACGGCGCCGAAGGCCAGGTCGGACACGTTCACGTCCGGGGGCAGCACCTCGTAGCCCTGCCCCCGCGCCTCGGCGATGTGGGCCACCACCTTGTCGGTGTTGTCCTTCTCGCTGGTGAGGAGGGCGGCCATGAACTCGACCGGGTAGTGCGCCTTCAGCCACGCGGTCTGGATGGTGATCAGGCCGTAGGCGGCCGAGTGGCTCTTGTTGAAGCCGTACTCGGCGAACTTCTCCATCAGGTCGAAGATCTCGCCGGCGACCTTCGGGTCCACCCCGTTCTTCTCGCAGCCCTCGAGGAAGCCCTGGCGCTCGGCGGCCATCACCTCGGCCTTCTTCTTCCCCATCGCCCGGCGGAGCAGGTCGGCCCGGCCGAGCGAGTACCCGCCCAGCACCTGGCTGATCTGCATCACCTGCTCCTGGTAGACGATGACCCCGTAGGTGTCCTTGAGCACCGGCTCGAGCGAGGGATGCGGGTAGCTCACCCGCTCGCGCCCGTGCTTGCGGTTGATGAAGACATCCACCATGCCCGAGTCAAGCGGCCCCGGCCGGTAGAGCGCGCCGGCGGCGATGACGTCCTCGAAGCACGACGGCTTGAGCTTCATCACCATCTCGGTGAAGCCGCTCGACTCCATCTGGAAGACGCCCGCGGTGTCGCCGCGGGAGATGAGCTCGTAGGTGGCCGGATCGGCGAGGGGGATCTGATGGGCCTGGATGCGCTGCTCGGGCGGCCGGCCGCGGGCTACCAGATCTAGCGCGTTCTGGATGACCGTCAGGGTGGTGAGGCCGAGGAAGTCGAACTTCACCAGGCCCGCGGCCTCGACCTCGTCCTTGGCGAACTGGGTGATGAGCGCGCTCTCGCCCGGCCGCTGGTAGACGGGCACGAACTCCCAGAGCGGCTTGTCGGCGATGACCACCCCCGCGGCGTGCATCCCCGCCTGTCGGTGCAGGCCCTCCAGGGCCATGGAGATGGTGAGCACCTCCTTTGAGGTCACCTCGCGTCCGCCCTCGAGCGTGCCCAGCACGGTGGGCTGGTCGATCATCTCCTTGAGGCGGGGCTCCATCTCGATCGCGTCCTTTAAGGTGATGTTCAGGACCTCGGGGACCAGCTTGGCCAGCCGGTCCCCCTCCGAGAACGGAAGCCCGAAGACCCGGGCCACGTCGCGGAGCACGCTCTTCGCCTTCAGCGAGCCGAAGGTGATGATCTGCCCCACGTTGTCCTGGCCGTACTTGCCCGAGACGTAGGTGATGACCTCGTCGCGCCGGTCCTGACAGAAGTCGATGTCGAAGTCCGGCATCGACACCCGCTCGGGGTTCAGGAACCGCTCGAAGAGGAGGTTGTACGGGATGGGGTCCAGGTCGGTGATGCGCAGCGCGTAGGCCACCAGGCTGCCTGCGCCCGAGCCGCGCCCCGGACCCACCGGGATGCCGTGCTTCTTCGCCCAGTTGATGAAGTCCTGGACGATGAGGAAGTAGCTGCTGAACCCCATCGAGGAGATGACGGCCAGCTCGGCACCGAGGCGGTGCAGGTAGAGCTGTCGGTCGACCGCGTAGGGCAGCTCCTTGAAACGCTCCTCGAGCCCGGTGGTGGCCAGCTCCGCCATGTACGAGTCCGGGGTGTGGCCCTCCGGCACCCGGAAGCTCGGGAGCATCGGCTTGCCCAGCTTCAACTCGAGCGTGCACTGCTCGGCGATGCGCATGGTGTTGTGCACCGCCTCCGGAACGTCCGAGAAGTAGGCCAGCATCTCCTCGGGGCTGGTGACGTAGAGCTGGTCGGTGCTGTGGCGCATCCGCTTGCTGTCGGCCAGCGTCTTGCCGCTGGCGATGGCCATGAGCAGCTCGTGCGCCGCGGCGTCCTCGCGCTGGATGTAGTGGGCGTCGGCGGTGGCGACCAGCGGCAGGTCCACGTCGCGGGAGAGCTGCTTCAAGTTCGCGTTGGCCTTCTCCTGCTCGGGCAGCCCGTTGGACTGGATCTCGAGGAAGAAGTGGCCGGGAGCGAAGATGTCCTTGTACTCCCGCGCCGCGGCCCGGGCCGCGTCCATGTCCCCGCGGTAGCAGGCCGAGGTCACCTCGCCGCCGAGGCAGGCGGTGAGCCCGAACAGCCCGCCGCTGTGCTCCTTGAGCAGCTGCTTGTCGATGCGCGGGTGGTAATAGAAGCCGTCGAGGTAGGCCTTGCTCGAGAGGAGGCGGAGGTTGGCGTAGCCCTCCTCGTTCTTGGCCAGGAGGATGAGGTGGTTGGCCACCTTCTCCGTCCGGTCGGTGCGGCCCTTGCTTCCGGCGACGTACGCCTCGAGGCCGAGGATGGGCTTGATGCCTGCCTCCCTGGCCTTCTTGTAGAAGTCGATGGCGCCAAACATGTTGCCGTGATCGGTGACGGCCACGGCCGACATGCCCTTGGCCTTGACCGTCTTGATCAGGTCCTTCATCCGGATGGCGCCGTCGAGCAGCGAGTACAGCGTGTGCAGGTGCAGATGGGTGAAGGACATGGGCGGGGAGCCACCCTTCTACGGCGGGCGGCTGACGGTGTTCTAGTGCCCAGAGCCGGTGTGGACTGCCCTGATTTCAGGGGCATCCGCGCCGCTCGACCTTCAAAGGACGCCCGCTGGACGGGCGAGCAGCGGGCCGGCTCAGGGGTTCCGCGGGCCCTCGGTGGTGAGGGGCGCCGTGGACTTCTGGAGCTGGGCCGCGACGCGCTCCATCTCCCGCATCGTCCGGAGGTGGTTCTGGCCCGCGAGCTTCAGGAGATCTGCCTCGCTCCAGCCCCGGCGGAGGAGCTCGGCGAAGAGGAACGGATAGCGGGTGACGTCCTGGAGCCCCTCGACCATGGTGGTCGTCCCGTCGTCGTAGAAGTCCCCGCCGATGCCCACGTGGTCCACACCCGCCACGGCCCTGATGTGGTCGATGGCGTCGGCCACGTTGGCCACCGAGCCGCCCGGCTGGGGATTCGCCTTGTCCCAGGCCAGGATCTGCGCCTCCGCCTCCTCGTCGGTCGCCACCCGCTGCCGGATGGCGCGCCGCGCCTCCTTCCTCTGGGCCAGGTACTCGGCGCTGGGGACGGCGAACTCCCGGATGAAGCTGACGTGGACCACGCCGCCGTTCCGCGCGACGAGGCGAAGCACGTCGTCGGGGATGTTCCGCGGGTGAGGCACGAGCGCGTAGGCGTCGGCGTGCGAGGAGATGACCGGCGCCTTCGTGACCCGCAGCACGTCGCGCATCACGTCGGGGCTGACGTGCGCGATGTCCACGAACATGCCGAGCCGGTTGAGCTCCTGGACCAGCAGCTCACCGTGCTTGGTGAGCCCGTCGTGGACCGGAGTGTCGGTCGCCGCGTCGGCGAACTCGACGTTCCCCCAGTGGGTGAGGGTGAGGTACCGGGCGCCGAGCCGGTGGAGGATGCGGAGCACCCCGGGCGAGCTCTCGATCATCTGTCCGCCCTCGACCCCGAGCAGCGAGGCGATCCGGCCTGCGCGGGTGATGCGGACGATGTCGTCCGCGCTCCGGGCGAGCTCGAGCTCGGGTCGGCTCTCGATGGTCCGGAGCGCGACGTCGAACACCCGGAGCGCGTCGTGGAGCGCGGTGCGGGTCAACCGGGTGTCCGACTCGACGAAGATGCTCCAGTACTGCGCGCCCACCCGGCCCTCGCGGAGGCGCGGGATGTCGGCGGGGAGCTCGGTCTGGCGCTTGCCCAGGTCCACCTTGGTGAGGTCCCCGCCCGTCTGCTCCAGCAACGCGAAGGGCAGGTCGTTGTGCGTGTCGATGAGCGGGGCGCGCTGGAGGATGGACCGCGCCCGGTCGACCAGGCGCGGGTCGAGAGCGCCGGGCGCGGTGCCGCCATCCGGTGCAGTGGCCGGAGCGGCGCCGACCAGCAGCGTCAGAGCAAGAGCGGTCCGAGAGAGCATCTCGCCACGATGCCACGGTCCGGTGCGGCCTCGGCATGAGACCAGAGGGCCATGACCAGGGGGCCCGGCGGACCTCGATGGGCCACCCAGCTCACCCTCGCGGCGGCGGTCCAGCCCACTCCCACGATGCGGGCCCCGGCCTTCAGCCTGGGCGATCGGCAAGCGCGTGCAGGTCCTTCATCTCCAGGACGTGCGTGGGAGGGCGTTCGCGCGCGGCACGGATCATCGCCCGACCCAGCTCCTCGGTGCTGATCACCACCGACGGAGCGAGCGCCTGGATGAGCGGCGCGATGGGCCCGAACACGGTGTAGGCGATGCGCGTCCAGCGCGTCTTCGAGACCTCGCCGTGCACCGGACGGAGCATGGCGAGCCGGACCATGTACGCGGCCCGGAAGAGTCCCCGCAGCGCGGCCTCGGTGCGCCCCTTCACCTGCGCCCACATCGACTTGCCGCCGGTGCCGGCGCCCGAGACGTAGAGAAAGGCCATGTCCGGATCAATCCGGGCCAGCACCCGCGCCCAGGCAAGGGTGAGGTCGTAGGTGAGCCGGGTGTACTCGGCCTCGCTCATCCCGGCGGAGGAGACGCCGAGGCAGTAGAAGCACGCGTCGTACCCCTGCAGCTGTGCGTCGGGAACGGTGGCGTCGAACAGGTCCTGGCGGAGGAGCTCGCGGAGCTTCGGGTGCGACTTGCCGGTGGGGCTCCTTGCGATGGAGAGCACGGACTCGACGCCGTCGTCGCGCAGGCACTCGCCGAGAACGGCCTGCCCCACCATCCCGGTTGCTCCGAAGAGGATGACCTTCATGCCGGGGCACTCAAGCGCGGAATGGCACCAGGGGCCAGCGCCGCCTCACAGCGGTCGACCAGGGTTTCCGCTGTCAGGGCCCGGCGACTCCCCTCAGCACTCGAGCAGCGTCCCGATGGCCAGCTCGGCATCCCTGAGCGGCTCGATGCTCCGCCGTACCCGGGCCAGGAGCAGCGCACCCTCGATGAGACCGAGCACCGTCCGGGCCAGCCGCTCGGGCGCGGCGATCCGCGGCCGTTCCTTCCGGATCCGCTCCGCCAGCACCACCGTCCACCGCTCGAACACCTCGGCGCAGGCGGCCGAGAGCGCCGGAGCCTCGTCGGAGGCCTCGAGCGCGGTGGTCGCCACCGGGCAGCCGAGGGCAAACTCGGAGGCCTCGAGCTGCCGGGCGAACATCCGGGCGATGGACTGGAGCCCGCTCCGCACGTCCGGCTTGCCATCCAGCTTCGCCTGGAGCGCCGCCCCGAGCTGCTCGCCCAGCCGCCGCACCGCCTCCGCCGCCATCTGCTCCTTCCCTTCGGGGAAGTGGAAGTAGAGCGAGCCGCGCGGAGCCTCGGCCTCGGTCAGCACCTGGGCCAGTCCGGTGGCGTGGTAGCCCTGCCGCGCCAGGAGCCGCGCCGTGACGTCCACCATGCGTTCCCGGGTGTCCACGTGGGAGCCTCCTTGACCTCAGTAGACCAGTCGGTCTAGTCACTGGACCGACTGGTCTACTGATAGCACGGAGGTGCCCGGTGCGTCCCATCGCGTTGGTCTTCGAGGCCGAGGACGGCCGCCCCCTCGCCGCCACGGTGCTGGAGCCACCCCGGGTGGAGGGGGCGGTGGTGATCGCCAGCGCCACCGGCGTCCCCCGGCGGATCTACCAGGGCATCGCCGGGTGCCTGGCCGAGGCTGGGCTGGCGGTCCTCACCTTCGACTACCGGGGCATCGGCGGGTCCCGCCGGGGGCGTTCGCTGCGAGACGAGGATGCCCGCATGCAGGACTGGGGACGGCTCGACCTGGAAGGCGCGCTGGGGTGGATGCGCCGGGCGTACTCCGGCGCGCCGCTGCTCGTGCTCGGCCACAGCGTGGGTGGCCAGCTCATCGGGCTCGCACCCTCGGCGCGGCACCTCGCCGGCGCGGCGCTCATCGGGTCGCAGCTCGGCTGGGCAGGGCACTGGGGCTGGCCGGCGCGGGCGGTGATGTGGAGCATGTGGCACGTGACGATCCCCACCCTGACCCGGACGGCGGGCTACCTTCCGATGCAGGCGCTCGGGCAGGGCGAGGACCTCCCTGCCGGCGTCGCCCGGGAGTGGGCCGCCTGGGGCCGCCGGCGGAACTACCTGTTCGACGTGCTGGAGCCAGGCGTACGCGAGGCCTACGCCGCGCTCCGCTTCCCGGTCCGGGCGCTCCACATCTCCGACGACCTGTACGCCCCGAGGAGCGGGGTGGAGGCACTGCTCTCCTTCTACGGGGGCAGACCCGAGGTCCGCACGGTCACCCCCGCCGAGGCGGGCGTCGGACGGATCGGCCACTTCGGATGGGTCCGTCCCCGGTTCGAGCAGGCGATCTGGGCACCGATCCGCGACTGGTTCCGGAGCCGGCTCGGGCCTTCGCCGCTGCGACGGGTGGGCTAGGAGTGCTCCGACCGGAGCACTCAAGGGCGCTCACCGCGCAGGAACCGGTTCTGCATCACCAGCGCAGTGCGCGTGCGTGCCACACCGGGGAGCGCGGCCACCGCAGCCCGTAACCGGTCGATGCCGGCGATGTCGCGTGCCTGCACCTGGAGGATGAGGTCCGGGTCGCCGCTCACCGAGTCGCAGACCCGCACCTCGGGCAATGCCTGCAGCGCGGCGGCGAGCGTGTCGTGGCTCGCGCCGCTCGCCGAGACCAGCAGATACGCTTGCACCTCGGCGCCGCGGTTTCCGCGCCGGATGGTGTATCCGGCGATGTGGCCCATCCGCTCAAGCCGCTCGATGCGCTCCTGGATCGCGCTGCGTGAGCGGCCGACCCGGCGCGCCAGCCGGGCGTGCGACATCCGGCCGTCCATCTCCAGAAGCGCGAGCAGCTGGAGGTCCAGCGGGTCGAGCGCGCGAAGATAGGTGTCCGGCGGCATCGGCGTCCCCCGACTCTAACGCCCGACCCCGGCGTCGCTTTCCCCTGCCCGCGCCCCCGGCACATCGCCGGTGCGCGCGCGAATCCACGCAACAGGCGCGCCGCACGTCCGGTCCTCTCCAGAGTGAGGGGAGCGGTGCGCGCGACAGCGCCGAGAGTGGCGCGCCCTGGCATGGGCGGCGGGTAGAAGCGGTACAGCTCGGCCGCGAGGGTCTTCCGTCACGGCTGACCAGCGGCCCGTCTCAGGCTGCGGACAGCGAGCCCACGCGCTGGGTGGCGCTCCCCACGGCGCGCAGCGACTCGGCCAGGAGCGTCACCCGTTCCGGACACGGCCGGTACACCGTCCACCGGCCGCGCCGTTCCGTCTCCACCAGGGCGGCTTCCTTCAGGATGCGCAGATGGTGCGACACCAGGGCGTGCGGCAGGCCCACCAGCAGCTCGAGGTCCGAGAGGCACAGCCCTCGCTCGCCCGAGCGCACGGGACCGGCCCGCGGCCCCTCCCACCCGAGCAGCAGCTCCAGCATGCGCAACCGGGTGGGTTCGGCCACCGCCTTCAACGCACTCAAGAGTTCGTTTGCGCTCATGTCACTGCTCCGGCCAACAGGAGAACGCCGGACCGGGGGAAACGATTTCCCTCGGGTCCGGGGATCCCTCGAGTCACTTCAATCCAGGGAACGGCTTGGTGAAGAAACAGATTCCCTGTGTCGGGTCTCCGGTCAGGAAGTTGGTGACCCAGTCCTCCTTGACGCAGGAGACCGCGTAGTCGGGGTTGATGCCCGAGGCGAAGATGCCCTTGGCGGGATCTCCGAACGGATCACAGACCGAGTCGTCCTCGCACGGACCGATGGACCCGATGGGCGACGGCGTCAGCCCCTGCGCCTGGTAGGTCCCGGTGCAGGTGCCGAAGGTGATGTCCACCTCGCCCTCGAACTCCGAGCCCTGGTACCGGGCCCCGTCCAGGAACCGGAGGTTCTTCGGGTGGTACACCAGGTTGGTCAGCCCCAGCCCCAGCACGTCGGTGTCCGAGGTCATCGGGGTGATGTCGGGAATGGTGCAGATGTTGTCCGCGTCCGGCACCTCGGAGAACGTCCCGTGCCCGAGCACCGGGCTGTTCGGTCCGCCGGTATCCGGGTACGGCATGCTGTCGGACTTCACGTAGATCGCCTGGTCGCTGAACCCGTCGAAGCGCCAGTTGTCGGCGTAGATCGCGGGGAGGACGTTCTCGCACCCGGCGGGCGGCGTGCCCTGGAGCGTGAACTTGATGGTGTAGCCCTGCAGCGGTGGACGCTGGATGAGGCAGGGGGCCGGCGCGGCGGTGGGGCAGGCGGTGAGCGCCACCGCGGAAGCGAGGGAGAGGAGGACGGCGTGCAGGCCTGAGGCTCGGGAGTGCATGGGCATCCTCTAGAAGGTGAAGCGGAGGCTGAAGCGGAAGCTGCGCACCGGTTGGTAGTTGGTGGGCTTGCCCCAGTTGATGTTGGTGTTCACGAACCCGTTTCCCTGGGTGGGCGTGGGCAGGACCACCTGCGCTGCCGCGCCCTGCACGTACCTCGGCTTCGGCAGCGAGCCGTTCGCCGCCTGGATCGTCTCCACGTTCCCGGCGGCCCGGTTCTGGTCGAAGGTCAGGTTCGGATCGTAGGTGTCCTTGATCTTCACGATCTCTCCGTTCGGGGCAGGCACGCTTCCGTTGGTTGCCCCGATCACCGGGCCGACGTTGTCGAAGGTGTAGTTGTTGTCCACGGTGATTGGCCGCTGCGAGTTGAAGATGTTGAAGCCCTCGACGCTCGCGCTGAGCGTGCTGTCCTTGGAGAGACGGACGTTGAACGACACCCGGGCGTCGAAGTTGGTCACCCAGGGCAGCCGGCCTCCCGCGCCTCGCTCGAGGATGTATGCCTGTCCGGGCCCATAGGTGACCTGGGCGCCGAGGTAGTTGATGGGCGGGCCCGAGGCGGCGGTGAACGAGCCGCCGGTGGTGATGCTGAAGGTCGGGAGGATCACGAACTCCTTCGCCAGGTACACCTTGACGTTGTGGGTGATGTCCCCGGCCAGGTTCCCGTCCTGGTTCAGGAGCAGGCTCTTGAGGTCGAAGGTGGAGTTCAGGTTCGGGTCGAGCTGGCCGTCCTCGGGACGGTAGAGGCCGTCGTAGTTCCCGGTGAGCCGCGACCAGGTGTAGCTGATCTGCGCCATCCACAGGTCGGAGAAGGTCTTGGTGAAGCTCGCGGTCACCGCGTGGTAGGTGCGCTTGGCCTTGGGGAAGGTGTCGGCGATGCCCTCGCCTGGGTTGCCGATGAAGTAAGTGTTGGCCTCGTCGTTGGACATGTCCTCCACCGTCCGGACGAGGTTCCGGTAGGTGTAGTTGAGGCCCACCCGCGCGTTGGACAGCACCTCGTACTCGGCTCCGGCGACCACCTCGTCGTTGGCCGCGGACTTGAGATCGGGATCCACCGGCACCTGATCCGCCGAGCCCTGCCGCCATTTCCTGTTTGGCCGGAGCCCCGAGGTGAGGCGCTTGGCGGCGTCACACCGAGCCAGCCCGCCGATGCCCACCGGGTCGCAGTCGGTGTTGGAGTAGCCGTAGATCTGCGGCTCGATGCTCAGCTCGCGGTCGGCGATGTCCAGGGGGATGTTCTCGTAGTAGCGCCCGTAGTTGGCGTAGATCTTCGAGCGGCCCTGCTGCGTCGGGTCCCACACCACGCCGATCCGCGGTGAGAACTGGTCCTTCAGGGCGATGCGGGTGATGCCGTCCTCGCCGGACAGCGCCAGGGTGTCGTACCGGATTCCGACGTTCAGCGTGACCTTGTCCAGGATGCTCCAGCTGTCCTGGACGAAGAAGCCGAAGATCGTCGACTTGCTCTTGGCGGTGATGCTGTCGAGCGTGACCGCCTGATCGGGGTCGGTGAGGTAGCCATAGCGGCGGGCTTCGTTGATCGCCGGCAGGCCGTCCGGGGTGCTGTTCCCCTGCAGGTACTGCCAGGCGGCCTTCCCGGTATAGGCCTTGGTGTGCTCGTAGTAGGAGATGGCGCCCTCCGCCCCGCCCTTGACCACGTGGTGGCCGAGGCCGTTGAGCAGCAGGGTCACGACGCCCTTTGCCTGGTAGCTGTCCAGCGTCAGTCGCTCGATGAACCCCGGACCTCCGACGACGTACCCGAGGAAGCCGCACTCGGTGTTGGCAAAGGGCCCCGAGCAGGCCTGCCTCACCGCACTGGGAACGTCCGGCTCGAGCGTGGCGATGTTCTGCAGATCGGCAGTGCTGGTCGCGTAGAAGGGAGTGCCGGCGAGCTTCCCGTCCTGGCCGGTGTTGAACTCGCTGCCGTCGGCCGGGAGCCCCTCGTCGAGCTGGTGGTGCCAGCCGAAGCGCAGGTCGAGCAGGAGGCGCTTGTCGAGGAAGGCGCTGTTGAGCTCGGCGTTGACGTTGAGCGAGTCGTCCTTGGTCTCGAGGTTGAAGACGTTGAATCCGGATCCGGCATAGGTACCAGGGTTGGTGGGGGCTCGCGCCTGGAGGGTGCCCGGAATGCGGATGGGGTAGTTCCCGTCCCCGCCTCCGCTGGTCGGCGTGCCGGTCACCGAGACGCTCAGGCGGTGATCGCTGCTGATGAGGTAGGTCAGCTTCCCGATGAAGTTGATGGTCTTCTCCGATCCGAAGCGGCGGCTCTCCCCCCCGGGGATGGGGTCGTAGATCGGCTGGCCGGTCGCCGGGTCGTTGATGAAGCTGCCCGAGCTGTCCACCTGCGCCTTCTGATACGTGCGGGTGTAGGAGTAGCGCTGGCTGGCGTACTGGACGCCAGCGAAGAACCAGAGCTTGTCTTTCAAGATGTAGCCGCCGAGCGTGGCCCCGAAGTCGTAGATCTGATTCAGGTCGCGGCCAGTGACGATGGCCGGCGTGCCGCCTTGGATGGTGAGCGGGCCGGGCGTTCCGGTGAGGCCTCCCGGCGTCCAGGTGCCGAACACCGAGCCGTGGAACTCGTTCCCGCCGGACTTGGTGGTGGCGCTGAGCGCTCCGCCGAGCGTCCGGCCGTACTCCGGCATGTAGCCGCCGGTGATGATGTTCACCTCGTCGATGAACTCCACGGTCAAGGGCGAGCCGTTCACCCCGTACGCCGGGTCGTTCACCGACAGGCCGTCGATGAGGTAGCTGTTCTCCGGGCTCTGCGATCCGCTGATCGCCACGCCGTACACGTCGTTGGCCGCGTTTGGTGCAGTGGCGGCGAGCGAGTCGAACGAGCGGTTGGCGCCGCCGAGCCCGTTGGGCCGCGACACCGCGAGATTCCGCACGAAGTCGTTGTTCACCGTGGTGCCCACGGTGCTCGAGCCCACGTCGACCACCGGAGGCGTGCCGACCACGGTCACCGTCTCCACGCCTGCCACCTCGGGCAGCAGCTCGACGTTCAGCCGGAGCGTGCGGTCCGCGGCGACGTCGATGCCGGTGCGGCTGTAGGGCCGGTAGGTCTCCTTCTCGAAGCGGAGGGTGTAGCTCCCGGGCGGCAGCTGCGGGACGCGATAGAGGCCGGACGCGTCGGTGACCACCACCTGCTCGCCCTGCAGCGAGGGCGAGGTGGCAGTCACCACCACGTCCGCCACCGGCGCACGGGTGGAGGAGTCGATGACGTTTCCGGTGAGCACCGAGGTGCTCCCCTGGGCCAGCGCCGCGGCGGAGCAGAGCAGTGCGCCGGTGACGAGCAGGGCACGGAGGCGCTCGGCCCAGCCGATGCTCGCATCGCGGCGACGGAGCGTGATTCGTTCCAAGTGGCACCCCTCCTCGGACTGCGTGGTGCAGCGGAGGATGAGGGGCGCGGGGGGGCGCGGTCAGGATTGCGCCTGAACCAACTGGGGCTGTGGTCCGTCCGTACCAATCGGTTCGCTGGAACCACACGGCGGTTCGCCGGGCGCTGCAGCGAGGCGTCGTGGCGGTGCGGCGAAGGACGGCAACTTTGGGTCAACGCCCATTGTCACAGTCGTCGAGGGGGCTGTACCAAGAAGAACGACCGGCGCATGTCAATCAATGCTGCTCCGCAACTGCTGTCGGAGATCGCTGCACTTGCCGTCCGCGCCCACGACCGTGCCGAGTTCCGCTCCGGCACCCTCGCACTGCTCCAGGGCGTCGTCCCGTTCGATGTCGCCTTCCTCCAGAGCGGCGCCTCGACCACCGGACCCGAGCCGGTCAGCTGGGGACTGCCCCCGTTCGCCGAGCGGCTCCTGGCTCGGAGAGCGGACACCGTCTGGAGCGAGCTGGCGGGGATCCGCGCCGCCGCGCTGGGGCAGGGCGGCGTGGTCGAGGCCTCGGGCCTGGTGAGCGTGGACTCGGAGCTCGGCCGGCTGCTGCGGGCCGAGCGCCCGGTCGGTCACCTCTGCCTCGCCGCGCTCGAGGAAGGTCGGACTGCCCTGGTCCTGGGGCGCTCCCGCGAGCCGTTCGTCCGCCGCGAGCTCGAGCTGGTCCGGCTCTCGCTGCCGGTGGTCGGGCTGGGAGACCGGCGGGCGAGCGAGGTGCAGGAGGCGCTCGGAGCCCGGCTCACCCCGCGGGAGCAGGAGATCTTCGATTACGTGAGCCGTGGCTACAACAACCGGGAGATCGCCTCGGCGCTCGGCACCTCGCGCTTCACGGTGCGCAACCAGCTCTGCCGGCTCTTCCGCAAGGTGGGAGTGAGCGGACGCTCCGAGCTGGTGGGGCTGGCGGCCACGGCCACCCGCCGCGCGCGCACCGCTTAGCCGGAACACAGCCCGGCCCACCAGCTCGGCGCGCCAGGACGCAACCGATTCCTGTCTGGCCCCCCGCTGGCTTGCACTCGATGGACGCCCGGGGCCGGATGGACTCCGGCGGTCCGGCGGTCGGCCCGGGACGCTAGAGCGTCACCTGGACCGAGGAGATGCCCCAGATGTCATGCGCGTACTGGTGGATGCTCCGGTCCGAGCTGAAGCGGCCCACCCGGGCCACGTTGAGCAGCGCCTTCCGGGACCAGCCCTCCGGGTCCCCGGCGTACGCCCGGGCCACCTCGCCCTGCGCGTCGGCGTAGGCGCGGAAGTCGGCCAGGACGAGGTACCGGTCCTCGGTGAGCAGCGCGTCCACCAGCGGGTGAAAGAGCTCGGGGTCCTCGGGCGAGAAGAAGCCCGAGCGAACCAGGTCCAGCACCGCCCTGAGCTCGGGGTCGCGGGCGAGGACCTCCGCGGGGTGGTACCCGCGCCGGAGCGTCTCGGACACCTGCTCGGCGGTGAGCCCGAAGAGAAAGAAGTTCTCCGCTCCCACCGCCTCCCGGATCTCGATGTTCGCCCCGTCGAGCGTGCCCAGGGTGAGCGCCCCGTTGAGGGCGAACTTCATGTTCCCGGTCCCCGAGGCCTCCTTCCCGGCGGTGGAGATCTGCTCCGACACGTCGGCGGCGGGGATGATCCGCTCCGCCAGGCTCACCCGGTAGTTGGGGAGGAACACCACCTGGATGCCGGTGCGGCCCGAGTCGGCGTTCACCACCTCGGCGATGCCGTTGATCAGCCGGATGATGAGCTTGGCCAGGAGATACCCGGGCGCGGCCTTCGCCCCGAAGAGGAAGACCCGCGGGTGGATGACCGCCGCCGGGTTCTCGCGGGCCCGCATCCACAGCGACACGATGTGCAAGGCGTTGAGGAGCTGCCGCTTGTACTCGTGCAGCCGCTTCACCTGGACGTCGAAGATGGCCGTGGGGTCCAGGTTGAGCCAGAGCGTGTCCCGGACGTGGTCCACCAGCCGCTGCTTGTTCGCCTGCTTCGCCGCGCGGAAGTCGTGGAGGAATGCGCCATCGTTCACCAGCGGCTCGAGCCGGTGGAGCGCCTCGAGATTCCGCACCCACTCCTCGCCGAGGCGCGAGGTGATGAGCGCCGACAGCCCGGGGTTGCAGAGCAGGAGCCAGCGCCGCGGCGTGACCCCGTTGGTCTTGTTGTTGAAGCGCTCGGGAAAGAAGTCGGCGAAGTCGGGGAGGACGTCGCGCTTGAGCAGCTCGGTGTGCAGCTCGGCCACTCCGTTCACGCTGTGGCTGCCCACCACCGCCAGGTGGGCCATCCGCACCCTCTTGTCCGGCCCCTCCTCGATCAGCGACATCCGCCGCAGCCGCTCGGCGTCGAAGGGGTGGCGGATCTGCACCTGGCGCAGGAAGCGCTGGTTGATCTCGTAGATGATCTCCAGGTGCCGTGGCAGGAGGCGCTCGAAGAAGCTCACCGGCCACATCTCCAGCGCCTCGGCGAGGAGGGTGTGGTTGGTGTAGCCGAACGTGGCGACGGTCACCTCCCAGGCCTCGTCCCAGGGCACGTGCTTCTCGTCCACCATCAGCCGCATCAGCTCGGCGATGGCCACCGCCGGGTGGGTGTCGTTGAGCTGGACGGCGACCTTCTCCGGGAAGGCGCGGAAGTCCTCGTGGCGCCGCAGGTACCGCCGCACGATGTCCGCCAGGCTGCAGGCGACGAAGAAGTACTCCTGCCTGAGCCGCAGCTCCTTTCCGGCCTGGTTCTGGTCGTTGGGGTAGAGGACCTTGCTGATGACCTCGGACTCGTTCTTCTCCACGACGCTGCGCTCGTAGTCGCCGTCGTTGAACAGCCGGAAGTCGAACTCCTCCGAGGCCCGGGCTTGCCACAGCCGGAGCGTGTTGACGGTCGTCACCCCGAAGCCGGCCACCGGCATGTCGTAGGGGATGCCGAGCACCGTCTTCCCGCCCACCCAGCGCGAGGCTGGCGTGCCGTTGCGGCCCGAGCCGCGCTCCACCGAGCCGTAGAGGCGCACCGGCACCGTCTTCTCGGGCCGGACGATCTCCCAGGGGTTGCCGAACTTGAGCCACTCGTCGGCGCGCTCCACCTGGTGCCCGCCGATGATGTCTTGACGGAAGATGCCGAACTCGTAGCGGATCCCGTAGCCCATCCCCGGGTAGCCGTGGGTGGCCATCGAGTCGAGGAAGCAGGCCGCGAGCCGGCCGAGGCCCCCGTTGCCCAGACCCGCGTCGGGCTCCAGCTCGATGAGCCCGTCCAGGTCCACGCCCGCGCCGCGCAGCCCCTCGCGGGCCGCCTCGAGCAGCCCGGTGGCGATGAGGTTGTTCCCCAGGGCGCGCCCGAGCAGGTACTCGGCGGACAGGTAGTACCCGCGCTTCGGGTCCAGTGACCGGTAGGTCCGCTTCGTCGCCACCCAGCGCTCGGCGAGCCGGTCGCGCACGGCCATGGCGATGGCCTGGAACTTGTCCCACGGTGTCGCCCGATCGGGACCCTGCCCGCGGGTGTACTGAACGTGGGCCAGGAACGAGCGCTGGAGCGCATGGGGGTCGGTCCGGAGCTGCGGCACCTCGGGTGTGGACGGAGGCACGTCGGGAACGAGTCGGACGGGGCTGTCGCTCATCGTCGGGTGCACTCTAGCCGCTCCGGCGGGGGGCGGTGACGACTCGACGCCCGCGGGGCACGGCCCGGGATCAGCAGGGATTTCACCGCGCGACGCTCCGTGTCGTGAGCGCCAGGGCGTCCCGGGCGTCAGCGGCCGGGAGGGGTGACCGCTGCCAGCGAGGGAGCGTCCAGGCTGGCGGCGATGGGGGCCACGGCGGCGTGGAATCGCGCGAGGAGCGTGGGAGGCACCGGCTCGTTTCGGGGGAACTTCTGGTTCAGCGGGTTCACGAAGGCGCCGTTGCGCTTCATCGCGAAGTGCAGGTGGGGCCCGGTCGTCCGCCCGGTGTTGCCGGAGTAGCCGATGACCTGCTTCTGCGCCACCCGCGCGCCGGTGCGGACGCCCGCGCCGTACGACGACAGGTGCAGGTAGCAGGTCTCGAAGCCGTTCCGGTGCCGGACGCAGACGCCGTTGCCGCCGGCGCCGGTGTTCCCGGCCACGGTGACCGTCCCGTCGGCCACGGACCAGACCGGGGTGCCGACCGCCGCCGCGTAGTCCACGCCCTGGTGCGCCTTGAGGTACTCGAGGACCGGGTGGAAGCGCATCCCGAACCGGCTGGTGACCTGGGCGAACTTAAGCGGCGACTTGAGGAACGCCTTTCGGGCGCTCGTCCCGTCCTCCTGGAAATAGGACCACTCGCCGTCCGGGAGCTGCCAGCGGAAGACGCGCTTGGTGCCCACGGTCTCTCCTCGGTACTCCGCGGCGAGCACCTCGCCGTAGCGCAGGAGCCGGCCCTTGCTGAGGACCTTCTCCACCAGGCAGCGGACCCGGTCGCCCTTTCGCACGTCGACGTAGAAGTCGATGTCCCAGGCGAAGACGTCGGCCAGCGCCATGGCGATGGTCGGATCCTCCTTGGCGGTGACCGCGGCGTCGTAGAGTGAGCTCGCGACCTCGAGCTCGACCCGCGAGACCTGGGTCTCGACCTCGATCTCGCGCTTGCTGGCGACGTACTTCTCGCCGTCGCGGCGGACCTGCCACTCGTCCACGGGGCTCTGACGGTAGTCGAAATGGTCCAGCTCGCCGTCGCGGAACACCAGCCGCAGCTGGTCACCCACCCGCGACCTCCGGAAGTCGAACACCCCCTGGAGCGCACCGACCACGCGGTCGGTCTGCGCGCCGTCGAGCCCGGCCGAGCGGAGCGCGGTGGCCAGCACCTGGGCCGGCTGGATGCGGCGGTTCAGGATGCGAACCTGAGGACTGGATGGCGCGGCGGTGAGCAGCGCGGCAACGAGGGCCGGAGCGAGGACGGTCATCGGGGGCGGGAAAGATCAGCCTACCAGGCTCCCGGCGCGAGCCAAGCCGACATTCCCGCACGCCTGCGGACTGCTCGTCGGGTTTGGCTAGAGCCCGAGCGCGCGCCGGAGGGCGGGGCCCGACATGCCGGTGTTGTAGACGGGCGTTCCCACGTCGAAGCGGGCCGAGGTCTCGAGGCCCCCGACCACGACCGGGTCGAAGCCCGCGTCGCGGACCAGCTCCTCGGCCACGGCGAGCGCATCCGCGTCGTCACCCGCCAGCGGGACGCCGACCTGATCGCCGGCCCGGTGAGCCTCGCGCTTCAGCACCTCGAAGTAGACGCTGTTGAAGGCCCGGACCACGCGGGCTCCGGGGAGCGCGGCCGCGGTGAAGGGACCCGAGCCCCGGCCCGACTTCAGCACCTCGGTGGCGACGGCGCCGTCACGCGACGGGTAGGGGTTTCCAGCATCGAGGACCACCTTGCCGCGGAGCGCGTTTCCGACCGCCTTTCCGAGATCCGGTGTCGCCCCGAAGGGAACGGCGAGCAGCACCGCCTCGCCGAATGCGGCCGCCTCGGCGGGGCTACCTGCGCGGGCCCCATGTCCGGTGTCGCGGACGAGCTGCGCGAGGTTCTCCGGGTGCCGGGATGCGTACAGCACGCGATGCCCTGCCTTCGCCCACAACGGGCCGACCGTCCCGCCGATCATCCCGCTGCCGATGATGCCGATGTTCATGGTGTCCTCCGGGGGACCATCTCGCATCGCTCCGAGCTCAGCACAATCGTCTCCGCGGCGATTGCGCCGGCCAGGTTAGAGTGACGCCGTGGGACTTGCGCCAGGCACCCGGCTGGGACCCTACGAGGTGCTCGCCACGCTCGGCTCGGGGGGGATGTCCGAGGTTTACCGGGCCAGGGACAGCCGCCTGCAGCGCGAGGTGGCCATCAAGGTGGTCGGGGAGGCCCTCGCGGGCGACACCGGGTTCCTGAGCCGGCTGGAGCAGGAGGCCCGTCTCGCCGGCGGCCTGAACCACCCCAACATCGTCGCGGTGCACGACATCGGGGTTCACGAGGGTGCGCCGTACGTCGTGACCGAGCTGCTCCAGGGAGAGACGCTCCGGGAGCGCCTCCTCCGTGGCCCGGTGCGGCTGCTCCAGGCGCTCGACTGGGCGGGGCAGATTGCCCACGCGCTCGCAGCGGCGCACGGCCACGGCATCGTCCACCGAGATCTCAAACCGGAGAACGTCTTCATCACCCGGCTCGGCCAGGTGAAGCTGCTGGACTTCGGCATCGCCAAGGCCAGTCCCAAGGTCATCGAGGCGCGCGGGTTGCTCGACCCCACGATGAGCCCCGCGGGCTCTGCGACCCGCACCGGCGCGGTGCTGGGGACGCCGGGCTACATGTCGCCGGAGCAGGTGCGGGGCGAGCACGTGGATGCCCGGAGCGACATCTTTGCCCTGGGGACCATTCTCCACGAGCTCCTCTCCGGACAGCGCACCTTCCGCTCCGGCTCCATCGTCGAGAGCGGGTACTCCATCCTCCACGACGAGCCGGCGCCGCTGCCTCCCTCGGTCCCGGCCGGGGTGGCGCAGGTGGTCCAGCGGTGCCTGGCCAAGGATCCCGAGCAGCGGTTTCAGTCGGCGCGTGACGTGGGCTTCAGCCTCGAGGCGCTGCGCGGGACGGGCTCGGCCACGCCCGCCGAGCCACTCCCGCCCATGGGCCGGGGTCCCCCCCGCGCGCTCCGGCTGGCCGGATGGCTCGCTCCGGCGCTGCTCCTCGCCCTCGCCACCTACGTTGCCGGGCGCGCGGCACGGGTTCCGGCGCCGCAGCCGCGCATCCACCAGCTCACCTTCCACCGCGGCGCCATCTTCTCGGCGCGCTTCGCGCCCGACGGCAAGACGGTGCACTTCAGCGCCGCCTGGAACGACAACCTGCCGGAACTGTTCACCACCAGCACCGACTCACGGGCCTTCCGGGGTCTGGAGGTGGGAAAGGCGGAGCTGCTGTCCGTCTCCGGTGGGGGCGAGTTCGCGGTCCTGCTGAACCCGACGTACCCGCTGGCCTTCGGGCTCAAGGGCACGCTGGCGGTCGTGCCGCAGCTGGGGGGTACCCCGCGCGAGCTGGCCACCGACGTGTTCTACGCGGACTGGGCGCCCGACGGAAAGTCGCTGGCGGTGGTCCGCGGTGGGAACGAGGGCACGGCGCTCGAGTTCCCGCTGGGGACCGTGGTCTTCCGGTCCGGCGGCTTCGTGAGCGATCCCAGGGTCGCTCCGACCGGGGATCGCGTCGCTTTCCTGGACCACCCGCGTCCCGGCGACAGCGCGGCCAGAGTGATGGTCGTGGGCCGGGATGGGCGGGCCGAGCCGTGGAGCTCGCTCTTCGACGACGGGTTCGGAGTCGCCTGGAGCCGCAGCGGGGACGAGGTGCTCGCCACCCTCGCGCAGCCGGGTGACCTCGCCGCGATCTGGGCGGTGCGGAAGGGGAGGGCGCCGCGGCTGATCTACCGCGGGACCGGCAACCTCATGATCGACGACGTCGACCGTGATGGCCGGATGCTGGTCAGCGAGCGGGACTGGGGTCAGGAGCTGGTCGTCTTGCCACCGGAAGGGCCGGCACGTTCCATCGAGTGGCTCGACTGGGCCAGCGTGAGCGGCATCTCGGACGACGGGAAGAAGGTCCTCTCCTTCGAGTCCGGGGTGGGCGCCTCCCCGAACCTCCTGGTGGTGCTCCGAAACCTGGAGCAGCGGGCGCCGCTGCAGCTGGGAATCGGTCGCAGCCTCGCGCTCACCGCTGACGGGAGCCAGGCGCTGGTGAGCCTCCGGGAGGACAAGAGCGACCAGTTCCGCGTCCTCCCGACCGGCGCGGGGGAGCCACGGGACTTCGTCGTTCCAGGGATGGAACGGGTCTACACCGCCAGCTTCTTCCGTGACGGGAAGCGGGTGGCACTGTTCGGAAGGCGCGGCGAGGACGCGAGCCGGGTGTTCGTGCTCGACATTGACAGCGGCGAGCTCCGTTCCATCTCGCCGCCGCTCGCCCCGGGCTACACCATCGCCGTCTCCCCGGACCAGAGATGGGTCGCCGCCCCGGACGCGGAGGGAGCACCGATCCTCCTTCCCGTCGAGGGTGGGTCGCCGGACCGCGTGCCGGAGCTCGGATTGAGGTTCGGGCTGATCGGCTGGATGAAGGACCAGACCCTGCTCGCCTTCGAGCGAAACGCCTTGCCGGACCCGGTGGTCCGGTTCGACCCGAGGACCCGGGAGGTCACGCCGTTCCGGACGCTCGCGCCGGTGGACCTGGCCGGGGTTCCGCGCCTGACCAAGGTGCTCGCCACGCCGGACGGGAAGACGTTCGCCTTCCACTTCCGGCGCCGCACCGACGTGCTCTACCTGCTCGACCCCGTCGAACCCTGAGCCCGAGGGGCAGTCGCTCACCAGCCAGGAGGGCCGCCCATGCCGCCACCGGTGCCGCCGCCGCCCCCACCGCCCGGCATCGGCGCGGGGGTCATGACTCCGCCGTCGGGGAGCGTCTGCTGCTGGGACCCGTTGCCCGGTGACGGCCGGACCGCGGTGTCGCCACCGCAGGCGCCGGCGACCAGCGCGCCGCCGCCGAGAACAAGGACCTGGAAGAGCTTGCGCAGATGCATCATGTGTCTCCTCGGCCTCCGAGGAGGCTCGCTCTGGAGGACACCGTGGGCGGCAGCGCGTTGCGTACGGTTGCCGCTGGCTGCGCCACCGGCTCCGGGACGTCCCGGAGGTGGCACACTTCTCGGTGGATGAGCACCATCGCCCGGTTCCAGGGGATGCTTGGCCGGCTGTCGCGGCGCCGCGGGTTCCTCGCACTCACCGTCGTCGTCCTCGGCCTCGGGCTCGGCGCGGCGCTCACGGTTCTGGAGATCGCCGATGCGCTCTTCTGGAGGCCCTTGCCCTACGCCCACGCGGACCGCCTGGTCTTCGCCTGGCAATCCGACGGCCGCGGGACACGCCTGACCGTCAGCGGCGCCGACTTCCTCACCTGGAAAGCGGAGGCCGAGCCCTTCGTCTCGATCGGCGCGATCAGCGCCCGTGGGTTCAACCTCGCCGGTGACGGGGAGCCCGAGCGGGTGGAGGGCGCGCTGGTCTCGGCGGAGGTCTTCCAGGTGCTCGGTGTGCGACCGCTCCTCGGTCGCCTCATCGACCCCGGCCCGCCGGGCCCGCGTGTGGCCGTGCTCTCCGAATCCCTCTGGCGTCGGCGCTTCGGTGCCGATCCCGGCGTGCTCGGGCGCACGCTCTCGCTCGATGGCGAGCCGGTCGAGGTCGTGGGGGTGGTTCCGGCGGTCTTCCGGCTCCCGGCCACTGCCCAGCTCTGGGTCTCGGCGCGGGCACGGGTCCCCGAGCACCCGACGTACCCCATCGATCCGGAGACCGACCACGCGCGGCACTTCCTCACCGTGGTCGCCCGTCTCCGTCCGGGCTGGTCGGCGAGCACCGCTGCGGCGGCGCTGTCCACGGTGCAGGCGCGGCTCGCCCGCGAGTTCCCCGACGACGAGCAGGAGGTCGGGGGTGTGGCGCTGACCGCCTTCCGCGAGCAGCTGTTCGGAGCGGCCCGGCCGCAGATCTCGGTGCTCCTCGCAGTGGCCGCGCTCCTGGGGTGCGTGGCCTGGGTGAACGCGGCCCACCTCTTCCTCATCCGCCGAACGCGCCGCACCCACGAGCTCGCGGTGCGCCTGGCGCTGGGCGCGAGCCGTCGCTCGTTCTGGCTCCTCTTCCTCCGGGAGGCGGGCCTCATCGCGGTCCTGGCAGGAGCCCTGGCGGTGGGGCTGGCAGCCTGGGCCGCGCCGCTGCTCGTCGTGGCGAGTCCCCAGGCGACGGGGCTGCCGGTGCCCGGAGTGTCCGGCCGGGTCCTCGGGCTCGCGGCGCTCCTGGTGCTCGCGACGGCGATCTCGATGGCCGTGCTCGCGGCGCTCCAGCCCGTGCACACCACCGAGCAGATCCAGGAGGGTGGGCGCACCGGCACCGAGGGCCGCGGCGCACGCCGGCTCCGGGCGGTGCTCCTCGGCTTCGAGGTCGGGCTGTCGCTCCTGTTGCTGCTCGGCAGCGGATTGTTGGCAAAGAGCTACCGGGCGGTCCAGACGGTGGACTCCGGCTTCCGGAGCAGCGGCGTCCTCGCCGTGGACCTGCCGCTCGCCCGGCTCCGACACCCCACCCCCACGTCCCAGGCACGGTTCGCGATGGATGTCCTGCGCGCGCTGGCGAGGGACGGACTGGTCGACGCGGCCGGCTTCGTCTCCCGGCTCCCGCTGTCGGCGTCGAACACCATCGGGGACCTCGCGCTGCCCGGGCAGGAGGACGCGGCGTTCCCCTGCGACCTGCGGCTGGCCAGCCCCGGCTACTTCGAGGCGCTGGGCATCCCGATCCGGAGCGGGCGGCTGTTCGACCCCCATGACGTCGAGGGCGGCCCTCCGGTGGCGATCATCAACGAGCTCGCCGCGCGGCGCGCGTTCGGCACCCGGAGCGCGCTGGGGCAGCGGATCCTGATCTGGGGCGAGCGGGTCCCGAGCGAGGTAGTCGGGGTGGTGGGCAACGTCCGCCACACGGGGCTCGACGCCGAGCCCAGGCCCGAGGCGTGGCGGCCCATCGGCGCGGTGGGCTGGGCCAACCTCTCGCTGGTGGTGCGCGGGAAGGTGCCGCCCGAGGCGCTGGTGGGCCCGGTCCGGGCCGCGGTGCATTCCGTCGACGCCGAGCAGCCGCTGGTCAGGCCGGAGCCGATGCTCGAGCGAGCCGAGGCCTCGCTGGCGGTTCGCCGCTTCACGCTCGAGGTGCTCACCGCCGGCGCGGTGGTGGCGCTGCTCCTTGCCCTGGCGGGAATCTACGGGGTGACGGCCTACGGGGTGGCGCAGCGGACCCGGGAGCTGGGCGTGCGTCTGGCGCTCGGGGCCACCCCGCGGCGCCTGGTGCAGATGGTCACCCGCGAGACGGTCGCCGTGGTGGTCGTGGGCTGCCTGGTCGGGCTCGTGGCCGGAGCGCTGCTCTCCCGGGTGCTCTCGAGCTTGCTGTTCGGTGTCTCCCGGCTCGACCCGCTGACCTTCCTCGGCTGGCCGGTGCTCCTCACCGCGGTCGCCGGCGGAGCAGCCTGGTTCGCCGCTCGGCGGGCCGCCTGGGTGGGGCCGGCCGAGGCGCTCCGGCACGAGTGACGCTGGGCGCGCGGAAGAACCGCCTGGCCCCATCGAGCTCGCCGACGGCAGGCCCTGGTGCTATCCGTCCTCACCCCGCACCCGGGCGGTGACGGCCATCCCGGTCGGCGTGGCCGCGAGCCCGCCCTCGCCGGTCTCGCGCAGCTCCGGCGGGAGCATCCGACCCACCGAGGCCATGGCCCCCACCACCTCGTCGGGAGGGATGAACGACTCGAGCCGCGCCAGCGCCAGCTGCGCCGCGCAGACCGCGTGCACGCTGAAGAACGCGTTCCGGCTGACGCAGGGGACCTCGACGAACCCCCCGACGGGGTCGCAGACCAGGCCAATGCTGTTGGCCAGCGCCAGGGTCGCGGCGTGGACGCAGGCGCGGGCCGTCCCTCCGAGCAGCTCGGTGACGGCCGCGGCGGCCATCGCCGCGCTCGAGCCGATCTCCGCCTGGCACCCGCCGGCGCTCCCCGAGATGTGCATCTGGCGCGAAATGGCCTGCCCGACACCGGCCGCGAGGACCAGCGGCATGACCAGCTGCGCGTCCTGGAGTCCGAGATGGTCGGCCACCCCGAGCAGCGCGCCGGGCACGGTGCCCGCGGAGCCCGCGGTGGGCGCGGCGACGATGCGCCGCATCCGCGCGTTCTCCTCGTTCACCGCCATGGCGTAGGCCTGGACGCGGCGGAGCAGCGGCGCGTTCAGCACGTCGGGGGCGCTCCACAGCCCGTTGGCGTTCCAGCCCACCATCCCGGTGAGCGACTTCTCGGTCGAGGCGAGCCCGGCGGTGATCGACGCCCGCATCAGCCCGAGCCGCTCGCGCATGGTGCGGCGGATGGCCTCCGGGTCGGCACCGGTCTCGGCGCAGTCGTGGGCCAGCACCCACTCGGACGCCCGTCCGGACACCGACTCCAGCTCGCGCAAGGTGAAGCCTGCCATCGTCTCCTCAGCCTTCGTCCATCACGGGGGGAAGCATGCGCACCCAGTGCATCCCGTGGATCCGCCCGATCCACGCCAGCGCCGGGTCGGAGAGCCGTCCGTCCAGCTCGAGACACATCAGTGCGTCGCCGCCCCGCCGGTCGCGGTTGCTGGAGAGCGCGGCGATGTTCACCCGGTCGTCGGCCACCACCCGGGTCACGGTGGCGATGGCGCCGTAGAAGTCCTGGTGGCCGACTAGGAGGGTGTGCCGCGCGCCGCCGAACCGGACCGGGACTCCGTCGATCTCCACGATCTCCACCGCGCCGCCCCCGATGCTCGAGCCGAGCACGGTGGTGCGTCGTCCTGCGCCGTCGAGCGTGAGCCGGACCGAGTTGGGATGCACGTTCCCGAGGTCGGCCACCGTCCAGGTGACGGCCAGCCCGGTGCGTTCCGCCTCGGCGAGCGCGTCCGGGAGACGCCCGTCGTCCGGCCGGAACCCGAGGAGGCCGGCCACCAACGCCCGGTCCGTGCCGTGTCCACGTCCGGTCTTGGCGAAGCTGCCGTGGAGCGCGACCTCCGCCTTCTCCGGAGCGGCGTCGAGGATGGCACGGGCCAGCAGACCGATCCGGCACGCGCCGGCGGTGTGGCTGCTGCTCGGGCCGATCATCACTGGGCCAATCATGTCGAGGATGGACATCGGGGCGTCGTGCCCGCTTCTGCCAGATCCGCCGCCCGTCGCGCCACACGCCGGCGCTGCAACTTCTCCGGCGCAGCCTAGGCGGGGAGCCTGGCCGGTGTGCTCCGCTGGAGCTCGTCGACGACGTCCGCCACCGTGAGCCGCCGGTCGATGGCGCCGACCTGCTCCTCCAGCCGTTCGGCGCGGAGGATGTCGCGTGCCGAGGCCCGCGCGCCCACCAGGCGCAGGGGAACGCCCGCCGCGCCAAGCTCCTCCTGGAGCCCGGCCAGCATCCGCGCGCCGGCGACGTCCACCACCGGCGAGGAGGACAGGTCGATGAGCACCAGCCTCAGCGGCCCGGTGGCGCTCCGGATGCCCTCCCGGATCGCCTCGCGGACGTGCTCCACGTTGAAGTAGAGCAGCGACGCCTCCATCCGGACGATGAGCACGCCGGGAATCGGCTCGTTGTCCGGGCTCCGCTCCAGATCCGAGTAGTTCCGGGTTCCGGGGATGCGGCCGAGGAACGCCACGTGGGGGTGGGACGCGCGCCGGAGCAGGAGCAGCAGCGAGACCACCACCGCCACCATCACGCCCTTGAGGATGCCGAGCACCAGCACCGCGGCGAAGGCCGCCATCGAGACCGCGAACTCCCACCGGCTCACGTTCCACAGGTGGCGCAACTCGCGGACGTTGATCAGCCCTTTCACCGCCACCAGCACGATCGCCGCCAGCACCACGTTCGGGAGGTTGGCGAGCATCCCGGTCAGGAACATCAGGCATACGCCGATGGTCACCGAGGCGAACACCAGCGACAGCGGCGTCCGCGCGCCCGCCTTGTCGTTCACCGACGATTGCGACAGGCCTCCCGCCAGTGGGTAGGATTGGAAGAGTGCCGCGGCGAGGTTGGCCGCGCCCAGGCCGAGCAGCTCCTGGCGCGGGTCGATCTCCTGGCGGTGCGCCTGGGCCAGGGCGCGGGCCGCGGAGACGCTCTCCACGTAGGAGAGCAGGAGGCAGGCGAAGGCCAGCGGGATGAGCCCATCCACCTCGCGCGGCCGCAGCCCGGGGGGCTCGAAGTGGGGCAGGCCCCTCGGGAGCGCTCCCACCACCTTGAAGCCCAGCTCGCCCAGGGAGGTCACCGAGAGCAGGAGGATGGAGACCGCCACCACCACGAGCGCAACCGGTCGGCCGGGGAGGAACTTCTCGCCCAGGAGCAGCACCAGGATCGCCGCGAGGCCGAAGCCGAGCACCGTCAGGTTGGTCGAGGGGAGCTGGCCCCAGAGGACCCCCAGCCGCTCGAAGAAGCCCTCTCCGCCTCCCTTCACCCCGAACAGCTTGGGGAGCTGGGTGGTGGCGATGGTGAGCGCGGCACCGGCCTTGAAGCCGAGGAGGATGGTCTCGCTGATGAAGTTCACCAGCGAGCTCAGCCGCAAGATCCAGGCGAGCACGCACATCACCGCGGTGACCAGCGCGGTCACCGCGGCGATCTCCGCCCAGCGCCCCGGGTTTCCGCCGGCCATCCCCGCGACGGTGACGCCGACCATCAGAGAGATGGCGGAGGTCGGGCCAATCGCCAGCTGGCGCGACGAGCCGAACAGGGCGTAGGCCAGGCCTCCGACGAGGTACCCGTACACTCCGTACTGCGGCGGCAACCCGGCCAGCGAGGCGTAGGCCAGCGAGACCGGGATGCCGTAGGCCGCCAGCGTCACGCCGGCGATCGCGTCGCGAGGGAGCCAGCTCGCCTGGTACGTGGGGAGCCACTGGGCAGGGGGAAAGGCGGCGCGCCATCCCCGGACGGGAGCCCCGCCCGCCACCGCGCTCGCCGCGGGCGCATCCGTGCTCATGGCCGGACTTGGCCACACCCGGCCGGTTCACGGCATGGGCCCTAGGTCGTACCGGCTACGGCGCGTCGCCCTTGCCGGCCTCGGACTTCAGCCGCTGGTACTCCTCCCAGTGACGGCGGGCCTCCTCGAGGAGCCGGCGAATCTCCTTCTCCTCGGCCGTCCCCAGCGCGCCACTGCGCTGCCCCCCGGGACCGGGAGTGGAAGTGGCCTTCCCCTCGATGATCCGCAGCTCGCGGGGCTCGGCGTCCCCCTCCCAAGAGAGCAGGAGATGGAGGTCGCCGCGGTGCCGCTGGAAGAGCGGCGCGAGCAGCCGCAGGGTGAAGGTGGCCTGGGGATCCTCTCGGACCGCGAGGCTCTCGGCCTCGAGCCCCTCGGCCACCTTCCGGAAGCTCAGGCGCGAGGCTCCGAACGAGATCTCCGCCCCGTCGTGCGTCGACAGCCGCAGCCCGGGCAGGCCCGCATCCTCCACCGCCTGGGCCAGCGCGCCCGGGGTGACGCTGAGCCGGAGGACGAGCACCTCCGCAGACGAGAGCGTGGGCGACGGGCTCAGAGGTCCACCTTCTTCTCGGTCTGGTTCTGACCGTCGAACCGGAGGCACACGCCCTTGTTCTCCACCTTGGTCACCAGGTTGCAGGGGCGCCGCCAGATGGTCTGGAGGTTCCGCAGCGTCTCCCGCGCATAGTCCGGCTTGAGGTCCTGCCCGTCGTGCTTGTGGGCCAGGAGCAGCTCGCCGCGGTTCTCGAAGTTCCCGTCCACCACCTCGATGATCGGCTGGCCGAAGTTGGTGAGCTGGGAGAGGAGCTTGTTCTTCACCTTCCGGAACTCGCGGTCGAGGATCTCCCAGCTGTTCCTCTTCTCGTTAAAGCCGTAGACGAACAGCTTCTGCTCCATCGCGAACTCGGGGGTGAGGAAGGTGTCGATGAAGGTGACGTCGTTGTAGTGCTTCCGGACCTCGAAGATCTTCTCCCGCCCCAGGCCCAGGTTCTTGTCCCAGGCGCGGCGGGCCTTGAGGTCGTCACACTCGTCCCACTCCTTGCCGAAGCGGCCCTTGTTCCACCGCTCCTCGATGTCCCGGTACAGCTCGATGCCCAGCTTGTAGGGGTTGAGCGCCCCGGGCCGCGTCCCCAGCGTGCCCGAGTGGTGGTCGGCGTAGTCGATGACCTCGTCGGCGGTCAGCGCCTTGCGGGTCATGATCGTGGAGTGCCAGTAGCTGGCCCAGCCCTCGTTCATGATCTTGGTCTGGCCCTGGGGCGCGAAGTAGTAGGCCTCCTCGCGGAGGATGGCCAGCACGTCGAACTCCCACGGCTCGAGCGGCGCGTGCTCCAGGAGGAACAGGAGCACGTCCCGCTGCGGGCGCTCGGGGAAGTGCTTCTTCTTCGCCTTCTCGTCCTCGACCTTCTTCCGTTGCGACTCGAGGAACTCGGTGGGGTTCACGTAGCCGCGCATGTACTCGCGGTCGACCCGGAAGCCCTCCACCCGCTCGTTGCTCTTCTCCTCCTGCTCCGCCCGCTTCGGGTCCGGGGAGCGGCGGATGTAGGGCGAGTGGTAGTCGATCAGGTTCTCGAGGCTGAGCGCCCGGTCGATGAAGTCCTCGACCTTCTCGATGCCCACCTTGTCCACCCAGCGCCGGACGCGGGTGGCGTGGTTGGCCATCTCGTCCATCATCCGGCGGTTGGTGTGCTGGAAGTAGAAGTTGTTCTTGAAGAAGTCGCAGTGCCCGTAGACGTGGGCCATCACCAGCTTCTGGTCCACCTCGGCGTTCGACTCGAGCAGGTACGCGTAGCAAGGGTCGTTGTTGATGACCAGCTCGTAGATCTTCGACAGCCCGTACTCGTAGCCCTTGCTGAGCTGCTCGTACTCCATCCCCCAGCGCCAGTGCGGGTAGCGGTTGGGGAAGCCGCCGTAGCTGGCGACCATGTTCAGCTCGTCGTAGCCGAGCAGCTCGAAGACGGTCTCGAAGAAATCCAGCCCGAACCCCTGGGCGTACCCTTCGATCTCGTCCTTGAGCTGTGCCAGCCGGGGCGTGAGGCTCTTCGGCATCAGCGCCCCTTCCCGAGGAAGTCGCGGATGGACTGGTAGATGGCGTCCTTGTCCGCGATCTCCGAGAGCGCGACGTTCTCCGAGTCCCCCACCGTCTCGCGCAGGTCCTTGATGAACTGGCCCGAGCCGTAGGGGCTCTCCACCTGCCCGTAGGCGAACTGGTTCACCGCCGGGAGAATGTCCGTCCGGAGCATCTCGATACAGTGCCGGGTGTCGTCGGCGCTCCAGTTGTCGCCGTCGCTGAAGTGGAAGGGGTAGATGTTCCAGCTCCCCGGCGGGTAGTCGGCGCGGATGATGTCCCGGCAGAGCTTGTAGGCCGAGCTGATCATCGTCCCGCCGGACTCACGGGTGTGGAAGAACGTTTCTCGATCCACCTCGCGGGCCACCGCGTCGTGGATGATGTACCGGCACTCCAGCCCCTTGTACTGGTGGCGGAGCCAGGTATCGAGCCAGAAGCTCTCGATGCGGACGATCTCCTTCTGCTCGTCGCCCATCGAGCCACTGACATCCATCATGTAGACGATGACCGCGTTGGTCTCCGGCAGGTTCTGCAGCCGGTAGCTGCGGTACCGCCGATCCTCCCTGGTGGGGATGATGATCGGCATCTTCGGGTCGTAGGTGCCGAGCGCGATCTGCCGCCGCAGCGCCTGCTTGAAGGTGCGCTTGAAGTGGCGGAGCGACTCGGGGCCGGTGGTGTTGACCCCGGTGTACTTGATCTTCTGCGCGACCACCTGCTCCTTGCCGCGCCGCTCGATGTTGGGGAGCTGCAGCTCCTCGCCGAGGATGGAGGCCAGCTCCTCGAGGCTGACGTCCACCTCCAGCGCGTGGTCTCCCTCGCCCTGACCCGCCTTGTGCCCGTCGCCCGGCTGCACCGCCCCGGGGCTGAGCTGCTGCCCGACCTCTCCCTCGCCCTGGCCGACGCCGCCCGATTCCTTGTGTCCGTACTTGAAGTGGGGGATGTCGATGAAGGGGATGGGGATGGAGATGGTGTCCTTCCCCTTCTTCCCCAGCATCTCGCCCTTCTGCACGTACCGTCGCAGGTTGGCTTTGATCTTCCCCCGGACGATCTGCTTGAAGCGCGAGTGGTCCTGATGGATCTTCAGCGACACCGCTACTCCTTGGCGTCCCCGCGCGCGAAGATGCTGGCCACGAAGTTGAGGACGTCGGTGGAGCAGATCTCGCAGTAGCCGTAGTTCTTCATCAGCCGGTCCTTGACCAGGTCGATCTTCTCCTGGGTCTCCTTGTCGACGACCGAGCTCACCAGATTCTTCAGCTTGATGCTGTCCTTCTGGTCCTCGAAGAGCTTCAGCTCCAGCGCCTTGTGCAGCCGCTCGTTGGTCCGGTAGTTGAACGTCTTCCCGTCCACGGCGAGCGCCCCGATGTAGTTCATGATCTCCCGGCGAAAGTCGTCCTTGCGGCTCTCGGGGACGTCGATCTTCTCCTCGATGCTCCGCATCAGCCGCTCGTCCGGCTCCTCGTAGAGGCCGGTGTACTTGTTCCGGACCTTCTCCTTCTGGGTGTAGGCCTTGATGTTGTCGATGTAGTTCCCGCAGAGCTTGCCGATCGCGTCCTCGTCGGCGCTGATCGCCCGCTGGACCTCGTTCTTCACGATGTCCTCGTACTCCTGCTTCACCGTGGTGAGCAGCTCGCGGAAGCGCTTCCGGGTCTCGTCCGAGGAGATGAGGCTGTGGCCCTTCAGGCCCGCCTCCAGCTCGTTGAGCACCATGAAGGGGTTGATGCAGCCCTCGCCCTTGTCGCTGACCAGGGCGTTGGAGATCTTGTCCTGGATGTACCGCGGGCTGATGCCCTCCAGGCCCTCACGGGAGGACTCCTTGCGGAGCTCCTTGATGTTGTCCTCGGTGAAGTTGGGGAGCGTCTTGCCGTTGTAGAGCTTCAGCTTCTGGAGCAGGGTGAGGTTGTGCTTCTTCGGCTCCTCGAGCCGGGTGAGCACCGCCCACATCGCGGCCATCTCCAGGGTATGGGGCGCGATGTGCTTGCCCTTGATCGCCTTGGCGTTGAAGTCCTTCTCGTAGATCTTCTGCTCCTCGGCGAGCTTGGTGATGTACGGGATGTCGATCTTCACCGTGCGGTCCCGCAGCGCCTCCATGAACTCGTTGTTCTCCAGCTTCTTGTACTCGGGCTCGTTGGTGTGTCCGATGATCACCTCGTCGATGTCGGTCTGGGGGAACTTCTTGGGCTTGATCTTGTGCTCCTGGGAGGCGCCCAGCAGGTCGTAGAGGAACGCCACGTCCAGCTTCAGCACCTCGACGAACTCGATGATTCCCCGGTTGGCGATGTTGAACTCGCCGTCGAAGTTGAAGGCCCGCGGGTCGGAGTCGCTGCCGTACTCGGCGATCTTCCGGTAGTTGATGTCCCCGGTGAGCTCGGTGGAGTCCTGGTTCTTCTCGTCCTTGGGCTGGAAGGTGCCGATGCCCACCCGGTCCTTCTCGCTGAACATCAACCGGTTCACCCGGATGTGCTGGATGAGCCGGGCAAAGTCACCGCCTTCCTGGGTCATCAGCTCCTTGAAGACGAAGCGGCAGGCCGGGCAGAGCTCGTTGCCCTCCGGGGTCTGGAAGTCGCTGCCGTCCTGGAGCTCGGCGAAGACCTTCGGCCGCCACTCGCGGGGGATGAGGTTCAGCGGCTCCTCGTTCATCGGGCACTTCATCCGCTCCCTGTGGAGCGTGCCGTCGGTGCCCTTCTTCTCCAGCAACCAGGTGAAGGTGTAGGCCGCGCCCTCGGGCGACTTGCTGTACTCCTCCATGCCCTTCTTGAGCAGGCGGGCGATGGTGCTCTTGCTCGAGCCCACCGGCCCGTGGAGCAGGATGACCCGCTTCTCGGTTCCGTACTGCTGCGCCGCCGACTTGAAGACGTTCACCAGCTTCATCAGGGGAACGTCGAGGCCGAAGATCGCGTCGCGCCCGCCGAAGCGCTCGTCGCTGAAGAAGTGGTAGCGGATGAGCTTCTTCTTGTTGTCGATGTACTCCGTCTTCCCGTGGCTGAGGATCATGTCGTAGATCCTCTGGAAGGCAGTGCGCGTCACCCGCGGGTTCTGGCGAACCAGGGTGAGGTAGTCCTCGAAGCTCCCTTCCCAGTGCAGCTCGGCGTACTGCTTGCTGTCCTGGAGCTTCGCGATTCGCTCGAGCAACGAGCCCTGCGCCACGTTCGTCATGTCTCGTCTCATCCCTCTGGACGCTCCGCGCGGGCGGACGCCCATTGAAAACCCCACACCGGCGCGGGGTAGGACCGCGCGAGCGTGTCCGGTGCTGAGGGGGCGGACGGCTCGCGGAGGCGGTAGGCCTGCCGGGGGGCGCCGTCCCGCGCGACCGGGACGCGGGGTGGAGACTTCCTGACCCCTCGAAGCTTATTCCTTCCGGCGGAGCGCTTCCAATGCCCCCATGTCCCTGCTAGGCGCAGCGGACAGATCGATGCCCACTCCATCCGTCGCTCCCCGGATCGAGGACTCCTCGCTGGCCAGCTCCCCTTCCCGTGCGTCGAGCGAGGAGGCGAGAGCCGTCTGGGGCGTGCTCTTCGCCTGCGCTCTGGTCCTTCTACCTCGCCTGGCTGTCTTTCCCTGGAGCGAGAACCTCTACGGGGACGCGGTCGTCCGAACCGAGCTCGCCCAGCGCTGGCTCCAGAACCCCCACTGGATCGCCCACATGGACGACGGGGCCTTCCAGTACGGGCCGTTGCACGTCTATCTGGTGGCAGGTGCGCTCGCCCTGGGCATCGACCGCGAGGATGCGGGGCGGTGGGTGAGTCTGCTGTTCGGTGTGCTCACGGTGCTCCCGCTCTGGTCGCTGTCGCGGCGGCTGGGAGGGGCACAGGGGGCCTGGTGGGCCACGGCCGGGCTGGCGCTGTGGGGCATGCACATCCAGATGTCCACCACTGCGGGGAGCGAGTCGGTGGGCCTCTTCTTCGTCCTCTGGTCGCTGTCGCTCCTGGCCGAGGGCCTGGAGGAGAACCGGTTCTCGCCGCTGTTCGGCAGCGCGCTGGTGCTGAACCTCGCCTGCGCGGTCCGCTACGACTGCTGGCTGCTCATCCCGCTCATCTGCGTTCTCTTGCTCCTGGGGGACCGGGACCGGGTGGCGGCCGTGACCCGCTCGATCTGCTACGGGCTCTTGTCGATTCCCTTCGTCGCTGCCTGGATGCAGGGGAACGAGCGGGCCAAGGGCGACCCGATTGCGCCCATCAGGTACATCGAGAGCTTTCACCGGGCCTGGGTGGCGGAAGGGGTCGCGCGGTGGACCTCGGCGGGGTACCGCGCGCAGAACCTCTTCTTCTGGCCAGGCGTGGCGCTCCTCACGCTCTCGCCCCTCGTCGCCTGGTTCGGGATTCGGGGCCTGGTGCGGGTCTGGCGGCAGCGGCGGGAGTACCGCTGGCTGATCTGGGTGGTGCTGGTGCCGACCGCGTACTTCACCTTCCGCAGCGTGGTGCTCCTGAACTTCGTCCCGCTGGCCCGCTTCGCGGTGTCGCAGGTGGCGCTGCTGCTCCCGTTCGTCGGGGTGGGCTACCTGGCCACCGTCGAGGGCAAGTCGGTCACCACGCGCCGCGCCTGGGCCGGGGCCGCGCTGGGGCTGGCGGTGCTCTTCCCGGTGGTGATGGCCATCCTGACCGTCAACCGCGACGACCAGGTGGCCCGCTCGCTCCGGCCGGTGAGCCCGGTGTCCACCAATCCGCCGGCGGTGATGAAGGTGGCGCGCTGGCTCAAGGCCGAGGTGGCGCCGGTGGGTGGGGCCGCCGCGCTCGACGTGGACGACCAGTACTGGGACCTGCAGATCGCCTTCTTCAGCGGCCTGCCCGACACCCGCATCTCCCGGATGCGCTGGGACATCTTCCGCAAGCAGCTCGCCGAGCAACGCCCGGAGGTGCTGGTGCGGCGCGAGGGCGGGGCGCTGGAGAAAGAGCCCGACTTCCTGCTCCAGGGCGATACCATCTCCTTCGACGGGGACGGCTGGGAGGAAGTGCCCGGCTTCCAGCGTCCCTGGCACGTCTACCGTCGCGCCGGCAGCCACTAGAGGGCCTCTCATGACCCAGGCATCGACCGCCGTGACCCGCTCCGACGCCCGCACGCCGCCGAAGTGGGTGTCCTTCTTTGTCCTGTTCCTGATCGAGATGTGGGAACGGTTCGGCTACTACGGGATGACCGCGGTCGTCGTCCTCTACATGGTGAAGAAGCTCGGCTACACCGACACCCGGGCGAACCTCACCTTCGGCGCCTTCGTGGCCATGGCCTACGCCTCGCCGGCCATCGGAGGCTGGCTCGGGGACAAGGTGCTCGGCACCCGGCGGATGACGGTCTTCGGGGCCACCATCCTGGCCATCGGGTACGCGCTGCTGGCCACCCCGGGGATGCCGCTGTTCCTCGCGCTTGGCGTCATCGCCGTGGGGAGCGGGCTCTTCAAGCCCAACCCGGCGAACCTGGTCTCGAAGGTGTACGAGGGCGACCCGGCGAAGATCGATTCGGCCTTCACCCTCTATTACATGGCGGTGAACGTCGGCTCGACGCTCTCGCAGATCGCCACCCCGCTCATCGCCGAGCACGTGAGCTGGAACGCGGCCTTTTGGGTGTGCGCCGGCGGGATGGTGCTGGGAATCCTGAACTATCTCTTCATGAGCCGCTTCCTCCGGCACGTCGGGTCGCCGCCCGACTTCCAGCCGTTCCCCTGGAAGAAGTTCGCGCTGACCCTGGTGGGGTGCCTGCTGGCGGTGGGATTCGTGTCGTGGGTGGTGCAGAACCTCACCGTGGCCAAGGCGATGGTGTGGCTGGCCACCCTGGTGATGCTCGGCATCTTCGCGATGCTGATCGCGAAGGGGACGCCCCGCGAGCGCAGCGGGCTGTTCGCGGTGCTGATCCTCACCGCGCAGGGCATCATCTTCTTCATCTTCTACCAGCAGATGTCGACGTCGTTGACCCTCTTCGCCGACCGGAACGTGGACCTGAACTTCCTGTTCGGGTACCGGGTGCCGGCGGGGCAGGTGCAGGCCCTGAACCCGATCTGGATCTTCATCCTCAGCCCGCCGCTGGCCTGGCTGTATTCGACCCTGGGGAAGAGGTCGGGCGGAGACCTGCCGGTGGCGCTGAAGTTCGCGCTCGGCTTCGTGGTGCTGGCGCTCGGCTTCTTCATCTTCGGTGGGAGCGGCTACCTCGCCGGGCCGGACGGCAAGGTGTCGCTGTGGTGGATGATCCTCGGCTACGGCCTGATGTCCCTGGGCGAGCTGCTGATCAGCGGGCTCGGTCTCGCCATGGTAGCCCGCTACGTGGGCCCAAAGCTCCGCGGCTTCCTGATGGGCACCTGGTTCCTGGCCACGGGCATCTCGCAGTACCTGGGGAGTTACGTGGCCACGTTCGCCAGCGTGCCGCAGAACGTGACCGACCCGCACCAGACGCTGCACCTCTACATGCGGCTGTATTTCTGGCTCGGCGCGGTGGCGGTGGCGGGGGCGCTCATCTCCTTCGGGCTGCTTCCGCTGATGAAGCGGCTGTCGGCCGAGTCAGCCCAGGAGGAGCCCGCAGTCGCCGCTGCCGTCGCGAGCTGAGTGCGCCCGCACGCGCTTCCGATCGTCTGCCCCGCTGCGCACGCGCCGCTGCCGCCGTTGCACAGGCGTGCATCGCGCTGCACTCCACGGCGCGCGCGGAGGGCGTGCCTCCGCCGGGACGACCGGTGGCGCGCGGATTGCTCCTCGCCGCTGCGCGCTCACCAGCAGGGTGCGCAGCAACGGGGGTCACACCCATGCACGGTCGTCACTTGGTCTCGGTCGTCGTCGTCTGTTCGCTCCTTGCTCTGGGTTGCGACCCCGAGCCCCCGCCGAAGGGGCTCTGCCAGGGGGTGGCCGTCCCGTGCACCGCCTTCCCGGTGGGGACCTCCGAGCAGACGATCTCTGCGGCCTTCGCCCAGGCCGCCCCGGGCGCCACGCTGGTCTTCGACAGCGGCACCTACGCCTTCACCAACAGCCTGAACCTCGCCGCGGTCGCCGGAGTCACCGTCAGGGGACAGGGCGCGGACAAGACCATCCTCGACTTCAAGGGCCAGGCCGCCGGTGCCGACGGAATTCTCGCCGACCGCACCAACCGGGTGGCCTTCCGCGACTTCTGGGTCCGCGATCCGATCTCCAGCGGCGTGCGGGTGAACCACGCCGACGGGGTGACGATGCACGGCCTCAAGGTCAGCTGGACCACTCCGGACATCTCCAAGCACGGGGCCTACGGGCTCTACCCGGTGCTCTCGCACGACGTGGTGCTCGAGGACAGCGCCGTCTCCGGCGCGTCCGACTCGGGGATCTGCGCCTCCCAGCTCGACCATGCCATCGTTCGCCGCAATGACCTGAGCGGAAACGTGGCCGGGATCATCGTCCGCAATCCCTACCTGCTCGACCTGATGGACAACCGCGTGCACCAGAACAGCGTGGGGATCATCGTCGGCACCCTGCCCGGGGATGAGCAGCTGAACGGCCACGACATCCGGATCGCCGGGAATCAGATCGTCGACAACAACGTGCCCGGCCTCGACCGTCCGGACGCCACGGTGGACCGCGTTCCCTCGGGCACCGGCCTGGTGGTGGCCGGGAACCACCGGGTGGAGATCTCCGGCAACACCATCAGCAACCACGGCACCAACGGCATCGCGGTGGTGAGCCTGCTCTTCGCCGGGATCCCGCTCGACCCGGGGATCGATCCCTTTCCCACCGCGATCCACGTCCACGACAACACCCTGAGCGGCATCGGCGCCTCTCCGGACATGACCAAGGCGCTGGGCCAGCTCCTCGCCTCCGGAGCCGCGGCCTGGGACGCCTGCTGCGGCGGCCACCTCCCGGACATCCTGGTGGACGGGATCGTGAGCCCGTTCGTCTCCCCGGGGGCCAACCCGATGGGCTGGTGTGTGAAGCCGGGCACGTCCACCTTCGCCAACCTCCACGCGGACCGGCTGGACCCGGAGATGGACAACCTGGGTGCGATCGCCGAGACGACCGCCTCTGCCTTCGACTGCGCCTCGCCGGTGCTTCCGCCGGTGGTGGTGCCGGGAGCCTGAGGTGAGGGGCTCGCATCGAGCGTGGCTCGCGGCGGCGGCGCTGGTGGCCGCCGCCGTCGCCTCTGGCTGTGGCGAGCCGGAAGGCGCCTGCATCCCCCGATCGGGGACCTCGGAGCCGCCGGACTCCCTCGCGGAGTGGTGCATGCTCTCGCTCGAGCAGGGGCGGGTCGCGTTCTCGGAGGGCGTGGAGCCGTTCGAGCTGAATACTCCGCTCTTCTCCGATGGGGCGACGAAGTTCCGGACCTTCTGGATGCCGCCGGGGAGTGCGGCCCGGTATCCGGCGGACGGCGGTGTGCTCGAGTTCCCGGAGGGGACGGTCCTCACCAAATCCTTCGCTTTTCCACCCGACCCGCTCCAGGACGGAGGGACCGTGCGCTTCATCGAGACCCGGGTGGAGTGGCTCTCGGGGGGAACCTGGCGCGCCGTCAGCTACCGGTGGAACGACGCCCAGACCGAGGCCCGGGTGAGCTACGCGGGCGAGGTCGTGCCCCTCACCTTCGTCGACGGCGAGGGCGTCGTTCAGTCGGCGCACTACCTCGTGCCCAGCCAGCAGCAGTGTCGCCAGTGTCACCAGGACGGGGACCACCTGCTGCCGCTCGGGCCGAAGCCGCGAAATCTCAACCGAGAGGTCGCGTCACAGCCGAGCGGGGGAGGGAACCAGCTCCGGGCATGGGCCGCGAAGGGCGAGCTCGTCGGATTGCCCGCGGAGCAGGACATTCCCCGGCTGCCGGTGTGGTCGGATCCGGCGACGGGCAGCCTTGCCGAGCGAGCCCGGGCCTACCTGGACGTGAACTGCTCGCACTGCCACCGGAAGGGAGGCGAGGCTGAGAACACCGGCCTGGTGCTCACCCTCGAGCAGGACCCCTCGTACCATCTCGGGATCTGCAAGCAGCCAGGGGGGACGGGACCGGGCCCCGGGGGACGGCCCTGGGAGATCGATCCCGGGCACCCGGAGAGCTCGGCGGTCGTCTACCGGATGTCCTCCACGACGCCAGGAACGGCGATGCCTCAGATTGGCCGGAGCCTGGTCGATTCCGAGGGGGTTGCGCTCGTCGCCGGGTGGATCGCGCAGCTCCCCGGCGGCTGCCCCTGACTCGCCGGAGAAGCAGCCTCGGAGCTCAGCTCGTCCTGGGCGCACACTCCGGCTGCTTGCGCCGGGGGAACGGCCGGTGGTGCGTGGCTCGCCACAGCGCGGCAGGCGAGACTCCGAGCTCGCGGCGAAAGGCACGGGAGAGGGTTTGACGGCTGCCGAAGCCAGTGGTCGCCGCGATGCGAGCGAGGTCCGCCTCACCAGACCGAATGAGCTCCGCCGCACGGCGGATGCGTGCCTGGCGCAGAAGGCCCGAAGGGCTCGTGCCGCCGAACTGCGCGAAGCGCGCGCGGGCCCGCTGCCGAGACCGCCCCACCGCCCTCGCCAACGAGGCCACGGTCGCTCCCGGCCGGCTCGCCTCGCTCAGCTGCTCGCGCCGGAGCGGGTCCGCCAGCATCCGGAACCATCCCTAGTCGGCCCACGAGCGGTCGCTGATGTGGGCCCGCCGCGCCTGGACGAAGAGCACCTCGCAGAGACGAGTTGCCACCACGCCGCCTCCGAGCGTGGGAACGGCCAGCTCCTCCCGGAGCGCGTGGAGGGACGGTCCGAACGACCGGGGGATCCGTCCGGCACTGGTCCGGATGAGCGCCGGAAACGACTCGCGCATCGGGTGTCGGAGCCGGGCCTCGAGGTGAACACGGGCAGACGGTACCTGGGGTGGGCCGCCTCGGTCGTGGCCCGTAGCGCGCCCGGAACCGCTCGGTTCACCACCAGCACCTCGCCCGGGTCGAGCCGGTGCCGCCACAGCGTCGGGCCGGCGTCGATCAGGCAGCCTCCTTCGAGCACGACGTGCAGCGACACCGTGTCCGCCGGGAAGGCGCGCTCCACGGTCGGGCACCGTCGCCGTCGAGCACAGGACGCACCGGAGCTTCAGCTCGTCGTGCGCAACCACCAGAGGATCTGTTCCAGGGCCCACATCCGCCCCGGGTAGCAAGAACCGAGCGCGGGGCTCGTGCAGTCACCCATGAACGCTTCCCGAAGCAGTTTGGAACGGTCCGCCCCGGAAGGGGGGCGCGTGCCCCTCGGGGGCGCTCCACTTGGCTTCGCAGACAGCCGATGCGAGCCCATTCCGTTGTGGTCGTACCGCGGGCAGGACGCCGGGTCCGGGCCTTCGGACCTGGATGAGACGGTGGAGCGGGGTCGTCGCTGCGCCATCGCTGCGGCCGCACAGTCCCTGGCAGCGGGGGACGAACGAAAACACCAACGGCCTGCTTCGACCAAGGGCACCGACCTCAGCGTCTTCACCGGAGAGGAGCTCGACGCGGTCGCTGCAGAGCTCAACGACCGACCTCGACAAACCCTCGGCTGGATGAGACCGTCCGAGGTCCTCGCCCAGGCGTTGCTATGACCGTTTGAGACCGCCCGCGCAAGCGAGACCGTTGGCGCGTGTCAGAGGCTCGCGCCGCCAGCCCAGTCGATTCAGTGCCCGGAACGCCCGCGCCGTCGCTGCTCGGCCCAGTAGTCCACCTGCCACTTCTGCACCGCGGCGTTGTGGCACTGGAGCGTGGGGCAGAAGACGTGCGTGCCGTCGTTCCGTGACACGAAGTAGAGGTCGCTGCAGGTCGCGGGGTGGGTGACCGCCTGGAGCGCCGCGGCGCCGGGGCTGGCGATGGGGCCCGGGGGGAGCCCGTGCGGGGGGGGGGGGGGGGACGGGTGCGGGGTGACCAGGTCCTGCCGGGTGATGTTCTTCACGAACTTCCCGCGGATCATCATCATCGCGTAGAGCACGGTCGGGTCCGTCTGCAGCGGCATCCCCAGCCGCAGCCGGTTCAGGAACAGGCAGGCGATCCGCGGCCGCTCCTCCGGCGCGCCGGTCTCCTTCTCCACGATCGAGGCCAGGGTGACGATCTGCAGCGGCTCCAGCTTCACCGCCGGATCCATGCTCGCCATCGCCGCCTGCAGCTCCTCGAGCGTCCGCGAGACCATCTTCGCGAGCACGCTCTCCTCCGTGTACCCGTGGGTGAAGCTGTAGGTGTCCGGGAAGAGGAAGCCCTCGAGGCGGGTGGCGGGAACGCCGAGCTTCTTCACGAACTCAGGGTCCGCGGCCAGCGCATCGAGACGATCGAGCCGGAGCTTGAGCTGCGAGGAGGCGAGCAGGGGGAGGATCTCGTCCAGCCGGAGACCCTCGGGGATGGTCACATGGTACGTCTTCTGCTGTCCGCTGATGAGCTTCTGGATGGCCTGTTCGGGCGTCAGCGGGAGCGTGAACTCGTACTCGCCGGCCCGGAGCTTCGGACCGAGCTTCTCCCGGCGGAGCCAGGCGTAGGTGAGCTCGGCGTCGCTGACCACACCGGCCTGCGCGAGCACGTCTGCGACCCGCCGGGGTCCGCTCCCGGGAGGGATGGTGACGTCCCTGGTGCCGGCCGCGCCCGCCGGGGTCCGCGCGAACTCGGTGATCCGCTGGTCCCGCCACCACCACCAGGCGGCGCCGGCGCCGGCCACCAGCACCAGCAGCAGGAGAATGCCGAGGACCCGCGTCACGGCTCGTCCCCGTGTGCGGCGGGCTGGTGCGCATCGAGCCAGCCCTGGAGGATGAGCGCCGCCGCCACCTGGTCGACGACCGCCTTTCGCCGGGCCCGGGACACGTCGGCCTCGATGAGCATCCGGTTGGCGGCGGCGGTGGTGAGGCGTTCGTCCCAGTACTCGACGGAAAGCCCGAGCTGCCGCGCCACGGCCTCGCCGAAGCGCCGGGCCTCGGAAGCGCTCGGGCCCTCGGTGCCGTTCATGTTCAGCGGCAGTCCCACCACCACCTGTTCCACCGCATGGTGCTCCGCCAGCCGCCGGAGCTCGGTCAGGTCGGCGCGGAGGTTGGTCCGGCGCAGGGTCGTGACCGGCTGAGCCGTCAGCCCGAGCGCGTCGGACACGGCCACGCCGACCGTCTTCGTGCCCACATCCAATCCGAGGCTCCGCACCATCACCCTCGGAAACATACCAGCCCCGGCCCGGCGTCCCGCCTCGTGGACCGGCCCGTCCTCCGGGGGGGACAGTGGGGCGCCGCTCCCCGCGGGCAAGCCCCGGCACTCTTCTTGTACCGCCCCCGGGTGCCCGGCGAGCCAGCCCGGGAAGGGGGACGGATGGGATTCTTCGACTTCATCGGGGATGCGCTGGGTGCCGTCGCCTCGCCGTTCACCGCGGTCATCGACGCAGGCACCAAGCTGCTCGGCCTGCCGCCGGTCATCGGCGACGCGCTGAAGATCGCGGTCGGCGCAGCGACCGGGGACTTCGTCACCCTGATGCAAGGCAGCACCAAGCTCCTGAAGGACCTCGCCGGGAGCGCGGCGGAGACCGAGTACGCCCCGCCGACGGACGAGGCCTATGGCGGCACGGACGGCTGGGCGCCCGCGGCGTCGGCCAAGGCGAGCCCCGGTACGGACGCCCCGGACCCGGTCGAGGTCTCGGAGGACGTCGTGTCCACCGCCGCCGCCTCCGGTCCTCCCGCGCTTGCCGCCGCGGCGACCGACGGAACCGCCGACGGCGGGACGGACGTCGAGCCCTCCGGGACGAGCGACGTGGACCCGGAGGAGACGCGGGCGCTGGACACGCTGCGGCGGAACTTCGACGCGATGAACCGGGACCACGGCTTCCTGGGCGCGTTCGGGGACAAGGTCATCACCGAGAAGGAGCTGCGCGAGACCGCCGAGGACCCCGACGCGCCGCTCGACCTCAAGCGCGCCGCCCGGTACATCCTGGACCACCCCGACCTCCTGGAGCGGTTGTCGCGGTCGAAGGACGGCGGTGACCAGGGCATCGCCCGGAGCGACATCGACCTCGCCGCGGAGGAGGCCGGGTCCGACGTCGGAGAGACTTCCAGCACCGGCGACTCGGGTGGGCCCGCGGGAGGTGACGAGGTCTCGGCGCTGCAGACGCTCCTCGTCAACTTCGACGGCCTCAACCAGTGGACCAACGGCCTGGTCCCACCCGACAAGGTCCTGAGCCGGGACGAGCTCGAGCGTGCGGCGAGCGACCCCGACACCTCGCCGGCGCTCAAGCGTGCCCTCCGGTACGTGCTCGATCACCCCGCCCTCTTGGACAAGCTCTCTGGCTCCCGGGGTTTCGGTGTCCAGGGGATGTCCCGGAGCGACCTCGAGCTCGGGATCGACGATGCCCGGCGCGCCGGGAAGACCTCCGGGAGCACCGCGAAGAAGACCGCGTCCACCGCGCCGAAGCCAGCGACCTCGAGCGTGAGCAGCGCGACCACGAGCAAGTCCTCGAGCAGCTCCAGCAGCCGGAGCAGCGACCCTTCGATCAAGGACATCCTCAACGACAAGAGCCTGAGCCTCGAGGAGAAGATCGAGATGATCCTCATGGTCCTCGAGAACCGGGCGGACGATCAGATGCTCTCCGTCACCCAGCAGATGGACCAGAACGACGACAAGAAGACCGCCAAGGACGATCGGAAGAAGGTCACCCAGCTCGACAAGGTCGACCGCGATCTGAACTTCAAGATGGAGCGGCTCATGAAGCGCAAGGAGCAGCTCTCCAATCTCCTCTCGACGATGGAGATGAAGTTCGCCTCGATGGCCCAGACCGCCATCGCCAACATGGGGCGCTGAGCATGCGACGGAACGATCGAGAGAAGCTGCTGGCCTTCGCACGGGGCGAGGCCACCTGGGCCGAGGTCGAGGGCATCACCGCCGCGGACGCCGCGCGCATGGCCCGGACCGGGGTCGAGCTGGCGCAGGCCGGGCGGCTCCGCGAGGCGGCGCTGGTCTTCGAGGCGATGGTGGAGATCAACCCCAGGGACGCCGGCGCGCATGCCGCGCTCGGCACGGTGTACCAGAAGCTCGGCCGCACCGAGGACGCGCTGGGTGCCTACGGCGAGGCGCTGGCGCGCGACCCCCGGCACCCGGTGGCGCTCGGCAACCGGGGCGAGCTGCTGCTGCGACTCGGCCGGCGCGAGGGCTTCGGCGACGTGGCCGCGGCGGTGGCGGCAGACCCGGAGGGCAAGACCGCCGCCGGCCGGCGCGCGGCGAGGCTGGCCAAGGCCATCACCGCGGACGCGGTGGCCCGGCTCGGGCTCCAGTGAGCTGAGGGGAGGCCGCCGGAGCGCCAGGGGGGAGGCGCTCCGGCGGTGCAGTCTCCGGCGCGGGTTGGCCCACTCGAGCTGCCACCGGGACGGCGCCGAGTAGCGATTCAGCCCCCGGTGTCGGGCGTGGCGCTCTGGGCGGTACTCGCCGGAGCAGCGCGCGGCCGGGCAATGCTCCGCCGGCGGGAGGCAGGCTTGCTGGCTGGCTCCGGCGGCGGCGGCGGCTCGTCGGGCACGTCCGCCTCGGCCAGCAAGAGCTGCTTCATCCGCTCGAGGCTCGCCCGTGCCCGGTCCACGAAGGGCCCGGCCGTTCCGATGCGCTCCGCGGTGGCGACGGTCGTCTCGTAGACGCCGATCGCCTTGGTCAGCAGCACCTTGATCCGTCGCCGCAGCTCCTGGCGGTAGACCTCGACCTCCTCGGCGTTCAGCTCCCGCGGGGTGGGCGAGTCGATCATCTGGCGGTGCAGCACCTCGTACAGATTGCCGATCCGTTCTCCTGCCGCCGTCGCCCAGTAGCCATTGCCGATCTTGATCGCTCGGAGGTAGTGGCCTTGCGCCGACAGCAAGAGCTCCGCCTTGTACTCGAGCGTTCTTGACAGCGCGTCGGCCTTGGCGTCCGGATCGAACGTCACCCCCTCGCAGTGGAGGCGGTAGATCTCCCCGAGGAAGAACTGGCCCTGCGCGGTGATGTACTCGTCGGCCGGCTCGCCGCGGTCCGCGGCGGCCTTGGCGCTGGCCAGGGCGGAGCGAAGCGTCTTCTCGCCCTCCTCCAGGTCGCCCGCGTCCACCTGGCAGATGCCCTGCTGCACCTGGGCCTCGATCCGTCGCGCCGCCGGGAGATCGCTCCGCGCCGCGATGCGGCCGAGCAGGGTGGCGGCCTCGGGGTAGCGATCCAGGTGGTACAGGGCCTCGGCCTGGTGGAACGCGGCGTCGAGCGGGTCGCCCTTTCCGAGCGGGTCGGCGACCTCCGAGAAGTGCTGGCGGGCCGCGTCCCAGTCCTCCATCCGCTCACGCGCAAGGCCGGCATTGAAGCGCGCCCGCGCCCGGTGCGAGCTCTCGGGGAACGCGGTCACCAGCCGCTCGAAGCACGCCGCCGCCCGCCCCGCGTCGCCCGCGGCGAAGGCGCTCGACCCCGCGGCGAAGAGCTCCTCGTCGTTCATCCTCAACAGGGCCAGGTCTGCGCGGACCTCCTGGGGAGGCATGGCGATGGGCTCCGTCCGGGCCCCCCCCGATCCGGTGGTGGCGCACCGGGTGAGGAGCAGGAGCGGAAGGAGGGCGAGGGCCCGGTGAAACGCGGCGTGCAAGGGCAGGGAAGGCGGGCGGGGAACCGACGAAGGAGCCTACAGGATCGCAGCCTCGCCCAGCAGGTAGGACCCTGCCCGCCACAGTGCGGGCAGGTCGTGGATCTCCGACGAGAATCGGGGAACCGCGATCAGCGGCACCGGCGCGGTGCCCTCCCGGAGGAGGCGGATGCTCAGCCGGTCTCGCTCGGCCAGCGCCCGGGCCTCGCCAAGCGTCCGGACCAGCGCCCCGCGCAGCGGGTCGGAGAGGCCCTCGGTCTCGGCGTCGGCCGAGGCCGGTGGCTCCTCCTGCACCCGGTTCACCACCACGCCGTCCCGTTGCAGCCCGCGGTCTCCCAGCACCGCGTGGAAGCGGAGCGCCTCCTCACGCCGCTCGGGCGAGGCCCCGGCCACCAGGAGGAAACCCGTCTCCGAGGACGAGAGCAGCGAGCGGACGGCCCGCGCCCGCTCGCGGAAGTTCTCGTTCATCCCGCTCACCGCGCCGAGGAAGGCTGCCAGCTCCTCGAGCGTGTCGCCGCCGATGATGCGTCCGATGGTCTTCGCTGCCACCCCGCCGCCCCACCGCGCCAGCCGCAGGGAGAGCCGGCCGGCCCGGAGCGCGGGGTCGAGCAGCCACCGCGCCGCCTCGTTGTCCAGGAAGTCGAGGATGCGCGACGGGGCGTCGAGGAAGTCCAGGGCGTGGGCGGTGGGGGGAGTGTCGAGGACGATGAGCTCGGCGTCCGAGCGCTCGCGCAGCTGCCCCAGCCGCTCGAGCGCGATGTACTCCTGGGAGCCGGCGAGCACCGTGGAGAGCGTCTGGTAGAACCGGTTCTGGAGGATGCGCTCCCGCTGCGCCGGGGGGGCCTGTCGCTGGATGAGATCGTCCCAGCTGGCCTTCAGGTCCAGCATCATCGCCTGGAGCGGCGCCTTCAGCGTGATGCCGGCCCTGGCGAGGACCTCGGGCTTGACCTCGGTGGGCGTGTTGCCCAGCCAGGTCAGCCCCAGCGCGTTGGCCAGCCTCCGCGCCGGGTCGATGGTGCAGACCAGCGCGCTGCGCCCGAGCGCCGCCGCCTGCATCGCCGCCGCGGCGGCGAGGGTCGTCTTCCCCACGCCCCCGGCTCCCACGCACACCAGCACCCGGCGCCGCCGCAGCACCTCCTCGAGCGAGGGCCCGCTCACCGCAGCCCCTCCGCCAGCATGTCGCCCAGCGATACCAGCTCGCCCCGTCCGAGTTCGGGCGTCACCAGCCGCGGGAGCTGCACCAGCGGCGCGTCGAGGGCTCGCAGCCGCTCGACCGATTCCTCGGTGTGCTGCGCGTCCTCCTCGTAGGCCTCCACCAGTGCGCTCAGGCCCGGTCGTCCGGAGAGGGCGGCCCGGTCCGCTGCCCCGAACCGCGACGGCACCGACTGGTTCAGCACCACCGCGCCCACCCTGACCTTGAGCCCGGCGCGGAGCGTCTGGGCGAGATCGAGCGTCTCGTTGACTGGCAGTTCCTCCGGAAGGCTCACCAGCACTGCGGAGGTCACCACCGGGTCGGTGAGGAGGTCGTACATCCAGCCGGCCTCGGTGGACATCGGCCCGGAGGGGAGGGTGGAGACCAGGCTCTGGGGCACCCCGAGCAGGGTGAGCGCGTGCCCGGTCGCGGGCAGGTCCATCACGATCCGGTCGAAGCCGCCCGGCGCGTCCGGCCACTGCCGGAGGTGCCACATCACCTTCCCCAGCATCACCGTCTCGGCCAGCGCGGGGATGAAGCGGAGGAAGTAGCGCACCATCCGGTTCTCGAACACCGCCCGGTAGACGCGCTCCAGGCGGATCTTCGACAGGACGTACTCGCGCATCGAGGCGTCGGGCTCGAGATCCACCATCGAGAGGTTGGGCTCCAGCAGCCGCACGTCCGGGCCTTCCTCGGGATGGCCGAGCATCCGGCCCAGGCGCCTACCGGCGTTCACCTCGCAGAGCAGCGTGCGCAGGCCGGCCGAGGCCAGCCGGAGCGAGAGCGAGGCGGCGACGGTGCTCTTGCCCACGCCGCCCTTCCCGGTCACCAGCAGGAGACGCCTGTCGAGCAGACCGGACATGGAGGGCAGGAAGGAGCGCCGGACCGTAGGGAGCACCTCCGCGGACTGTCAACGGGCTCGGGCGAGCGGTGCTTGACAGGTCAGGGCGCGGCTGCGAAGTCCCCGGCGCACAGGGGCGCCATGCTGAAGAACAATCCGATGGTCAAGAGGCTGGTCGAGACCGGCGAGGAGCGGGTGGGGAAGCTCGCCCAGGCGCTGCTCTCCAACGAGCGGTTCGTGGTGGCGATCCAGACGCTGATCCAGCGGACCCTGTCCGCCAAGGGCGCGCTCGACAAGAGCCTCCGCTCGGCGCTCGCGGCGATGAACCTGCCTTCGACCGAGGACGTCGAGTCGCTGCGGCGGAAGATCGCCGACCTGGACGCGACCCTGACCCGGATCGAGTCCAAGCTGGAGAAGGTTCCGGAGCAGCCTCGCTGAGCCCCGGCGCGCCGCCCGTGCGGAGGATCGCCTTCGTCAACGAGAAGGGTGGCACCGGGAAGACGACGCTGGCCGTCCACGTGGCCGCGTGGATCGCCCGCGCCCAGAAGCTCCGCGTGCTCCTGGTGGACCTGGACACGCAAGGGCACGCCGGGAAGACGCTCGGGCTCGACGTGCGGGAGATCCACCCCAACGTCTTTGACTTCCTGACCGACCCCTCCATCGGGCTCGCCCAGGTGCGCCACGCCACCGAGGTCCCCGGCCTCTCGGTCGTCCCGGCGTACAAGCAGATGGCGGGCCTGGCCGCGGCGCTCGGCACCTCGTCCGCCGCGGCGGAACGACTCCGCGAGCGGCTGGACCAGTTCGCCTCGGAGCAGGACGTGGTGGTGCTCGACGGGCCGCCGTCGCTCGGCCTCAGCGTGACGGCGATGCTGGTGGCCGCGACCGAGGTGGTGGTGCCGGTCGCCCTCACCTACCTGGCGCTCGACGGATGCGCGGAGGTGGCGCGCACGGTGGAGCGGGTCGCCGAGGAGCACCACCGGCCGGGCCTCCGGGTCACCGCCGTGGTGCCGATGATGCACCGGCGCACCGCCCTGGCGGAGGCCGTCCGCGAGCGGCTCGAGGCCTACTTCCCCGGACGGGTGACTCCGCCGCTGGGGATCAACGTCGCCATCGATGAGGCCCAGAGCCACGGGAAGACGGTGTGGGACTACGCGCCCCGGAGCCGCGGCGCGCAGATGATGACCGCGGTCGCCGAGTCGGTGTGGGCGCTCGGTGGCCGAGGCGGCGACGGCGATGGTGCCGGGCCCCAGCCGGGGGACGCTCCCCCGGGGTGACTAGGTCTCCTCCCGCGGAGCGGCGGGCTTCTTCTCCAGCGCGTCCAGCCGCCGCTCCAGCTCCTCGAGCCGCCGGCTGAGCTGCCCGAGGTCGGAGCCGAGCGCCGGCAGGTTCCCGGTCACGCTCTCCACGAGGGACTTCACCCGGTCGTCCGCGCGGCGCTGCCACTCCTCGATGGTGCGCTGGCCGGCGCGGAGAAGGTCTTCCTTCAGCTCGCCGGTGCCACCCTCCTCACGGCGGAGCAGCCGGTCGAGCCGCGTCTCGGCCTCTTCGCGGATCGAGGCGACGCGAGGGCTGACCTCCTTCTGGATGAAGCCGGAGAGCGCGTCGCCCGGGCGGCGGATGATCTCCCGCAGCACGCTGAGCGGCATCTGGTTCTTCTTCTTCTCCTCCTCGAAGATGATCTGCGCCAGCGTCACCGAGGTGAGATCGTCCTTGGTGCGGTTGTCGACGATCTTCACTTCCGCGCCCTGCTTGATCATCTCGGCGATCTCGTCGAGCGTGACGTACCGGCTCTCGACGGTGTCGTAGAGCTTCCGGTTCGTGTAGCGCTTGATGATCTTCGGCTCGCGAGGAGCTTCGTCCTGGGGGGGATGCAGCTGTTCGGGTTCAGTCATGGTTCGTGTGTCGCCGTCGTGAACGGTGGGCCCGCTCCTGCCCAGCCATGCCGCGCTGCAGCGCCTCCCTGGAGAGACCGCCAGGTTCCGGCTGGATAGCAGCACGGTTTGGCTCGGTGCAACAAGGTGGAGGGGCTGCACCTACACGGAGGGCGGGCGGGCTTCCCCTGGTATTCTCGCGGGTTCCGGCCCGCTTGTGGCTCGCCCCCCGTGATCATCGCCTGCACGCAGTGCCACACTCGCTTCAAGGTGCCCGACGGCAAGGTCACCGCGCGGGGGCTCAAGGTCCGCTGCTCGCGCTGTGGGCACACCTTCCGCATCTACCCGGACTCGGGCGCCGAGGCCGGGGCCGATGCCACGCCTGCCGCAGCGCGTCCGAGGGG